>WNGA01011441.1_pt1 | contig 18951 bp, 19 predicted proteins | sample 5400061 | NCBI WGS metagenome assembly WNGA01 (sample SAMN13153366, study PRJNA577476) | soil metagenome | isolation source: 100 cm soil or saprolite under grassland replicate 2 | place: USA:California | collected 2016-06-15 | reverse complement strand
CGCAACTTCGGGTCATCCACGGTCGTTCGACCCTGACCACCGCTCGCACGAGATCGGATATTCGAAGATGGCGGTCACCGCCTTGTGCGAGTCCTCCCCGGCAGCGAACGTTGAGCCTCGCCAGCCGTGGATCGACAATTTGCGCGTCGCGGTCATTGCCGGGGTGATCGGCGCGTCAGCCTCATCTACGCGCTCGACGTCGGCTGGTACGACGAGGAACGAACGGCCGCCACGGTGACGAAGGCGATCCTGGCGGGGGTGTTCGCGCCGGGGCTGCTGTTCGGCATGGGCCTCCTGTTCTTCGTTGCCGGGTTGTTCACGCCTCGCGCCTTCGCCCGCAAGGGCGCTCCCCGCTTCGTGGTCGACCGCTTGTGGCGACTGGACTGGCTACACCGAGCCCTGCGGGACGACCCATTCGTGCGCGGCGCCGCCGGCACCGGCGATGCGTTCGAAGTCGGCGTCGTAATGCAGCACCACGAGGCCGGAGGCGAGCGCCGCGGCGGAGATAATCAGGTCGGGAATGGGCACCCGGTGCTGACCTCGCCGAGCGAGCTCGTGTTGCAGGTCGACCGCGGTGGCCATGACCTCGGGTGTGATCGGCGCGGAGTCGAGGCTGCGTCGTTCCTCGAGGATCTCTTCGTAGTCGCGGAGGTTGCGGCTGCTGTAGAGCACTTCGAGATCGACGATGGCGCAGGTGGCGAGCTCGCCGTCTTCGAGCAGCGGTCGGAGGCGGGCGGCGACGGCGGGGATGGGGAAGCGGGCGAGCGCGCTCTTGTCGGCGAGGTAAGTGGCGGTCAGCGCCACGCGCCGGACATGACCCGCGGCTTGGCGAGGTCCAGGTCGCGCATGGCTTCGAGTCGGTCGGCGTGGCGTCGCCGCCGGGCGGCGAGGACCACCTCTTCCAGGGACCGGTTGACGGTCTGCTTCATGGTCGACGTGCCGAGCACCGAGGCGGCTTCGTCGAGGAGTTCGTCGTCGATGTCAACGAGCCGCTTGCCCACGGGGGCAGTATATCCATCTCTCGCCGTTCGGATATACAGCGACGTCGAGGTCGAGGCGCTCACTGGTAGGAGACGCCGATTGGTCGGAGGCCTTCGCGGGTGCCGTGTTCGGTGACGGACGCGGCGAGTGATGCGGCCAGGTCCGGGTGGCCTTGGCTGGCGAGTTGCTGCATCAGGTAGCCAGGCCGCAGTTCGTGCACGACGACGGACAGCGTCGACCAGCCGTCGGGATAGTCGAAGACCTCCGTATGGACGGGGTGGGTACCCGCAGCCACGATCCGCTCGAGCAGCCCCCATCGGTGGAATTCCAGCACGCCGCCGCGCATGAGCGCATGCGTGGAGAGCGTGTCGCTGCCGGCTCGTGCGTGGTCGACGTCCGGAATCGTGACCACGTGCTCCGTTCGGCGCCGCCCCGTCAGTGATTGGCCGCTGGAGCCTGCTGACGGTCCAGGAAGGCGCTGAGCTCGATCATGAGGTCTTGGGCGTCGTCGCAAGCGCCGTCGATGAAGCTCGACTTGCGCCGACGCAGGAAGGGCGCGCCGATCAGGTACATACCGGGCGACTCGACAATGCCGCCGTGGTGCCGGATCAGGCCCTTGCGATCGAGGACCGGCACGTCGAGCCAGGAGTAGTCCGGACGGAAGCCCGTCGCCCAGATGATCGTCTGGATCTCGCCGGTCCTGAGATCAAGACCTAGTGGCGGCGGCTCCGGCACGAGCGTCGGCGGCAACCGGTACGGAGCCGGCACCTCGTCGTCCATGCCGTTGGCCGTCGCCCACTCGTCGATGGTACTGAGAAGCCGGCCGAGCTTGAGGTCGGCGAGCGCACACTTGTTGCGTAACGAACCCGAGAACTGTGCGCGGCCGTCGTTGATACCGACGAGACGGCCGACGAGGCTCACGCCGATGGCCGAGAGGGCGTTGAGGTCGAACGTGGCCCGTTCAGGTGTGCCGGCGAGCTGCATCGACGGGACGCGGCGAGCCCTCACAATGTCGTCGACTTCGTCATAGCGCTCGTCGAGCAGGCCGGTGGCCTTCATCCACCAATGGATGTCCATGCCTCGGTACGCGCGAGGCCCCCGCACGTGCTCGCCGACGGCCAATGTGACGGTGCGACCCGAGCGCTGTATCTCGTGAGCGATCTGGACGCCGGTCGCCGACGCTCCGACGACGAGCACTCCTCCCTCGGCCAGCTGATCAGGATTGCGGTAGTCCATCGGGGTGAGCGTCGAAACGGCGGACGGCACCGCAGCGGCAAGGTCGGGCACGCGCGGCACGTTGAACGCACCGGTCGCGACCACGACGGTCCGGCACTCCCAGCTGCCTTGGTTGGTCGCGACGCGATATCCGCTGTCGGTGCGGCGCACCGACGTCACCGTTGTGGCCGTCTGTACCGGGGCGCAGATCTCCCGCGCGTACCCGGTCATGAAGGCGACGACCTCGGCCATCGTCATGAAGCCGTCGGGGTCGTCGCCCCCATACGCATAACCGGGCAGTCGGCATTGCCAGTTCGGCGTGAGCAACCGGAGGGAATCCCAGCGCTCGGTCCTCCAGGAGTTGGCCACTTCGCTCCGCTCGAGGACGACGTGGTCGATCGAGCGATCGGCGAGACAGCGGCTCATCGCGAGCCCACCCTGCCCGGCGCCGATGACGACAGTGGTGGTACGCACCGGATCTGCCCCTGACCGGCTCGATGAGCCCGATCAGTTGACCGCGACGCTGACGTTCGTCGGGTTCGTGACGATGTCGTAGACGGCCGAACGCTTCTGCGACTGCGCAACGATCGCCCTGATCTCGTCGGGTGACGCATCGGCGTCGATGTCGTAGGTCACCTTGATCTCGTTGAAGCCGTTGCGGACGTCGCTGTCGATGCCGAGGATGCCCTGCACGTCCATCTCGCCCTCGAGCGTCGCCGATACTCTCCTCAGCTGGATCTGACGGTTCTGAGCGACCGCGGCCACACCTGCTGTCAGGCAGCTGGCGAGACCCACGAGCACGTACTCGACCGGCGTCGCGCCCTTGTCCTCCGACGCGAAGATCTCGGGGTGATCGGCGTCGAACACGAACTCGGTGCGATGGTGCTGCTCGTCGCCGAGTCCGAAGAAGCCCTCGACGACCGACCTGCTGTGCGTACCGTTCTGCCACTCACAGGACGCCCGCCACTGGAAGCGCGCGGCCTCGGGCGTCTCGGTCAGCGCCTCACGAGCGCTGAGCAATGCTTCGACGTTGACACCGTTGTCGACCGGAATGTTGGTAGTGGTCATTCGTGAACTCCTTGGTTGACCCGGGAGGTGAGTCCCGCGGGAACGAATCCTGAGCCGCCACGGTGCAGCGGCCGAGTCGCCGCGAATCGTGACCACGAACCGCAGCGGATGATTGAGAAGAACGGAGCCGATCACCTCCTCTCGCAAGGTCACTGCGTCAGATCACAACAGCTCGGCGATGCTGGCGGCGGCTCGGGCCGCCCCGTCGGTCTCCACGGGCTGGTAGGCCACCGGGCGTCCGATCTCGGCGGCGATAGCCGCGGCGATGACCTCGGGGGTGGCGTGGTGGAAGTCCATGCACCGCCCTGCTCGGTAGCGGTCGAGTCGATGGCGAACGTGGAAGTTCTGCTCGAAGTGGTGCCGGAGCGGGAAGTACAGAAAGGGCCGACGGTTCGCGGTGAGTTCCATCGTGGTGGTGAGCCCCCCCTGCACCACGGCGAGATCGCAGGCGGCCAGATGGCGGTAGAGGTGGTGCACGTACGCACGTATCTCGAGCCCATCGTGCTGCGGGAGCGATGCGGGGTCGATGCGGGGGCCGGCAACCACCACCATCCGCAGCGCCGGCACGCGCTTCTTGGCCTCGGGGTACGCGGCGATGACCCGGCGCAGCAGGTGGCTACCGACACCGGAGCCGCCAACCGTGACGATGCAGACCTGCTCGTCGGGGTGGTAGCCGAGTTCGACTCGCAGCGCTTCACGGTCGCCAAAGGTGGAGGGATCGAAGCCGGTGATGTATCCGGCGAAGTCGTAGTGCTGCGCGGTCCAATCGCGGATGAGCGGCAGATCCGGGCCGAAGGCGTCGGGCACGACGTCGTCCGCGCTGCCCACGTAAATGGCGCGGTCACGGAGCCGTGGATAACGAGCGATGTGCTCGATCATCTCGGCGTTGTAATCGGCAGTGAGAAACGCTTCACGCTCGCCGCCGTCGGACATCGGTAGCCACCCGACGAAATCGGTGAGCCAGCAGTACGCCGCCCGCTTCTGCTCAGGGTTCTCGTGCAGGTAGTAATCGAGCTCCCAGGCCTCGTCCCCGATCCACAGGTCGTACTGCTCGTCGGTGATCACGTCGTGGAACACCATGAAGTTGGCCACGAGTATCTCGTCCATCCGTCGCCACGCCTGGAAGCAATGCAAGTCGTGCTCGGAGGAGATGTAGAGGGCGCGCTTGCGGCGGGTCTTGCCGCGCACCCAATGCTGCGACGACGGTGTCGTTGGCTGCAATGACTCGACGAACCGGCGGAGCAACAGGTTCACCTGGACTGGGTCGCGCGCGTGGGGAAGGTGGCCGGCGCCTTCGAGCGCGGCCAGCGCGCCGCCCGTACGTTCGGCCAGCTCGACGGCCCACGCGTGCGGTGTGATCGCATCCTCGTCGCCGGAGATGACGAGCACTGGGCAATGCACGTTCTCACACAGCCCGGCAAGCAGTTGGCGGACGACCTCGGGCGGACCGACCGAGTTCAATCCCTCGACCGTGGCGATGAGCGTCTCGGGGTTGGTCTCCAATCCCCACTCGACGCAATCCTCGATCTGTTTGGTCGAGTGCGGTTCCGTGAATCCCTTCGACCAGAAGAACTCGAGGAAGCTCCGGTAGTCGCGCATCCAGTAGTGGCAGTTGTACTTCGCCCACTCCTCGTCGCTGTCCAGCACGTCGTCGAAGCTGTGCCGCGCCCGCTCGAGGTGCGCAGGCCCAAAAGGCGTGGCTGGTCCGATGAAGGCCGCGCCAAGCACTCGCTCCGGCCGACCGGCGGCGAGGATGAGCGCCCAGTTGGCGCCGGCAGAGAGCGAGACGACGACCGCCTTCTCGACGCCCGTGGCGTCCATCACTGCCACCGCGTCCTCGGCGAACTCCAGCGGCGAATACGCGTCGCCGCCCTGCGGCGCGTCGGACCTACCGTTGCCGCGTCCATCGAACGTGACGACCCGGAAGTGACGGCTGAGATACGGGACCTGCGCCTTCCAGTGTCGTGAATGGATGATCGACCACGTCGGCAGGAGCAGGATGGTCGGCTCGCCTTCGCCGAAGATCTCGTAGAAGAGCTTCACTCCGTCGCGCTCGACGTACCCGTCCTGATCCGGCTGGCGTGCTCTCACCGCTTGGCCCCCTTGTCGCGCTCGAGCTCCTGCAGCCACCGGTCGATGGCGCGCAGCAGGTCGCTGTGTCCCCGTGAGACACCTGACAGGCGCTCGAGCATGATCCCTTCGTTGAACGTGATGACGAGTGAGACCATCGCCTCCACCGGAAAGCGCTTGCGGTCGAGGCCGTACTCCTTCGCAGCCGTGGTGAACGCGTCGGTGAGCACGGCTCGCCACTCGGCGTTGACGTGCGCCACCCGCTCACGCATCTCCGGGTGGTTCCAGGCCATCGCCTGCAGCTCGAGCCACACCTTCGGGTAGCCCGCCTCGAGGTCCTCGTCGAGGTAGCGCATCGCTGTCCGCCACTTCTCGATGAACGCGACGTCCGCGGAATACATGGCTCGCTGACGCTCGACGAGCCGCGTGGTGAAACGCTCCAACACCCGTAGGAACAGTTCTTCCATCGAGCCGAAGTAGTAGTGGACCAATCCGTGGTTGGCCCCGGCTTCCTCCGCCAGCCGACGAGCACTGATCCCGGCGTAGCCCACGCTCACCAAGAGCCGCTCGGCGGCATCGAGGAACAGCTCCTCGGTCTCGTTGCGCGCCGGCGAGAATGCCACAACTAGCCTCCTAGACGACTGGTTTAGTCGACTGGTTTAGTTGGTTGACTAAACCATTTCACGCCCGTCTCGTCAAGTGGTCACTTGTGGGTCACGCCCTCCCGAGAGCCACGGCTTGGCGCGCTCGGAGGAGTTCCGCCACTGACCACGCCTGGAAGGGGCAGCCTGTGGCGGCGTGTGGCGCGTCGCCGTCGGCGGTCTCGGACACCGATCCGAGACCCCACTCACCCAAATGGTCGACCAGGCCGTCGAGCAAGGCGGCGTCGAGTTGGCCGGCGCGCGTGAGCGCGTCGGTGTAGGGACCGATCAGCCACGGCCACACCGTGCCCTGGTGGTAGGCGGCGTCGCGCTCGGCTGGGCCGCCGCGATGGCGGCCGATGTAGCGCTGGTCGTCGGGGGTCAGCGAGCGGAGACCGATCGACGTGACCAAAGGTTCGATGGCGCGCAGGACTCCCGGGGCGAGCTCGTCCGGCGCGTCGGGCAGCGAGGCGGCCAACAGTTGGTTGGGACGCACGGACGCGTCGTTTCCGTCCGGGCCGTCGACGACGTCGAACAGCCCATTGCCGTCGGGTCGCACGAAGCGATCAGTGAAGCTGCGGGTGGCGGCGGCGGCGAGCCGATCGAAGTCGCTGCGGTCGCGGCCCGCCTTGTCGGCGATCGCGGCAGCCACGCGAAGGCCCCGCAACCACAGGGCGTTGACCTCGACCGGTTTGCCGCGGCGCTGTGTGATCGGTACGCCGTCCACACGGGCGTCCATCCAGGTGAGCGCCCAACCATCGGCGCCTTGGGTGACGAGCCCATCGTCGTCGACGCGGATCCCGAATCGGGTTCCGGCGACGTGGTGATCGACGATCGAGCGTATTGCGTCGAGGAGCGCGACGCCGAGATCGACGTCGCCGGTGCGCTCGACATGCCGGCCGATGGCGTGCAGGAACCACAGCGATCCGTCAACGGTGTTGTATTCGGTCCCGCCGGCGTCAGCCGTGTTGGCCAGCATTCCTTCGGAGACCGAGAGGCCAGCGGCGATGAGGAGCTCGCGGCCTTCGTCGTGGCGGCCGGTCTCGAGGAAGAGACCCTCGTACGAGGTCATCGTGTCGCGCGACCAGTCACCGAACCAGGGGTAGCCGGCGACGACGGTCGGTCCGCTCGCACCGCGCACGATGAGCTGGTCCGCAGCATGTGCCAAGCGGGTGTCGACGTGGCTGGCGCCGCTCCCGTCGGCCAGGGTGGCGAAGCGAGCGCGGGCGTCGGCGACGATCCGAGTCGCGGGCCCGGGCGGCGTGCTGAGATCGCCGGACCAGGCCTGTACCTCGACAAAGTCGCCGGGCTGGAGTGCAGCGGTGAAGCGGCCGGCGTACCAGAGAGCCTCCACGGCGTTCAGACCACGGACCGCTTCTTCGCGGCAACGGACGCCGCGGTACCACTCGCCGCCCGGCATGAAGCCCGGTCCCTGCACGCGGTAGGCGCTCTCGAATACGAACCCGTCCGCGGTCGCGTCGACGGATGGCTCGCCCCACGCACCTCGCTCTTCGTGGACGTCACGCCACGTGCACAGTGCCTCCAGCTCGAGTCCGACGGGCACGGAGCTCCCGACGCGCACCAGCGTGTACCGAACGCCCACGGCGGACCGGCCGTGGACCATCGCGAGTTCGGCCTGCAGCGTGACCGGTCCGATCGACCATCGCCACCGGGGCACGCCGTCGTCGAGGTCGAAGCTGTCGAGCAGCTCGTGGCTGCGCGGGGAGATCGTCGTGTCCGACCATTCATGGGTGGCCAGACGTATGCGCCGGTCGCCCATCACGATCACGGGGTCGATCGACGCGAGCCCGAGGTGGCGCCCGATGGGAGGCTCGGCCGCCACGACGAGGAGCCCGTGGTAGCGGCGCGTACGCAATCCCGCGACGGTGCCCATGGCGAAGCCGCCGAGACCGTCGGTCACCAGCCATTCCCGTGTCGCGGCCTCGTCAAGTGAGCCGCAGACCTGTCGGCCGAACCGCAGCATGTCCATACCGTTCCGTCTGGCGAGCGTCCGATTCGTAACGCGGCTATCGAAACCGGCGGTAGAGCGAGACGGGCAGCTTCGAAGCCGTCGGCGACTGACGTCGTTGCGGCCCGTCACCGGGTCGACGCCGCTGCTCGATGTAACGCCATCACGGCTCGCGAGACAGCGCCTCGCAACGAAGACGAGCGACCCGGGAGGAGCGATGAAGGGACTCGAGGGAAAGACGGCGATCGTGACGGGCGGCAGCTCGGGCATCGGCCAGGCGATCGCCATCCGGCTCGGTCATGAAGGGGTGAACGTCGCCGTGAACTACGTCGGTCCGATGGAAGGCGCCCAGACGACCAAGGACGCCATCGACGCTGGTGTCAAGGCGTGCATCGACGAGGTCAATGCATGCACGGCACCGAGCAAGGCCATCCTCGTCGAAGCCGACGTGTCCGACGAGTCGGCGGTCGAGCGGATGTTCAAGGAGGTCCGATCCGAGTTCGGGACGATCGACTTCCTCGTCAACAACGCCGGCATCCAGATCGCGCAGGACTCCGACATGCTCGACTCCGCCGCGTTCGACCGCGTGCTCGGCGTCAACCTCCGCGGCGCGTTCCTGTGCGCGAAGCAGCAGATCCGCGATCTTCTCGATGCGGATCGCGCGGGCGCGATCGTGAACATCTCGTCCGTCCACCAGATCATCCCGAAGCCGAAGTTCCTCGGGTACTCCGTGAGCAAGGGCGGCATGCAGAACCTCACCCGCACCTTGGCGTTGGAGTTCGCGCCCCGAGGGATCCGCGTCAACGCGATCGGTCCTGGCGCGACTGTCACGCCCATCAACCGGGCATGGATCGACGACCCCGAGAAGAGCGCACTCGTCACCAGCCACATCCCGATGGGCCGGGCCGGGCTGGCCGAGGAGATGGCCAGCACGGCCGCTTTCCTGCTGTCGGAGGAGGCCGGCTACATCACCGGTCAGACGCTGTTCGTCGACGGCGGTCTCACGCTGTTCAACGACTTCCGCGGCACATGGAGCTCCGAATGAGCGCGCTCACGCTGCCGCTCTCGCCCGCCGACGAGCGCGGGGCTCTCGGCGTAGTCACCGCGGCGAAGGTGACACGGGCGAGTGGCCTCGTGCGCCACGGGCGCGTGTTCGATCTGGCCCACGTGCTCGACGAGAACGTGCCGGCCTTCCCCGGACGGACCTTCCGGCAGTTCCTCACCACGAATCCGCCCCGGTCGGTCGGCCGCAACGAAGTGAACTGGATCGTCGAGTACGTGTCCGCCCCCTCACAGATGGGGACGCACATGGACGCCCTGAACCACCTCCACCGCGCGGGGAAGATGTACGGCGGGCACGACGTCGCCGACGTCACCGTGGAGTGGGGAACGACCCGCAACGGCATCGAGACGCTGCCCCAAGTCGTAACTCGCGGCTTGCTGCTCGACATCGCCGCCGCGCGCGGTGTCGAGCGTCTCGAGGCCGGCGACGTCATCGCACCAGCAGACGCGCAGGCCGCGCTCGACCGTCACGGCCTCGCGGCACAGCACGGTGATGCCGTGCTGTTCCACACCGGTTGGGGCACGCAGTGGGACAGCGACGGCGCGGCGTATACCGCCGGTGAGCCCGGCCCGGGCATGGCCCTGGCCCGCTGGCTGGTCGACCGCGGCGTCGTGATGACCGGCTGCGACACCTGGAGCTATGGCCCCGTCCCCGCCGAGGATCCCGACGAGCCGTTCGTCGTGCCGCAGACGCTGAACATCGATCACGGCGTCGTCGTGCTCGAGAACCTGCGGCTGTCCGAGCTCGCCGCCGCCGGCGTCGGCGAGTTCCTGTTCGTCGTGTCCCATCCGAAGCTGCGCGGCGCCACCGGCGCGTGGGTCGCGCCCCTTGCGATCATCTGAAGGAGTCACCATGGCCGAGCACCACGACGTGATCGTCGTCGGATCGGGCGCGGGCGGCGGCACGCTCACGCACGCGCTGGCGCCGACCGGCAAGCGGATCCTGCTGCTCGAACGCGGGAGCTGGTACCCGCGCGAGCGCGACTTCAAAGCGATCCATCACGTCGACGGCGTCTCACCGGAATGGCCGCTGTCCTACGACGACTTCGAGCCGTGGTATGCGCAGGCTGAGCAGCTGTACTCGGTGCACGGCGAGCGGGGCACAGACCCGTTCGAGCCCTGGACTTCGGGCCCCGTATCCGTGGCCGGCAGTCAGCCACGAAGAGCGCATCGAACAGCTCGCCCACGACCTCAAGGGCGCCGGGCTCACACCGTTCCCGTTGCCGCTCGGCATCATGCTCGACGAGCAGTCGCCCGAGAAGAGCGCGTGCATTCGGTGCGCGACCTGCGACGGGTTCGCCTGTCTCGTCAAGGCCAAGGCCGACGCGCATGTCGTCTGCGTCGAGCCAGCGTTGCAGTATCCGAACGTGTCGCTGCTCACGAACGCACGCGTGCAGAGGCTCGACACGTCCGACGACGGCCGAACTGTGAATCGCGTCGTCGTCGAACGTGACGGCCAAGTCGAAGAGTTCACTGCCGACGTCGTGGTCGTATCGGCGGGAGCGATCAACTCGTCGGCATTGTTGCTGGCATCGGCCAACGAACGCCACCCGGACGGGCTCGGCAACTCGTCGGGTCTTGTCGGCCGCAATCTGATGCTGCACAACAACAGTTCGCTGATCGCAATCTCGAAGATCCCGAACCCGACTCGGTTCGAGAAGACGCTCGGCGTGAACGACTACTACTTCGGTGACGGCGAGTGGGACTACCCGCTCGGTGCCATGCAGATGCTCGGGCGCAGCGACGCGTTCACCATGTCGCTCGACGCGCCTGACGCCGAGGATCCCGCCGACCTCGCCGCACGCTCGCTCGACTTCTGGCTCACGACCGAAGACCTCCCGCGGACCGCCAACCGCGTCGAGGTCCTCCCCGACGGGCAGATCAAACTTGCCTACACGCCCACGAACCTCGATGCCCACGACCGGCTCAAGGCCAAGTTCCGGTCGCTGCTCGACGCCATGCGCTGCCGCGACGACGTGGTCGACCGCCACAGCTACCTGGGTGGCCGGCTCGGGATCTCGGGCGTGGCCCATCAGAACGGCACCGCCCGGTTCGGCACGGACCCGGCCACGTCCGTGCTCGACCTGAACTGCCGGATGCACGATCTCGACAACCTGTACGTGGTCGATTCGTCGTTCTTCGTCTCCAGCACGGCCGTCAACCCGACGCTGACGATCATTGCCAACGCACTGCGGGTGGCCGACCATCTGGCCGGCCGCCTCGGCTGAGGGCGTTGGGTAGCGTTCGCTCATCGAACACGACCCCGGCGGATCGTTCGAGGATGCGGAGCTGCTCGCCGCCTTGCGCAAGGGCGACGAGCAGGCCTTCGCGTCCATCATCGACCGCCACCACGCCAGCATGCTGCGGGTCGCGCGGTCGTATGTTGCGACACGAGAAGCCGCGGAGGACGTAGTCCAGGAAACCTGGCTGGGCGTCATCAACGGCATCGGCCGCTTCGAGGAGCGGTCGTCGCTGAAGACGTGGATCTTCCGGATCCTGGTCAACCGGGCCAAGACACGGGGCGAACGCGACGCGCGCACCCGCCCGTTCTCGTCCCTCGGCGACCCGAACGAGCCCACCGTGGATCCGGGTCGGTTCCATACGCAAGGGCGCTGGGCCGGCTTCTGGTCGGCGCCCCCGACCTCGCACTCGGTGCCCGAGGATCACGTCGTGCAAGCCGAGGTCGGCCGGCAGCTGCTCGCGGCGATCGACCAGCTGCCCGAGAGCCACCGCATCGTCATCACGTTGCGCGACATCCAGGGCCTGTCGGCACCGGAGGTCTGCGAGCTGCTCGACCTCAGCGAGGCCAACCAACGCGTGCTGCTGCACCGGGCGCGGGCCAAGGCGCGGGCCACGCTCGAACGCGTCCTCGACGAGTCGGCGGAGGTGAGCTGATGCTGCAACCCGAGATCCGGTGCGTCGAGTTCGTCGAGCAGATCACTGAGTGGCTCGACGGCGGCATGTCCGACGACGACCGTCTCGTCTTCGAAGAGCACCTCGCGTTCTGCAGCCCGTGCACCCGCTACGTCGAGCAGTTCCGCAAGGCACTGGAGCTCATGAAGGAGCGCGACGAGCACCTGGGCGACGCGCCGCCGCCCGAGGTCAGGAACGCGCTCCTCGAGGCCTTCCGCCAGCAATATCGATGAGCACTAGTGCCCCGACAGGTGGAGCGTGGCGGCCAGCCACGCCGACTGCCAGGCCCGCTCTTCGGCGTAGGCGGCGTCGAACACCGATTGGTCGCCGTCGAGGCCGGCGGCGGCATGCCCGGCCGAGCACGCGCCGATGAACGGTGCCTCGGTGATGGGGCCGGTGATGGCGAACTTCGCGGCGTCGGCCGCGAGTGCGGCGGCCGTGCCGGTCGACGTCGAATCGTCGACCGCGCTGAGGAGACGACGCAGCTCCTCGAGCGTCGCCGCTGCGGCGAAACGGAACGCCAACTCGTCCTCTGATGCCGCCTGCAGCGCCGTGACCGCACGGTCCCGGCCGCGCCACGCGCACACGGCGCTCAACTCCCGCGCCGCGGCCGGGTAACGGTCGACGGGTGCCGTCACCCGGCCCCGGCGCGCCGTCAGCTTGTGGCGGGTCCCAACGACCGGTTCCTCGAGCTCGATCTCCCAGAGTGTTGGTGCCAGCCAGTAGGACAAGTCAGCGGGCCGGCAGGCATGCACCCCCTCGTGGCACGGCACGGCCGACGCCGCCTCGATCCACCGGCCGGGAACCCACGGCGTGAGCGTGAACGGCGCCCGGCCCTCGGTGTCGAGGAACTTGTAGGCCCGCATGCGGCCGCAAGGTAGCGCGTAACACTTCCGGGGTTCGGGGGACGGGACCAGACATGACGAGCCCAGAGCAGCCACGGCTGGAAGAGGACCCGGCGTCCTGGCGACGGTGGGGTCCGTACCTCGCCGAGCGGGCCTGGGGAACCGTGCGCGAGGACTACAGCGCGGGCGGCACGGCATGGGACGACCTCCCCCACGACCACGCCCGCTCGCGCGCCTACCGCTGGAACGAAGACGGTCTCGGCGGGCTGTGCGACGACCGGCAGCTGCTGTGCTTCGCGTTCGCGTTCTGGAACGGCGTCGATCCCATCCTCAAGGAACGCATCTTCGGACTCACCGGCAACGAGGGCAACCACGGGGAGGACGCCAAGGAGCACTGGTGGTTCCTCGACTCCACGCCCACCCATTCGTTCATGCGCTGGCGTTACTGGTACCCCCAACGAGAATTCCCCTACGGCGACCTCGTGGCCGAGAACCGCCGCCGCAGTCGCCTCGATCCCGAGTACGAGCTGCTCGACACCGGCATCTTCGACGACGACCGCTACTGGGACATCACCGTCGACTACGCCAAGGACAACCCCGACGACTGGTGCATCGTGGCGTCGATTCGCAACGCTGGTCCGGACGAGGCGACGCTGCACGTGCTCCCCACGGTGTGGTTCCGCAACACGTGGTCGTGGGGCATCGACAACCGTAAGCCAGCGATCACCGTCAAGGACGGGGCGCTCATCGCCGAGCACCACGACCTCGGACGCGTGACACTCGTTACCGACATCGACTCCACGCCGCTGGTGTGTGAGAACGAAACGAACACGGCGCGCCTGTGGGGAGGCGACGGGTCGACGCCGTTCCCGAAGGATGGCATCAACGACCACGTGATCACCGGAGCCGACACCGTCAACGGCGACGGCGTCGGCACCAAGGCCGCGCTGTGGCACCGCCTCACCGTGCCGGCAGGAGAGACGATGGAGGTGCGGTTGCGTCTTGGTCCTGGTGGCGGCGACCTGGAATCCGCGTTCACCCGCACCATGTCCACTCGAGCCAAGGAGGCCAACGAGTTCTACGGCCAGCTCCTCGATGGGCTCGACCCTGAGGCCGCGATGATCGTTCGCCAGGCTCTGGCCGGGATGATGTGGACCAAGCAGTGGTTCCACTACGACGTCGAACGCTGGTTCGACGGTGACCCGGCCGGGCCGCCGCCGCCCGAGGGACGGCAATGGGGACGCAACCGCGAATGGCGCCACCTTAACAGCGCGGACGTCATCACCGTCTGCGACACGTGGGAGTACCCGTGGTTCGCCACGTGGGATCTCGCATTCCAATGTGTCGCCATTGCCCACGTCGATCCAGGGTTCGCCAAGGACCAGCTGCTGCTGATGTGCCGCGAGTGGTACATGCATCCGAACGGGCAGCTCCCCGCCTACGAGTGGGCCTTCGGAGACGTGAACCCACCCGTGCACGCGTGGGCTGCACTGCGCGTGTTCACCATCGACGGCTCCCGCGACCTGGTGTTCCTCGAGCGGATCTTCCAGAAGCTGCTGTTGAACTTCACGTGGTGGGTGAACCGCAAGGACGCGTCCGGCGACAACGTGTTCGAGGGCGGCTTCCTCGGAATGGACAACATCGGCCCGATCGACCGCTCCGCACCACTCCCCGTTGAGGGCCGGCTGGAGCAGTCCGACGCCACCGGTTGGATGGCGCTGTTCTGCCTCAACATGCTCGAGCTCGCGCTCATCCTCGCCGAGCATCGCTCGGAGGCCTACGAGGACATGTGCACGAAGTTCCTCGAGCACTTCGCCTACATCGCGACCGCCATCCACGACCGCGGCTTGTGGGACGACGAGGACGGCTTCTACTACGACGTGCTGCGGATGCGCGACGAGAGCATCCCGTTGCGTGTCCGGTCGATGGTCGGCCTGCTACCGCTGTGCGCCACTACGACGCTTAGCCCGCGCACCCTTGCGGCCCTACCGAACTTCGCCGCTCACCTGGACTGGTTCGTCGAGCACAAGCCGCAGTTCGCTCGCCACATCGACCACCGTCACGAACGCGGCGGCACCGAGGGGCGGCTGCTCGCGATCGTCGGACCCGAGCGGCTCTCGCGGATCCTCGCTCGTCTGCTCGACGAGACCGAATTGCTGTCCACGCACGGCATCCGTTCAGTATCGGCGTGCCATCGCGACGAACCGTTCGTCCTGCACCTGGCGGGGATGGAGCTCAGCGTCGACTACGCCCCTGGTGAGGGTACGACGGGTTTGTTCGGCGGCAACTCGAACTGGCGGGGACCAGTGTGGTTCCCGGTCAACGCGCTCGTGATCGAAGCGCTGCGCGCCTATGGCCGGTTCTTCGGAGACGACTACGTCGTCGAGCACCCGATGGGCTCGGGCGTCGACCGACCCTTGGGCGCCGTTGCCGGCGACATCGCCGACCGTCTCATTGCGGTGTTCCGCGACGGAGCCGACGGACAACGCCCGGTCCATGGACCATACGCAAAGTTCCGCGACGATCCCGAGTGGCACGCGTGCATCCCGTTCCACGAGTACTTCCACGGTGACACCGGAGCCGGGCTCGGCGCGTCCCACCAGACCGGATGGACGGGCCTGGTCGCCGACCTCGCGCTGCGCCGGGAGATGTGACGGTGGCGGAGCGCGAGCAGTTCGACGTCATCGTGATCGGCGCCGGGCCCGCTGGGGAGAACGCCGCGGGCCGGTGCGCCGAGGGCGGCCTGTCCGTCGCCATCGTCGAGCGCGAGCTCGTCGGCGGCGAATGCTCGTACTGGGGCTGCATGCCGTCCAAGGTCCTGCTCAGACCGGGCGATGTGCTAGCCGCGGCCCGCCGCGTTCCGGGCGCCGCCCGGGCGGTGACCGGACAGGTCGACGCCGCGGCCACGTTCGCGCGGCGCGATCGTTTCACCGGCAACTGGGACGACTCCGGAGCATTGCCGTGGCTGACCGACCGCGGCATCGAGATCGTGCGGGGCCGCGGCCGCCTGGCCGGCACCCGCCGAGTCGACATCGAGGACGCAGGCGGATCGGCCCGCACCCTGACGGCAACGCTGCTCGTCCTCGGCGGGGGCGCCATCGGCCTCGAGATGGCCCAGGCCTTCCGCCGGCTCGGCGCCGAATCCGTGACCGTCATCGAAGCCGCACCGCGACTGCTGTTCCGCGAGGAATCGTTCGCCGGCGACGAGGTCCGCGCCGCGCTCGAAGCAGAAGGCATCACCATCCACGTCGGTGTCGGACTGGCGTCCGTCGAACGCGACGGCGACGGGCCCGTCCATGCCGCGCTCGCCGATGGCACCCACGTCTGTGGCGACGAGATCCTCGTAGCCACTGGGCGACGACCGTCGACCTCCGACCTCGGCCTCGACACCGTCGGACTCGAACCCGGCCGATTCGTCGACGTCGACGATCAGCTGCGTGCCGTCACTGTCGACGGCGGTTGGCTCTACGCCATCGGTGACTGCAACGGCCGCGCCCTGCTCACCCACATGGGCAAGTACCACGCGCGGATCGCAGCGGACGTCATCCTGGGAAAGGACGCGGCCGCCATCGCCGATCACGGCAATGTCCCCCGTGTCACCTTCACCGACCCGCAAGTCGCGGCCGTCGGGCTGACCGAGGCGCAGGCCGTCGAGGCGAGCCTTGACGTACGCACGGTGCGGCACGGGACCGGCGCCGTCGCGGGCGCGTCCGTACTGGGTCAATCGTTCCCCGGCACCAGCCAGCTCGTCATCGATGAGAAGCGTCGCGTGATCGTGGGCGCCACGTTCGTGGGACCCGGCGTGCAGGAGCTGCTGCACGCGGCCGCCGTCGCCATCGCCGGCGGAGTCACCCTCGATCAGCTCTGGCACGCGGTGCCGTCCTTCCCCACCGTCAGCGAGGTCTGGCTCCGGCTGCTCGAGGCATACGGCCTGTGAAGGAGATCAGCTTCAACGGATTGCTCATCCTGAGCTGCATCGCCGTCGTCGCGCCGATGTTGGTCGCCACCGTGCGCTGGCTGAAGCTGCCCAGCGTCGTGCTCGAGATCGTCGCCGGCATCGTGGTCGGACCGTCGGTGCTCGGCTGGGTGCACATCGACCCGCCGATCGAGATCCTCTCGCTCGTCGGGCTCGCTTTCCTACTGTTTCTCGCCAGTCTCGAGATCGACCTCGTGCGGCTCAAGGGACACCTGCTCCGACTCGCGCTCGTCGGCTTTGTCGCCACCCTGGTGCTCGGGGTGATCGCCGGCTCGGTGTTCCACGCCGTCGGCTGGGTCCGCAGTCCCTTCTTCTTGGCGGTGGCCCTCACGGCGACGTCGTTGGGACTGGTCGTGCCGGTACTCAAGGACGCCGGTCACGCCGAATCACCAGTCGGGCAGCTCACGATCGCCGGCGCCACCGTCGCCGACTTCGGCGCCGTCATCCTGCTCTCCCTGTTCTTCTCGGAATCGGAAGGCGGAACCGCCAGCAAGCTCATCACCCTCGGTGCATTCGCGCTCGTGGTCTTCGCCGTCGCCGCCACCCTCGTTCGAGCCGGTCGCAGCATGCGCCTCGACGCGGTCCTCACCCGCCTCCAGGACACCACCGCGGAGATCCGGGTTCGCATTGCGGTCGCCTTGCTCATCGGCTTCGTCGCCCTCGCCGCCAAAGTCGGGCTCGAAACGATCCTCGGTGCGTTCATCGCCGGCGCGGTGCTCAACCTCGTCGACAAGGACACGATGAGCCACCCCCACTTCCGAATGAAGCTCGACGCCGTCGGCTACGGCTTTCTGATCCCCGTGTTCTTCGTAACGAGCGGCGTGCGGTTCGATCTCGACGCGCTGATGGCGAGTCCATCGGCGTTCGCCCGCGTCCCGCTCTTCCTGCTCGCTCTCCTCGTGGTGCGCGCGGTGCCGGCAGCCCTCTACGCCCCCACCCTCGGCCGCCGGGGTGCGGTTGTCGCCGGGCTGTTGCAAGCCACCTCATTGCCGTTCATCGTCACCGCCACCTCGATCGGTGTCTCGATCGGGGCGATCGCTCCGGTCACGGCGGCCGCGCTCGTCGCGGCCGGACTGCTCTCCGTCGTGCTGTTCCCGCTCATCGCCCTTGCCGTCGCACGGGGAGATGACCGAGCCTCCGTCGTCGAGGGCACGGAGCCCGGGCCGCCCGAACCGCTCGTCGATCGTCGCTCCATGGGCACGCGCAACTAGCGACCTGGGTCACTCGATCTCGACTCGGGCAAGGCTGGCGAGACTCAACCGATCGACGCTCGAGCGTGACGCCGAGGTCAGCCGGTTACGTGATGAATGGCAACGCGGCCTAACGGTCGCGCTCAGTAGCTGCGGTCGTCGACCACGTCGAGGTTGTAGAAGGTCGGTTGTCCGTCCGTCAGGGCCATCATCTTCTGGGAGAACTCCTGGGTAACCGGCATGTTGGAGTTCTCCATGGCCGCCTCATACGAGTCGAAGAACACGATGTTGAGGTACCGGTCATCGTTGTCGCGGTCTTTGCACAACACTCGCCGCCGAGCGGTGCCGTCGTCGCCGGCGGCGGCTTCCCATTCGTTGCCGACCCGCTGCACCTCATCAAACTTCGACGTGCGGAACTCGATGATCTGAACGAATGCCATTGGTGGGTCTCCCTTAGTTGGCGTGTCAGGACGACGTCGACATGGTCGCGGCTGCGGCAATGATCGACTCGACGTTGTCGGGCGCGAAGAAGGCGACGGGTGACAGCGTGCCGGCGGTGACACTGACGAAACCGTCCATCGCCGCCTGGTTGCCCTGCATCTCCCCCATGAGCTATTGCACCTCGGGCGGTGGCGGTTCGAGCGTGGCGAGCTGGGTCGTGTACTCGAAGATCGGCATGGCCCGCGCGTCTCGCTCTTTGCTGATACCGCTCCATGGCGTCCTCGTGGCTCCGGGCGCCGGTGAACGCCTCGTCGATCGTGGTCGCGTACGCCTCGGCGCTGCGAAACGCGTCAGTGATGCCCTGTGCGGTAATCGGGTCCTTGGTGTACGCGGCATCGCCGACGAGCGCCCACCCGGCGCCGTACGGCTTTCGGACGAAGTTGGGGACACCGCCCCCTAGGAACCGGTCCTGACGCGTCGCCGCTCGCACGCGTTCGGCGAACTCGGGCTCCGTGTCGAGGGTTCGCATGAAGTTGCCTTCGACGTCGGCTCGGAACGCACCGGCCTGTGCGAAGGGGCA
>WNGA01018534.1_pt1 | contig 18955 bp, 16 predicted proteins | sample 5400061 | NCBI WGS metagenome assembly WNGA01 (sample SAMN13153366, study PRJNA577476) | soil metagenome | isolation source: 100 cm soil or saprolite under grassland replicate 2 | place: USA:California | collected 2016-06-15 | reverse complement strand
AAGTATAAAGTAATTACTTTACTGCCTGTTGATATTGTCTCAATAATTCTGCATCATCAATAGAGCCATGATGGTGCAATTGAAACCAGCGACGCTTTTCATCAATATATCCAAAGAAGCGTGTGGTTCTTATGCGCAACGGTATTGTGTTTTCACCTTTTTTGAATTCTCCATTTTCAACGCCTGCAAATACAACTGTTTTTGTTTCTTCATAACAAATGATATCACCAAACGCTACTGTTACCGAAGCATTACTTTTAAAAACTTTATCGTACAAATCAACTATTGATCGAACACCACGGATAATACCACCAAGAGGATTGTTTAATTGTGACAAATCATTTGGATACCATACTTCTTCCAGTGTTTTAATATTTTTGTGGTTAAATGCATAATAAAAACTTTCAAGACAGGCGAGTGCACCTTTTAACGACGGATCAGTTGCTTCACTAAGTTTATTCAAGGAATGAATACCAAAACTTTTATTAAGCCAGGAAATATTCATGGTGTTTGGTTAGTTGCTTTTAGAAGAATTTAACCCTGTGAGGTCATTGAAACTTCAGAGGGTTTTTATTGGCTTTTATTGTGGAATGAAATTACCAATCGTTGCAGTAAGTTGCTGCAATAAATTATGTTGTACAAGAGTGCGACGCAAGAAAAGCTTCATGCATATTCAATTGCCCGGCTCAAAAAAAATCATCTAGCAATTAGCAACAGGCAATAAGCAATAAACAATAAGCAAGACACTACAAACTACAAACTGCTTCTAATGATTCACGAGTTTCATTGCGCCTTCACTGTAGCGCTGCCCGATATTGGGATGCTTTAATATCAAAGCTTCTATTTCATGCAAATCATCATCGCTTAATACAATCTCAACAGCAGTAGCATTTTCTTCAAGATATTTTCTTTTCTTGGTGCCGGGAATCGGAATCAAATCGTCGCCTTGTGCAAGCACCCAAGCCAAAGCAAGCTGTGCAGGTGTGCAATTTTTTTCTTTTGCCAACTGAGCAAAATCATCAACAAGCTGTTTATTATTTTGCCAATGTTCATCATCAAAACGAGGAAGCGTTCTGCGAAAATCATCACCGGGAAGTTGATCCTTATCCTGTACAGTTGCTGTAACCAATCCTCTTGCCAACGGAGAATAGGGGACGAATGTGATACCAAGTTCACGAACAGTATCAAGTATTCCACCTTCAACATCTCTTGTGAGTAATGAATACTCACTTTGCAATGCAGTAATTGGATGTACTTTATGCGCTCTGCGTATAGATTTTGCAGATGCTTCAGACAAACCAAGATAGCGAACCTTTCCTTGTTTCACCAGATCAGCCATTGCACCAACCATATCTTCAACAGGAACATTTGGATCAATGCGGTGTGCATAATACAAATCAATTGTTTCGATCTTTAAACGCTTCAAACTTTTTTCTACGGCCTCTTTTACATAAGCAGGAGAGCCATCAAAATAAGTGCCGGGTGTACCCGCAAAGCCTTGCTTTTCTTCTTTGTATCTGAATCCAAATTTTGTTGCAATAAAAACTTTATCCCTGTTAGGAACTAACACATTTGAGATCAATTCTTCATTGTGTCCCATCCCATACATGTCTGCAGTGTCCCAGAAATTAATTCCCAGCTCAAGTGATCTCTTGAGTGTAGCAATTGATTCTTCATCATTGCGGGGGCCATAGGCAAAGCTCATGCCCATGCAGCCAAGACCAATAGCGGAAAGTTTTACACCGGTGTTTCCAAGATTTCTATACTTCATAAAGATTAGAATTTTAGAATGCAAAGCTAATCCAATATGATGCCACTATGATACTATAATTAGTTCAACCAATTTTACTATATCCTTTTTTTAATTGATTACAGTCCCAAACTTTCCCATATCACATCATATATATCGATCGCCTGCAATTTTTCTTTATCTAATTTTTTATCTGTGATAATAACCGGGTGAAATTCAGAAGCAGTGTTTATTCTTCCGTGCGAGCCTTTTATTAATGTGGCATCTAAAGGAATAACATCCATAACATATCGCAGTGCCATTTTTTTTCGAAGCAGTTTATAGGCAGCACGAGGTTTTGAGGTCATAAACATTTCCACGGGATCATAACCAGGTTTTTTATGTATATCAACTGTGCGGGCATAATCAGGTGCTTTATTATCATCAAGCCAAAAGTAGTATGTGAACCAACTGTCTTTATCAGCCATCAATACCAAATCTCCCGCTCTTTCATGGTTGATGTGATAGGATGATTGTTCATTTTTATCAAGGATTAATTCTATGCCTTGTATCTTTTCCAAAACATTTCTCACCTGTTTTGTAACGGAGACGTCATTGATATAAATATGAGCAACCTGGTGATCTGCTACTGCAAAAGCTTTGGATGCGCCCGCATCTAACAACTCCAATCCTCTTTCTATCCTAACCTCTAATAAACCATGTTTGCGAAGCACGCGATTTATATGAATGGGATTATTAACGGGCACTATACCATACTCTGAGAGAAATATAATGTTTGCATTTTTCTTTTCATAAAAATTGACAAGTTGTTTTACTACTAAATCAATTTCATTTAATTCCTTTGAGATCGCAGAAAAATCAGGGCCAAATTTTTGCAGACAATAATCAAGATGTGGCAAATAAATAAGTGTAAGCGTAGGGTTGTAACGATCATCTGTATGCATTGATGCATCTGCTATCCATTGTGTGGATTTGATATTTGCACCCGGTCCCCAAAACTGAAACAAAGGAAATTGTCCAAGTTTATTTTGCAATTCATCACGCAATTTTGCGGGGTGTGAGTAACAATCAGGAATCTTGCGACCATCCGCAAGATAGTTAGGTCGTGGCGTAACAGAATAATCTGCCGAAGAGTACATATTGTACCACCAAAACATTTTCGCACAAGTGAAGCTGGGGTTTATCTTTTTTGCTCTCTCCCATATTTTTTCTGTATGTACTAATTTATTTGATTGCTTCCAGAATTTTACTTCGCATTCTTCCCTGTCGTACCATCCGTTTCCAACGATGCCATGTTCTGCAGGCCACTTACCTGTGAGATAAGTTGATTGAACTGATGTTGTTACTGCAGGCAACATTGATTCAATCAGAGATAAATTTTTTTTGGAAATATATTCTTTAAGAAAGGGAGTATGTTCTCCGATTAAGTTAGAAGAAAGACCAACAACGTCAATAACAGCAGTTTTATTCATGTTAATATGACTGTTTCAACGTTTGCAACAAGCTTTGTTTTACCCAATCAAGTTCCTGAGTAATAGAATCCTGCAAAGGCAATTTCAATGTTTGCGGAAGCACTTCCCATGTATATGTTTCCACTTCAAGATGCTGTGTAAATTTTTTTTGCTTCTGCAGTTGTAAAACTTCCACAATATCATTTTGTGTTGATTGCAGTAAACCAAAATCATTTGCTGAAACAGGCACATGAAAATGAGCACGCCATTCCGTGACCGCAGAATTATCATAATTTTTCAATGCTTCAGGAAGATCAGGATAACGTAATAATTCTCCATCATCTTTTTTTGCAACTACCTGGTGCAAATAAACAGGCTCATCAAATTTTGCAAAAGCATCCTTTACATTTATTCTATCTGATAAATCATTGGTCATCTCTTTTTTTAATGCAGCACTGATCTGTATTTTCCCGATCCTAATTCCTTTTCGTAATAATTCATTGATCACTTCTTCATGGGGCTCATACCCAATTGCAAAATGACATACATCATAACACAAACAAAGATGCTGCTTCAATAATTCTTCAGCCTTGCTATCAGAAACACCAAATCTTGCATTAATCTTTTCGGTAGTAGCGTTAATGACAATCAAATTTTCTATAACCTGCACAAGATTATTTGTTGCCAGTTCTTTTGCTTTATTTAGTTCTTCATCAGTATGAAACCAATGCCTGTAGCTCAATGGTGAAGTTGATATTCCTCCATCTATTCCTTCAGGCAACAGTCCTCTTAAAATTTTAAACAATCCCAATGTATATGCAACTCTGTCGTTTGTAGTCCAGTCAGGTGTGTGCACATTATCTTTCACGCGTGTATGATGAAAACCGCCATAAGGAAAACCATTCATCGTAAACACATAGGCATTGTTTTCTTCGAGCCACGATTTAAAATCAGAAAAATTTTCTTCTTCAATCAACTGAACACTCGCTTCATTGGATAACCGAAGCCCGATGCCCATCGGCGCAAACGGCGAAATATTTTCTTTAATAAAAGAAAAATTTTTTTGCAAGGCTTTAAAATGATCAGGCCAATTTTCGCCTGAATGAATATTGGTGCAATAAGTTAAATGACCATAAGGTGTTTCCATAATAATGATTCAAGTGATTTGAATTCTCCCTGCCGTCAGACAGGGATTTTTATGATTCAAGCTTTAGCATTTCATAGCATCTTCGTTGCGTCGCATACTTGTACTGACATAATTCTTTTCAACAGTCCTCCCGCCTAAGTCGGGCAGGCATTCTTCGGCATGACAAGCTCAGATTTTTTAATCAAGCTGAGAATTAATATTGGCTTTTCATCTTTACGCAGCTTGTCATTCCGACGCGGGAGGAATCTATATACCTTTTTTGAGTTAAGCCTTTTGTTGCACAGTCCCTTCATGAAAGAGAACCTATTTCTTTTCTAAACATTTTCAATTGTTCTCCTGCTTTAATAAGTAGTTCTGTATCCATTTCATGCACTTCTTCTCCTTTGCCAATATTCAGCAATAACATAATCGTTAATTGTCCACCCAAATGTTCACGAAATTCATTGAGACCTTGTAGAATTGGACTGTTTTTTTCTTTTATCTGCATCAACGGATGTGTAATGTCAAAACCTAAATTTAATAATAGCTGGATGATGCGTTGAGCTTTTTCACCGGATAAACGACCGGATAAACCCGAGTACATTGTATCCAAAGCCATACCCATTGCTACTGCTTCTCCATGTAATACGCTGAAATTAGTTAGCTGTTCTAATTTATGTGCACTCCAGTGTCCAAAATCAAGCGGACGCGAAGAACCTTTTTCAAAAGGATCACCGCTGGCAATATGTTGCAAATGAAGCTCAGCACACCGCCTGATAAGATCATTCATTACAGCAGTATTTCTATGAACTAATTCTTTCGCATGTTCTTCTATCCAGTAAAAAAAATTTTCGTCCTTAATTAATGCAACTTTTATTGCTTCTGAAATCCCGGCACGCCAGTCCCTGTCTGATAAAGTAGTTAATAAAACATCATCATTAAAAACAGCAACAGGAGGAGAAAATGTTCCAAGAAAATTTTTCTTGCCAAAATAATTGATCCCATTCTTTACGCCTATCCCGGAATCATTTTGCGATAAAACAGTTGAAGGAATTCGGATATGCCTGATGCTGCGGTGAGCAATCGCTGCAACATATCCCGCAAGATCCAACACCGCACCGCCACCAATAGCCGTAAGATAGGAATGACGATCAAGCCCATGAAAATTTACTGCTTCAACAAGGCGGTCGAAATATTGCTTATCATTCTTTGCTGTCTCACCACCCGGAATAACCAAAATATCTTTGATCAATTGAACAGTATCATACTTTTTAAAATAATCATTGATCTTCGTTAAGAGTTGAGGATGGTGAGTAGCAACACCTTCATCAATTACAAAAAGAATTTTTTGAATAGAACCTGCAAATGCTAACTCTTTAAAAAAATTATCCAACAGGTTATTTGAAGAATGAAAAAGGTCGGAAGTAAAAAAAACCTTGTATTCAAACCTCACACTAAATGATTGCTCAATGTGATTCATGCCCCCTAACCCCTTAAAGGGAGAACTGTTTACTGTAAAACTCATAAAAAAACATTTAATCATCTAAAATCAAAACCTACGTTACTGCAAATACTTTTGCTAATGCAATCGAAACCGGTAACAGGAGCGTAATCACAACCGCTAAGTATAACGCATTAAAGGCAGATGCCCATGAAGCATTCATTAGTATCAAACCTATTACACCCGCTTTAACTGCTTTTCCAATATTTTTTCCTATGGGTTGCTTCATAGCTTTCAACAATGGATTGAAAATGATCCATGCAAATGCTACCAGGAATATCATAGTAAAAATTATTGTCACTCTGTTTACGATGGCAAAATAAAAAATTAAGCCAATTACAAGTACATAGAGCAGCGACGCCGCATACAATAAATTTCTACTTCCGCCATGCACTTCTCCTCTGCTGATCATTGTTATGGAAGCAATATAAATAACGGGCACAAAAGCAAGGTACCACCACTGTATTATCGAAGATGTTACAATACTTATTCCTAACAAAAGATTTAAGCCTCTGCATAAACCCATGTTGATTGGGCCGATTACTGCATGATGCTTTCCCCATTTATCATAAGCCACTGCTGCTATTGCTATGATAAATGCAATGAGTCCTGAAAAAAAATTATAAACAAATGCACTTACTATACCAACCAACAATAAAATGATTCCTAATGCTGTTGCTTCTTTAATTGCTACAACACCACTGGGAATAGGACGTTCAGGTCGTTCAACACTATCGAGTTCCGCATCAAATACATCATTAAAAACCACACCACCTCCATATAAGCCAATTGTAGATATACATAACAAGAGAACAGACCAGATTTGATCTGTATTAAATGAACGGGTAAAGAAAAAACCCGAAATAGCAATGCCAGCAAGCACATCAGAAACAGAGGTTACAATGTTTGCAGGCCGCATCAATTGCAAAAACGCTTTTGTTTTATTCAATGATCAATCTTTAACTGATGATGATAGATGATTTATCGATCCGCGGCTGTTGTCCTCCGCGAAGAATAGTATTGCCTGCAAATTTTTTACTTTGATCAATATCTTTCAGCAAAACAAAATCTGCTTCATCAATTTGGCCGCTTTGACCAAAAGCCATAATAGCATTTTGATAAGTAACCATTCGAATATCTTCGTCGCTGATACCACGCAACTTCATCAACGAAGCGGTTTTAGGAACAGCCAAAGGATCACTGATGCCCCAGTCTGCTGCAGAGTTTATCATGATCCGTTCGGTTCCATATTGCTTCACTATTTCGACCATGCGCTCATTACCCATTTTTGTAAATGGATATATTGTAAATGCGGCCCAGAAACCCCGTTCCAAAACTTCCTGCACTGTTTCTTCATTATTGTGATCTACAATTACCATATACGGATTCAAACCATGCTCTGTTGCAATGTCCATACTGAGTTGTGTGCCTTTTTTCTTATCGCGATGAGGTGTATGTATTTGCACAGGTAAATTAGCTTCCTCTGCCAACTCCAACTGAAGGCGATAATATTTTTCTTCAGCAGGAGTTTGATCATCAAAACCAATTTCGCCAACACCTACAACACCTTCTTTATAAATGAACAAAGGCAATAGCTCCATCACTTCTTCCGCTAATTTTTCATTGTTTGCCTCACGGGAATTTAAACCGATAGTGCAATAATGTTTAATTCCGAACTGCGATGCACGAAAACGCTCCCAGCCTACTAAGCTGCTGTAATAATCACGAAAGGTATCAACACCGGTTCGTGGCTGACCCAACCAGAATGCAGGCTCAATTAAACCTATAATGCCGGCATCGGCCATTGCCTGGTAGTCATCGGTAGTGCGGGAAGTCATGTGTACATGCGGATCAAAAAACTGCATGCCTCTGATATTTTGCAAATCGGCAGAAACAAAACTTTCTGCAGTCTCTTTTTCCCGCTTTGAAGGATCGTGACACATAAAAATTCGTTTATTAATTTGAAGAAAAATTTTTTATCTCTTTTGCCAAACTATTCCATGTTAATGTTTTTTCGCGGATGGCATTTTTCAAATTATCTGTTTGATTCAGTAAATTTTTTGCCGGCATAAAATCGCTTTCAGAAAGTGCAAGTGCTGCTGCTTTTTTTTCTGGCGGACTTCCTTCTTTAAATAATTTCTGAATGTCGGAAAAATTATTTTCATCAATAAATTTTCCGACAAGCCGCCAGAGTTGCGGATTCACTGATCTGTGTGCTGCCCATCTTTCATGTGCATAATCAAAAAGAATGGAAGCAAGTCTTTTGTTTGCTCTTTGATCAAGCCCAACTATACGCTCAACATTTTTTTCAGTAAAAAATGCTTTCAACACCATTTGATTCCATGCAGGCTCATCAAGATATTTTGAAGGGTAAGGATTTTCATACATGATTGCTTCGAGCACGTTTCCAATATTACTGCGTATGCCTTCTGTGCAACGAAATTTCCATTCCTCCCGATAGGCAAGCAAGGGCAGTGAAGAATATAAAGCAACGAGTTCATTCATTTCTGCTGCTTTAAAAAGATTCTCAATCAGTTTTATATAATGGTCTTTATCCGTTGAATTCAAATTCATCAATAACCATATTCGGCTTAACCTGTCTATTGTCCATGCATGAATAGAAAAACCGGGAAGAAGAGTATCAATATTTTTTTCCTGGTCTGCTGTCATTTCAATTATTTTCTTACCCATTTTTCTTGGCACAGCAGTGAACGTGAGATTCAATTGAGTTGCATTTGCATCGTTATTTAAAAGCAACGATTTTTCTTTTATCCAGTTCCATGCATCATCACTTGCATTTTGTTTGATTATCTCTGCAAATAAACTTTCAATCATTTGAAATTGATATTACAAATCTTAAAAACAAAAACAAGTAACAATAAAATGAGCACTTAGTTGATGTATCATTTCAAAAAAGAAGCAAAATAAAAGTTATTTAGTTAAAACTGATCTATCTTATTTATTGAAAAAACCTGGTCGGATTATTAAAGTTCCAACCAGGCTTCTTTATTATTTTATCTCCTAAAAACGATTTACAGCTTTTCTAATCTCCTTCTTTCATTACTCAAATTTTTTTGAATAATTAATTAAGCTATTTATTGAGCTGCAACCAGCTTCCACACTTTTCCTGTGAATCCCGTTGGTCCCAATTGTTTTGAAGCAGTAACATATATATCACCCCTCGCATTCTGTCCGAATCCCTTCAGCCATTGCCCTAAATTGTCTGGAAAACTTTTTAGTTTGAGCACTTCATAAGGCCATAGACCAATCGATGATGGTTTAGCAACCACTATTTTTCCCTGAGGCCCATCAAAAGAAGCACTTAAAAATCCGAAAACATATTCTCCGTAAAGCAGCGGTAGATCTGTTCCACGATAAACATTACCACCTACAATGGCAATCGTTTCTCCGCCACCTTCAGGATTAGCAGAATTTTTAGCTTCAATTACAGGATCAAGAAGTGGATTTCCTGCTGAGTCTTCCACGGGGCAGGCAAAACGTTCTTTTAAATCATTGTCTGTATTAAAACAATGCGTTCCTTCTTTTACATTCCATCCATAATTTCCACCCTTTAAAACAACATCTATCTCCTCATACAATGATTGACCTGCATCTCCTGCATATAACCAATGATGTCCTTCCATATCAAAAGAAAAACGGTAAGGATTTCTAAAACCAAATGCGTATATTTCATCCCTGCCGGGATGGCCAACAAATGGATTACTGGCCGGTATACCATAAGCCTTATCACCGGTTGTGCTGTTTACATCTATCCTAAGTATATTTCCAAGAAGGTTTTGCCTAACATCCTGCCCATTGCCGCCCGCATTTTTTTTATACCAGTCCTCAACATGCCCCGGCCCAATGTCATCAAAATTTCCACCATCTCCAATGGAAATGTACAGGTAGCCATCGTCTGGACCGAAAGCTATGGTACCACCGTTGTGATTCGATTGAGGGTGATTAGCTTCGAATATGACCCTTTCTGATGACATATCCGCCTTATTTGGATTTCCTGCAGAAACTTTAAATTCAGAAATGCGTGTCAGATTATCCCATCTTACGCCCGGTTCAGGTCCCCCCGGACGTGGAGGAGCTGTATAAAAAACATAAAATTTACCATTGCTTTTAAAGTTTGGATGAAAAGCAAGGCTGAGTAGCCCGCGTTCGTCATAGTCAGGGTTTAAGGTAACCAACTTACTGCTTATATCAAGAAAAGGATTTGCTAGCGTAGTTCCATCAGGATTTATTATCCAAACCTTTCCTATCTGATCAATTACAAATAATCTTTTTGTTCCATCCTTCGGATCTACGACTCCTAAGGGAGAAACAAAATTGTCCCCAATAAGTTTCAGGTCGTAAGACCCTGATATGACCGCATTCTCCGAGTTGGTGGAGTTAGCCCGATTAGGGGTAAAATCAGCTTTTTTACAACTTTGCATTAGTGTTAATGAGCCAAGTACCAGAATCATCAGTCCAAATAATGATTTGCGGCATAGGAGCATAGCTTCAACCAAGCCGCTTTCTTTCAAAGAGGATTGTTTTTTCATAAGTTACAATTTAAGGTTACAGAAATAGATATAGCAAATGATTGGCAGGAAGCCAATAGGATGAGTACTTCTTTACCTAAAGGCCTTATTTCTTATTGGAGTAATATGTTGCAAATTGGGTTTTCGAAAAAATCCGAAGCAATAAGCAGTGAAGGAATAGATTGTTTTCATAGTAACTAAATTTAAATGATGAAAAATATATTACTGACACAGGTTACTAAAACTAACGGCAATTGGTGTTGTAGTTTAAACTTGCTTTTCATTTGTTAAGTTGCTCATACTTAAAATAAACCGAAAATATAGGGTGGATTGAAACCTGCCTGATAAATTGCTTTATTTGGGGAGTGCCACTTAACAGAAAACAGGACCTTAAGTATAGTAAATGTAAAGTAAAACAAAAGCGAAAAAAAGTGTATCCATATAAACGAGTAATTATAAAGGTTAAATAGGAATAAAATGAAGCTGAAGAAGAATATACGAATACTTAACAGGGACAAATTAATGTTGAATAAGAATTTTTTTAGTCGGGCTTTTGACACTTTAAAAGTGCTTGAGAGCTGATGTGTTTTATCAACTTTAAGAATCACGGCACTGGAAAATTTTCAAAGTGATTTAAGATATTCAACCAAATCTTTTTTCTCCGCTTCAGTTAAACTTAGTTTTTTGCAATCATCGTAGTGGTTTACAACATCCATTAACGTTGCAAATCTTCCATCATGATAAAATCCCCCTTTCGAGTGTGCCCATAATCCTTTTAATCCTTGCGTAACGTATGTTTTATCTGGTGAGCGGTTTGCCTGGAAGTCATCAATGCAAATTTCTTCTGGCTTATGTGTACTCCATCCTGGTTCAGCAAAGACAGGTGGAACATGACATGTTGCACACTTTGCTTTGCCTGTAAATATTAGCTTGCCCCTTTCTGCCGCTTCTTTATTATAACTGCCTTCAGGCGCTTTAGGTGCAGGAATTGCTAACTGATAAAATTGAAGTGCTGCAAGCTTACTGCTAACCATATCAGAATCATTGCGCTTGTTTCCAAAACCTGCTTTTGCTGCTATGGGATATTGGTTTGCATTCATTAACCTGGCATCATAAAAATTTCCTTGTCCCTGCAATTCGAGATTTGCTACATAAGCATTCCAATACGTTACATTTCCCCAGCCACCTGTCCATGTATGAAGATTATGTCCTGCATGTCCAAAAGCTTCAGGTATTAATGTAGCTGCTGACTTGCCATCAGGACGCATTGCTTTTCCGTCTAAATTGAGTTCTGCATCAAATTTGCAGGGGCCCCAACTTGCCAGAACTTTTTTAAGGGTGCCTTCATCCACCTCCAACAGTTTTGTATAAACACTTAGATTGGGTGCCATTGAAATAATAGCCCCAACATTTAGATCTCTGTTAGGCCATCCGTCCAATCTTTTACCAATACCTGTGGAATCATTAACTGTTGAGTGACATACCGCGCAAGTGATCCCTATGGATTTTAAACTACCATCATCATTAAATTTACCAACCACACCTAAAACAGCATTTAATTTTATTAAAGTAAGAGTGACCTTAGGATCATCAAAGCCTTCCCTGATTTGCTTTCTCATAAATCTTGGCAATACACCCAAATCAACTTTTAAACCTGCATCTAATGCGGCTTTAGGACTTAGTCCTTTTCCAATACCACCATGTTTGTCACCTTCTATAGCTTTCTCAAGGTGAAGTTTATCGGTCCAGAAGGCTTCGTCATTAAAAGTTTCAAAACGAAATACTGCCTTACCTTTTTCTAACATGTTTTCTGCATTGTCTTTAATACTTTGCTCAAAAGCATTCGGATTTCCAGATATATCCTCAGTATTTCTCTCTGCGCTTTTAGTGGTTTTACATTGAATAAAAGCAATGGATATAAGAAAGAAAATTATACCCAATGAAACAATAACAAGTGAATGCTTTTGCATTTATATTAGTTTATAGTTGAAGAAGCATAAAAAGGCAGGAGTAAATCCTGCCTTTTTAATTATTACTGATGAAACATTGTTTTTGTATCAATCAGTTTACCATCTGCAATAAGACTATAAGAATTTACTCCTTTACTTAAGTCATGAGCATTTACTGTTAGATTTCCTTCACCTCTTTCCTTTATAATCACAGTTCTGATGGCATTACCACTGTTATTATAAAACACGATTTGAGCTTTGTTTACATTTTCAGGAATGAAATAAGAAATAACTGTTTTGTCAACAAAAGGATTTGGTGCATTTTGCTTCAGAACGATAGCATTATCTGCAAGTTCTACACTCTGATTATTTATATTTTTTGTGCTGCTAAACTTATTCGGAAATTGTTTTATAATGCCATTAGAAAGCATGTCAGCCATTTCCAGAATTTCCAGGTGTACATTATCGTATGCATTCACATCTGCAGCGTAATCAATCATGTCTTGCACATCTTTAAATGGCCAAAATGGATTTAATGAACTCAGAAACAAAGAAATTGTATCTGCATTTAAAAACCACCTGGTATTTGCATCATTAAGCGCTTCTGTGTTATCATTCTTTAGTGCTACCAGCAATTCGGCGGCTATAGTAATATGTGCGTGCAATAGCCGGGCTAATGAATCTCCGTTATTTACACCATAATATGGTTTAAATGCATTTCCAATATCATCCTGATTCTGAAGCAGGCGAGTTACCGCTTCGGTAGTTCCGGAAAGGTCATCTATGATATTAAAGATTACGTTACGTGTCCATGTAATATGATCGTCCCATAACTTTCGCATGTCTGCCTTGAATTCGCAGCGAGTAGACTTTTGATTTTGTGCTGTTGAGCTGCTGCTGAAACTTAATATTCCCGCAATTAAAAGGAATAAAACAATAGAAGTAGATTTCGTTTTCATATGGTTAGCTTTTAAAATTTAAAAAATATAATAGATAAAATATCACAGCTAAAAAGTTATTCCACGGTGATCGAATTATTAATTGGTAAAAAAACCCACATTAATGCCTTTACAACAAAGCGTCTCAATATTTGAGTAACAACTGTTCAAAAGGTTACAGAAATTATTTCTCTAATACTATATAACTTGTCGATCAAATCAATAAGTAATGGATAAAAAACAAACATTAAAAAATTTAGATAAAATGTCTGATGAGGTACTTATTGGCAGGATTCTAACAGGCGAACAAAAATTATTTGAGGTATTAATACATAAGTATAATGACAGGCTTTTTAGAATTGGTATGACTATTATCAACAATAATATCGAAGTAGAGGATATTATGCAAACAGTGTATATAAATGCATACGAAAATCTATCGATATTTAAAAAAAGATCAAGTTTTAGTACATGGATTATAAGAATAATGATTAATGAAAGCCTTTTACAATTAAAAAGAAAGTAGCGCTATGTTAGTATGGAAGTTGGTAGCCTTGAAGCAAAAAATGTTTTAAATAAATCATTTGCAACACAACTCCCATCCAATTTTGTTATAAATAAAGAATTGACGAAAGTTCTTGAAAATGCTTTGCTGAATTACCAGACAAATATCGACTGATATTTGTAATGAGGATAATAGAAAATATGACAACAGGCGAAACAGCAGAAGTGCTGGGTATTACCGAAGCAAATGTCAAGATTAGATTGAATAGGGCGAGAGCAATGTTAAGAAAAAGATTAAATGTTTATTATAACAATGTATACAAACTTCCTCTCCCGCACTGTGATGCAATAGTGAAAAAAGTTTTTTCTCACTTAGGAATATAAAAGTTCTGTAACAGTTTTATCTTAATTTATTTGTATTAGCTGATGCTTCATTATTTCATGCTTGTACGCTCTAAATTTTATTCAGCATTTTCATCAAAGCAAATGGTGAGATGAATGAAACTCAAACATCAACGCTAAACAAACCTCCATATCAAACTTTCAACATCCAATCTTACATTTGCCTCTATCATGAACTCGCGCAGCAGAGATATATTGGTAGCTATAAAGAGTAAATGTGTAAGAGCTTCAGAGAAGCGATATATAAATACACGATGATGATTTTATGTAAAAGACATATCGCTCCGATAATTGCAAAACCCTGAAAAGTGCGACGCTAGGAAAGATCAATCGGTGATTCAAATGCCGGGCACATAAAAATATCTAAAAATGAAAATGGTTTCTATGTTACAAATAACCTTATACTGGATTTTATTTTTCAATATCACAGCATGTAATAAAACATCCAATCATAATCTGCCTGTTACTCCGCTGTCGGCAGACACTACATTTACCAATCCTTTATTGCCCTCCGGCCCTGACCCATGGGTAGAGCAAAAAGATAATACCTATTATTACACTAATACATTTGGAAATCGTATTGCTATTTATGCGACAAGTGAAATGTCTGCATTAAAGAGTGCGCCTCTTACAACTATCTGGATCCCGCCTGCAACAGGTGCCTACTCAAAAGATATCTGGGCTCCTGAAATACATTATCTGCAAAACAAATGGTATATCTATTTTGCTGCGGACGATGGCAACAATGCAACGCATCGCGTCTACGCACTGGAAAATGATGCTGCAAATCCATTGTCAAACACATGGCAATTCAAGGGTAAGATTGCAGACTCAACAGATAAGTGGGCGATTGATGCATCGGCATTTGAATACAAAGGGCAACTATATTTTATATGGAGTGGCTGGACCGGTGACGTGGACAGTCAACAAAATATTTACATTGCAAAAATGAAAGATCCATTAACGATTGATAGCGGGAGAGTAATGATCTCCACTCCTACTTTTGATTGGGAAAAAGCAGGTGCGCCTCCGGTTGTAAACGAAGGACCTGAAGCGATAATAAATAATTATGGAAGACTGTTTCTCACCTATTCAGCAAGTGGGTGCTGGACTGATAATTACGCAATTGGTTTATTAACGTTAAAAGAAAACGGAGATCCGGTGAATGCTGCAGATTGGACAAAATCTGCTACACCTGTTTTTGTAAGCAAACCTGAAAATGGTGCTTATGCGCCGGGCCATAATGGATTTTTTAAATCAAGAAACGGCACGGAGGACTGGATTATTTATCATGCAAATTCTTCTGCAGGACAGGGATGTGGTGATAAAAGAAATCCACGCATCCAAAAATTTTCATGGAAAGCAGATGGAACGCCTTATTTTGGAGAGCCCGTTAAAATAAATACGCCAATAAGAAAACCATCGGGAGAAGAGTAAGCGCAAATTGTGAAACGTGAGACTAATAATTAATTAAAACATTTTATTCATAACATTAAACTAACTCATGAAAAAGATCAATGTTATTGCTTTAAGTTTTGTATTTGTATTTGTTTTAAGATTTGTTCCAAACGCGCAACAGGTTGCACCGGTTTGGTCAATAGAAAAAGCAAACAACTGGTATAATCAGCATAAATGGCTTACAGGTTCTGATTATATTCCAAGTAATGCTATTAATCAATTGGAAATGTGGCAAGCCTCAACTTTTGATGCTGCAACCATTGATAAAGAATTAGGCTGGGCTGAAAATACTGGCTTTAATACAATACGTGTATTCCTGCACAGCGTTGCATGGAAACAAGATCCAATAGGATTTAAAAAACGTGTTGATCAGTTTTTGAGCATTGCAGAAAGACATCATATCACTCCTATGTTTGTTTTCTTTGATGATGTTTGGAACAAGACACCAAAAGCCGGCCCCCAACCCGCACCAAAGCCTGGCATTCATAATTCAGGATGGGTGCAGGATCCGGGACAACCTGCATCAAATGATACAACTATTTTTCCTCAGCTGGAAAAATATGTAAAGGATGTATTGAAAGATTTTGCACACGACAAACGTATTTTACTGTGGGATTTATATAATGAGCCCGGCAACTCTGGCAAAAAAGATTCTTCACTGCTTTTACTTACTAAAATATTTCAATGGGCAAGAGAAATTAATCCTGACCAACCATTAAGCGCAGGATTATGGGACTGGAGTTTTGAAAAACTAAATGCATTTCAATTACAGAACTCTGATATAGTTACTTATCATGATTATGAGGAACCGCAATGGCATTTAAGAGTGATTCAATTACTGAAAGCAGCAGGTCGTCCGCTTATATGTACAGAGTATATGGCACGCATACGCAACAGCCGTTTTTCCAACATTCTTCCCATGCTGAAAAAAGAAAATGTTGGAGCCATTAACTGGGGTTTTGTTGCAGGAAAAACAAATACAATTTATGCATGGGACACGCCCATTCCTGATGGAAGCGAGCCTGTGGAATGGTTTCATGATATTTTCAGAAAAGATGGAACAGCTTATCGTAAAGATGAAGTTGATCTTATAAAAAAACTAAATGGAAACTAGATAAGCGTGATGTTATTCTGTGTTATTGTTACACCTGTTGGTAATTGTACAATTATTGATTTTAATGGCTATATGCGGATAGTCATTTGATTTTTTTATACAAAGAATGAAACTTTGAATCCTTCTTCAAAAGATTATAAATGTTGTGCATCAACAAAAGAAGCAATTGATAGGAATGTTATGATGTATAATAAATGCTTCATATTTTTGTTATTGCTTTTGGGAGCGGCTTTGTTACCACTATTTAGCTTCAGTTGTTTCCAATCTTGCTGCTTCATCATGCAAGGTTGCTCGCTTATACGTTCTGAACTTTGTTCAGTAATAATTCTTCGCTACAATCATACTTAATTCCTTTTATAAGCAGCAGACGAAGCTTGTATAAGCAGATTAATGGGTGGAATTCATTTTTTTACTGCTATTAAAAACGGAAAGGAGGAAGGAAGAAAATTAGGAAGCTTCGTTATTTCAAAATTGAATTAAAGGAACAATTTTTAAGCTTGTATAGCATGTTATCACTCATAACTTCGCAATAGGTTAGCATGCTATAAAAAGCTACCTCAATTTTATTTTTGAGATATTCCAAAAGAAGAATTAAATACGATTACTGGCTTCCTGACTACACGCTTCATAATTATAAAACAAGGGCTCATAAAATAGAAGTAAAAGGAAAAGATAATACGCCTCCGAAAATCAGTTGGGGCACATATTTCGGGCGATAATATAATACAGGCAAAGTTTACGATGGTTCAAAAATTCATCATGTAAAAGCAGAACTTATTACTAAGGATGATCCTTCAAAAACAATTGAAGTTGAGTTAAAAGATGCTGGTATTGCAGAGGACCGTGTAGAGGGAAATAATGCATTCAGCAAAAAAATTCCTAAGCAAAAATTTGATGTCTACAGAGTAGTATTAGAAGCGCTGGAAGAACCTCCTGATAATTTTATATTGCACCAAAGATATTGTATAATCAATTAAAATAACTTATGAATAAACTGTTTATCACCCTCATCTTTCTTGCAGGCTATACATTTTGTTCTGCACAGGATCCCACACAGTTAAAGCTTAAGGACTTCAAACCGCAATCCATTTTTCAGATCCCTCAAACAAACGTCAAAAAAGCAAAATTTCCTGCGATTGATATGCACTCTCATGTGTTTGCAAAGACTGATGAGGAACTTTCAAAGTGGGTGAAAACCATGGATGCGGCTGGAATTGAGAAGACAATAATTTTAACTGGTGCTGTAGGCTCAAAGTTTGACAGTATCTATTCCTTATATTCCAAATATCCTGAAAGGTTTGAACTATGGTGTGGATTTGATCTTGTTGGTTACAAGGAACCGGGATGGATAGAAAAAGCAATTAAGGAACTGGAGCGATGTTTTAAAGTGGGTGCCCGTGGCATAGGTGAACTGAGTGATAAAGGTTCTGGTTTACGCTATTCCGCAGGTTTTGGGCCACACATCAATGACCTGCTGATAAAACCGCTGGTAAAAAGATGCGGCGAATTACACATGCCAATCAATATTCATGTGGCAGATCCGTATTGGATGTATTTAGCTATGGATTCCACAAATGATGGACTCATGAATGCATATACATGGAAGATCGATTCCACGAAAGAAGGCATCCTCGGTCACGCTCAGCTCATTAAAACCCTTGAGGATGTTGTTCGCGATAACACAAACACAACATTTATTGCCTGCCATTTTGCAAATTGTGAATATGACCTTTCCATCTTAGGATCACTTTTGGATAAATATGCAAACCTTTATGCGGATGTGTCTGCGCGTTTTGGTGAAACTTCTACTATACCAAGATACATGACATCATTTTATGAGAAGTACCAGGACAAACTTTTATATGGAACAGATAACATTCCCGAACCCGATATGTACGAGGTTACATTTCGTATACTTGAAACACTGGATGAACACTTTTACTATTACAGGTTTTATCATTGGCCGTCGTATGGATTTGGTTTGAATGACAAGATTCTAAAAAAAGTTTACCAGTCAAATGCAAAAAAGATATTAAAGAATGAAACCGCAAAACAATAATCTATCAAGGAGAAGTTTTATAAAAAATACAATGCTTACTGGCACACTTTTACCCTTGTATGAAAATGTATTTTCGATGTTTAACAACACAACCGCGCGGCTAAAAACTCATATTTTCTCAAAACATCTGCAATTTTTAAATTATGCAGATATGGCTGAAGCTGCGGCAGAGAT
>WNGA01010964.1_pt1 | contig 18956 bp, 18 predicted proteins | sample 5400061 | NCBI WGS metagenome assembly WNGA01 (sample SAMN13153366, study PRJNA577476) | soil metagenome | isolation source: 100 cm soil or saprolite under grassland replicate 2 | place: USA:California | collected 2016-06-15 | reverse complement strand
CGATGTCACAGTTTTGGATCTCGAGGGAAACCTGGCCTTGAATGAAAATGCGCGGTTCAGAAAGCATGTCACCGGCGCCATTGACGCCGGCGCTCGTAAGCTGATCGTCAACCTGGCGAGAGTCAAGTACATGGATAGCCGCGGGCTGGGTGAGCTTATCTCCTGCTATACCGCGCTGCGACGGTTGAGTGGACACGTCAAGCTGCTCCATCTCAACAATCGTCTGCAATATCTGCTGGCGATCACGAAGCTCGACTCAGTGTTTGAGACCTTCGACTCGGAGCCGGCGGCGGTTTCCAGCTTCACCCCGTGTACTGAATGAATTGAAGGCGCTGCTCACTGATCGATATAAGAGCAACAACAGGCTAACGTGATGAATAATGTCATAAGTGATAATAGATTCCTCAAAGTGTTGATTGCCGCCCAGCGCGCCAAGCAGATTCACAAAGGCGCGCGCCCGCTCGTTCAAAAATCAAATACGAGGGCGACGCGCATCGCCCTCGAAGAGGTCGAGCGCGGGCTGATCAGCTTCGAATTCATACCACAGAACCCGGACTTGAAAAGTGGGCGCGATAATCGGGATGTTAGCGGGCATGATGATGATGATGGAGTGAATCGAGAAGTGACCAATGAACTATCCGTCTCAAGGTTGCTATCTGTCGGACGACTCAGCGACTAAAATTCTCTCCTGTCCAAAGTAGTGGCGCAGGAAGTGAACGGGCAGTGATTACGCGCCTCTCTGAGCCTTAACCCAGGCTCTGGAAAGGAAAGAGATGGCAGAGTTCGAAATCTATAAAAACGCAAGGCTTGAGTTTCGTTGGCGCTTTATAGCAAACAACGGAAAGATTCTGGCCGAATCCGCCGAGGGGTACAATAATCCGGCTAATTGCGGGCATGCGATCATCCTGCTCAAACAACAGGTTGCGAACGCCAGAATCAATAGTGATTTTAAGCCCGACCAAAATACGGAATGAGGCGTCTCCATGACGTTGTGTGAATTTTGTGTGCTCAAGCAGGCGGACGGTGTCTGTTCCAGAGGACACACTACGCCGAAGAACATGAGGTGTGTGGATTTCACACCAGGGATCGAGCGGTTTTGCTCAACTCCGGCGGATTATACCGGGCGAGAACAGCTTAAACAGATGGCGTCGTTTTTTGGCATCAAAGGGAAGGAACTCAAGCGAGTGCTCGCAATGAGGGAAACTTGGACAACACCGGATTGAGCCAAAGAAGTAGAGCTGTGTTGTGGTGGATATTCTCCGAAGCGATAAATGCGCCGCCTTGGACAATGGATTGTTCTCAAGTCAGAAGGCTCGCGCGCCAAGAATTGACCCGCCGTGGCCACACAAGCCGCAGTAGCGATAAGCCAATTAGCCCCACAATACAGAAAGAGAGGAAAGTTTATGGAAGAACATCAGTATGCAGTCGGTGATCGGGTGGAGAAATTATGCGTGCCGTGCGGCGAGGAACGGGGACACGTGGTAGTATCGCTCAACAAGCGAGGTCAGATTTCGCGCGTAAACTGCCCGCAATGCGGCATAAAGACCGCATTCAAAAAAGGCAAAACGCCAACGGGCGTCCGCGCCTCAACTAAAAACAGCGCGCCTTACGATTGGACCCGCACATATCGTAAGGGGCAGACGATGACACATCCGACCTTCGGCTTCGGAGAGGTGACGGCGGTCATCGAGCCACAAAAAATAGACGTCCTGTTCTCGGATAAGGTGCGCCGGCTTATCCATGCGCGCTCTCGGTCGTAGCCGCAGATTTGTGACCGAACTACGGCGCCGATCTCAATTCACGATCGCGAAATTACCGCTCCGGGCGTCCGTCGAAATGTAGGGATTCGAATTCGGCTAACTGCTCCCGCTTGTAACTGGCCTTGAACCGCGCCCGCTCTAGCTTGCCTGCGGCGCCAAATCCGAACGCTCGGCCGAGCATTTTGAGTAGCGCCGAGGAGCGGGCGTATTCCTGCTCCAACGCAGCAAGTTGAGCCGCAAAGCGACAATGATTAATCAGGTCGTTGATTCTGTTTCAGGCTACGCTGCTTGAATCAAAGATGCAAGCATGTCAAAGACGGATGGTACCCGGCGTCGAAAGAAATGATTGCAGGCAGGCGTCAAAGGGTCTCTCTACGGGTTCCCACCATGATCTACACTGTCATCGCCAACATACTCCCACTGCTCCGGTAAGGGCTGAGGGCCGGGTCGGATTCCGGCGATGTCAGGGTCTTCATCTCCGATAACAGCCGTTTTGCTCGCCTTAAGCGCTTTTGATTCGAGCCGGCGCGCCTCTTTATCCTTTCGTTTGAGCACGCGCGCCTTTTCCTTCTCTCGTTTCTGAAATGTCTGCTTTGATTTTTTCGCCATTCTATTAGTCCTTGTTTCAGGTTATTAATTGCCGTGTGCAAGCTCACGGTCATGGTTAAATTCAGAAAAAAGCCAAGACAGAAAATTGATTCTAAGTATCCTTCTCCGAATCGCTCATGCCGGCGTCAAAGTTGTCTTCAAGCGTGGCATTGTTAAATCCGTACTATTTGCCTGAGCGCGTCAAAATAGGGATTCGTAGCAATAGCCCAGGCCAAAGCAAGGGATTCGCTTTGCGCTCGGCCCCTTGTTTACTCGCCGGCAATCGCCGCACCCGAAATTCACTTCCCACAGCGAAAAGCGCCTCCGGTTGACAATTGATCTACCGAAGGCGCTTTCCACTAGGGGTTATGGATCGCTGTCATAAGCGATTTAGTAGCGCGAACGGCCGCCGCCGCCGAAGCCGCCACGCCCACCACCGCCGCCACGACCGCCGCCACGGCCGCCGCCAAAACCGCCGCCACGACTGCCGCCGAAGCCTCCGCCTCGATTCTCACGCGGCTTAGCTTCGTTCACGGTCAGACTGCGACCGTCGAGTTCCGCGCCATTGAATTTGGCGATGGCGGCCTCACCTTCTGACTTCGATGACATTTCCACGAAAGCAAAACCGCGTGAACGGCCCGTATCGCGATCGGTCACCATCGTGGCTGAATCGACCGTGCCGACTTGAGAAAAGAGTTGGTGCAAATCATCTTCCGTTGTCCCGAACGAGAGATTACCGACATAGAGTTTCATAGACATAATGGTACCTTTCCCCGAAAGGATGTAAAAGAAGCTTCGAATCCGGTGTACTTCGCGGAACGGTGGCAGCGAAGGCTCGTGATCGGACGTTCAAAAAAGAACAGCTTCTAAAGTTTGGGTTAGCCTGCTCTCGAACCATCCATACCGCTGCCGCTAGATCTTTTAGGGGCTAGTGGCGCATCCTCGTTGATGCGCGAGAGAAGGAGTGAACGGACAACATGCTGAACCATTCGGTGGAGTTTTGCAAACGGAGTCGCAGACAGCTTCAAGATGTCGGAAGGCGTCTCCGCTTTGCCATTATATAGTTACAAGAAGCCGTGCGCCGGTACACAGAGGGGGAAACGGTCCCCGTGTATCGGCGCACAAATGCAAGAATTTATGATAAGGTGAGAAGGACAAAAGAAGAAACGCCTAAGCGCGACACTCAAAGCGCCAGCCCGGACATCATCGCTGCAAGGCGAGAGGCGGGTCCGGGGCGGACGGCTCGAAAGCGCGGCGGGAAATTTCCCGCCCCCTTTCAGCCATCCTGAAAACACCCCCACTTCGAGATTCCTAAAGAGAGGCGCCCGGACGAAGTCCAACAATTAGTGTATTCCCAATGTTGGCTGCCAGGGCGACTCGATTGAGATGGTTAAGTTATTTTTCGAGACTAAAAGCCGCGAGGCGGTTATCGCGAACGAGATGGCGGAAGGATTCGCGCTGGCGATGGGTGGGCGCTTCGATCTAAACATCCTCGGCGCCACATTCACCGAGGGATCGGGCGTCGAACTCGCGAGACGTATCCGGGCTTTCGATCCTATGCCCCCGCTCGCTTTTTATTCCGCCGAAACTTTCCCGGCGGAGGTTCGGGAAGCGATGGGAGCAGTATGAGCAAAACGACAGGATTTTGTTCGCGACTCTGGTAAAGCGACGTATTAAGGTGTTGAATACCCAAATCGAAGGGGACCAAGAGAGAGAGAAGGGGAACAATGATTCATTTACCCAAGGGCGCGTCAATGAGCGTGCCACAGACGCAGAAACGAAAACGCTTGCTCGCTGAAATAACGGGCGAACAAATGGGGCTTTGCTCACGTGACTATCGCCAGCATCTTGCGGTCTGTGAAGAATACGACACCGAGCCGACCAATTTCGTGATCTTCGCCGCCGAATGGCTTGAAGTGCGCGCGAATGTGGAGAAAACGCCGGCGGGAGAGGGGCCGACCGAAGACCGCCAGGCGCGCAATTATGACGCGATGTACTACGGCAAGAAAGGCTACGAATGAAAGGGCGGGCGCCCAGGCTCAGGTCTGAATCTGTACAATGAATAATTTGTCGCTGACACAGCTCCCAGATTCAGCCATTAAGCCCTTCGGTCAGCTTGCGAAAGTGATAGCCCACTGCGGCCAGTCTCATCGCGTCCGCAAACTTCTCGCGATGCCGGGTAAGGGCGCGGCGTAAGTAGCGCCAGAACTCGCCGCGCGCGCAGTCGCGCACGCCGAGCGCCAGCACAATGCGAAAGAGGGTTACCACGTCGCTGGCAAACTTATTGCGTTGCGACTCGGGCGCGCCTGCGACTACCCGCTCCAGGCAATCGAGCGCGCGCTGATAGTATTCGCCGGGACTGTAGATGGCGCGCATAATCGATTTATAGCCTTCGATGAGACGCGTTGCGTCCATCTTGGGGACGAAGTTCAGCGAGCCATCGGTATTGTTCCCCGTGCTCTCAAGGAGCAGCCTCCCTTCGCGATCAAGCCGTCTCCAGAGCTGAGTGTCGGGCAGCGCCGTCAGCAAACCCACCATTGCAAGCGGAATAGCGCTCTCCCGAATAAACTCGATCTGCCGCTCGAAGATGTCATCAGGATCGTTGTCGAAGCCGACGATGAAGCCGGCCATCACTTCCATGCCGTAGCTCTGTATTTTTCTGACGGAGTCGAGAAGGTCGCGGCGCATGTTCTGCCCCTTCTGGGCCTCTTTGAGACTCGCCTCGACCGGGGTCTCGATGCCTAGAAAGACGCGGCGGAAATGAGCGCGCCGCATCCCGTCAAGTAATTCATCGTCCTCGGCGAGGTTCACGCTGGCTTCGGTAATGAAAGAGAACGGGCGCCCATGGCGCTCCGACCAGTCGGCCAGGACAGGGAGCAGCCTTTTGACGTTGCGCTTGTTGCCGATAAAGTTATCGTCAACGATGAAAACCGTCCCGCGCCAGCCGACCCGCAAGAGCGCGTCCAACTCGGCCAGCATCTGCTCATTGCTCTTCGTGCGTGGGACGCGGCCATAGATCTCGATGATGTCGCAGAACTCGCACTGAAAGGGGCAGCCGCGCGAGTACTGGACCGGCATCGCGCTGTAGCGCCTGAGGTCGGCGAGATGGAAGTCAGGTATGGGCGCCGCGGAGAGCGCCGGCCGCTCGGCGGCCTGGTAGACGCGTTTAGGGACGCCGCGCTCGAGGTCGCGAACGAACTCCGGCAAGGTCGTCTCCGCCTCGCCGAGGAAGATGTGATCGGCCTGGGGTAAATGCTTCGCGCCTGACGTCGCATACGGTCCTCCGATGACCACTCGCTTACTCTCCGCCTTGCATAACTCGACGACGCGCCGCAGCGAATCTTTCTGCACGATCATGGCGCTGGCAAAGACCACGTCGGCCCATTTGATGTCGGACGGCTTGAGAGGCCGGATGTTCATATCCACCAGCCGCCGCTCCCACGCTTCGGGCAGCAGGGCGGAGACGGTCAGGAGGCCGAGCGGCGGGTAGGCTGATCGCTTGCCCTCGAACGAGAGCGCATGGCGGAAGCTCCAGTAGGTATCGGGAAACTCCGGGTAAACGAGCAACGTTTTCATAACAGGGCTCCTTGTTCACAAGCTCACACGACAATCTACCACTTAATCCCGGCGTTATGCCACTGAGGCTTCTGTTCCACAAGGCCGGCAATGCATGATCATTCCTCAACCTGCGCGGCGCCTTTTGCGGTTTTCAAATGAATGTGACCTTTGATTAAAGCTTATTTGCGCGCTCTGCGTCGGCGCGCGCGCTGAAGAGACGCTCGCCGCCTGTCCGGAACGAGGAACAGCGGCGGAGCTATGCGCCAACTACAGTCTGAAGCGAGTTCCGGCGAGACTCTCAGAGTCCTCGCTTCCGCAATAAGTAGAATAGCGCCGGCGTCACCAGAAGCGATAGAACCATCGAGACCGTCACGCCGCCGATCACCGCAATCGCCAGCGGTTGCAGAAGCTGTGCGCCCGAGCCGACGCCTACCGCCAGCGGGAGCATGCCGAAGACCGTCGCCAGCGCCGTCATCAAAATCGGGCGCAGCCTTCTGCGTCCCGCCTGAAAGATCGCTTCGCGCAAATCGTAACCGCGCGCGGAGAAGTGTTGCTCCGAATCGAGCATCAGGATGCCGTTCTTGTGCACGATGCCGATGACCATGATCGCGCCCATGAACGACGAGATGTTGAGCGTCGTCTTCGTCAGCCATAAGGCCAACAGCGCGCCGAAGCCGCACAGGATCGTGGCGATGAGAATCGCAATCGGATGCGAAAACGAACGAAACTCGAAGACGAGAATTATAAAGATGAGCAGGATCGAGCCGAGCAAGACCATCGTCAGCCCTCGAAACGATTCCTGTTGAATCAGGTACTGCCCGCCGAATTCGATATCGGTTCCGGGCGGGATGTTGACTTCTTTGAAGAGTCTGCGTTTGATCTCGTCCACCGCCGAGCCGAGATCGCGACCTTCCAGTCTCGCGGTGACGGTCGAGAGATTGCGCAGGTTGTCGCGCTGGACTTCGTAGGTCGTCTCCTCGGGTTCAAGCTCGGCGACGCTCGAAAGCGGCACGGCGCCGCCGTTCGGCGAAGTCAGCAAGAGACCTTTCAGTTTGTCGCTGTTCGCGCGGCTCTCCGCCGGATAACGCACGCGGATCGTGATGAGCCTGTTGTTGCGGATCACCCGCGAGGCGACTTCGCCGTCGAGAATCCCCGCCTGCAGATCGAGCACATCCCGCACGCCGAAGCCCGCCAGGCTGGCCTTTTCCGGATTGACGCGGAAATTGCGCGACGGGCCGATGGCGATGGTGCGGTCTTCGACATCAACCACACCTTTGACGCTTTCTTTCTTCAGCCACTCGGCGACGGCGGCGGCGGTCGCTTTGTAGCTCTTGTCGTCGGGATGATAAATCTTGATCTCGATTGGTTCCGGCGCCATCGACAGATCGCCGATCAGGTCTTCGAGAATGTGTGGAAACTCGACGGCGATGACCGGCTCGGATTCGGCGATCTTGTGGCGCAATTCTTCGATCACCTCGTCGGACGACTTGTCGCGTTTGCGTTTAAGCTTGATCAGAAAATCGCCCGTGTTCGGCTCGGCGATCGCCAGCGCCAGGCGCGCTCCGACGCGCAGCGAGTAGCTTTCGACTTCCGGCGTCTCTTTCAGCATCTTCTCGATGTGGCTGAGCACGCGATGCGTCTCTTCGAGCGAGGTTCCTGAGGGCATAATGTAATCGAGCACGAACGCGCCCTCATCCATCTCCGGCAAAAACCCTCTCCCCAAATTGAAGAGCAAAACAACCATCGCAACGACTACAAGCAGCGCCGCCAGCAGCGTCACCCTCGTGTGCCGCAATGACCAGCGCAGCGCCTTTTCGTAGCGCGCCGTCAGACCGCGCAGGATGCGGCCTTCGCCGGCCTGCTCGGCTCTTTCGATCTCCGTCTCGGCCGGCCCTTCATGGCGTTTGAAGAATGCGCGCGCCAGCACGGGAGTGAAGAAGATCGCCAGGAAGAGCGAAGCCAGCAACGCCGTTACCAGCGTCAACGCCAGAGCGCGAAAGAAGACCGCCGTGATGCCGCCGAGAAAAACCAGCGGGACGAAGACTACAATCGGCGTCAGCGTCGAGCCGGTCAGCGCGGGCGTCAATTCCTTGATGGCGCTCAACGCCGCTTCGCGCGGCGTCTGTCCGAGCGATAGATGGACGACGATGTTTTCGACCATGACAATCGCGTCGTCAATCACCACGCCGATGCAGGCCGCGATGCCGCCGAGCGTCATCACGTTGAAACTCATATTGAAGAGCTTCATAAAGACCACGGCGATCAGCGCCGCGATCGGAATCACCAGCGCCGCGACCAGCGTCGTCCGCCAGTTCTTCAAAAAGCCCAACAGCACGGCGATGGAAAGCGCCAATCCGATCAGAATGCTTTCGGTCACGCTGCCAATCGAATCGCGCACGTTGATTGATTGATCGTAGAAGATGTTGAGTTGAATATCGGGCGGCAGCGTCTTGCGAATCTCTTGCAACTCGCGATTGACCGCATCGGCGATCTCGACCGCGTTGCCGTCAGGCTGCTGCAGCACATTGACGAGCACGGCGGGCAGCCCATTGGCGGTGACGATGTTATAGACCGGGCGCTCGCCGTCCACGACGCGCGCCACGTTCTTGACGTAAACCGGCGTGCCTTTGACGACGTCTACGACGACGTCTTCTATCTGCTCCTTATTTTCGAGCAGGCCCGTCACAGTCGTCAGGTAGAGCTTGTAATTTTCCTGCAACATACCGGCGGATCCGATCAGGTTGGTCTTGCGGATGGCGTCGGCGACTTTGGTCAACGGGATGCCGTAGCTGTTGAGTTTCTCCGGCTCGACCAGCACGTGATATTCCGGTTGACGCCCGCCGACGATGCGCGTTTCGGCCACGCCGGGCAGCCGGTAGAGGCGCGGCGCGAGTTCGTAGTAAGCCAGATCGTAGAGTTCCGCCGTTGATCGCTTCGGCGAAATGACGCTGAAGCCGATCATCGGAAAGACCGAGAAGGTGAGACGATTAGTGTAGAAGCGCGCGTCCTGCGGCAGCGTCGGCATGATCTGCGCGATCTTGCCCTGTACCAGATGCAGCGCGTGCAGGATGTCCACGTCCCATCGGAACATCACGCTGATTTCCGAAGAGCCGCGCCCGGTGATCGAACGCACGTCGGTGATGCCCGGCACGCTGCGTATGGCCTCTTCGACAGGACGCGTGACGGTCAGCGTCTGCACGTCCACCGGCGCAATGCCGTTGTCCACCAGAATGATGATGCGCGGAAAATCAGTCTGCGGAAAGAGCGCGATCGGCAGGCGGAACAAGAAGACCAGCCCTGCCAGCGCAAAACTCAGGAAGATCAAGATCAGCGCGCGTCCGTGCGCGTCAGCGAAATCGGCGAGGCGCGAGGTCATTTCTCTTTCTCCTCTTTTTCCTTCCCGTCTTTCTCTTTTTCGTCTTTTTCCTTCTCTTCCTTGTTGCGCACCTGTGTGCCGTCGGGAAGATTGTAGCCGCCTTCGATGATGATAGTCTCGCCGCCTTTCAAGCCGTCGACGATTCGCGCCTTGCCTTCGATCACTTCGCCCGTTTCGACCTCTTTTGCGTGGGCGATGTTTTTGTCATCAACGACCATCACCACGCCTTTCTTCGAGCCTTCGGCGAACTGCACTGCGCTGACCGGCGCGACTACGCTCTGCGCGACCGATCCGGTCGTCACGCTAAGCGAGCCGAAGACGCCGCCGCGCAATTTGTGGCCACCGTTCGGAATCTCGCACCACATCTCCACTGTGCGGCGCTGCGGGTCGACGGCCTGGTTGATGACGGAGACGCGGCCCGTGAATGATGCGTCGCGCGCATCGGCTGGCGTGAAGCTGCACGATTGTCCCTTGCGGACTTTGCCGCCCTCGGCTTCGGGAACCTGCGCGCGCGCGACGGCCGTGGACAGGTCCATCACGGTGAAGATCGGCGCGTCCGGCTTCGCCATGTCGCCGGGATACATCATCTGTTCGGTGATGACTCCGACGAACGGGCTACGGATTTCGGTGAATTCGAGTTGCGCGTTGATCTCGGCGAGTCTGGCTTTAGCCTGGTCTACTTGGCTCTGCGCGATCTGGACGTCGCGCTCGCCCGACTGTTTTTCGAGCAGTTCGAGCGATCTTTGCGCAGTCTCGTAAGACGCCCTGGCCTGCGCCAGTTCGGTTTCGCTCAGGAGCAAGTCGCGCTGCGGGATCGCGCCTTTGTCGAACAGGTCTTTGCGGCGGTCGTAATTCTTTTGCGCCTGATTCAGGGCGGCCCTGGTGATTGTCACCTGTCCCCGCGCGCGTTCGATCTCCGCCGGCAGCGTGCCGCTTTTGACCTTCTGCAGACTGGCTTCGGCGTCCGTGACTGCGGCGCGCGCCGAATCGCGTTGCGCGATGAGGTCGCGGTTTTCGAGCAGCGCCAGCGACTGTCCCGCTTTGACGTAATCGCCTTTCTTCGCGTTCAGCTTGAGAATGCGCGCCGTGACGCGGGAGGCGACGCTGGCCTGTTCTCGCGGAAAGATCGTCGCGGGGGCTTGCACGGAGAGGCGCAGGTCGGCGATCTCGGCCTTCGCCACTTTCACCTCGACCACCGGCTTCGGCGCCGACTCCGCGCTTTCTTTTCCGCAGCCCGCGAGAGCTGACAAAAGACAGATAACGATGATGTGATTTTTCATTTGCCGGAAGTCACCTCCAGATCGGTTCTTGCATTCAGGTAATTCGCCACGCTTGTGTAGTAGTTGTTGCGCGCCTGCGCCAGTTGGTTTTGCGCCGTGACGACGTCGAGCGCCGAGCCTTCGCCGCCCTCGTAACGCACGCGGCTCAGCTTCAAATCCTCTTCGGCCAGACGGACCTGCTCGCGCGTCAGCCCGATCTGTTCGTAAAGCTGCTTCACGCGGGCGAGGGCGTTCCGGTATTCGCGGGAGAATGTGCGAACGGCGATGGCGCGGTTGGTTTCTACCTGTTCGGCTCGGAAATGGAACTGCTGCGACTCCCCGCGCGCGCGAAACCAGTCGAAGACGGGAATGCGAAGCGTGAAGTACCCCGCGTAGCCGCGGTCGCGAATCCGAAGCGCGCTCGAATCGAGGCCGTACTGAAAGACGAAGCCGAACTGGGGCATGAGCGCGGAGCGGGCGATCTTCTCTTCGGCCTGAAAGCCGCGCCGCTGGGCGTCGAACAGGTTGAATTCGAGCCTTCGCTGGAATGGAACAACATCGTCTTGGGATTCATCCGTGGGCGCCGGCGCCGGTTCTTCGAGCGCGTCGGCGACCCGAAGCGGCTCGTCGACATCTTTCGTCCAGAACGAGGCCAGTTCCTGATTCGCCAGCTTCGCTTCAAGCTCCGCCGCGTTCAGCGCCTGTCGCAGAAACGCGACCTGCGCCGAAGCCTTGACCAGATCGGCGCGCGCCGCCTCGCCGCCTTCGAACAGCAGCTTCGCGCGACTCTCAAAGCTCTGGCTCTCTTTCAAAGCCTCGCCGACGACCGTGACCAGATGGCGAGTCAGTAACAGGCGATAGTAGGCGATGGTCACCGCGCGCCGCAGGTCGCGCCGCGCGATCTCGAAATTGACGCGCGCCGCGTCCTGACCGGCCCGCGCCCGCTGAAGCTCTGCGCGCAACCTGCCCGAAGTGTCGAATTCCTGCGTGACCGCGCCGAACATCGTGTATTCACGGATGCCGTTCGCGGGAAGGAAGCTGAAGGTCGAGCGGTCGTCGAGACGCGGGCTGTTGTAAATGAAGCCGTCGAGCATTTCGGCCTGCGGCATGAACGCCGCGCGCGCCCGGGTCAGATCACGATCGGCGATCGCGCGTTGCTGTTCGGCGACGGAGACTGTAGACGGCGCGGACTCCGCCAATCGCAGGCAGTCTTGCAGCGTGAGAACTTTGTCCGCTGTCCGCTTCCTGCGCCGAGGCCGAAGGGGAGATCAAAGCGATGAGCGCGACGGCAAGCGTCGACCGGCGTACGAATAGATGCATTGGGAAATAAAATTACCTGGTTAATGTTTTCAGCTTGAAATTGCGGGGCTCAATGCGGAGGGCGGCGAATGGCGCAAGCAGAGATGTTTTCTGTCACAACTCCTGCCAGCATGCCCTCCGCTGAAACCTGTTCTTCCGGGCGCGCCGGACGTCCGAAGCTTTGGCGCCTCACGGGCAGAGTAATAACGAAAGCGCTGCCGCCTTCATCGGAATGCCCGAGACTAATCTTCCCGCCATGCGCTTCCGCAATCCATCGCGCGATGGGGAGACCGAGACCGGCGCCACTGCTCGCGCCGGCTTCGGCGCGCTCGCGAGCTTTGTCCGCGCGATAGAACCGCTCGAAGACGTATGGCTGCGCTTCGACCGGAATGCCGGCGCCCGTGTCGGCTACGGTAATGACGTGGTTGGCGCCGGTCTGAGCGAGTCCCAGCGAAACTTTGCCCCCCGCCGGAGTGTACTTGATCGCGTTGTCCAGCAGATTGAGCAGCATCTGCCACAACAAATCCTCGTCGCCTCGGTAGGGCGTTTCCGGAGCCGGCGAGCACTCTACGCTTAGGCCCTTTCGCTCGGCCAGCACGCCGGCGGCCCGCGCCGCCTCCGCGACGAGTTCGTCGAGGTAGAGATTTCCCGGCTTCAACTCCCGCTTTCCGGCGTCGGCGCGGGCGAGCAAGAACATATCCTCGATAATGCGCGTCAGCCTGCGCGCCTGTTCGCCAGTGACGGCCAGCGCCTCGCGATACTCGTTCACGTCGTCGCCGGGTTGCGCCAGCGTCGCTTCCGAAGCGGTGCGGATGACCGACACCGGGGTGCGCAGTTCATGCGACGCGTCGGCCATGAACTGTTGCTGCTGCGCGAAGGCTCGGCTCAAACGACCGAGCAGCTCGTTGAATGTCGCCGCCATTTGCCCGAGTTCATCGCGCGAATTGGCGACGGGCAATCGTTCATCCAGGTTGGCCGCTCCGATGCGCCGCGCGCGCTCCGAGATCGCCGCCACCGGCGACAGGCTTTTGCGCGCCAGAAACCACCCGCCCAGGCCCGCCAGCGCCAGCGCGACCGGCGCCGCGATGTAGAAAATGTCGCGCAGCAATTCAAGGTCGTCCGACAGTTCAGTCAAAGGCTCGCTGATGACGACGAAGCAAGGCGATTTCATTGACGGCGCGGTGATGCGATAAGCGGCGACGCGCAGGCCGTCGTCGATCCCCGATTGCGCTGCTGTCAGAGTAGAGAACTGAACGCCGTTGTCGGCGCGTTCGCTGAATGAATCCGGCAGTCGCGCGTGAAGTTTATCGCGCAGCGGATGTTCGGCCAGCAGTGAGCCTTGCGAGGCGTAGAACGCGACGGCCTGATCATGGAAATGAGATTCCCGCAAAACGGTTCGCGCGCTGTCTTGATCCGTCTCTCCCTCACCTTTCTCGTGAATAAAGAATCGGGTCATCGCCTCTATCCCGGCCCGTAAGTTCTCATCCATCCGCCCGGCGAGCTTGCGCTCCATCAGCGCATGGACGCCCGCGCTGAAAAGCGCCAACGCAAGCGCCAGCACGCCCGTGTACCAGAGCGTCAGTTTCGTACTCATGCGAACCGGATTAAACATTCTCGCCCCCCGCCGCGAGCCGGTACCCTTCGCCTCGCAGCGTGCGGATCAGCTTCGTCTCGCGCCCTTCATCGATCCTGCGCCGCAGCCGTTGAATGTAGACTTCAATCAAATTGGAGAACGGGTCGAAGCTCTCGTCCCAGACATGTTCAGAGATTTCGGCGCGGGTAACTACATCACCTGCGCGCCGCGCCAGGTATTCGAGCAGGGCGTACTCTTTGGCGGTCAGTTCAATCAGCTCTCCGCCGCGCCTGACTTCGTGCGAACGCGCGTCTATCAGCAGGTCGGCGACCTCGATCGTTTCAGGCCGGAGCGCTCGCCCGCGTCTGAGCAATGCCCGCGCCCGCGCAAGAAGCTCATAAAAATCGAACGGCTTGGTCAGGTAATCATCCGCCCCAGTGTCGAGTCCGGCGATGCGATCCTGCACCGCGTCGAGCGCCGTCAGCATCAGAATGGGCACGCTCGACCCGCCCGCGCGCAGATCGCCGCAAACTTCAAAGCCGTCCTTGAGCGGCAGCATCACGTCCAGAATGATAAGATCGTAGTCGTTGACACTCGCCTGATGGACGGCCTCCTGGCCGTCGCGCGCCACGTCCACCGCGTAGGTTTGTTTGCGCAGCCCTTTGGCTAACATCTTAGCCGCGTGGGGTTCGTCCTCAACCAGCAAGATACGCATCTCACACCCCGGAAATTACACGACGCCTTCGACCTGCTCGCGCCCGCTCTGAGCTAAGATGGACGGCGCGACAGAAAAAATCACGAGGGTGAGGATCGTGATGATGATCCGCGGAAATAAATGGCGATAAGTCGGGCCGTCGCTGTCCGAAGCTCTCATTAAATCCTCCTTCAAAATTACCCTTAACACTTATTCGTGAGGGCGCCGTAAGCAAGTTAGCCGAAGAGAGATAAACAAGGGATAAACTTTCGCGCTGTCCGCCGCCTTAATGACATTAGCCTGCCCGCCCCACACTATCAACAGGAGTCTTTCAGAAAAATGCCGCGCTGGTTTCCTCGGCGTCTGAAGGGGCCATCACGCCTGGCTGACAAAAATGAGCAGACCCGCTTACTTTTTATCTTCTGTTTATCCCCGGCCTGGTAAAAGACAAAAGGCTTTTTGCCCTTTGTTGGCGCTTCCCGGAAGTGAATCACCTATGAAATCAAGTGAATCATCCGACACTAATCTTAATCCAGGAGTACGCCCACGCATTTTTTTATGTGGTGTGGCGCTAATGCTCGTTGGCGCCGCCACAATCGCATTGGGCCATCACCAAGGCGCCGCCGCGCCGCCAGCCCCGTCACGCCTCGACGGCGCGCAATCAAACACCCAGACAATCACGCCCATTCCCTTTGAAGAGATGAACGGCGAACGCGCATACAACGCCTCTGGAGTGGTTCCGCTCGCCGACTCCCGGTTTCTCTTTTGTGACAATAACAGCGGCGACGCGCTCTTTGAACTCGACCTCGCGGAGGATGGGCGGAAGAAAGGCCCGGTGATCAGACGCCCGCTCCAAGGCCTTGCCCCAAAAGCGATTGCCGATATGGAAGCGATGACGCTCGCTGAAGAGAAAGGGCGGCGGTTCGTCTTTGTCACCTCGTCGCTCTCCGTCAAGAAGACTAAAGATGGACAGTCGCTGAAAGTCCCGCCGGGCGGGCTGCTGCGCGTGACTGTCAATTCTGACGACAGCTTGTCGGCCGAAAACATGTCCGGGTTCCGCGACTGGTTCATACAAAATGCGCCCGCCGTCACCGCGTCGGCCAACCACATTCCCGACGAAGGCGGGCTGAACATCGAAGGGCTTGCGTGGGATCACGAGCGCCATGCGCTTTTGTTCGGATTGCGCACTCCCTTGTCGGGAACCAGTCCGCTGGTGATCCCGGTGCGGGTGAAGGATCTGGACGGCCCCTGGACGACAGACAATTTGAAGGTGTTACCGCCTATCCGGCTTTTTCTCGGCGCGACGGGGGGCCCGCAGGGAATTCGAAGCATTGAGTACGTCGCCAGTCGCCACGCGTTCCTGGTAGTCGTCGGCAAAGCGATCAGCGGAGGAAAGGCGCCGTTCGAACTTTATGAATGGAAGGGAGGGCATCGAGGCAAGCTGCGCCGGCTCGATGTCTCCTTCGCAGCGAAGATGAAGCCGGAAGGGGTGACGAGCGGAACAGTCGCCGGCAAGCCGGCGCTCCTGTTCGTGGATGACGGGGGTGGTTACCAGGTGTTATGGCTCGATAAAACGCGGTTGTGAAGACATTGGACGCTTCAGCGCTAAGCTCGACATCTGTCGCCATAATTCCGAACTTCAGCAAACCTTGGGCTTCCCTCTTCACCCCCGACACAGTCGGCTTGATGATCCACGCCTTACTCGCCTTCGTCTCTATACTCGCCTACGCATTCAGACGCCGTCAGGGTCTGGCTCTGGAGAATCTTACCCTCCGACCTTTCGTGCGCCGTATGTGTTCATCGCGCTGGCGCATGACCTGCGTCGCGTATTGCGCTTCAACGTGACAGAGCATCCAACGAAGGCCCGCGGCGCCGAATCGCCGTCGCCCATGTCGAGACGCGTGATACTGATTGGTCGGACTTAGCAAGCTTAACAGAGTAATAACATGCGTTCCCCGCTTTTTTATCTTCTATTTATCTGCGACCTGGTATCTATCCACACCAGGTCTAAATCAGAACAGTCGAGATTGGTACAGTACCGCGCGCGTAAGCAAGCGGCCGTCCCATAAAGTCAACCGCTTGCTTACGCGCGCGGTACTGTACCGGCGTCCCAATGTTGCGTGTTACGATTTAGCTGCGTTGGTAAGAGAATTCCTCATACTGAAACGCGCGCTGGTTCCATTTATTATTGCTACTGCTTGCTACCTGTCTCTAGCCAATCGAGTGGCGGGGCGGCTTTCGTTTGCCTCAACTTATTACTTCTCGCCACCTCTATCTCCCGCGCTCGCGTAACTTCCCTGTTAGACCGACACATTTAATGCTGTTTTATTACTAGCATCACATTTACATTATATGCATGTCTCATAATGCATAGGGGCGACCCTTACAGAAACAGCCAAGGTAATAACACCGCCTTTCGGTAATTAGGTTATAGATTGGGAGGAACACTTTATGACCGCAAATCGTCATTACGCACTTAGGTTTGTGTCAATATTATCGACAATCATAATGCTGGCCTTGCCGCTCGTGGCGCAAGTGGATCAGGTCGCGATCAGCGGTACAGTGACCGATTCATCGGGCGCTGCGGTTCAAGGCGCAAAGATCGAGCTGCTGTCGACAGCCACGGGTCTCCATCGTGAGACAACAACCAACACAACCGGCATCTACCATTTGCCGGCGCTTCAAATTGGCAAATACAAAATCACCGTCTCGAAGGAGGGATTCAAATCAGTCGAATTTCCCAACGTCGAATTGTCGGTGGGTCAACCACGGACAATTGATGTCCGGCTAGAAGTCGGAACGATCTCCACCATGGTCCAGGTGACCGCTACAGTCGAGCCCCTCAATCGCAGTTCAGCCGAGGTGGGGGGATTGATTGAAACTGAGCAAATTAAACAGATTCCGATCAGCGGACGTAATTGGGCCAGCCTGATGTTGCTGACGCCAGGCGCCATCAATTACGGTGATGGCGCCCAGCGCGCCATCCGCTTCTCTGGCTACTCCCTTGACGATAGCAACTTCACTTTTGACGGCGTCGACACCAGCGGCGTACAGGAACAGACGCAGAAAGCCGACACCCGGCTCAATATTGCTCTCGACGCCATCTCGGAGTTCCGCGTCAGCACCGGCGTCTATACCGCCGAGAGCGGCGCGGCGGGCGGCGCGCAGATCAACGTCGTGTCGAAGACCGGCTCGAACCAGTATCATGGCAGTACATTTTACGCCGTCCGCAACGATGCTCTCGATGCGCGCTCTCCGTTCGACGATCCGACAACCGGACTTCCTCCGTTCACGCTGCATCAGTTTGGCGGGAGCTTCGGCGGCGCCATCAAGAAGGACAAGGCTTTCTTCTTCGCTAACTACGAAGGCTTGCGCCAGAATCTCGGCCGGACCTTCATCAATTTCGCGCCGAACGCCGCATTTCGCGCGCAGGCGCTGGCAAAGTCGCCGACGCTCAAGCCGATTCTGGACGCTTACCCGGCCGGCGGGACGCCGGTTGACGACGTCACTAATCAGTTCACGAAGGTGGCCAGCGACACCATCCGCGAAGACGCCGGGATGTTTCGTTTCGACTATTTGTTTTCCGACAGGACTTCGATGTACGCACAGCACAGTTTCTCTCCAAGCACGATCAATGAATGGAAATTCGGATTCAACCGCGCCAACTTCCATAACTTCAGCATCGGGACGGCTCCTCTCGATGTCAGCATTGAGGGATTCGACGATGTGAGCGGAACTTCGCTGTACCTCGTTATTCACTCAGCTCGTCGGACTTTCCAGCGTTGTCTTATCCGCTCGTGGCGTTCCTGGATCCGAAGAACCAGCTCTTCAGCCCGAAAGCGATTGACCGCCATCGTAAGGATCTCTCTTACCAAAATTGGGATTTCGTGATCCAGCAGGAATTGCCAGGTAATGTTGTCGCACAGGTCGGCTACGTCGGCAGCGCGGGGCATCACCTCTTCACCAGGCACACGGTCAACCGAATTGACCCGGCGACTGGCAGGCGCCCACTGGCCGGGTTCGGTTCATTCGGCCTGAAGTCGAATGTCGGCAATAACAACTTCAACGCCTTGCAGGCCTCCATAGAGCGCCGCTTCGTCAACGGCCTGCTCTTCCAAATGAACTATATGTGGTCACACGGAATCACCGACGCTTCAATCGGCGCCGGCGAATCCGTGGCCTTCCAGAATCAAAGCTGCCGCGCCTGCGACCGCAGCGACACCAACGTTGACGTCCGCCACACCGCGACGATAAACACTGTCTACCAGTTGCCTTTCGGACCCGGCAAGACATTTCTGAACAGCAACGGTCTTGCCTCTAAGATCCTGGGCGGGTGGACGCTGGCCGGCATCGCCTTCGCTCGCACCGGGCTGCCGCTCAATATCACGCTGACGCGAAAGGCGTCGGACCTGCCAGACGGGAACACCTCCGGCCAGCGCCCGAACCTCGTTCCGGGTGTGCCGATCTACCCGGCGAATCAGACCATCGACAACTGGCTCAACCCGGCGGCGTTCGCGGTTCCGGCGAAAGGGACTTGGGGCAATCTGGGACGATTCATCGCTCGTGGCCCCGGAAATTACGAGATTGACGGTTCGCTCACGAAGACCTTCAAGCTGTCGGAGAAATTTGGCTTAAATTTCCGGGCCGCGGCTTTCAACTTGTTCAACCATCCGATGTACAGCAATCCGGGGGCCAGCTTGGGCGCCTTCAGCGGCGGTAAGCCCTCTGCGAGCTTTGGCAAGATCACCGACATCATTAACACTGGAGCCACCGGGACCGGCGCTCCACGCCGCGTTGAGTTCATGCTACGACTCGAATTTTGATTGCTTCGTTGTAAACGCGAACGTCT
>WNGA01005156.1_pt1 | contig 18961 bp, 19 predicted proteins | sample 5400061 | NCBI WGS metagenome assembly WNGA01 (sample SAMN13153366, study PRJNA577476) | soil metagenome | isolation source: 100 cm soil or saprolite under grassland replicate 2 | place: USA:California | collected 2016-06-15 | reverse complement strand
CGGCGAGAGCGTCGTGGTTGCAATCGATGCGTCCCGTGCGCCGGGTCGCTGAGCTTGGGTCGTTAGACGGAAATCCGGTATGAACGCTAAACCCGGCGATCACCCCATCACGGACTTGATAGTGCATCACATCGCCGTCTACGGTGAGCCGCTCGATACACAGCTTCGTCAGCTCGGCGAGCTCATGTCTTATCAGCGCCTTTGCGACTGGTTTCAACAGCATTAGTCCGCTCCCGCAGAGCAGCTTCAGCCAGTTGTCGCCGCAAAGCTTGAGGAGTTGCGACGCGACGCGCAACAGCGAGGTTGGGAAAACATTCCATGACACGTAGTATGCTGCCACGCCGTCCGTCTAACCAGTCACTGAAGCCAACGGCCCCACATCGAAATGCGTTCAGTGTGTTTGCCACGACACCCTGCCGTGGCTTATCTCTTTCTCGTTAAATCGCAAGCGAACATTTATGAATAATACCGACCAGATTAAACTGTTGCTCTCAATGTTCGCGATACAGGTGCCTACGTTACTCGTTTGTCTTGTAGCTGGCATTGTTATTCTCGGGAGGTGGAAGCAGGCTTCCAAGGGCTCGATGTGGGCCCTTCTCGGATTCGGCCTCGCTGCGGTTCTTTGCTTCGCCGTTCCAGTCGTGCAGACTGCTGTGCAAGAATGGGTCAGACACAGCGGCCGCACGGCGGTCGAGGGTGCGTCGGTAATGGCCGGCATTTCGATCGTGTGGTCAGTGCTGCGCGCTGTCACTTACGCTTTACTCTTGATAGCGGTGTTTGCAGGACGCTCGACCTCGCCTCCAACTGAGAAAGTTGAGAGATGATAATTGAGAGTAAAGCAAGACTCGCTTCCGCCGGCGGTGGCTGATCTTGCGTCTCGTTAGTACCATGTCGACGCTCATCAACAGAGGCTTGTCTCTTCTAGTTTATTTCGCCTATTTGGCTGCCGCATACACGCACGGCGGCGGTGCCGCCACTCTTAAAGTGGGCGCTGGGCTTCTTCTCCCTATGGCTTGCATCTGGTTTTCCGAATCTATGGGAGAATACTCTGGGATCACTCGCGGCCAGCTTATGACAGCGTCTACCCCAGCATTTCTTGTTTGCGCTGGAGGTTGGCTTATCCTCTTCGCCAAGAAACCGCCGATTCACAGTCCGGCTTTTGACGATAGCGTTTTCATATCACCCATCTAAACAATCGATAAAACTGGCGGTGGGCAACTTTTGCGATTAAACTTTTGAGATGATTACAACGCTTTCACTGCGCGCGACTCGCTCTCCCGCCTGCCGCAGCTTATCTCCGTTTCGTTAGGCCCATGAGAACCATACTTCCCTTAAGGTTCGTGGCGATCATTTTCTCGACGATTTTGCTTTCATCGGGATGTCAGAAGAAAACCGCTGCCACGAATCCCAATTCTCAAAGCAAAACTGAATTACATGAAAACACAAAGCCTCTGCAGGCCGCAGATCTCGTTGGATACGATGGAACAAAACTCAGGAAGAGCGTACATCGCGTCCAAGAGGCCAACGATAAACATAATCAGGAAATAGAAAAGATGGTCGAAACCGGGCCAGACCAATAATGAGGCCTAGCAAGGCGCTGCAGCCAACTCCCAAAGTATTCGCGAGCAGGCACGCTGGCCGGACTGCCTCGCCTTACCTAATGAAAACACATCCATTGCAAGCCACGCCCACTCTCGCCGGCGTTGCCTGAACGTGTTTTCGTTAGGCGACTTGGCGCTGATATTTCTGCACATTTATGAGTCCCACCGCCATTCATGCTCTTGAGGTCGCCGCGATAGTGGTCGCGGGGACGATGACCGGCAACGAGATTGCCGTGGCAGTGTTCTTTCACCCTCGCATCAGCCGTCTTGAGGACGCGATGCATGTCCGGGCCGCGCAGACGTTAGCGAGTGCCCTCGGCACGGTAATGCCATTTTGGTATGCGCTTACGTTTCTGCTGAGCCTGGCGGCGACTTTCGCCGTCCACACGATGTGCAGCACGCCGTGGTGGCTGGCACTCGCCGCGACTGCACTTTTCGCCATTATGATCGTTTACACCGTGCTCTTTCCCGTGCCTATCAACAATCAAATTGCCCGCTGGAAGGCGGAATCCCTGCCAGCCAATTGGCGAGAGTTGCGCCGGCGCTGGGACACGCTTCATGCCATACGAGTCGGTTTTTTGGTTGTCGCCCTGATTCTCCTTGTTACCTCATCTGTTATTCAACCAGGCGTTTAACGCCGCTCTGGAGCCAATGGGCACTCCCCGTTGAGTTTTGACCGAGGCATGAAATCCGATTATCATCATTCCATCGCTGGCCTGGCCGTCGGTAGCCGTGGCCCAGCTTTGCATCGTTAGACCTAACCGCACATCCTTCGCATTCATGACTCCACAAAGAGTAGCTGAGCACTTTGTCGCCACGATTAATGATCATGACGTGGAAGGTCTTGCCTCGCTTATGACATCCGATCATCGCTTTATTGACTCGCTCGGCACGGTGGTAGAAGGCCGTGACGCCATGCGCGAGGGCTGGACCTTTTACTTCAGCATGGTGCCTGATTATCATATCGATATCAGCCACTCCTTTGTCGCGGAGGATGGCAAAGCTGAGGCGATACTCGTGGGCGTGGCGAGCGGTTCATTCTGGTCGAATGGAATCAAGCGACTGGACTCTTCGTGGAGCATGCCGGCTGCTGTGCGGGCTACCATTCGTGACGGTAAGGTTGCCGAGTGGCAGGTATACGCGGATAACGAACCGATTCGCGAGCAAATGCGCGCTGCGTCTGTCTGACCACCAATCGCTGCAGCTTATCCGCCTCAAGCGGGCGGCTCTGAATAAACGGAAGCAATCAATTATGAATGATGAAACAAGCGCGCTCGCCCTCCACCCGCCAGAGTGCGGGTGGCTGATCTTATTCTCGTTCGGCACTTAAAGACGAAGAGGTTAGTCATGGGGAAATGGAAGGTTTGGCTCCTGATCGCGCTGGGCATTCTGGGTAGTTTTGTCGCCGGGACACTACTTGGCCCGAATGTTTGGAACGCAACAACCACGCCAGTTGGGTCAGCCCCATCTGGTTCGCCTACACGAGAACGCGCGATGAACAATGTCTGCAGGTTTGATACTTCGGGACATAAAGTCAGTTTCGTCACGGTCGAGCCGGGCGTCCAGCTTGAGGTCTTGGATTGGGGCGGCACAGGCAAGACTTTGGTTTTGCTCACCGGGCTTGGGGACAACGCGCACGTGTTCGATCAGTTTGCATATCAGTTCAACGATCGCTTCCATGTCATCGGTATCACGCGTCGAGGGTTCGGGCGCTCAAGCCAGCCTGCGCACGGCTATGACGTTGACACGAGAGCGCGCGACGACATCGCTGTCCTCGACAAGCTGAACATACGCGAGGCCGTATTTGTTGGGCACTCCGTTGCCGGAACGGAAATGAACAAGCTTGGTGCAGTCTATCCGGATCGCGTCAAGAAACTTGTCTACCTGGATGCTCTAGATATCGGGTCGGGTGGATGGGCAACTCTCCCTCAACCGCCACCTCCCCCAGAGGATACTGCAGAGGACCTGGAATCGGTGCAACGTTTTGCCGCGGCCTTAGCACGTTCCGATGGATACCGAAAGCCTCTCGCAGCGATATGTAATATGATCCGGGGGGATCCCTCAGGCAGAGTTGTTGGAGCGATTACGCCTCCTGAAATTTCCAGCAAGGTATATGAGGGTTTGCAGCCGGCTGATTACGATCGTATCCAGGCTCCTGCGCTCGGCATTTTCAATAAAATCACACCGGAATACCGTTTGCCCTACTACTGGTATCTGGACCCTGCCAAGCAAGAGGAATTCAATCGCAACATCAAGTCGCTCGCGAACTGGATAGAAGGCGCAATCCAGCGCTTCCGCTCCGGCGTGAAGAACTCGCGAGTCATCGAACTGCATAACACCTGCCACTACGTGTTCATAGTAGACGAAGCGTTGGTCGTTCGAGAAATGCGCAAGTTCTTGCTTGAAGAATGAAGGTGCTGATGTGGGGAAAAATCAGTTGAGGGTTTTTAGATGAGAGTTGAAAGTTGCAAAGCTCAGTTTCCGCCCGCCTGAGGCGGGTCGCTGAGGCCTGTCTCGTTAGGCTTCACGGAAGACCACTCTATGCCACAAACGAATCGAGATAACCATCTTGAAGAAGATATCAGCATTCACATTTTCACCGTTTCCTCTGCGATGGTCGGCGTGTGCTTGACTGTCATCGGCCTTATCCGCGTCGTGATCACTTTCGGAAAGGCGGATACCGTGGCTGACGATCTCCTTGCCGTTGATGCATTTTTGTTCCTCGTATCGTGTCTGATTTCCTATTCCGCGCTACGAACCCGCTCGAAGCGCCGAATGCATCGAAGGGAGCGCATCGCTGATGGCATATTCATCCTCGCCATGATCTTGATGGTCATCATTTGCGGATTTATCACCTACGCCGTAGCCCGTCCTGGAAAGTAACCGTCTTCAGCTTCAAGAGGTGTTAACCGCCCATTTTCGGCGGACTGGAGACCGCCGCTCCTTGGATCGAGAGCGTTTCCATTAATTTGCGGACCGCGGATTACACAGATTCACACGGATGGAAAAATCGGCGTCTGGGAATTTCTGGTCTTATCCGTGCCTATCCGTGAAATCCGTGGTTAAAAATTGTTGCTGGGAAAATTCGTGTTCATTCGTATCTATTTGTGGTTAAACGCCGGGTCGCTGCTTAGCAACTTGCTGCCAATTATGCTGTCGCGGCTTCTGTAAGCGTCAGATGAATTTAATGCGACGGTCGCAGACCGCCGCTACAGTGATTCGAGAAATTCGAGGGCTTTGTCGTAGCTGCGGCGCTGGAGATAGTGGGCGAGTTGCGGATCGATCGGGCGCGGCACTGCCACTACTAACTTGTCGATCTTTTCTGACACGGCGCTCAGCCGCGCGATGTGCGTTTCTTGATCGCGGCGGCTTTCTTCATCGCGAATGATCGCGAGACGTTCTCGTAAGGCATCTCTAAGATCGAGAAGCACGTTTTCCATCGGCCTAACCACGAATGGACACGAATACACACGAATGATTAGGAGAATCGTTTTCTGAATTAGTGTGCATTCGTGTTCATTCGTCGTTAAACGCCGCTCGGCTCAGCGCGGACCTGTTTCGGAAAGGAGTTGTCGCCTGGCTTCGAGCCAATCCGAATCGATGTCGCCCGGCAGAGCAAACCTGCGGCGACGTTCAGAAATGAAGTAGGCGCGAGTACGGATTTCTTCATCCGACGGCCCCGCCATAGGTGCTGCTTTAGGAGCCATGGAGACTTTTTCTTTCCGCGCAATTGCAGTTTTCTTGGGACCGGGATCGGCGGTTTTTCGCGTGGTCGATGTACGGCGCGACGTCGGCGTTTTTCTGATTTTCATTCCGGCAGGCGATCCGCCGGCTTCCGGCGGCGCTTGATTTTTACTTTGGACAATTTTGTTCTTTTTCGGCACAAATTTATTGGTGTTGATGACTTCAATTCGTTTACTGTGCATCGAACGCTTCGCAAGCAGTTTCTCGCTCGCGTTTGGCGGAACCAAAAATTCCCTTAACTTCTTCCCATGAAACATTTCGTTTTCCGCTGGGCGGTCACGACGATTGCGGTGATGGTCGCTTCGTCGGTAATCCACGGGATCCGTTACGATACCGTCGCCTCTTTGATTGGTGCGGCACTTCTGCTTGGAATTTTTAATGCCTTTCTTCGGCCCATTCTCCTGATCCTCAGTGCGCCACTAATTCTGCTTACGTTGGGCCTTTTTATTCTGGTCGTGAACGGTCTGATGCTGCTGGTGGTGCCGAGTATCGTGATTGGGTTTCACGTTGATACTTTTGGAAGCGCGTTCTGGGGCGCGATTGTCATCAGCATTGTCAGCTGGATCCTGAGCGCATTCTTTCGCGGGAGCGACGGACGTGTCCATGTGCTCACGCATCATACTCAAATACGACGTGTCCGGGGCCGGGTGATCGAGCATGAGAGATGACGAACGACAAAGCACGAAGGAATGACGAAATCTGAATGCCGATTAACCAAAGGAATGACATTCGTCATTTTCTCTTCGCGTCGCGAGGAACTGAAAATAGCCCAGCGTTTTAACGCTGGGTTTTGATCAAATAAATAAAGCGAGTCCCGTCAGGGACGAAAGAAGCGTTTCGAACACAGCGCGTGGGAGAGGTGAGAGCGGAATGAGGAAAGTTTCTGCCGTCCCTTTCGGGACTTGCAAGATATGGTTGTATTTACCCAGCGTTAAAACGCTGGGCTATTATCAGCGCCCATGTCGCCACAGCGGCGATAAAGCACCGAGAAGCATTCGCCTCCTTTTCGCGGGAAGCGGACAGGCAAGATGCCTGTCGACCCCACAGGCTGGGAGCCTGTGCTCCGCCCGCTTCTAACCAAGATATCTGCTCAACCGCACGCGCAGCTCTGTTCGCGCACGGAAGAGAACGCTTTTTACAGCGGGCACAGAGAGATCGAGAACCTCAGCAATCTGCTCATAGCTGAGCTGCTCATATCTCCGCAACACCAGAGCCATACGCTGACTCTCCGGTAGTTGCATGATTGCCTCCTCGATTGCCCGCTGCAGCTCGGTCTCCAAAAGTGAAGCGTCCGGGGTCGGGTTCGTTTCATCTTTCAAAGGGACTTCCGCCGCGCCTGGCTCTGATTGAAGTGACACATGCGCGTGACGCTTGGAGCGGCGCAATTCGTTGAACACCAGATTGCGCGTAATTTTCAACAACCAGGTAGTGAATTTGGCACGTGGGACATATCGCCGGGCGCTTTTCCAGACCCGGATAAAGACCTGCTGAGCGATGTCTTCCACGTCCGAGTTGCTGCCCAGCATGCGCGCCACCGTGCCGGCCACCAAAGCTTGATGCCGCTCGATGAGTTGCTCGAATGCGCTTGTATCGCCCTCAGCCACCAGCTGCATGAGTCGCACGTCTTCAGTATCCTCGTCCGATCTTCCCACGGTGCCTCGATCGTTGCCAGACATCGGTCACTTAGACGTTTGCATCGGGCGGAGTTTGCTAAAAAAATGGCCAGTGACGAAGATTCGGCTCTTTGTCACATTCGTCGCCATGGTTTTTGTTGCAAGCCGGAAGCGCTCTGTGCATGATTGGTCGGCGGGGGCATTGCCCTGGCCTGCGGATGAATTACCTGCTTATTCCAAAAGAACTTAGGCCGATTGCTGAAAAGGTTGAGGCGCGCCAGCGGATTTCAGAGGCTGACGCTCTTACTCTCTATCGTTCAAACGATCTGAACGCGCTTGGAATGATTGCCAATGTCGTGCGCGAGCGAAAGAACGGCAACTACGCGACCTACATCCACAATCGGTACATCAATTACTCCAACATTTGCGTTCTCTCCTGCCAGTTCTGCGCATTCGCCGCCAAGAAACGCGATGCACATGCTTTTGAATACGCGATTGACGAAATTATCCGCGTGGTGAGAGATGCCCTCAGTCTCGGAGTCACGGAAGTGCACATGGTCGGCGGGTTGCATCCGACTCTAAAGAAAGATTGGTATCTGGAGCTTTTGCGTGAGCTGCGTGCGCTTGATCCCGGTCTTCACATCAAAGCCTTCACCGCCATTGAGATTCGTCATCTGGCTCAGCGGATTTTTCGCATGCCGATCCGCGACACGCTTGAAATTTTGCGCGAAGCAGGTCTCGGCTCAATAACCGGTGGTGGCGCGGAAATTTTCGATCCGCTCGTACGCGAGACAATTTGCCGCGGCAAAGAAACCGCCGCGGAATGGCTCGACGTCCACAGAACCTGGCACCGAATGGGCGGCCGCAGCACCTGCACCATGCTCTACGGGCACATCGAGACGCTGGCCCACCGCGTCGATCATCTGCGTCAGTTGCGCGAATTACAGGATGAGACGGGCGGCTTTACCGGGTTTGTTCCATTTGCCTTCGAACCGCAAACTACGGTACTCTCACACATACAGGCCGCTTCGGCGTTCGAGCAGCTGCGCAATCTCGCGGTGAGCCGTATCTATCTCGATAGCATCGATCATCTCACTGCGTACTGGGTCAGCCTTGGTTTGCCGTTGGCGCAGGTCTCGCTCAGCTACGGCGTGGATGATCTGCACGGCACAATTCTGGAGGAAAAGATCTTTCACATGGCCGGAGCAACTACTCCCCAGCAACAAAGCGTGGCAGCGCTCGAACATGCCATCCGCGAAGCTGGCCGCGAGCCGATCCAGCGCGACAGCTTTTACCACCATTTGCCCGCGTCGGCGCGAAACGGGGCGAAATCCGCGTCGTCAGCGGATTCGGCGGAACTTGCCTGCGCGTGACGGTGAGTGAGAGGTGAGGGTGAGACGTGAGAAGTCCGAAGCGAAAGCAACTATTCACTATTCACTATTCACTTCTCACTAATCGCGTCTCACGTTGAAACCTCTGCGCCTCGGCTGCGTCAAATATCTCAACGCCCGTCCGCTTATTCGAGGATGGCAAGACGACGTGGACTTCGATCATCCATCGGCGCTTTGCAGTAAACTTGCCGCTGGCGAACTCGATCTCGCCCTTGTTTCCAGTTTCGAGTTTCTGCGCAACCCCACTTATCGAATCGTGGACGATGTTTCGATCTCGTCGGCTGGACCAGTTTACAGCGTTATCGTCGCGCATCGCGGGGACATTTCCGAAGTGGAGGAAATCGAACTCGACCCAGCCGCAGAAACTTCTGGCAATTTGTTGCGCTGCTTACTGACGGAACACAAATGGAAGCCGCGCCTTGTTCGGAACACAGACTTCCAGTCTGTGCGGCCAGCGGACATTCTGTCCGGTGTTCAGGACTCAGCGGATTCCAAAGCCGCTGGCCGCACAGGCAACACGCCTATGTTCCAGCCTTTCTCGGCAGCGCGCCTTCTCATCGGCGATCAAGCTATCCGTTTCCGGCAAAGACATGCCGGGGAATTTCAATTCTGGGACCTCGGCGAACAATGGAACAGGCTTGTCGGTCTTCCATTCGTATACGCGCTCTGGTTGATCCGACCTGAAGTTCGCGACTTCAAGTCCGTCGCTAACGGGCTGCGCGCTTTGCGCGATGAGAACCTCGCCAATCTTGATCAGTTAATCGCGGAGGTTGTAGCCCCGCGCATGCGGGATGACCCTGGCCATCGAAAAGAATTCGATCCTCAATTCTGCGCCCGTTATTACCGCGAACATCTCCGATTCAGCTTTGGAGAGAAAGAGAAGGAAGGTTTGAGCGAGTTTTATAAACGCTGCGTTAAACAGCGTCTTCTCCCGCAGAAGCAGTTGGAAGCTGGAGCCAAGGATTTGGATCTTCCGCTCCGCTGCGTATGAAGCGCGGCCGCGCGGCGCGAAATTGATTACTCGCGCAACAAAGGCCGCAAAGCGACTCGACGTTTTCATTTATTTCGACAACGACGCCAAAGTCGATGCGCCTTCGACGCGCAACGCATTGCAGCGCGCCTCGGAGTGAAGTGAAACGCCTTTTTGACAATTGAGACCACCGCGAGCTCAACTCTTCGTCCCGCCCAGGTCGAGGTCGAGCTCGATGAGTCGCCAGCGCAGCCCGCTGAGACGGAATCGGAGTTTGATTCCCTCTCGATCTACTACAAACGTACGCGGACTCGTGAAGAATGCATATCTTAGCTTCGTCCAGTGAACGCCTTGAGCGATAGGTGCCTCCCGCCGGAGCCGCAGATCCCTCAGCGCCGATGGATTGGAGATGAGCGCCGCCAGGCCGTCTGGAGTGGCGTAAGCATCAACAATGGCATCGATCAACGTCGGACCGAGCTTACTCCATCGCTTGTGACCAGCTGCCGCGCTAGCGAACCTCGCAACAAGTTGCTTCTTTAGCGATGCTCGAATAGCGGGAAAATCCACATGCGAACTCACCGCTGCCGCATCGCCAGTCCGAAGCGCAACTGTGAAGCGCCAGAATGAAAAGTACGGCGAGACTCCATAAAGGAGCAGGAGAACAACGCAAACGAGTGCTACCCAGCGGATCAACCTCATTTTGAAACGTGATCTCCTAAATACTTACCATATTTAATGACCAAAGCGACGCGAGGACGCGTGCGCACTCCGAAAGCTTCCGCGAAACCGAATAAGCGTCTCTGTAATTTCGCACGAAGTGCTTTTGGAGTGCGATGCGTCTTCGCATCGCTTTCACTGTTACTGACACAATGATTCATGGCGGTCTGGATAAAAGTCCCCCGATTCAGCTGACGGAAGTAGATATATCTGCCGTGAGTATCGAGCCCATCCGAAAAATTAATGCGAAGGCACTGGACCAATTTTCTTCCAGTACTGAAGAATCCGTCTGCTCCCTGGAGGAGATGAGAATTCCGTCGGCCGCGGGCCGCCAGGCGGTCCCCGGCAGGCGCGCTTGTGAGTCGGGTCGAGGATTTCATAAATGCCGCGCGTCAGTTGGCCGGCGTTCGGCCCGCCTTCTGCAATCGAGTCCACTTGCTTGGGTCTCGTATCCGGATTGACGGTGAAGCTGCCGGCTGGATGGGTGCCGACTCCGCTGGCTTTAGGAAATCGGAACGTATTGCGATCGGTGATCAGGATTGTATTTCGCAATACATTTGCGGGCACAGGACGACCATTCGCTACCGCGCTAGTCAACTGCTAGGTTCCGGATAGCCGTTCGTAATCTCTCCGAGCAGCCGCAGATTGCGCGGTTGCGCCGCCGAGTTTGCTGTTTGCGCAGCTAGCGGTAATTGCTGCCACGATGCCAATAGCCAGAACCGGTATTGCTTTGATCATGCATGCTTTTTGCATGGAAAATCGCCCTTTGTCGAGTCGAGCGTGATTGCGAGCCAAACGTAAGCAATTCGCTGCGTCTTGTCAGGAAGTTCTGCGCGAATAAACTGATCGGTGCAAAGCCGCGTAGAAGGTGAGCCACTCGATGCAAAGCCGGATAGAGGCTTTACGCGGCAAAGCCGTGGAGAGGGCAACCCAATCGGTGCAAAGCCGCCTGAAAGCTTTACGCGGCAAAGCCGATGGATCATTGCGCCGGCCGAGGAGCTGAATGGCGGCGAGATTTCATGGGATGAAATCTGCGGATCAGCCTGCATCGCACGGCAGCTAATGCGCAAAGGCTTCGCGAATGCAGAGGAAGTGGAAACGTTTTTGCGACCGCGTCTTAGCTCGTTGAGCGATCCCTTCTTGCTTCCAAACATGCAAACTGCGGTGGATCGGATCCTCGCTGGAGTGGATCGGAAGGAACGCGTCGTCCTTTTCGGCGATTACGATGTCGATGGAGTAACTTCACTTGCGTTATTGGCGGAAATGTTGCGCGCCTATGGCGCCGACCCGGAATTGTTTTTGCCCCTGCGAATGGAGGAAGGGTATGGATTGAGCCGCGAAAGTATTGAGCGCTGTCTGGAAAAATGCCGGCCGCAACTCTTGATTGCGGTCGATTGTGGCACCTCATCGCTGGATGAAATTGTCGATCTCAACCGGCGCGGTGTGGACGTGGTTGTGCTGGATCATCATGAACCAAAATCGGCGTTGCCCGAATGCGTGGCGATCGTAAATCCGAAAATCGATCCCGAGTCGCCGTTTCATTATCTGTGCAGCGTCGGAATCGTCTTTAAACTTTGTCATGCCCTGCTGAAGGCGCGTCCGGTGAGTTTCGAGCTCAAATCGAAGCTTGATCTCGTGGCACTGGGCACAGTGGCCGACATCGTTCCGCTGCACGGCGAGAACCGGACCTTTGTCCAGCGCGGCGCGCTTGAGATTGCAAGATCGACGCGACCAGGTTTGAAAAGATTAATCGAGGTGAGCGGAGTGCGGCCGCCGATTTTAGCGGAGCACATTGGCTTCCGGCTCGGTCCTCGGCTCAATGCATCCGGACGCCTGAGCAACGCACAAAGATCGCTGCAACTTCTGCTAACACAGGACGAAGCCGAGGCTGTGTCGTTCGCTGAGTTGCTTGACAAACAGAACCGCGAGCGACAGGAAGTCGAAAAGGAAATTTTCCTCGCCGCAGACGAACAAATCGCCCGAGGGTTCGATCCGATGCGCGATGCGGCAATCGTCGTAAGCGCGCGAGGATGGCATCCAGGCGTGCTGGGAATTGTCGCCTCGCGAATTTCGCGCAAATACCATCGGCCAGCGATCGTGATCGGGTTCGAAGAAAACGGTGTTGGAAAAGGAAGTGGCCGCAGCATCGAAGGTTTGAATTTGGTTGAAGCGTTGAATCGCTGCAGCGGCAGTTTGCAAAAATACGGCGGGCACGAAATGGCAGCGGGCCTAACGATTCTCGAAAAAGATATCGATCCTTTCTCGGAGGCGTTTCGTTGCGCGGCACGCGAACTTTTGTCGGATGAGGCTTTGGAGCCTTGTTTGCGCCTTGATCACGAACTGATGTTTTCCGATCTCAATGGGGATTTTCTTCAGTGGCACGAGATGCTCCAGCCATTTGGCAATGGAAATCCCGCGCCGCTTTTTTTTGCGCGTGAAGTGCAAACCGTTGCTCCGCCGCGGCTCGTCAATGATAAGCATCTGATTCTGCGCCTTCGCCAGGGCAACTATCATCGACGCGCGGTTTATTTCGACGCGGCAGACGTGCAGCTGCCGCGTGCGCCGTGGGACATCGCGTTTCGGATTCGGGCAGAAAAATACGAGGGCGAAACCATTCTGGGCATGCAGATTCAGGCGTTGCGACAAGCCGCGTCGATCGAATGAGCGAGATGCGTAAAGGAAAAGTTCGTCACGGCGAGGGTGCTGTCACTCCGGCAGCTGCCGGACGAGCCGCGTGCGCTCCCCGGACCGGAATGGCGCGGTTGCTCACTGAGCTTGATTGGATTCCGCGGCCGCGTTTGCTCGCGCTGCGACGTCTGGGCATCGAGACGGTAGAGGATTTGCTCACGCATTTTCCTCGTCGTCACGAAGATCGACATGAGTTTCCGCATTTTCCTCGCGAGGAAAGCGATGTCCCGGTTTGTCTTTGCGGCGAGGTGGTCAAGACGTCAATACGGAGATTTGGCGGATGGAAAAAAATCTTTGAAGCAACGCTGGAGGAGTCGAGCCCGAACGCGTTAAGCGAGCCGCTGGTGTGTCGCTGGTTTAACCTGCATTACGTGCAGAAAATGATCGCGACCGGCCAGCGCATTGTCGTGTTTGGCAAACCGCGTTTGCGGGGAAAAAGGATCTGCATCGATCACCCGGAGTTTGAGGTCATCGAGAACGATGAGGAGATATCGATTCACTTCCGAAGAATCACGCCGATTTATCCGGCGACGGAAGGTCTTTCTCAGCGCGCGCTGCGCAGCATTATTTACCGACTGTTGAATGAAATTGTGGACGAGCCGCTAGAAACCTTGGGGCCGAGCGGTCTGGTTCATGGGGGACGACGTGACGCGATTCGTGCGATTCATTTTCCAGAAAGCTGGGAAGCGCGCGATGCCGCTCGCGAGCATTTGGTTCTTTCCGAATTCTTCGCGATGCAAATGCTGATCGCATCCCGGCGCTTCGACTCATCGATTCGTGTTGGCCAACCGCATTGCGGAACTGGCGAGTTGCTCGAGAAATTTCTGAACGCGTTACCATTCGAGTTGACTGGCGCACAGTCGAAAGTGATCGCGGAAATCCGACGCGATCTCGCAGCACGTCATCGCATGAACCGTTTGCTCCAAGGCGATGTGGGATCTGGTAAAACGGTAGTCGCGATTGCTGCGATGCTTCTGGCGATCGAAGCGGGATATCAGGCGGCGTTCATGGCGCCGACGCAAATTCTGGCTGAACAACATTATGCAGTGTTGCGGCGCTGGCTCGAAGCGTTCGGCGTCCACATGGCAGTCCGAACGGCAGCGCGCCAAGAGGACAACGCGCCGTTACCGCTCTTTGCAGGAGCGGAGGTTCCCGCGCGTGCAGAAATTTCGGGGAGCACAGGCTGCCAGCCTGTTGTGTCCGGCAGCTTGCCGGACACATCTGTACGCGCTAACAAAACGGACTCGGAATCTCCATCTAGAAAGACGGGAACTCCGCAGCAGGCTGCTGCGGAGTACAGGCTAGCAGCCCGTGCTCCCCAGAAATCCGGTGTCACCGAAACCGTTTATCATCGCCGCAACCTTCCGCATTTTGAGCGTCCATGGGCGAAATACGCAATCACGTTCGCGACACGAAATCATAGGTGTTTGTCGGAGGAAGCGCGCGACATCGTGCTTGCGTCGTTGCTCCGCTGGAAAGGCAGGCGCTACGAACTATACGCTGCCTGTGTGATGCCCGACCACGCCCATCTCCTCATCGAGCCAACGATCGAGCGCCAAGATAGCGGTAGCAAACCGGTATTCTTTTCGCTTTCGAAAATTTCGCACAGTATCAAATCCTTCACGGCGAATCGGATTAATAAGATCGAGAACAGGAGCGATCCTGTTTGGGAAACGGAATCGTTTGATCGTCTGATCCGGTCCGAGAGCGATCTGCAGGAGAAATTTCAATACATTACGCGTAATCCTTGGGATGCGGGCGTGGTGAGGCCCGATCAAGATTATCGGTGGGTTTGGTGCCTGGGGAGCTACAAGCCTAGGGAGTTCGCGGCAGGCTGCCGCGAACAACAGGCTGGCAGCCTGTGCTCCCCGGACCATACGCCCTCGCCTGGTGAGCCGCACATCATCATTGGCACGCATGCGCTTCTTTACGATGCGGTTTCATTCTCAAATCTTGGGCTCGTTGTAATTGATGAGCAGCACAAGTTCGGTGTCGCTCAGCGCGCCCGATTGACTGCGCGCGAGCCAGCGCCTGACGTGCTGGTGATGACGGCTACTCCGATCCCGCGCACGCTGACCATGACTGTTTACGGCGACCTGGATGTTTCGGTCATCGATGAGATGCCGCGCAACCGGGGGAAAATAGTCACCGCCGTGCGCGATCAGTCGAAGCTTGGCGAGGTTCTCAGTTTTTTGCGAACACAACTGGAAGCGGGCCGCCAACTCTATGTGATTTATCCGCTGATCGATGAAAGTGAAAAATTGGACGTGAAAGCAGCATCGGCAGAGTACGAGTTGTGGCGAGAGCGGTTGCATCCGTATCCTTGTGAATTACTGCATGGCCGTATTCCGGCGCCCGGGAAACAGGAAATCATGGAACGATTTCGCCGCGGAGAGACCAAGGCATTGATCAGCACTACCGTGATTGAAGTGGGTGTCGATATTCCGAACGCCACCGTGATGCTGATCGAAAACGCCGAACGTTTCGGGCTGGCGCAGCTCCATCAACTTCGTGGGCGGATCGGCCGTGGAGAACACAAATCATATTGCATTTTGCTAACATCCGACCAGTCCAGGGAGACTTCGGCGAAACTCGCCATCTTGGAGAAAACAAGTAACGGCTTTGAGGTGGCCGAGGCAGACTGGGAGTTGCGCGGCCCGGGCGATTTACTTGGCACGGCGCAAAGCGGCCTGCCAGCGCTAAAAATCGGCGATTTGAAGACGGACGCGCCTTTGATGCGGCGTGCACGAGCCGCAGCCATCGCGATCTTCGAAGCTGATCCACGCTTGGAATTGCCTGAGAATCAACGTTTCCGGCACTTAATTGTCGAACAACAGGGACGCACTTTTTCCAACGTTAGCTAATGAAAAACTTCGCAAAGTTTCTGCTGTTCGTGCTGCTCGTAAGCGCGGGAATTTCCCTGCTCTACAACTACCGTCTCAAACACGGAGGGTTGAATCTGCCTTCGATCCGGACGCCGGAAAAGTACACGCTTGCTTCAACGCCAAGCGTGGATTCAAAGCAAGTCGCGTCGCTCGAGGCGTTGAACCGGGAGCGGCGCACGCTCGTTAGCAGCGTGATCCCGTCCGTTGTCGCAGTAAAGACATCGAAAAAAATCGGTATCCAGCGGGAATCCGGGGTCGATCCATTCGAGTTCTTCTTTCCAAATCAGCGACGGTTTCGGAATCCAAACGACGAAGCGCTGGTGCAAAATGCGCTCGGCTCCGGCGTAGTCGTGACCAATGAGGGCCATATCATCACAAACAATCATGTGGTCGATCAAGTGGACGAAATCGAAGTGCAGTTGAGCGATGGCCAGACAAAAAAAGCGCGGTTAGTAGGCGCGGATTCGCAGGTCGATCTGGCCGTGCTCAAGATCGACGATCCCGGCGTCAAACCTCTCAAACTGGCAGATTCGGACACGGTGCAGGCTGGGGATTTTGTTCTGGCCATTGGCAATCCATTTGGATTTGAGGAAACGGTCACGGATGGAATCATCAGCTCGAAGGGGCGACCGAATCGCACCGATTTTTTCGGTGATCTGCTGCAAACCAATGCGGCGATCAATCCCGGAAATAGCGGCGGGCCATTGATCAATTTGCGCGGCGAAGTCATCGGCATCAACACCGCCATCATCTCGCGCACAGGCGGTTCGCAGGGAATCGGCTTCGCTATTCCATCAAACACCGTGCGGACCGCTCTTGAGAGCTTGTTGAAGCAGGGTCGCATCATCCGGGGCTATCTTGGAATTTTGTCGCGCGCGGGCCAGGCCGTTCAGGGCGGAACAGAAAGCGAAGGCGTTACCGTCGATGAAGTTGTCCCAGGATCGCCGGCAGCGCAGGCGAAAATGCAAAAAGGCGATGTGATCCGCAAGGTTGATGGCCACGAGGTGAAAAATATTAACGCGCTGAGAAGCCTGGTGGCACAGATCGAATTGAATAAAAACGTCGAGCTGGAAGTCGTTCGCAATGGCAAACCCCTCAAGGTTACGGCGCAGATCAAAGAGCAGCCGATCGACCGTCAAACCAGCGGGCGCTTACCTCAGCCAGGCCAGCCGCAGTCGCCCACTCAGCCGCAGATACCGGGCGGGCCGAGCGATCAAGGTGAACAAAGTAATGCGTTAGCGTCAATTCATGTCGACGACCTAACGCCCGCGTTGGCACGGCAACTCAATCTGCCAGCTAACGTTCGAGGAGTCGTGGTCACCAGTGTCGATCCTGATAGCGGCGTGGCCGAATTGCAAAAGGGCGACGTGATCGAAGAAATCAATCAGCAACCGGTCACCTCGATCTCGGACTACAACAAGATCGCCACGTCACTTGATCCAAGCCAACCCCAAGTCCTGTCGGTTTGCCGGCATCGGATGCGTTCATTTCTCGTTCTGCGCCCGCGCTGAGCCTAGTGTGGCGTACAGGTGCTGGTCGTTTCTCTGGTTAGCGAGCGGCAGTCTTCAATTTTGACCTGAAAAGAGGCAGGACACTGCGGCACTCTAAGACGTGGCCGTGATTGCAAGCGGATATTCCTCGCTCGCGTTTTGGAAGGCGGCGGTGCTCCGCCGCTTTTCATTCTTCCCAGGAGCTGGGAATGTTGTCTGCGTTGCCGCAAAAAAGCTGGCAGGATTGCCAGACTTCAGGCCGCGATCGCGTGACGATGGCAAACGCCTGAGAGCATCTCCCAGAGTGCGTCGAGAACGCGATTCACTGAAGCCCTTACGGACTCGAAACTGCGATTGTCGACGTACGTCCCGAGCATGTTGCGCTCCGCCGCAGAATGTTCACGATCGGCTGCGATGTGCACGGTGAAATAGCGGTAATGCTCGGGATCAGTAAAGCCGTAATATTTCTTAAGTCCGTCGATCTTGGATTCGCAAATTGCCGGAATTTGACTCTCGTAGGCGTAAAGCGCGGCGAGGCCTTCAGCTATCGAGCCGTCGCCACAAACTGATCGGAAGGTGTGGATCAAGTTTTTCGTCTCCGGCTTTTTCTCGGTGCTCCGTACATCGAGATCGGAAACGCCAAGGCCTTCGGCGAATTTCAGCCAAAGCTCTGGATGATTCGGCGAACCGGCTTCTTCATCAATTAAATTGGAAAGCAATTGTTTCCGAGTGGCTTGATCTTCGCACTTCGCGTGCAGCGCCGACAAATACGTCGGGAATGCCGCGACATGGTGATAATACTGTCGCACATAATCCGTTAGTGCTTCTTTGCTCAGCTCTCCGCGCGTCCACGCGAGATAAAAAGGATGTTTCAAGAGATGCTTCTCCGCGATGTCATTGTCGATTTTGTCGAGATCTGTGTTCATCATGATTCTCCAATGCTGTCTTTCTTGTAGCCACAGATTGACACAGATTTTCACAGATTAAAGAAGCAGAATTCTTATCCGTGTTAATCTGTGGCGGAGATGTCAGGCCGATTTTAAAATGTGTTTGATGCCGCGGACGGGAATGACGACCCAGTCGGGGCGGTTGTTTAGCTCGTAGCCGATTTCGTAAACGGCTTTGTCGAGCAGGTAGGCTTCGAGCATAATTTGGAGGTCGGGGGGATTTTGTGGGATGAAAATCGCGCCGGCGGTAGTGCTTAAATAGCTTTGCAGAAAGACGCTGCCCATTTGTCGATACCAAAGATCGGCCCAGCGTTCCAGGAAGGGCACGTCCTCAGTGCGCATGGCGAGCTGCCAGAGCGCAGAGTAAGCGGCGTATTGAAACGAGCGCATCATGCCGGCGACATCACGAAGAGCGGAGCGCTTTAATTTTCGCTCGCTGAGCGCTCGCGCCGGTTCACCTTCAAAATCGAGAATGACGAAATCTTTTCCGGTATAAAGCAACTGGCCAAGATGATAGTCGCCGTGAATGCGTATCTTGGCGGCGTACGTTTTTCTATCGAGAAGGCGTTTTTCGCGCGCGAGAATTTCCTGCTCGGCGGCGAGCACTTCTTTGGCTTCGTCTCGAAACGCCGAGGGCAGGTCTGAAAATTTCTTCTCGAGAAGAGTGAATGCGCGCCGTAGCGATGCGCGCATGTTCTGGTAAACGGAGCGCTGCGCCATGGCGTTGAACGGATCGGGTGCAAACGCGGGATCATCTACGCGCGAGGCAAGCGCAAGATGCAGTTCGCCGGTGCGTTGTCCGAGCAGCTTCGCTTTCTCCGGATAAACGCCGCCAATCAATTCGTCGAGAAGCGGGCCGGGCGGGGTGGTTTGGTTTTGAAGATCGGCTTTGCGACTAAGCACACGCTCGTAATA
>WNGA01005294.1_pt1 | contig 18968 bp, 14 predicted proteins | sample 5400061 | NCBI WGS metagenome assembly WNGA01 (sample SAMN13153366, study PRJNA577476) | soil metagenome | isolation source: 100 cm soil or saprolite under grassland replicate 2 | place: USA:California | collected 2016-06-15 | reverse complement strand
CTCGTCCGTGCCTTCGGCCGCCGCGGCGGCGTGAATCGCGGCCGTCTGGATGTGTTCGTTCCGCGAGAGTGCGTTCACGTCTGCCCCGCGCTCGAGCAGCAGGCGGGCTGCCTCGACGTGGCCGAAGAAGCACGCGAGTCCGAGCGGATGGAAGCCGTCGTCGCCGAAGGCGTTCGCGCGGGCGGGATCCTCGTCGAGCAACGTCCGTAGCCGGTCGGTCCTGCCGACTGCGGCCGCCTCGAAGACGTCGAGCTCGGGATCGCCGGCGAGGAGCTCGTCGACGCGGTTACTCTGTCCCCGGTAGAGAGCTTCGAGCAAGTCCGAGTCCACGCGCGCGATCGGCGTCCCGCAGACGTAACACGGCTCGCCGAGCTTGTCGTGGATGCGGTAGGTGCGCTTGTCGTTCGCGCCACGCTCGCGTAGCTCGAGGCCTCGCTCGAGCTCGGCGTCGATCGCCTCCGCGAGGCGCGCGACTTCTTCGGGCGTCACGTCCTGCGTCAGTTCGTAAGGGGACAGCTTGGCGTGGTGCAGGATCTCGTTCGCCCACGCCCGGCCGATTCCCGCGATCACGCGCTGGTCGCGCAGCATCGAGTGCAGGCGGCGCGATTCCCCCGCGCAGATCTCGCCGAGCCGTTCCGCGCCGATCCCGAGCGCCTCCGGGCCGAGGTGCGCCAGCTCCTGTTCGGCCTCCTCGGGATTCAGCAGCCAGACGCCTGCGCGCTTCTTCGCGCCGGCCTCGGTGAGCACGAGCTGCGAGCCACCCTCGAAGACCAGCCGGAAGGCCGGAGTCTTCGGGCCCCGCTCGCCGAACTGGAGGTATCTCAGGCGTCCGGCCGTCATCAGGTGCACGAGCAGGACGAGCTCACCGTCGTCGGTGGGGAAGAGCAGCCGCTTCGCGCGCCGCTCCGCACCCGCGAAGCGCCGCCCTTCCAGCGCCGATAGGGGCGGATCGAAGGTCTTCAGCGTCGCGACGTGCGCGGGTCCGGCCTTCACGATCGGGAACGCAGACACGGGATCGTTCAGCGCCCGCCGCCAAGCTTCCATCTCGGGTAGCTCAGGCACAGGACGGTCTCTTTAGGCTGAAGCCCATGGAACCGATCAGGGTATCCGTCCGTCGCGGAGACCTTGTCGAGGCGGTTCACCGCGTGCACGCTGTGGCGGTGCAGGACGGCGCGGTCGTCGCCGAGGCCGGCGATGCAGCGCTCGTCGCTTTCATGCGCTCGTCGTCGAAGCCGTTGCAGGCGATCCCTCTCACGCGCGCACGCAAGGACGTCGACGAGCGCGATCTCGCGATTGCGTCGGCATCGCATCTCGCCGACGAGGCGCAGCTCGCGGCAGTGCGGGCGCTGCTCGCCAAGGCGCGGGCGGACGAGAACGAGTTGGAGTGCGGCCCTCAAGGAGAGCCCCCGTCGCGGCTCAAGCACAACTGCTCCGGCAAGCATGCGGGAATGCTCGCGCTCTGCCGTGCGCAGGGATGGCGGAGCGAGGGCTACCGGCTCGAGGGCCATCGCGTGCAGCGGGAGATGCTGGCCGTGCACGCCGAGGCGGCGGAGGTGGCCGAGGACGAGATCCCGACCGCCGTCGATGGGTGCGGCGTCGTCACCTTCGCGTTGCCCCTCGAGCGGATGGCGCACGCATTCGCACGGATCGAGCGGCTCGAGGGAGGGGGTCGGGTCGCGGCGGCAATGCGCGCTCATCCCGACCTGATCCGCGGACCGCTGGCAGCCGACACCCGGCTGATGAAGGCCCAGCCGGGCTGGATCGCAAAGGGAGGAGCGGAAGGGCTGCTCTGCGCGGCGGGAAACGGCATCGGCGTGGCGCTGAAGGCCGAGGACGGCAACGGGCGCGCCCTCGGGCCGGCGGCCGCCGCGTTCTTCCGGCAGCTCGATCTCGACCTCGGGGATCTCGCCGTCCTCCCGCTGGAGAACAGCCGCGGCGAGGAGGTCGGGGAGGTCCGGGTGGGATGAAAATGTCGCTCTTTGCTTTCGCCGCGAGCTATGTAATATCCAGGCGGCGAGAGGTGAGCCGGGAGGCAGCGGGTGTCCGGCTCTTTTGCGTGCAGGAGGTAGATCGAGTCCCCATCCACCTACGCAAGACAGCCGGGAGGTAAGCCGCCGTTGCTCACCGTCGACATCTCCCTTCCTGACGTCGAGGAGCTCCAGAAGCTCGTCCAGGAAGGTCTCGAGAAAGGCGTTCTCAACTACGACGAGATCGCAGCCGGGCTCGAGGACGTCGAGCTCACGAAGGAACAGGTCGAGGACTTCTACACCTACCTGATCGATCACGGGGTCGAGCTGATGGAGGGCGAGACGCACAAGCATCCTCCGCACGAACAGCTCCCCACGCCTGAAGAGGAGAAAGGCCCGAAGCTCGACCTGAGCGTCGAGCCGTCGCTCGACTCGCTGCGGCTGTATCTGCGCGAGATCGGGAAGGTTCCGCTCCTGACCGCCGACCAGGAGGTCTACCTCGCCAAGCGCATCGAGCGCGGCGACATGTTCGCCAAGACGCAGATGATCGAGGCGAACCTCAGGCTGGTCGTCTCGATCGCGAAGTCCTATCTCGGCCGCGGCTTGAGCTTCCTCGACCTGATCCAGGAGGGCTCGCTCGGCCTGATCCGCGCCGTCGAGAAGTTCGACTACCGCAAGGGCTACAAGTTCTCGACGTACGCGACCTGGTGGATCCGGCAGGCGGTGACGCGCGCGATCGCGGACAAGGCCCGCACGATCCGCATTCCCGTGCACATGGTCGAGAAACTGAACAAGGTCGTGCACATCGAGCGGCAGCTCGTGCAGCGTCTCGGACGTGAGCCGCGGCCGGACGAGATCGCAGATGAGCTCGAGATGACGACCGAGGAGGTGCGCGAGATCCTGCGCATGTCGCAGCTTCCGATCTCGCTGGAGAAGCCGATCGGCGAGGAGGAGGAATCGGAGCTCGGCGACTTCGTCGAGGACGAGTCGGCCGAGTCGCCGTTCGACACGGCGACGCTCTCGCTGCGACGGGAGGATGTCGAACACGCGTTGTCCGCGTTGCCGGAGCGCGAACGGCAGGTGATCGAGCTGCGTTTCGGGCTGTCCGGCTCGCAGCCGTGCACGCTCGAGGAGGTCGGCCGCGCGTTCGGAGTCACACGCGAGCGCATCCGGCAGATCGAAAACAACACGCTGAAGAAGCTCGAGTCCCTGCCCGAGGCCCAAGGATTGAAAGACTGCGTCTAAAGACGCAGTCTTTTTCTTAGCTACGCCGCTTCGCGGGGAACGCGCGCGGGCGAAGCCCGCGCGCTTCTACAAGGCTGGGGGTGGGCGCCAGGCTGGTGTCGCGCGGGCGGTGGCGCTAAAGCGTCCCCGCCCGCGTCAGTTCGCCTCCAGTTAGTGCGGCTGCGCCCGCACTAACTTCCGGCTTAGGCCTTAGAGCTCATTTCGGAATGACCACGCTCGTGCTTCATTTCGAAAGGGGCTCTTAGTGCCGCTCGAAGGTTACTTTGTCTGCAACCGCGCTTACCGCCCGGTCGCCGACGTAGCCCTGCTTGCCGCTGTGGAAGTGCAGGCTCCAGGCGCCGCCCGCCGGCACGCGGAAGCTCAACGAGATGCGCCGGCCTGGCCGGACGCGGACGAGTCGATTCACTCCCTTCGCCGTGAAGCGCATCGGTGTGACCTCCGTCCCGGCAGGCATCGAGACCACGAGCTGGAGCATTCCGCCCGTCTTCGTCCAGACCGTGATCGCGCCGCGGGGCGCGAGCCAGCGGTCGGCGAAACGTCCCGCCGCGATCAGCCGCAGTCTCGGCGTTCCCGTCGCGCGGTAGAGGTCGAAGATCAGCTCGTGCCGAACGCGCTTCACCCCGGTGAGCTGCACCGTGGACGCGTACGTCTGGACGAGGAGCGGTCGGCGGTCGGCTCTGCCGTCCACGAGCAGGCGGCCGTCGGAAGCAACGCGGACGTGCTCGACGGCGAAGTGGTCGATCGGCGGGCTGCCGAGAAGCAGCAGTCGCTTGACTGAGGTGTTCCAGAAGAGCTGTTCCCAGGACTGCTCTCTGCGCGCGCCTGGGGGCGCGACGAGATCGACGGAGCCGAGGCCCGCGTGGTCGACCCAACGCATGTCCCGGGGAAGGGTGTTACCGAGGCTCCGGCTCGTGCGCTGGTCGAACGAGGAAGCGGCCGCGGAGAGCGCACAGCCGGCGGCGATCGCAGCGACGAGGGCCAGCGCTGCCGGCAGCTTCCGGAACGCGACCAGGGCTGCGACGCCCGATAGTACGGCAGCGATGAGCGCGATCGTCAGCGAGCCGTTCCCGACGGAGACGAGTCCCTCGAAGCGCAGCACGGCCCAGAGCGTCGGCGAGTCGTCCTTGTTGTGCGCCGCGGCGTAGCCGGAAAGGGGAATGCGTGCTGCTACGAGGAGGAGCGCAGCTGAGAACAGACCGACCGCGACGCGAGCCGGAAGTCCCCGCTTGACGTAGAACCCGAACGCGGCTGCGAGCAGCGGTACGAGGGTGAACAAGTAGCGCTCCTGGAAGCGTTGCGAGTCGGTGTCGGCGATCTGGGCGGCTTCCAGCAGGAGCGCGCCTGCGAGCAAGACGGTCGTGACGCCGAACGCGAGCTCGGCGCGCCTCTGGGACCGGAACAGCGCGAGCGCGATTCCTGCCACGGCGCCGGGCACAATCGCCCAGCCGCCGGAGTACGCGAGGAGCATCCCCTCCCGTCCCACCCATTTGAGAATCGAGACGGGATGGAGGGCATGGTCGCCGCTTGCATATACGCCGAGAACTCGATCGGAGCCCAACGTGGCGAACAGTGCGGCAGGCGGCGCGACGAGCAGGACGAGTGCCAGCCACAAGCGCCGGATCGACCGCAGGACGTGCCCGCGATCGACGACGACCTCCGCCCCGAGGACGGCGAGCGGGACGACGACGTACTGGATGCGGGCCAGCACTGCCACCGCGCTGAACACTGCGAAGGCGATTTGCCCGCGCCGAGTCGGATCGGCGACGACGCAGACGCCGGCGTAGAGCGCGCCGAGCACGAGCGGATACGCGAGCGGGTCGGCCAGCATCGTCGAGGCATAGACGCCGTCGGGCACCGCAACCGCGAGCGCCGCGACGCCGATCGCCGTTCCGCGCGGGAGCGCCAGCCTGCGGCACAGGAGGTAGGCCGGAATCGCTGCGAGCGAGAGGAATGCCGCGTGCAGGCCCTGGGTGAGACGAACCGCAGTGACGGGATCGTTCGTGACGAGCCAGACCGGGGCGGTCACGATCGGCTCGAGCAGCGCAGGGAAATGAACTCCCGCCCCGCGAATGAGAGGACGCCCGTGCTCGGCGAAGCTGCGCGCGAGCGACGGGTAGATGTATTCGTCCGGAAGGTAGTACGGCGTCAGGCGGCCGGCCGCGGCGAGCAGGCGTCCGCCGAAGGACGCGAGCACGATCCCGGCGAGCCAGACCCACGCGGGCACGACGGCCACGCGCGCGAACGCGCGAGGCGGAGCCGAAACCTCTTGGTCCGCGTGGGAAACAACAGCGTCAACCGCCACAAAATCCCTATCGGCAAGCCGTTCCTATCCCTTGAACGAGGGATCCCGCCCGCGCGAAAGCTGCGCTTTCGCACGGATTTTGGTACGCCCGCTTCGCGGGGGAACGTGCGCGGGCCGAGCCCGCGCACTCTTACGGGCTCGCGGTTGGCGGATGGGGGTTGGTCCGCGGGCGGTGGCGCTCCGCGTCCCCGCCCGCGTGAGTTCGCCTGCAGCTAGTGCGGCTGGGCTCGCACTAGCTGCAGGCTGCTGTGTTGGCGGCGTCCCAGGCCGTGTCGACCACGCGACCCTCCACCTAGTCCAAAGCCGGCGGCTAAGGCATGCGGAGCGGCCTTAGCCGCCGGCGAACTGACGCGGGTGGCGACGCTTCAGCGCCGCCGCCCGCGCGTAAGCAAACCTGCGTCGACAGCAACGCCGTAAGAGTGCGCGGGCTGTGCCCGCGCACGTTCACCGCGAAGCGGCGAAACCACCCAGCACGCAAAGCGTCAGCTTTTGCGTGCTCTGTCAGCCGAAATGAAGAGCTTGCAGTGCGGGCACTTGAAGCCGCGATGGCGTTCCGTGTGCCCGGCGATCAGCTCGGCCGTGAACGTCTTCTTGCAATGAGGGCAGACGACCTCTTGCGGGGCCTCGTGTGTGGGAAGATCGGCCACTCGTCCACGGTACCTCTGAGGAACCGTCTACGGGAGGAAGAACCGGTAGTCCTCGAGGCTCGCGCGCTGCGGCGCCGACGGATTGGATCGGGGCTTCCCGAGATGCACCAGGCCGAGGAACCGCTCGCCGTCGGGAAGTGCGACCGCTTCCCGCCCAGCTTTCGTACGCAGCACTCGCGGCGTACGCCAGTACCCGGCCAGGCCCTTCGCATGCGCTGCGAGCAGAACGACGTAGATCGCGCACGCCGTAGCGCAGATGTCCTCCTCGTCCTGCTGCAGGTCACCGGTTAGCACGCACGACGCGAGAACGAGCGTCGGCGCGCGGTCGAGCTTCGGCGCCTCGACGGGGCCCGCCGCCTCCTTGAGCCGGGCCAGGGTCTCCGGACCGACCACGCGAAAGCGCCACGGATTCGTCCGATGGTGGTTCGGCGCCCAGCGGGCCAGCTCGAGCAGCTCGTCGAGCGTCTCGCGTGGAACGGGGTCGGGCCCGAACGACTTGTGCGTCCGGCGTGAGCGAATCAGCTCCGCGAAGCTCTCCACGCGGCGGACACTAGCGTCGCGCCGAGCAGTGTCCCGCACCCGCCGAGCGCGAGGTCGCCGATCGTGTCGACGTACGTCAGCTGGAGCCCGGACGAGCCGAGCTTCATGACCGAGTACTCGCCGATCTCCCACAGGATCTCGGTCGCCGCCCCGAAACCGACGGCAAGCCCCCACGCCGGCAGCAGGCCGAGCCGCGTCCGCGCCAGTGCCAGCGCGAACGCGGAGACGAGAATCGTCCAGTTCAAGAAGTGCGCGAGGTCGTCGAACCAGTAGACGGAGTACAAGTCCAGGACGTTGCCGCCCGTGTCGATCACGAACGGCAAGACGATCAGGGAATCAACCAGATGCGGATAGGGTCGCGGCCGTCCACGCAGCCACCACACGGCGGGGACGACGAGCGCCGCGATGGGGTAAGTCAGCGCCCGGGCGACCATCGCCTTGCCGTTGAAGCGCTCGAGGTCGGAGAACACGGAGAACAGCAGCAGTCCGACCAGCAGGGCCTTCACGCCCACGTTCAGCCAGAGACCGCGACCGCTCACAGAACGGAGTATCGAAGGTTTGAACGTGCAGGGGAAAAAACGTATAAAGGGCATCGGTGGAGGCGGGGCACGATTCGGGGCCGGCGCTGGTCGAGGCTGCGCGCGCGACCACGCCCGTCGTCCGGCTCGAGGCAGTGCGGAAGAGCTTCGGCGACAACGTCGTCCTCGACGGCATCGACCTCACCGTAAACGCGGGCGAGGCGCTCGTCATCATCGGCGCGAGCGGCAGCGGCAAGAGCACGCTCCTCCGCTGTATCAATCTGCTCGAGCCCGTCGATAGCGGCCGCATCTTCTTCGACGGCGATGAGATCACCCGGAAAGGCGTCAAGGTCCACACGATCCGGCAGCGGATCGGGATCGTCTTCCAGCAGTTCAACCTCTTCCCCCATCTTCGCGCGATTGACAACCTGACCCTCGCCGCGCGACGGGTTGGCAAGATCCCGGCCAAGGAGGCGGAGCTGCGAGCCCGCGAGCTGCTGAAACGGGTCGGACTCGAGGACAAGGCGCGGAGCTATCCGCACCAGCTCTCGGGCGGCCAGCAACAGCGGGTCGCGATCGCGCGCGCGCTGATGATGAGCCCGCACGTGATGCTCTTCGACGAGGTCACGTCGGCGCTCGACCCGGAGCTCGTCGGCGAGGTGCTCGTCGTGATGCGCGACCTCGCGCGCGACGGGATGACGATGCTCGTCGTCACGCACGAGATGCAGTTCGCCCGTGACGTCGGCGACCAGCTCATCTTCATGGACGGCGGCAAGATCGTCGAGCAAGGCGATCCCGTCGACGTCCTCAACCAACCGAAGGCGGAGCGAACGAAGCGCTTCCTGCGCCGGACGCTCCAGCTTGCCGACTCACTGGAAGAGCTCACCATCGAAGAAGGAGGGGTTGAATGAGACGCATCACGATCGTCGTCGCCGCACTGCTCATCGCGGCTGCGGCGTTCACGGCCCTGGGCGTAGCCGCACCAGGCGGACGGTTTGCAACGCTCGCGGGGCCTGCTGCCAAGCCGAAGAAGCCCGCCAAACCAAAGCTCCCCGCGCTGCCCCCGGACGTCAAGAAGCGGAAGAGGTGGGAGATCGGCGTCAAGTGCGACTTCCCGCCGTTCGGATTCATCGACGTGCGCGGGCACAACGACGGCTACGACGTCCGGATCGCGCGTCGTTTTGCAGAGCTCGCGTTCGGGAGCAAGAAGAAGGTCAACCTCACCTGCGTGACGACGCCGAGCCGGATACCGACGCTGATATCGGGCCGCGTCGACATCATCATTTCGACGCTTACGTGGACCGCAGCCCGCGCCGAGCAGATCGACTTCTCGATCCCGTACTACTCGGCGACCGGACGGCTGATCGTCCCGAACAACTCGACCCTCAGCATCGCGACGCTCGGCGGCAAGACCGTCGTCACGACCCGCGGTGCGCTGTATGCCACGTGGATCAAGAACTGCTTCAAGGACACCAAGCTGCTCGAGGTCGACTCGCCGGCGCTGGCGGTGTCGGCCGTGAAGGACGGACGTGCCGACACGTTCATGTTCGACGACAGCTTCCTGCTGAACGTTGCCACCCAGGATCGCGATCTCAAGCTCACGAGCGACAAGTTCCTGAACATCCCGTATGGGATCGGGATCCGTAAGGGCGAGACGGCGATGGCCCGGTGGGTCAACGCCGCCCTTCGCTACATGAAGAAGCGGGACGAGTTCGTGAAAATCTTCCGGGGGATCGCACCGGCCCGATACATTCCGACCTTCCTCGACAGGGTGCCGCGGCCGAAGAACACCTTCGCGTATCCGGTCGGCAAGGACCTGACGTCGGTTTGTCCGTGATGTAGGCCCAGGGGTGGCCGCGCCGGCGGCCGCCCACGGGTTTTCGCGCGATGACCCTACTCGCGAGCTTCGACTGGCAGTTCATCTGGGAGCACATCCCGGACTTTTGGGACGGGCTCAAGGCGACACTCAAGGTCGCCGGAATCGGGATCGCGGGCTCCCTCGCAATCGGCATCACCCTCGGAGCGGCCCGCGCGCACCGCATTCCGGTCCTCAGGTGGCTGGCCGCGATCTACGTCGAGGTGATCCGGAACACCCCGATCCTCGTCCAAATCTTCTTCATCGCCGGCGCGCTGCCCCATCTCCCGAGCCATCCGATCCGGCTCGAGCCGTTCACGATCGCCTGGCTGAGCGTGATGATCTGGGGTGGCGCCTTCAATACGGAGAATTTCCGCGCCGGCTTCGAGGCGGTTCCGTATCGCTACCGGGAGGCCGGGCTTGCTCTCGGGTTCTCGCGCTTCAGGACATTCCTCAATATCACGCTGCCGATCGGTGGCCGGATCGCGCTGCCGTCGTCAATCAACACCTACATCTCCGTCCTGAAGAACACGTCCCTGCTGACGGCGATCGGGTTCGCTGAGCTCACCAACACGGCCTACAGCCTCGAGAGCGTCTCGTTCAAGGCGACCGAGGTCTACTTCGCGCTCGCCGTGACCTACTTGCTCGTCGTCTGGTCGCTCTCGGCGTTGATTCGTCTCGTCGAATCCCGCCTGGCGATTCCCGAAAGGGCCTCCTGATGCCGGACTGGGTCGACCCCGTCGCGCACTACATGGTCCACGAGGGCCTGAAGAACACCGCGCAGATCGCCGTCTTCGCCGTCATCGGTAGCACGGTCGTCGGGATCGTGCTCGGGACGCTGATGACGATCCGCCTCCTGCCGCTCCAGGCCGTGATCCGTTTCTACATCGAGGTCTGGCGCGGCCTTCCGATCCTCGTGACAATCTTCCTCGTCTATTACGCGCTGCCCACGGCTCCGGTCATCCATCACAGGTTCGGCGTGATCACCGGCGCGGTGATCGGCTTGAGTCTCTGGGGGAGCGCTCAGGTCGCGGAGGCGACGCGCGGCGCAGTGCAGTCGATTCCTCGGGAGCAGCACGAGGCTGCGTCGGCGCTCGGCTTCGGCTGGGTCGGCCGCCACCGCAGCGTGATCCTTCCGCAGGCGCTGCGTCGCCTGCTCCCGCCGCTCATCAGCCTGCTCGCGAATGTGATCCAGAACACGACGATCGCGTCACTGATCGGCGTTCCCGAGCTCCTGGCCACGGGCCAGCGCTCGATCGAGCGGCTCCAGTTCGAGCCGGGCGCACACTCGCACAACTTCGCCATCTACGCGGCGATCATGGCGGCGTTCTTCTGCATCTCGTTCCCGCTCACGCGGCTGGCGATCTTCCTGGAGCGGCGGCTCGTCTAGGCGGACTTGGCACTTCCGTGAGCAACGCGAGACACTTAGGCCGTGAGCGCGGTCGACGCACCTGCCAACTGCCCAACCTGTGGTGCGGCCAACGCGCCGGGGTCACGCTTCTGCAGCAGCTGTGGGGCCAGTCTCCAGGACTCCGGTCGCTTGGCGGAGGAGCGGAAGCTCGTCTCGGTCCTCTTCGTCGACCTCGTTGGATTCACGACGCGAGCGGACGGAGCCGATCCGGAGGACGTGCGCGACGCGCTCCAGCTCTACCACGGCGATGCCAAGCAGCGCATAGAGCACTACGGGGGGAGGCTCGAGAAGTTCATCGGCGACGCGGTGATGGCGGTGTTCGGCGCGCCGATCGCTCATGGTGATGACGCCGAGCGCGCGGTTCGCGCCGGCCTGCACGTGCTGGAGGGAATCGGGGAGCTGAACCGTGCACACGGGCTCGACCTCGCCGCACGCGCGGCCGTGAACACGGGCGAGGCCGTCGTCTCCATGGGCTCGGACAGAGGCGAAGCGCTGGCGATGGGCGACGTCGTCAACACGGCCTCGCGGCTCCAATCGGCGGCGCCCACCGGACGAGTGATCGTGGGGTCCCAGACCTACAGGGCGACGCGGCAAGTCATCCGCTACGAGGCTGCCGCACCGATCGACGCGAAGGGGAAGGCCGAACCGGTCGAGGCCTGGTTCGCGATCGAGCCCTCGACAGCTCCGGCAGAGCGGCCACTCGGCTCCGGCGAGATCGTCGGCCGTGACCGGGAGCTGGAGCTCTTGCGGTCGCTCTGGACACGCGCCTTCTCGGAGCGTCGTCCTCACCTCGTCACCGTCGTCGGCCCGCCGGGGATCGGAAAGTCGCGGCTCTGCCGAGAGGCGGCCTCGCTCATTGCCGCAGAGGGAGGCAGGGTCCTGCGCGGACGCTGCCTGCCGTACGGCGAGCAGGCCGGATACCAGGCCTTCTCGTTCCTGGTACGAGATGCGTGCGGAATCCTCGCCTCGGATCCGCCCGAGCTTGCCCGCGAGAAGCTCGAACACACCGTGAAGGCGACCATGCCCGAGGAGGAAGCGGAAGAGACAGCTCGCTACCTCGCGCTTCTGCTCGGACTCGCTCCACATGACGCGGTCAACGTGAGCCGACTGCTGTTCTTCGCCGCCCGGCGCTTTCTCGAATGCGTCGGGCTCGAACAAGCGACGCTGCTCGTGTTCGAGGATGTGCACTGGGCGCAGCAAAGTGAGATCGAGCTACTCGAATATCTCGTCCAGCATCTCCGCGACTCCCCGCTCCTGCTCGTAGCGCTGACTCGTCCGGAGCTGCTCGACGACCATCCGAGCTGGGGCGGCGGGCTCGCCGCCCAGACGACGATCCCGCTCGACCCTTTGGAAGCCGAGCACGCCGCGGCGCTCGCCGGCCGGATCCTGTTCGAGGCGGCGAAGCGCTCGGCCGACGTCGAACGTCTCGTCGAGGTCGCCGGAGGCAACCCCCTCTTCCTCGAGGAGCTCGCGGCGTCGGTTGTCGAGCTCGGCGAGAGCGAGGAGCTGCCCGTCACCGTTCGCGAGGCGATCGCGGCGCGGATCGATGCGATGCCCGCGAACGTGCGGACGGCGCTGCTGTCGGCGGCGGTGGTGGGAAGGACGTTCTGGCGCGGCGTTCTGCAATCCGTCGGCGGGACCGAGGAGGTCGACGAAGCGCTCGCCGTGCTCGAGTCGCGCGATCTCGTCCGTCGAGATCCTTCGAGCCAGCTTGCCGGAGACGCGCAGTTCACGTTCAAGCACATGCTCATCCGCGAGGTCGCATACGCGACCGTGCCGCGTGCAACCCGGCGCGAGCGTCACGCCGCAGTCGCTCGCTCCATCGAGGAGACGCTCGGCGACTCGGCCGAGACGCTCTCGTCGATTCTGGCGTACCACTGGGGCGAGAGTGGCGAGCCCTCGCGCGCCGTCCAATACCTTTTGGTCGCGGCGGACAAGGCCCGGCGAGGCTGGGCCAAGGGTGCTGCCATCGACCTCTACTCCAAGGCTCTCGAGCTGGCTGAGAAGGAGGAACTGCGCCACCGGATTCGTCTACAGCGGGGGTTTGCGCTGGTCGAGCTCCAGGACTGGCCGCGCGCGGCCGAGGAGCTCGGCGGGCTTCTTCCCGAGCTGGAAGGAGCGGAGAAGCTCGACGCGCTGATCAGGCTCGGCAACGCGACCGTGTGGACCGAGAACGACGCCGCCACGATCGCAACCGCCGAGCGGGCGCTCCCTCTCGCGCAGGAGCTCGGCGACGAGTCGGCAATCGCCGCTGCGCTCGCGATGGAGAGTCAGGGTCTGGCGATGCGCGGCGCGGAGGGCGATCTGGATCGGGCGCTCGAGCTCGGTGATCGTGCGCTCGAGCAGTGGGTGCCGGGAGCGAGACCTTACGACCTCACGAACCACCTGCACCTCCATGCCAATGCGACGTGTTGGGCCGGTCACTTCGACCGCTCCGTCGATCTCTCGAGGAGGACGCGGGCGATGGCTCGGGACGTCCACAGCCCCGAGTCATTGCTGCGCGGGGGAGGGCTCGAAGCGCTGGCGTTGGCCGGCCTTGGGCGACACGAAGAGGCGATTGCCATCTGGGACGAGCTTTTGGAGATCGCAAGCGAACTCGGCCGCAGCCCACACGTCGTGCTCAACTATTCGTCACTTGCATACCGGGAGCTGTTCGACCTCGACGAAGCGCAAAGACGAAGCGAGCAGGCGCTCGAGCTGGCCGGCGGAGACGCGCTCGGCATGCCGACGCAGTTCGCGAAGTCCGATCTTCTTTTCACCCGACTGCTGGCTGGAGACGTCGGCGGCGCACAGGCCGTTTGGCCGTCGCTCTGGGAGGGCGCCGAGCACGCGACCGGCTGGACGACCTGGCTGATCGCCGGGCGCCTCGCCGCCGCCCGCGCCGAAATCGCGCTGAACGCGGAACCGGCAGAGTCCGCAGTCGAGTGGGCCCAGCGCGCGATCGAGATCGCCCGCCGCACGAGGCGCCGAAAGTACGAGGCCCGTTCCCTCACGATTCTCGGTGAGGCTCTTGGACGCCTCGAGCGAAAGGACGAGGCACTACGGGCTCTGCAGTCGGCGGTGGCGATTGCAGACGATCTGATCGGAGCGCCCGGACGGTGGCGTGCACGAGCGGCGCTGGCACGGGTTGCAAACGTGCTCGGCGACGACGACGCGGCCGCCGTCGCGTACGGCGAAGCCGGACGTCTGATCGAGACGTTCGCCGAGACGCTCGCGCCGCAACGCAAGGCCAAGTTCCTCGCGGCGCCCGCGATCAGCGAGATCCTCTCGCTCGCCGGAATGACGCACGCGACTTAGGGTCCATCCGTGAAGCTCGTCGCCGTCGGGGATGTGATGGTCGACGTCGTCTGCGCGGAGACGCCGCCCCTCGGCACGCGTGTCCATGCCGAGGTCTCGGTCCGCGCGGGAGGATCAGCGGTGAACGCAGCAATGTGTGCCGCCGCAGCGGGCGCGCAGGCGAGCGTGTGCGGGCGCATCGGCGCAGACCCCGCCGGTGATCTCGTTAGCGCATCTCTCGCTGCGCATGGGATCGAAGCGCATCTGGCGCGCGACGAGGATCTTCCTACAGGTGCTGCCGTGGCCTTGGGCGCCGGTGACACAGTGGGCATCGTGGCCGATCGAGGTGCGAATGCACGTCTTTCTCCGGCCGACTTGCCGGATCGGCTCGAGGCCGATGCGCTGCTCGTCTCGGGCTTCGCTCTGTTTCAGTCGGGTTCGCACGAGGCGGCGCGCGCCGCGTTCCACCGCTTCGGCGGCGACTGGGCTGGGGTCGACCTGGCTTCGCCGAAGCTCGCCGCAGGTGCCGACCTCGACGTGGGGGCGAACGTAGTCTTCGCCACCGCGAACGAGGCGAGAGCCGTCACAGGAGCCGAGCCCGAGGAGGCCGTGCGCACGCTCGCGTCACGTTTCGACGTTGCCTGCGTCAAGCTCGGGGCCGAGGGTGCCCTGGCTGCTCGAGGTGCACGCGTGGAGCGGTGCGCAGCGACCGCGACCTCCCGTCGGTCTCCGTTCGGAGCAGGCGACGCCTTTGCGGCGGCGTTCTTGGTCGCTCTCGCAAGAGGCGATGACCTGGCGACCATTCTTCAGCGCGCGTGCGAAGCAGGAGCTCGCGCGTCGAACCCGGACGAAGACTAGGTTGTGAAGATGGGTCGTCTCTACGCTGCCACGGGAGACGCCGTCGCCCGGCTCGACGAGGTCAGCGGCGGCTGGAACGTCACCCTCTCGCTGCAGGGAAGCGGCGCCCAGTGCCTTGCGCTCGATCCCACGGACGCGGAGACGGTCTTCGCCGGCCTGCGCGCGGGCGGCGTGCGCAAGACCACCGACGGCGGCCGGGCCTGGAAGGACTGCGGTCTTCCTCAACCCGGTGTCTTCTCGCTTGCCGTGAGTCCGGCGAACGGGGCGGTGTACGCGGGAACCGAGCCGAGCGCGCTCTATCGCAGCGACGACGGCGGCGAGACGTGGAAAGAGCTCGACGGACTGCTCAGGCTTCCCTCTCGTCCGACCTGGAGCTTTCCCCCACGGCCGTGGACGTCCCACGTCCGCTGGATCGCACCGAGTCCACACGACGCCGACGTCCTGCTCGTCGGGATCGAGCTCGGCGGGCTGATGCGCTCGGTCGACGGCGGCGAGACGTGGGAGGACCACCGTCCGGGCGCTCAGCGCGACGTCCACTCTCTCGCCTGGCATCCGCAGGTCCAAGACCGGGCCTACGAAGCCGCCGGCGGCGGCGCGGCGTTCAGCGAGGACGGTGGTGAAACGTGGCGACCCGCGGACGAAGCGCGGGACCGCCACTACACGTGGTCCGTGGCCGTCGATCCCGACGATGCCGACCTCTGGTACGTCTCGGCGAGCACGGGGCCGTTCGCTGCGCACGGAGGTCGCGATCCACAGGCGCGGATCTATCGTCGCAGCGAAGGTGAGTGGCGGCCGCTGGGCGGTGGACTCCCCGATCCGATCCCCGCGATGCCGTATGCGCTCGCGACGGCGAACGGCCGCCTCTTTGCCGGCCTCGCCGACGGACAGATCTGGCAGAGCCCGGATCACGGCGACAGCTGGAGCGCATGCGTGCTCGAAGGCGACGCGCTTACCGAGCTGCACGCGCTCGCCTGCGCGGCCGATTGACCCATCCTCTCCGGGTCACACCTCGCTCGACGCCGCCCAGATGTTGATGCCGCTGTCGGTCGCGTGGCGCTCGATCTCCTCGAGCTCCTCGCTCGTGAAGTCGAGGCGCGCGAGCGCTGCGATGTTCGCCTCGAGCTGGGCGACGCTGCTGACGCCGACCAGTGCCGAGGTCACGCGCCGGTCGCGCAGGGTCCACGCCAGCGCCATCTGCGCAAGCGTCTGACCCCGGCGCCCGGCAACGTCGTTCAGGGCGCGAATCTTGGCGACGGTTTCGTCGGTGATCAGCCGAGGCGAGAGGGACCCGTCACGGCTCGCGCGCGACCCCTCCGGGATGCCCTGGAGGTATTTGTCGGTCAGCATTCCCTGGGCGAGCGGCGAGAAGACGATGCAACCGGCGCCCTCGTCCTCGAGCGTGTCGAGGAGCTCGCCCTCGATCCAGCGGTTCAGAAGCGAGTACGAGGGCTGGTGGATGAGCAGCGCCGTGCCGAGGTCGCGCAGGATGGCGGCGGCCTCCGCCGTGTGCTTCGCGGAGTAGGACGAGATCCCGGCGTAGAGGGCCTTTCCCTGACGGACCGCACTGTCGAGGGCGCCCATCGTCTCCTCGAGCGGCGTCTCGGGGTCGAAGCGGTGCGAGTAGAAGATGTCGACGTAGTCGAGACCCATTCGCTGGAGGCTTTGGTCGAGGCTCGCGAGCAGGTACTTGCGTGAGCCCCAGTCGCCGTAAGGCCCGGGCCACATGTCGTAACCGGCCTTCGTCGAGATGACGAGCTCGTCCCGGAACGGCGCGAGATCGGCGCGCAGGAGCCGGCCGAAGTTCTCCTCTGCGGAGCCGTACGGCGGCCCGTAGTTGTTGGCGAGATCGAAGTGGGTGATACCCAGGTCGAAGGCCCGCCGGACGATCGCACGGCTGTTGTCGAGCGGCCGGTCGTGTCCGAAGTTCTGCCACAGCCCGAGGGAGACGACCGGGAGCAGTAGACCGCTGCGGCCGCAGCGGTTGTAGGTCATCTGCTCGTAGCGATCGACAGCTGGGACGTACGTCACGCGGCGCAATGCTACTTCCGCAGGCGATTGCTTTCGCGATCTGTGTCGGCAAAGATCGCCAGGTCGATAGGAGGTCTTCGTATGGCAAGTGTGGTTGACGCAACAGAGCGGCGCGACGCGCTCGTCGGACGGCTGTTCATGAACGCGATCGGAGCGTTCGATCTCTTCTCCGTCTACGTCGGTGACAGTCTCGGTCTGTATCGGATCCTCGCCGAGAGCGGGCCGCTGACAGCGGCGGAGCTTGCCGAGGCAGGCTCCGTGCACGAGCGATACGCGCGCGAGTGGCTCGAGCATCAGGCGGCGAGCGACCTGCTCGAGGTCGAGTCGAACGGTGAGGAGCCGCGCTTCCGCCTCCCGGAGGGACACGACGAGGCGCTGCTGGAAGTCTCGAGTCTCAACTACATCGCGCCGCTGGCACGCGCGGTCGTGGCTTCGATCGCTCCGATCGACGCCGTGCTCGCGGCGTTCAGGACCGGCGACGGCGTGCCGTACGCCGACTACGGAGACGACCTGCACGAGGCCCAGGCCGCCTTCACGCGGCCGTTGTTCGAAAACCTGCTCGGGAAGGAGTGGCTACCCGAGGTCCCCGAGCTCGACGAGCGGCTGCGCGCCGACCCGCCGGCGCGGGTTGCCGACATCGCCTGCGGTCAGGGCCGCTCGAGCATCGAGATTGCGCGTGCGTACCCGAACGTGTCGGTCGACGGGATCGACTCCGACCACGCATCGATCGAGCGCGCGCGCGAAAACCTCTCCGGCAGCGGCGTCGAGGACCAGGTGACGTTCCATGAGCGCGATGCCGCCGACGCAGAGCTGGCCGGCCGCTATGACTTGGTCACGATCTTCGAGGCACTGCACGACATGTCGTACCCGGTCGACGTTCTACGCGCGGCCCGGAAGCTGCTCAAGGAGGACGGTGTCCTGTTCATCGGCGACGAGCGAACCGAGGAGCGCTTCACCGCGCCGGCGAACGAGGCCGAGCGTCTCTTCTACGGCTTCAGCGTCTTCCACTGTCTGCCGGTCGGCATGGTCGGCGAAGGCGCCGCGGGAACGGGAACCGTCATCCGCGCCGACACGGTTCGGCGCTACGCCGACGAAGCCGGCTTCTCGAGCTTCGAGGTGCTGCCGATCGAGCACGACTTCTGGCGCTTCTACTTGTTACGGCCGTAGACCGCGGCACCGACGCGCGCGACGTTCTATGCTCGCGGCGTGCAGCAGGCACGTACCCGCGCCGGCAGCCAGACGAAGTTCCTCCTCGAGGAATCGCAGCTCCCGCGGCATTGGTACAACATCCGGCCTGACATGCCCACGGGGCTGCAGCCGGTGCTGCATCCGGGCACCGGACAGCCCGTCGGACCGGACGATCTCGCGCCGCTCTTCCCGATGGAGCTCATCGGACAGGAGGTGAGTGAGGACGCAGAGATCGCGATTCCCGACGAGGTGCTAGAGCTCTACAGCCTCTGGCGCCCGACGCCACTCTTTCGCGCGTGGCGGCTCGAGGAGGCGATCGGCACACGCTCGCGCATCTTCTACAAGTACGAAGGCGTCAGCCCGCCGGGGAGCCACAAGCCGAACACCGCGGTCGCGCAGGCGTTCTACAACAAGCAGGAAGGGCGGACGCGCCTTGCGACCGAGACCGGCGCGGGCCAGTGGGGGAGCGCGCTCGCGTTCGCGTGCAAGCTGATCGGGCTCGAGTGCAAGGTCTACATGGTCAAGATCTCCTACGAGCAGAAGCCGAACCGGCGCTCGATGATCCAGGCTTGGGGGGCGGAGATCGTGCCGAGTCCCTCCGAAGAGACCCAGTGCGGTCGCGCGATCCTCGAGGAGCATCCGGACTCGCCGGGAAGCCTCGGGATCGCGATCTCCGAGGCGGTCGAGGACGCGGCCGGACGGGACGACACCGCCTACTCGCTCGGAAGCGTCCTCAACCACGTGCTCCTACACCAAACTGTGATCGGCCAGGAGGCGGTGGCGCAGATGGAGCTCGCGGGAGCCTTTCCCGACGTCGTCATCGGCTGTGTCGGCGGCGGCTCCAACTTCGCCGGCCTCGCGTTTCCGTTCCTGCGCGAGAAGATCGCCGGACGTGAGATCGACGTGCTCGCCTGCGAGCCGGCGGCGTGTCCAACCCTGACGCGCGGCCTGTTCGCGTACGACTTCGGCGACACCTCGAAGCTCACGCCGCTCGTACCGATGCACACGCTCGGGCACGACTTCGTCCCGGCTCCGATCCACGCCGGCGGACTGCGGTATCACGGCGTCGCACCGCTGATCTCGCAGCTCGTTCGCGACGGGCTGATCCGCGCTGAGGCATATCTCCAGAACGA
>WNGA01005152.1_pt1 | contig 18969 bp, 17 predicted proteins | sample 5400061 | NCBI WGS metagenome assembly WNGA01 (sample SAMN13153366, study PRJNA577476) | soil metagenome | isolation source: 100 cm soil or saprolite under grassland replicate 2 | place: USA:California | collected 2016-06-15 | reverse complement strand
TTGTAGTGGACCCCAAAAACTGGACAGTTTTCGATCAACCGGATACAGTCCAGAAAGGGGAATCCACAGATGGAAAAACGTCGAACTTTCAAACCTGAATTCAAGGCTCGCGTTGTCCTCCAGGTTCTGACTGGCGCGAAGACCGCCGCTCAGGTCTGTCGTGAGCATCAGATCAGTGAACAACTGCTGACCACCTGGAAGAAACATCTGCTCGCTCACGCCGACCTGGTTTTCGCGCAGGAACGCGAGTCAACTGCTGAACAGAGCCGGCTCGCCGAACTCGAGCGGATGGTCGGGCGACTAACGATGGAGCTAGAAGCCGCAAAAAAAGCCTCTCATCTCTTGAGCCTTCCCTCGCAGAGAAACGGGAGGTGATCGAGATGCTCAAGAGCGATTACCCGATCAGCCTGCTCTGCGATTTGCTGGCCATCTCCCGCAGCAGCTTCTACTATCAACCAACAGAAGCTGATGAAAGTAAACTGCGCGAGGCCATCAATCAGCTCGCGGCGGAGTTCCCGATATACGGCTCACGACGGCTGGCTGCGCAACTACGGCGAGAGCCTTATAAGCTGATCGTCAACCGCAAGCGTGCGCAGCGTGTAATGCGCGAAGAGCAGATCACTTGTCGCGTCAAACGGCGGACAATTCAAACCACTGACAGTAAGCATGAGTTCCCGCGCTATCCGAATCTGGTCGCCGATCTGGAGATCACGCGCCCGGATCAAGTTTGGGTCTCAGACATCACATACATCCGATTGCGCGAGGAGTTCATCTACCTGGCGGTGATCATGGATGTCTTCACCCGAATCATGCGCGGCTGGCAACTGGGCCTTGGTCTGGGAGTTGAACTGACGCTCGGCGCGCTGGAACTGGCTCTCAGTAAAGGCACGCCAGAGATTCACCACTCAGATCAAGGAGTGCAATACGCGGCCACCGACTACACGGCGCGGCTGCAAAGCGTCGGCGCGCAGATCAGCATGGCCGAAGTCGGGGAGTCTGCCCAGAATGGCTATGCCGAACGAGTCATCCGAACGATCAAGGAGGAAGAAGTCTACTTGAACGATTACTGCGACCTTCAGGACGCGCGAGCGCGGATCGGACGCTTCATCGATGATGTCTATATATCGAAGCGCATCCATTCATCGCTTGGGTACCTGACGCCAGCGGAATTCGAGGCGCAGTGGCTTGAGCAACAAAAAGCCACAGCGACTAAAAGAAAAAAGCGCTAAAATGTGTCCAGTTTTATGGGTCCACTTCAAGCTGTCCCGCATCCCAATACAGATCGCCAGCGGGGCTCGGCGCGCCGCGAGTCGGCTGCCGAGCGCTTCCGGTCGCTCGAACTACATCGGGGATAGAGTTAGCAATTGCAACAGGTGGATTACCAATAGCGTTCAATGTGTCTTCAAGTCGATCTACCAGGAAATCACGATGGACAGGGTCCATCATCACGTCCTGACCGAAGTCAACGACCTGGGCATTCTCCAGCGCTTGGATCACAGGCCACCACGCAGGGTCAAAATCAAGAATAATTACTCGTTGGTCGCGGTCGATTGCTTTGACAGTCACTTTCGTCACCCATTGCATCGTGGCCCATACGCTCTGGTTTAAACCCAAGGGAAGCTGTAACTGTCCTGCCACGCGGCTAAGCGGTTCTGAGAGAAAACCAGCGTGGCTGAGCGGTGATAATGCGAAGGTGAAGTCGCCCTCGCTGGCGCGTACCTCTTTGGACCGGTGATCTAATTCATAAACGTGTCGGTGAGGCGATGCGCTGAAACCGAATTGGGCAAGGACCTGCTGCGCTTGAGTCCCAGAGACGCGGCGAACGAGCCGAGCGCTTTTAAATCGGGCTTCACGCTCGTGTGGGGGCATTGCATGGATCTTCTGCACTTCCAACTTTTGAAGGGCGACATTTAGCTTCGTGAAGACGAACCAAAGCCGAGAATCATCTGCCATACGTCGTGGCAGGCTCGGCGGACGAAGGTGGTCTATTCGCGGCGCAGTCTGGTTGAGCCTCCCTTGTAGGTCATCTCCAAGTCGCTGAGTGATGCTCTCAAGAGCGGACAGCCGTCCCCGTACTGTTTGTTCAAGTTGGCGCAACTGTTGATTCCAAGGCCTGGCTCCGCTAGCCCGAGACCAGATTTCATGAGCACGCTCCGAAGGGATGTGGTCAGACAACGGATCTTCAAAGAGTGAAGGAACAAGGAACTGATTATACGGGGGTTGTGTACGCTGTGAATGGTATTCGCGCGCAACATTGAGCAAGCTATAGTAGTGAGGTACAGGCGCGGCTATCACTGCCCGGATAACGTCTCTAACGACCGTGATCGGGGACATGCAATCTGAAAGTTGAGGATTCGGAACGACGGAATCAGGAGGAAAAAGCCAAGCAAGGTGTCTGAGATTTCGATTCTGAATGAAGCCGGTAAGGTGGCGCCCGATGACTCTAACTAAGTGATCATAGGTCACAGAGTCCCATACATACACTTGCACGGTTGCGTCGTTCAACAAATTCCGAGCCCCACGCATGGCTTGGTCGATAGTGTTCAACAGATTTGAAAGCTCCCGCTCCTCTACTTGAAGCGAGCGCTGGTCGACGGGAAAAACTTGCGTTGGGAATCGGTTAAAGTGCTGCCCCAGAGGAACTCGATGCCGGTCGACGGCCCAGACTGCCGCGAAGCCAAATGCCATCGTAATACCACTTCCAACATCAAAATCGGCTGTCAAATAGATCCGAAGATCAGCCCAAGCCGGCATGACCGCTGAAGTTCCGGCTTGGGTCGGCACCGATGCTTGGCCTGTGTTCAAGGACTGTGCCCGTCCGGCAACAATGGTTCGGGTGGCCCGCAGAACGTGATGTGAGTCATAGGCGAGGTGGGACGGTTGCGTCCGCGCGAGCGCCGTTACGCTCTTAATCTGATGATCCTCTAGTGCTCCTCGCGCTCCCCGAGACACAAATGCCACGCGGCTCAGATGATCTTGGGCGGTAGCCATCGGCCAACAATGCGCGGGATCGGGCGTCGATCCTGGCCAGGGATACCCAAGGTACTCACAGCCGATGCAGCGATTATCAACATGCCAAGGAAGCTGCTGCCATGGCGCCGTGAGGACCGTCTCAATTTCCTCCTGAAAGAACCGACGTAAACGAGGAGCAAACACTCCGAACTCCCCAACTTCGAGGTCCTCTTCCAATGCAGTAAGAAGTTCCGCATGGGTGGGCGTTGTTCCCTGTGCTCGCCTCTCGCTTTGGAGTCTTACGAGAGTGGAGGCGTCGTGAGAGCCAGGCCACACCGTTGGAGAGGGCAAGACGTAGTACTGATTTGTCAGCCCCTGATCCATCAGCCATCCCGCGAGTGCAATCGCGTAGTACGTCACTTCGATGAAATAAGGGACGGATGGCTCTGCTGTTAATTTGATATCGATCACTCGGAGAGCGAGCCGAGCATCGGTCAACGGTACGTCTATCACGCTGCCGTCAGGCTGAACGGCTTGCCGCTGGCAAGCGGGGGCTGGTCCGAAGATTTGAATGAGGTCGGGACGCAGTTCGCGATACCCCAGGTTATGAGCCGTCTGGAGATGCTGAATCCCCAAAGCGTTCTGAAAAGCCGCCCCAGCATCAAACTGCGCTTGGACAATGAAACGGCCTGGAGCCGCCTGTGCGATCAGCCCAGCAAGGGGAACTCCAGAGAAACGGTATGTGCCCGCTGGAGTTCGCTGAGAGTCTCCGATGAGTGCAGGAAGTCCGAAAGTCTGTACAAGATCATTGATTTTTGCTTCCTCCCATTCCTCGCCGGCCGCAGCCAGTGCTGCCAGTCCAGGTCGAGAAACATTTCGTGGAGGCATTCCGGTTTGTTGGCGTTCTTGCTGCGCGGTCTGTCCGTCCGGTAGCAGGTGGGTAATATCGGGATGCAGATCGAGCCGCAGCCTGCGCTGGCAATCGCTGCGAAGGTAATTCGAGATAACTTGTTTACTCAGTAGTGGCATAAAACTCCATTAATCCAGGCCGCGTCATGGAGGGCTTGGCCAAGCTGGAGAGCGCTGCTGACAGTCCGGCACTTCTGTGATGAAAGTGCTGCGATGACCAATGCGGCGCGTTGAATGGTTACGCGGTCGATTTTTGTGAAAGGCAGAGGAGCCTTTTTCAATTTCCTTGCCCATGAGGTTGCTGTGGCCTTAGCTGATGCAACTTGGGCTTTCGTTAGGGAGAGAGAGGCACCGTTATAGGTTACCTCGGTACGGTGGCGTCTAAAGACGAAAACTGCATCCCATAGCCCAGTGCCCTCGTGGGCGTGAAGACCGACACCGGCCTCCCCGGGTGCCGGTAACACTCGAATTGCTGCTAGGGGATGCGGGGCAATTGCTTTCGCCAGCGCAAGCCAAGCATCGGGCAGTGTATGCCTATAGCTGAACATGACGACCCCTCCGGGCTTCAGCACACGCGTTACTTCACCGAACGCGTCCGACAGACCTGTTGTATAGCGCTGAATGGTCTCTGGGTCTTTACGGCGTCCGACGAGACTCTCAAGCAGCACTTGCTCTACGCTGTTGTTGGACGATACGACGTTGAGCTGGCGCAACCATGGAAGGAAGAACTCAGACAGTTCCGAGTAAGCGATGTTGTCGAAGTATGGAGGGTCTGTCAGCACGAGATCGACGGAGGCGTCATCGAGGAAAGACAGGTCTCGTGCCGTACCACATTTCACAACCGGAGGGCGTTCAGCGCCAACCGCCGGAACCGGCCTAAAGCCCCCTTTAAGGACAGGCTCTTGAGGAAGACGCGCATATTCAGCAGCTCGCATCAGCTTCCGTACCGTGTTCGGGAATGAACCTCGCCCTGAACCATCCACCCAAGGATTGAGTTCAACTGGGCGAGGAATGTGGCGGAACGCTCGAAGACTGAAGAGGGGCGTGAGTCTTCTCCATCCGGCGGCGTAGCTCGTCAGCATGCAGTTTGTCGTCAGGTGGTCGCTGAACGCCATTGACAGGGCCGCTCGAACCGGTTGATCGTAGGCTTCAAGCGCCTCTGATAATAGTGAGAGATGAAGGAGTTGACGCGGGTTGAACAAATCAGTCCACCGCCGGTAGCCGTAGTCAATAAGCCGAGAATCGAAGCGATCAGTGTTTGAAATCTCAAGGTCAGGGAACGTTTCTGGGTAAGCCAGACGCCTTTCCTGGCAGGCGGTGACGGCTGACTCAAAGCGCGTTTGAGTACCGCGGTTACTCGAAAAAAAATAGTCGGTTTTCCATTGGCACAGTACGCCCACCATCTGTCTCGCTGAGAACCTCAACCGCGAACTCGCGCCAACGAGGTGCGCACCCTGTGCGACGGCCAACTTCAATGAGAGGTTCGGAATGGGTGCAATGAGGACAAATAGCGCGTCCAAAATCCACGTGCCCAGCCATTATGGTTGTCCGATCGCCGCAAGCGCCACACTTGAATGTCTCGTGATTTGCCCGCCGTATCTCGATCTGACCACAGTGAGAGCAGAACACCCACTGGCGATTTAAATCATACGCTAACTGGAAATTCGGATGTGCATCGAATTCGCCGCCGCATTCATAGCAGGTGACCACCTGTACCCAGAAGTGATGGAGAACCTGGAAATTCGTCCCGTTCGGTGCCCTAAAAGTATGAAGCGGGCGCAAAATTTCACCCACTGAAGCGTTGAGCTCGGCAAGAGCATCGTTAAGGTCAGGAAGCTGCGCTGCGAATAGTTCCAGATTCGTGACGGAGCAGGCAATCGGGTCCACATCAACGGCAATTGTTGATGCGCCGAGCCGACCCGCTTCGACTACAGATGTTCCTCCTCCAACGAACGGGTCGAGCACGGTCAGACCGCGCAAGTCGGCCTTGCCATAACAGGCCTGCCAGAAATCATTTTTGGGGGGGGATACTGCTCCAATTAGCAACGCACGGAAAACCGTCCCAAGTCGTCGGGCGAACCACTTGTGTGCGGTATAGATTGCGCGGGGCCGCCGTCCCTCACGAACTGCTAAGGACGCGAGTTTTGAGAGAGGGAATGCGCCATGCTCAATCCAGGTCCTGCGGGGCAGCGTCGCAAGGCTATTATTTATAGCCACTTCTCCTCCAATTAAGCGTTGTGGGATTACCGGCCATCCGAGCGTTAAACCTGGAGCTGATAGAGTATCACCGTCTTCGCATTCGATGTCCTGGGTCAGGGAACAGGGGTGGAAATCAATTCCACTCGACGGTCCCTTGGCGCTGCGTGGCGATGAGGGTACCGGTTGTCTCCGGCAATGAATAAGATACTTCGTTTTTGCTGTATTAGTAAATCTATCGGAGCACTTCTTCAGGGCATGTTCAAACAAACCCTAGTCGGGACGTCGTGCGAGGCGCTATGCGAGGCGGCGATCCTCCGCTTGTCGTAGATCTGCGTCGGCGTGATATGCCTGTGACCTAACAGGTCCTGCACCTTCTTGATGTCGATGCTGGCGTCGAGCAATAAGGTCGTCGTCGTCGCCCTCAGTAAACGTGGCGCTGCCCATATTCCGCAATTTGCGCCTATTTCCTCCGACTGGCCGCCAATGGTGAGGGCATTTACAGCGATGACACGCGTGTGAGGACTCTCTCCCTCCTGAACGAGAACAAATTTCATGCCGAGGCTATGACCCTCAGCCCTTCACAGGGAGCTTTGATGATGTAATCGTTTGCGGCCGCAAAAAGTGAAGCTGTTTTTTCCGATAATTTCGATTGTGCAAGTCCTGGCTGCACCACAACAACGTCATACTTTGTTGGAAGCGTGCGAGCAGAGTTGATAATGTCTTTGAGGAGAGTCTTATCGCCTTTGATGAAACGAGAAGCGCCACGCCGAGCGCGCTCCCTGTACGTGATCCGGTCAAGTAGAGTCTGATTATCCAGCCAGTTGATGGATTTCACGGCTTGGCCACATACCTCGTACACATCATCCACTCTCTCGCCGGTTGAAGACCCACCCGCCCCTTTACAATGATACAGCCTGACGAAAACCTCGTCGGATGTGCGTTTAAATGTCACAAAGTCGGCTATCTCCCCTGAACCGTGATCGTAAAACACGATGTCGGCATCCGAAGCTGCTAGTTCTTGCTTGATATAGTCCTGGATGCACGTTTTTCCGTTCGGGACCTGCCCGTATTCGATTGTTATATCAACATTAGCTGCATCCCAATCGACGACGCTTATGTGTTTGGAGTCGAAGGAGATGAACTTGTCGCCTGCGAAGCGGATGAGGTTGAAGCCATGCACCACGGAGAAATCGGCAAAATAGAAATTTAAAGGCCGACTATTGAAATAATTGACCAGCGAGACTTGTTGGTTTCCCCTGATGATTTTCACCTCCTGCTGCCCATCCGCCGCAGGCAAGAACAACGTGGCAGCCGTCAGTGAATAGTTGATTAAATATTCCAGCCCGTCACCTAGTACCGCAAACAGGATGTTATCCTTACCAGACTTCTCTCGAAAGACTTTCAACTCCAAATCGAGAAGTTGACAGGCGATTTCGGTGCCATCGCCACACTTGTAAACGACTTCGGAGGGGTTCCTAAAAGCGTCAACGTCCCAATCCGCCGCGAGAAGACCGTCCGGAATTTCTATTACCTCCTCACCGACGGGTATGTAATCCAGGCCCGACCCGGTCAGCACGCTTCGGCTGCTGGCGAGACGGCCCGCTAACTTCTTACACCATGCGACAAGCTTCGGAATGATGGAGTTCGTGTTACTCCATACTTTAGAAGAACTACTGTAGCCGATTGTCATCGAGTTCCCGTTCTCCTCTGCTCGACCAAAAACATGGCCCTGGTGGTACAAGCGGCCGTCGCTTTTATTGAGGCTTCGGCTTGCCTTGGCGCCCATAGTCGTCCGGTACGACTCCGTGCGGTTGCCGACAACACGATTTCTCATACCTATTTGAAAGAATTCCGCGTTCTGCAAATCCAGAAGAACCTTATTTATTTTGTTGAGTGAGAGAATTCGCGGCTTTGTGCCCGTAAGCCTCTCCGCAATGTGCTCATAAAGCTGATCATTACGGCAAGAGGCGTTAATGAACAGCAGCATTGCATCGAGGTCGAAGTAGATGATGAAAAGTTCGTACTCGGAGCCAGCAAACATGTCCAAAGTCGTCCAGCGCGGCTTATGAATCTCTTTCGTGATGTAAATCGCCGTCGATAGTTCCGGGCTCACTCGTCGATAGACGATTTCCAACGGCGCGGGAAATTCAAGATCAACCTCGACATCGACTTCTTCCGACATCTGATAAACCTTGACGTGGTTGTAAGGCTTTAAGGAATAAAGAGATAGATCCTCAGTTTCAATCTCAAAGTTCGTGGGCGACTCAAATTTGTCGAAGGCTTCGCGGATTTCTACTTCTTCCGCCACTCGCGCCTCGCCGAGATTGGCCACTATCTCCTGCCAAATCGCGCCTTCTTCATACAATCGAGCTCTTTCGATTTCGATCTCCGAGGGCACGGCAAGAAACTTTGCCGTGCCGACATCGGGCGCATTCGTACGGGCAAATCGGCCGATGAATTGAAGCGTTACACCGAGCGATTTGTGAGGAGAATGGATGGCGGCTATTTTGAGGTTCGGAAAGTCGAAGCCCTCTCCCAACATCGCCACGCAAATGATTCCATCAAGCTTTTTATCCTTGAGGTTTGCAATCACTCGTTTGATGGTGCCGTAAGTTAGACCGCTGTGAACGACCTGAAGATTGAGGCTCGTACTTGCGCTGTAAACGGTCTTGAGATGATCGGCACGCTTCTTCTGGTCTGTTCGCACCATTAGGAAGTGGCTCAGTCCGTTTTTACGATCTTCTCTCAATACTCGCTCCGCTTCGCGAGCAATGGCAACATCGAAGTCTTCGTCACCGGGGTCCACGGCGACGAATTCGATATTACCGAAAACCCCGTCCTGATGGGCCTCTCTGACTGGGTAGTCATAAACGATCCGTCCGTTTATCTCTCGTCTATCTCGCCGGTATGGGGTTGCGGTAAAAAGAGCCCTTTTTGCGCCGGGAAACCCTGCTAAGAGCGTATTCCATGTATGCGCCGGGCTGTGATGCGCTTCGTCGACAAGCAGTAGGTCAAACAGATCCTCAGGCGGCGGTGGAATTCCTTCCAGCCCCGGACTGATGCTATTCGGAGTTGCCACAATTGCGTCATAGGCTCGGAGGTCATTCCATTCCTCATCCGAGCCGACTTTGTGCTCAATCTCATGCACAGAGGGACCGGTTTCATCCCCGGTAAGGGCACCGACGCGCCTCAAAGTCGATAGAGTTTTGAGCTCTTCTGCGATCTGATTCCGTACAAGACGGCTTGGCGTAACGACTAGTATACGCTTAGCCCGCAAAAGGAATGCAGTCTGCATCAGAACCGCGGTCTTCCCCGAACCTGTTGGCATCGCGACAATTGCAGACTCGTTTCGACGGGTGAAGTGCGAAACGACGGCAAAGACTGCGCCCACCTGTGCTATGCGTAGCCCATCGTGGCCGTCCATAGCTATCGGGAAGCGAACATTTTCGTAATGCTCTTCAAAGTAGGACATCTCTTTAAGGCCGAAGGACAGGGTGATACAGGGATTGTTGCCTCCCATGTGACGATGATGATGCGGCTTGACGGCTTGAACGGGCGCAACCGTTCCCCGCGCATCCGCATCACTCGCAGCGGCGGCATCGGATGATCGAGATCCCACGCCGAATTCATCGCAGTGATCTCGATCACGAAGCCATACGTATCAACGCCGGCTTCAAGACGGCAGAGCGGAACTGTTTTCTCAGGTAGAGGTAATGCTGCGACGCCGGAATATCGAGATCGTAAAACTGATCTCGCGGTCGAGCTTTGCGGCGATTTCACGCAGCTTCAGCGTGTACGACGTGTCCGCGACGTTGAGTTGAAGAACTTCGATCTATTCGCCGAACCAAAACTCGCATCTCTGCGCCCATTGAGCGCTGGCGATCAAATTCAGCTTGATCAAATCCACCACCAACATTTTGCCTTAGCATATCGCCACCTACAACAGTCTCAACTCTCGTGTTCAGTAGAAAGTATATTGTCGTCCTATATTGATGAGCTTGTTAATGCGGATAATAAAAAGTCTTCGCGGGCAATTCATCCGGCAGAGAATGTTTATCCGAGATCAAAACGTCCATACATACATTAACCGCCTCCGCATATTTCTCAATCACGTATAGCGGTGGCTCAGTCGCTCCAAGTTCGTAGGATGAAATATTGCTCTGATGCAACCAATCAATCTTAAATGATTTAAGGAGCTCTGTCTGAGTCAGGCCAAGACTCTCCCTGATCGTCTTGAGCTTTCCTGCCAGCCTTTTCTGTCTCTTCCTAGCCCTTACTCCCATCCGATCTCCCGGTCTGAAAGAAAGAGCTTGCGAAAAACAGAAATCTGTTTTAGAGTTCTACTCGCTGACGCTCTTGCCGATGAATTGAGAAAGAGCTTTTCAGGATCAAAGGGGTTCATCTTGGATTCAAGCGGGTGATCCTCTTGCATCCTTCTGATCAGTATGCGAACACGCAGGATACGCAATTTTTGTATCTTTCGCAAAGACTTACACGCACCCCGTGTTTCCGCCTCCCCCCTATCCGACCCCCCTTTGATCTTTTTCTTGTTCTTTCCCACAAAGAAGGAGCTTCAATTGGCGGAGCTTGAAAGTCTGGGGATCTGTGCAGCCAGGAGAGCCAGGGAAGAAGTCAAGAAAAAGATGATGAGGGAGCCGGGCTCAAAGTGAACCATGGGGTGTGGTGCCGACCTTATATATAGAAATGCGCAAAGATACCTGCACGCAATCGGAATTACGATCATGGATTCATTCTCTCGTCTTGGGCTGGTTCTCCGTCCGTAAAGCCAAACGACTAGAACAACACATCAGCGCCTGCCCAGCCTGTCAAATCGAGAAAGAATTCTTTCTCATCTGCAAGAAGCTGCCGACCGATCGTCTGTACAAACTCACGTATATCCGCAAAATTTAGGCCGTAAATAACCTGGCCTCTGACAACAATCCTGGCGGATGCAGCGCGAAAAGACGCTCTCAATGGCTCACATCGCTTCATGGGACGCCATTCCAAATGAGATCGACGACGCCATGGTCCGCAACCTTCCGATCACCTCCATCGGCGTCCAGTACTGGCTCAATCGCCTCAGCCTTTGTCTTCAACAGGCCACGATGTCGTGGCTGACCGAGACCGTTACGCTTCCCCTCAGAGCAAAAACAGAAGCGGTTCGCAATGGAGTGGGCATCGACGATCCAGTTCGTATGTCCACCATTTGCCAACTTGCATGGTGAGAGGGCTTCCAATGCCTTCCTCCTTTCCAGGGGAAACAGTATGCCGATACGCGTTCACGTCTCTCAATTATCCGACGAGGAGCTCTTGGCGAAGTTAGGCGTCAAGCGGCGAGCCAAGCCGCGCGAGCTTGAGCGTCCGCACCAGGTCGCCCTGATTAAATGGGTGAGAACAGTCAAAGACGCCCATCCGGTTCTCAAACTACTATACGCCGTACCCAATGGCGGAGACCGGAACCTCCGTGTGGCTCGAAAACTCAAGGCCGAAGGCGTACTGGCCGGCGTGGCCGATTTATGTCTCCCAGCCGCACGGCGCGGATATCACGGACTCTATCTTGAAATGAAATCGGAAGAGGGAGTTGCTACAAAAGAGCAGAAAGAATTTCTCTGTGGCGTTTCAGTGGAGGGATATTGCGCCGTCACCGTCCAGGGTGTTGATGAGGCTAGAGAGACGCTTGAGTGGTATATCGGCATTACAGATCACGAACCGCCGTCGGTGATCAAAACCAATTTGATCTGCCAGTCTCACACCTCAGGCAAGCAGAGGGAGCGGCGTAAGAAGAAGAAATAATTATCGATGTTTGTTCCTGAGAACGACAACCCGATCGAAAAAAAAGCGGCTGGCAGCAGCGCGTCATGCCGACATCGACTTCAAACGTCTTCGGTCGCGTCAACCGGCGCAGGCCCTGCCGGATTTGCGGAAAGCCCGACTGGTGCTCCTACGTCCGCTGCGAAGGCGAACGCATTTCGATTTGTATGCGCGTGAGCGATGGGGCGCGTAAGATCAATTCCCAAGGCGGCGCGATCTTCATTCACGATGATTGGCGCCAAGAGAAGGGAATTGGCGTTCGTGTCTCTCCCGACATCCCGCAATCGCCGATCGCTCCCATCGAAATCCGCGACTTCGTTTATGGCAGACTGATAGATCTCAGTCCGGCCATGCTCTATCCTGGCGCACTCATCGTCGGCGAGAAGGGGCTTCTAGCGCGCGGGCTGAGCGAACGCCACTTCGGCGATTACGGCGGGTTGCCCGCAGGTTCGAGACAACGAGACCGCATCGCGCGGCTGCTCCGGCAGGAGATGAATGACCACTTCCCAATCACTGGTTCTCTGCGCGGCGTTCCCGGATTTTGGGAGGACGGCCGAGGCGCCCATCTCTGGAAGCCGAAAGACTATCTCCTGCCGAGGCTGCTCATTCCCGTGCGCGACGGCTCGGGGCGCATTCAAGCCTGCCAGATGCGACTGCCATTCACGGCGAAGAAGGGGCTGCGATACCTCTGGCTCTCCTCTTCCGATCTGCCGCACGGAACCGGCTCGGGCAGCCCGCTCCATTTCAAGTTCCGTCTCGCCGATCTCCCGCGCGACGCCTGGATTGTGATCGTCGAGGGCGTGCTCAAAGCAGATGTTCTCTCCACCCTCCGTCCTGAGTTGTATATCGTCGCGACGCCGTGCGTGACGGCCAATCACGGCGCGCTCGTCGAACTCACACGCGGCAGACTTGTGTGGATCGCGTTCGATCAAGACCATTATTCAAATGAGACGGTCTGCTTTCATCTGGCCTCGCTCGTCGCCAGGCGGATGCGGCGTGAAAGGACGCTCGCGACGACTCGCATAGCCTCGTGGGACGCCCGGGTCAAAGGTATCGACGACGCCGCGATACGTAACCTCCCGATCACATCCATCAGCGTCCAGCGATGGCTCAATCGCCTCAACCCACGGTTTAGGCAGATCGCGATGGCGCGCCTGTCTGAAATGGAGGTCAATCTGGAAACAGCGGCAGGCGATTAGCGCCGGCGCCGCCTCGCTCATCGGACAAATCATCATCGTCGATGACGCCGACCTCTTTGGCGGCGACCTTGAGCTGAGCGGCATACTCCTGCCGGTCATATTGAACCAAGCCATTGCGGTTAGATGTGCTGACCCGGTCGGCTTTGTTCTTCGCCCGCGCATTCGTGATCACATATCCGATCTTTTCGCCGGGATGTATATTGACGCTGTCGTCGATCAATTGCCGGGCGGCAAGCGCGGCGCGCGTCTCGACGTCGTATTCTTCGACCTCGCGGCTCAAGACCTGCTCGATGATCAGCAACCTCGGATCAACCTGCCCGCTTTCGATCTCGGCCAGGCGCGCTTCGTAGATTCGACGCGCCTCTCGCCGGCGGCGCCTCAGCTCTTCGATGTTTTGAGCCTTCGACAACACGTCGAGCATCTCTTCCTGCGCTTCTTTGACGAATTGCGGCGTATCATGTCGCCGGCAAGCCAGGCCGCGAATCTTCATGCCGCCGTCAGCGAACACTCCATAAAATCTCGCCGCCACAGGTCGCGTGGATTTGACCTTCGATGGCGCAAAGACCAGCCAGTGGTAGATGCCCTCGATGCTCATCTCGATTCCGGTCTCGCAGGTGATCGTTTCGCAGAGCCTCAGCAATTCTTCTTCAGTCATGCCTTCCTTCTTGATCCAAAGGCTGTCGGTCAGGGCGTGCAGCAGCTCGAAGCCGGCATTTTCGGCGATCTCTTTCGCTCGCAGAAGTGTTTCTCGCCCCCAAGCCGTCACGGTCTCGTGAGCTTCGATACGTCCCATGCGCGAGTTTTTATAGCCCATGTACCCAAAGGCCGTGACCAGCATCCATTTGATCGCCGCGCGCCGCGCGCCATAAATCGCCCGTGTTCGTTCATCCGCGTCCTTCATCAACCGCTTGTAAACCTTGCGCCGTTCGACGAGCGGTTCGAGCGTGAGCGGGATCAGGCCGCGGCGCTTCTCGCATATGTTGTATCCGGCCTCGGGAACGGCGTTGTTCCGGCAGCACGAACACAGCACGGTTTCGGGCGAGATGTTGCGCGTTATCATCAAGGTTGGGTACATTGAGGCGAAGTCTATCTCGGCCACGTTTTCGTACTCGCCGATCCTCGGTTGAAACGTCAACCCGCCTTTGTCCACGGTCAGCAGTTGCAATGCGGTCTTCGCCTTCTCAGGCTCGTTCTTGCGCCAGGGGATCAGGACGCCGTCGTTAATGGCGCGATCCATCTGCAGCGACGTCATAGCGGTTCCCGGCGACCTGCGGGCCGCTCTTTGCACAGGCAACCGCGAGAGCATTGACATCTCCAGCAATCCCTCCAGCCCGGTTTCGTGATGCGCGAATGAACTCTCACGATCGATGTGCCAGCGACCGAAGAGGGGATAGCTCGGGGGTTTGTAGATGACATTGCCGTAGCTGATATAGGTCCGGCCTTCGGTCTCGATCTTGCGCTCGGTGATGACTCGATCACGATCGAGCAGCAATTGCAAACTTTCGTGCCTGGCGACCTGCAGCAATGCGGGAAATAGCACGGAATCGCCGCGCTCACTCAGGATCAGGTCGGGATCGTATCGTTCGATGGTCTCGTTGAACGCGTTGATCGCCTTCGCGCCGCCGGCGGGATGGAGAACTGTCTCATCGCTCTCCGTCGCGATGATGATTCGGCTCGTTGCGGTCAGCGGGCGCATCCGCTCGCCGCGCATTCGCAGCACGCGCAGCGGCGGCGGCGGGCGCCTGATCTCCCACGCCGAGTTTGTGACATTGATTTCGATAACATTGCCGTGTTCGTCAACTAGAGCCTTGACGCGGCAGAGCGGAAAGAGTTTCGTCAGGTAGAGGTAATGTTGCGGCGTCGGAATATCGATGTTGTAGAAGGTGACGTCACGATCCAGTTTCGCCGCGATTTCGCGCAGCTTTGGCAGGTGTGATGAATCGGAGATGTTGAGCTGAATCACCTCGATCTCATCGCCGCTCCAGAACTCGCGCTTTTGAACCCAGCGCACTCTGGTGATCAAGTCGCGTTTGCTCATATCCGCCGCGAGTTGTTTCAGTTTCGCCCGGTCGCCGTGGGCGTAGACCGGCGGATAGAATTCATCGGTCAACCGGTGGAGCCTGCCGTCATCGTCATAAACCCAGAGAGTCACCCACGGGCCGAGCTCGTCGATATCGAAGAGCCAGCCCTCGATCCGATGGCTGGCTTCGGCCGATCCTCCGAGAAGCTGATTGCGTATGGGAAAAGGAGTTTGCGGTTTACTTCTTCGCATCTCGCAACTCCCTTTCCAATCCGTCCACACGCGCTCGCAGGCGTTTCTCTTCTCTGAGCATTTCGATCAGCACTGAGATGAATATTGACTCCATCGGTTCGGGGTTGGCCGCTTGCACGGCGGCCTGCACGTGCAGGCGCGCGCGTTCGAACAGTTCGTCAAAAAGCTCCTGATCCTGTTTGCGCAGCGAGCGCCTGAACTGCCCCAAACGTTTTTGCTGTTCGGCCAAGACCATACTGAATGGCAGGACCGTTCTTCCCATAATCACCTCCCGATCTCGAGCTGCGAAGACAACTCGGGGCGACGGGGCACAGATATTAAAGAGTCGCTGTCATTGGTCGGGGCTTTGACGAACGACGCGTTTTACTCCGCGATCAGTGAATGACCGCTGCGATGTTCGGGCGTAAAAGCGGGCCCGCCTTCCAGACGGATCACCTCGCTCGAGGCGCGGAAGAGATCAGTCAGAAAGTGGGCGCGAGGAGGATTCTTCGGCGTCTCGCTTTGCGCGAGCAGCAACGCCAGCCCTCCTCGCGATAGATCACGCAGACGCCACAGCGAGCGGTAAAACAATCGAGCCGCATCAGTATGCGTAATGTCCTCGTCGAGGAAGGCTGTGCAGACGCCGGAGACGACGACAACGCCGTAGGCGTCCTCAACGGTTTTTGGGAGATCGAGGCGATGAATCAGTTCATCGAGTTGGTAGGCGGTAAACGCCCTGGTCACCAGGATGCGTCCTAAAGCCTCTTCCGGGTTTTTCTGTTGCGACCTGGCGAGCCTGGCGACGGCGTAGGGGTCGAATCGATTATCGCTGCAGAGGAAGAGAGACGGCTTGCATTCGCACGCCATCAGCGCCGCGATGTGTACGCACAATATCGAGGCCTGGCCGCCGTACACGGTGACCATCCGCGATGGAAGAATCGAAGCGCGCACTACGTGCTGCGCAGAGCTGATCGGTAGCGTTCGCATGGCATAACCTCCAACGTTCTCGAACTACTCATGCCCGCGAAACCACTTGAACCGTATACCCTGCACGTGACGCGTCTGGAATCGTCAGTGATTGTTAGCTTGGGGCGTCTGTTTACCAGATGAAGTGGAAGCTGCAAACAGACGGTCGGCAGACATTACCGAAGATACTCGAAAATTACAAGCTGAGTGGGACGACCGCTATCCTCTTCGCGTCTCCTTATGTAAGGCGTGAGCTCGGGCTGCGCGAACCCATCATTGCATCACTCCCCCGGCGAGAGGTTCGTGAGGCTCAAACTGAGCGCCCGCAGACGCCGGCGCGCGGCGGCGTCATAGGCCTGGGCGTTGGCTCGATCGGGTTGTTTGCCATCGAAATAGATACCCGTCTGCCATTCGAGGCCTGGCGAAGTGGCGACATGGAGGATGGCGTTAGCTCCCTCCTCAACGCTGCTCAGCGGTTTGACGCCGCTCTCGATGACCATCTTGGTGTTCATGAGAGTCGCCGGGTACAGACAATTGGCCGTGACGCCCGACCCTTTGAGCGATTCGGCGAGGTCGAAGGTGAACATCACCAGCGCGAGCTTGCTTTGACAGTAGGCGCGAAAACCGTCGTAGCCGCGCGTGAGCATCACGTCGGAGAAATCGATCCGTTGTTGCCCGGCCGAGGCCACGTTGACGATCCGGGCGGGCGCGTTCTTGCTGATCAGCGGCAGGAGCAGATGGGTGAGCAGAAAGGGCGCGAGATAATTTACGGCGAAGCGCAGTTCATGGCCTTCGCGGCTCGTTTCGCGTTCCATCTTGCCGCGAGTGGTGGACCCTATGCCGGCATTGTTGATCAAAATCTCCAGCCGGTCGTGTTTCGCCTCGACCGCCTCGGCCAGCCGTCGTACCTCATCAAGCGAGGAGAAATCGGCTCGGTAATATTCGAGCCGGTCATTGCCCGTCTCATCACGGATCGCGCGAAGGACATCCTCGCCCTTCTTCTTATCGCGTCCGTGCAGCAAAACTCGTGCGCCCGCAACCGCGAGCCTCAAGGCCACGAGTTTGCCAACGCCGTCAGTCGAACCCGTGATCAACACGGTCTTGTCAGCGACATTCATATACTCATTCCTATCGTCGCAGAAAACGACGGCGGCGAGTCTTCGCTACGCCTTAGCGTTCCGTGTTGTTCGGCGCAAGATGTAGACCTTCCCCTCTTCTCCGAACTCTCCAAACGGAGGGCGAAGCCCCGCGTCAATAGCTCTGATCGTCGGCCGCCCGATGTGGGCCAGGATCAGCCTTCGCACGCATCGTCGCCGCGCCTCTCGCGCGACGTCGAGCGCGGAGGCATGACCTCCAACTCCGCCTCTGAAATGGATCGGACGGTCCCAACCGGCTGCTTCGGCGAACATCAGGTCAGCCCCCGCCGCCCATCGTGGGAACTCGAAAAACTCCGGCGCCCAAACGATCCTTCCGCCTCCGGCCTCGATCAAATATCCGAAAGCGTCATGCGACGTATGGACGACGCGGCGCCGCGTGATCGTCAAGCCGCCGGAAGAATAGGTCTTCACCGCCGGTTCAAGTCCCATGGCGCGAGCGAGTCGGCGAATCTCTCGCATCAATTCACCGCGCTCATCCGTCACGAGCCAGGCGTCAATCTCGCCTTCCGGCGCCGCACCCGGCCCGCCGTCGAGCATCACCCTACGCCGGCGATGTTCTACAAGTAATCCGGCGGGAGCGTAGCGGGGCGAGTTCATCGCCCCGACGCCGAGCAGTGTAAGACGCATACAATCAACCTGCCATCTTAGCCTTGGATTGCCGGACGGGTCGGTACGGGAACGCACTCTGCCGTCAGCGCGGCGCCTGAACATTCGACTCGGCATTCGACTATTCCGGTCAGACGCCAATCAGCGTATCGCCTCGGCCTGTGCTTCCGACATATCGCGGTGACGGCGTGGCGGCGCGGGCCAAAATCGGCGCATCCTCCGCCAAGACACAAAAAACATAAGCGGTTCGCAGCGTTGTTGAGCGGCGACGGTTTTATTCGTCGGTCGCCACTCGCTAACCTGCATCAGGAGACGATTTCCGATGACCGCTTATGCTGACTTTCGTTTCGCGACCACTGGCGATCTCGCCGATCTCGGCGGCCTGGCCTCACGTTTCAACCACAACATAACCGCGATCAAGTTGCTCAAATCATTGGAAGCGGAAGGCCGCGCTCATGGCGATCTGGCGCCGGATGAACAGCGTACGTTCGCGCGTTACTCCGGCTGGGGTGACGGCGAAGTTCTCAACCGGCTTTTTCCTTATGGCGCTTATCCGCAGGCGCCTATCCATCCGGAGCTTGACAGAATCCTAACGATTGAAGAGCGCGGGAAGATCGCATCGAGCGCGCTCAACGCTCACTACACCGCGCTTCCGATTATTGGCGCGATTTATGAAGCGCTCAATTATCTGGGGATCGGCGCTCTCGACTCTCTTCGCGTGCTAGAACCCGCCGCGGGCATCGGCCATTTCTTCGGCGTGATGCCGCCGGAGATCGTTGCCAAAGCCGAGCCCGTGGCCGTCGAACTCGATTCGATCACTGCGCGCATCCTGCAATACCTCTATCCGAACGCGAAGGTTTTCAATCAGGGCTTCGAAGAGTCCACGATGCCGAACGATTACTTCGATCTTGTCCTGAGT
>WNGA01011643.1_pt1 | contig 18972 bp, 5 predicted proteins | sample 5400061 | NCBI WGS metagenome assembly WNGA01 (sample SAMN13153366, study PRJNA577476) | soil metagenome | isolation source: 100 cm soil or saprolite under grassland replicate 2 | place: USA:California | collected 2016-06-15 | reverse complement strand
CCCGAGCCGTCACTGGGCTCGACGTGGACGCCGGCCAGCGGCCAGGCGCCGGTGGCCCCCAGGCTCGGCGCGACGGTCCTCCAGTAGCGCTCGCGGTCGAAGGCGTAGGTGGGCAGGTCCACCCGGACACCGCTGGGGTGGGCCCGCTGCCAGTCGGGCATGCAGCCGCCGGTGTACAGGCGCCCGAGCTGGTGCAGCATCGCCTCGTGGCCGTCTTCGCCGCGTCGCAGCGACCCGACGCTCACCACCTCCACGCCTGCATCGGCGGCCACGCTTTCGATGGCCGGGCGCAGCGTCGGGTGGGGGCTGATCTCGACGAAGTTCCGATATCCGTCAGCCACCATCTGTTGCACCGCAGCGGCGAAACGCACGGGCTCGCGCAGGTTCCGGTACCAGTAGTCCGGTCCCAGCGCCGATCCCTCCACCGCCTCCCCGACCACCGTCGAGTACAGCGGGAGCTTCCCGTCCGTGCCGCTGATGGCGGCCAGCTGGCCCACGAGGTCTTCGCGGACCGCCTCCATCTGAGGGCTGTGCGAGGCGAACGCGATGGGCACGCGTCGCACGTGGACGTTCTGGGCAGTGAGCTGCTCTTGCAGGTCCGTCAGCGCGTCGAGGTCACCGGAGACGACGGTTGATCCCGCGCTGTTGAGGGCAGCCACACACAGGCGCCCGGTGTAGGCGGACAGATGAGCTTCGACGCTCTCCGCGGTGAGCTCGACGGCCAGGAGGCCACCGCGACCGGCGAGCGGAACCAGGCTGCGCGCGCGTCGGGCGACGAGGGCGGCGGCGGTATCCAGGGTCAGCAGGCCCGCCGTGTAGGCTGCGGCGATCTCGCCCACACTGTGGCCTACCACCGCGTCCGGATCCACCCCGAGCGACCGCCACATCGCGGCGAGTCCGGCGCCTACGGTGAACAGGAGCGGTTGGACGACGTCGACCCGCTCGGGATCCGGCGCCCCGGCGTCACCGCGCAGCACTGCGAGAACCGACCAGCCAGTGTGACGGCGGATCGCCTCGTCGCACCGCGCGACCTCCTCGGCGAAGTCCGGGCACGTCAGCAGGTCCTTGGCCATGCCGGTCCACTGGCCACCGTGGCCCCCGAACACGAACGCCACCTTGCCCGGCGGAACCTCACGTGAGGAGGGCGACGACACCCGGGCGTGGGGCCGGTTCGCCGCGAGCGCTTGTAGTTGCTCGAGCAGTTCGCTGCGGTCGGCCGCAAGCAGTGCCGCACGCCGCTCGAAGTGGCTGCGGTGGCAGGCCAGCGTGTAGGCGACATCGCGCAGCGCGGGGGCGCCCGCTCCGACTTCTGCCGCCGTGGTGATGTGCTCGGCGAGCCGCGATGCCTGCCGGCGCAGTGCGGACGCGCTGCGGGCGGACAGCACGAGCAGTTGCCTGCGGTGGTCCCGGCTCTGCACGGCGGCTTCCGGCTCGCCGTGCGCGGGCCGGCGCTGCGGAGTTCCCAGGTCGGTCGGTGCTTCCTCGACGATCACGTGGGCGTTGGTGCCGCTGATTCCGAAGGCGCTGACTCCGGCGCGTCGCGGGCGCTCACCGGACGGCCAATGCTGCGGTTCGCGGACCAGCCGCAGTCCGCTGTGGTCCCAGTCCACATGACGGCTGGGGGTGTCGGCGTGCAGGGTGCGTGGCAGCTGACCCGCCTGGAGCGACAGCACGACCTTGATCAAGCCGGCGATGCCCGCGGCGGCCTGGGGGTGCCCGATGTTCGACTTCAGGGAACCGAGCCAGAGCGGGCGCCCGGGTGTGCGCGTGCGTCCGAACACCTCTGACAAGGCGTTGGCTTCAATGGGGTCGCCGAGTGTGGTGCCGGTGCCGTGCGCCTCAACGTAGTCGATGTCCGCCGGGGCGAGCCCGGAGGCGTCCAGGGCCCTGCGGATCACCTGCTCTTGGGACGGGCCGTTGGGTGCCGTCAGGCCCTGGCTGCGGCCGTCCTGGTTGATGGCGGTTCCGCGCAGCACGGCAAGCACCTGGTCGCCGTCGCGCCGGGCATCGCTGAGCCGCTTCAGGAGGACCATCGCGGCGCCTTCGGCCCAGCCGGTACCGTCGGCATCATCGGAGAAGGACCGGCAGCGACCGGAGGAGGCCAGACCTCCCAGTCGGCTGAACTCCACGAACGCGTGCGGGGTGACCATCACCGTGACCCCGCCGGCCAGGGCCAGATCGCACTCCCGGTTGCGCAGCGCCTGCGCGGCCAGGTGCAGCGCCACCAGCGAGGAGGAGCAGGCTGTCTCCACCGACACGGCCGGTCCGCGCAGGCCCAGGGTGTAGGCCAGCCGACCGGATGCCACGCTCAGCGCCGACCCGATGCCGACATAGCCGTCTCGCTCGTCGAGGCGGGCCTCGGCCAGATAGCCGCTGCCGAACATGCCGACGTAGACGCCGGTGTCGCTGCCGGCAAGCGTGGCGGGCACGATCCCGGCCCGCTCCAGCGCCTCCCAGGCCGTCTCCAGCAGCAGCCTCTGCTGCGGATCCATCGCGCTGGCCTCGTGGCCGGTGATCCCGAAGAAAGCAGGGTCGAAAGCATCGATGTCGTGCAGGAACCCACCCTCGCGGGCCGTGGTTCTGCCCGCGGCCCGCGGGTCCGGATCGTAGAGCTCCTGCACGCCCCAGCGCTGCAACGGCAAGGCCCCGATGGCGTCGCGTCCCTCGCTGAGCAGTTGCCACAGGCCCTCGGGGTCGTTGATGCCGCCGGGCAGCCGGCAGGCCATCGACACCACCGCCAGCGGCTCATCGAGCGCGGTGCGCTCCAACGGGGCTGCGGCTGCCCGCCTGGTGAGGGCCGGCGCCGAGGCGGGGGCGATCACAGCGCTGAGCAGATGGGCGGTGAGCTGTTCGACCGTGGGGTGGTCGAACGCCAGGGAGACCGGCAGCCTCGCGCCCAGCGCGGTGGCGATCCGGTTGCGGATCTCGACCGCCATCAGGGAGTCCATGCCGAGTTCCCGCAGGGGCTGGTCGGACCGCAGCCGCAGTCCCGGGCGCAGCCGGAGCACGCGCGCAACCTCCCGCGAAACAAGGCCCCGTACCCGGTCAGCCCGCTCGGTTTCGGGCAAGCGGGCCAGCCGCTCGGTGAGGCCGCTTCTTGCGGGGCCCGCTTCCGCGGAGGGCACCAAGAACCGCCACAGCCCGGGGACCTCCCCGTCGCGGGCGAACCCTTCGCGTAGCCTCGCGTGGTCGACCTTGCAGGCCAGAAGATGCGGCGCACTGCGCAGCAGCGCGGCCTCGACCAGGTCGCATCCCTCGTCGGGAGTCAGCGCCGGATACCCGTGATCGGCCATCCGTTGCAGGTCGGCGTGGCCGTCGGCGAGCCCGCCGCCGGCCCAGACTCCGAAGGAGAGGGAGCTGGCGGGCAACCCCAGCGCACGCCGGTGGTGCGCCAGCTGGTCCAGGAAGGCGTTCGCGGCCGCGTAGTTGCTCTGGCCGGCACTTCCGAGAACCCCGGCGGCGGAGGACACCAGCAAGAAGAGGTCCAGTGGCGTATCAGCGGTGAGCTGGTGGAGGTGTGCCGCACCCGCCGCTTTCGGGTGCATCACCGCAGCCAGCTGCGTGGGGGTCTGCTGCGTCAGCACGCCGTCGGCGAGGGCCCCGGCGCAGTGCACGACCCCGCGCAGCGGCATGTGGGAGTCGATTCCGCTGAGCAGGGAACGGACGGCGGCAGCGTCGGCTGCATCGCAGGCGGCGATGGTGACGGCGGCGCCCAGCGTGGACAACTCGGCCCGGACCTCGGCGCAGCGCGGATCGGCCAGGCCCCGGCGGGAGGTCAGCAGCAGGTGCTTCACGCCGTTGCGTGCGAGCCACCGGGCGATGTGCATCCCGAGGGCGCCCAGTCCACCGGTGATCAGCACCGTCCCGTTGTCCGGGACACGGGCGACCTGCTGGGCGGTTCCCGGGGCGACCACGGGAGCCGCGCCGTCGGCTTCGGCCGCGCTACGGTCCCGCTCCGGCTCGGCGAGTGAAGCATGGGCGAGGCGCGGTGCCCGCAGCGCGCCTCCGCGGATTGCCAGTTCCGGTTCGCCGACCTGGCCCAGAGCACTGAGGAGATCGTGCGGCGAGGCCGTCTCGTCGATATCGATGACGCGGAGCCCGAGGTCCGGGTGCTCGGCCCGGGCACTGCGAGCGAGCCCCCACAGCCCCGACTGGGCAAGACCGGGCACCAGATCGCCCGGGTCCGCCGCCACGGCGCCTTGTGTCACCCAGACCACCCCGGACGGCGCCTGGCCGTGCGGGGCAGCCAGCAGGGACTGCAGTTCGGACATGCCCGTTGCGGTGAGCTGTTCGACACCGGCGGCCATGTCGGAGTGCGCGTCCCCGGCCGACCAGAGCCGGATGACCGTGCCGGCGTCGGTCGGCAGGCTCCCGGCGGTAGCGGCCGTGCTGACCTGTGCCCCCGTCGCGGCCAATGCGCGCCGCAGTGGTTCCGCCAGCGGATGCGCGGGGTCGGCGAGCAGTACCCAGGAGCCCTCGGACGGAACCGGCGCGGCCGGGACGGGAAGCCACGACACCTCATACAGGTGACGGCTGCCCGTCGTCCCGCGCAGCAGGTCGGCGCGGGTCGCGGCGCGCATCCGCACCTGCTCCAGGCGCCCGACCGGGAGGCCGTCGTCGTCCCAGAGCGTCACATCGACCATGAGGTCCGCTTCGATGGAACCGGTACGGCGGACGCACGCCAGAAGATCCTGGGCGCCCCCGGCGTCCTCCAGGGTGCACCGTCCGACCGCGACCGGAAGCAGCACCCGCCCCGACGGATCCGACGCGGCTACGGCGTGCAGGGCGGCGTCCAGCACAACCGGATGGACTGGGTATGCCTCCGCGGTGTTTCTTGCCTGCGCCGGCAGCGACAGCCTGGCCACGACGGCCCCGTCCCCGATGTCCATCACCGAGTCGAGCGACCGGAAGGCCGGCCCGCACACCAGACCGGCGTCAGCGAGCCGGGCGTAGCCCGCTGCCCCCCAGTCCGCCGCCGCGCCATCCGGCCACTCCGGCGGTGAGCCGGCAGCGAGCCCCGCCGACTCGCCCGCCCCGGCGGTGGCGTGCAATGTCCACCCCGTTTCCGTGGCTGCCTGGGGGCGGCTGTACACCGAGACCCGCGGGAGCGCCTCCGAGCTGAGGCGGGCCACCTCCACCTGGACGTCGATCAGCCCGGAAGCGGGCAGCACGAGGGGTGCCGACAGCGACACATCGGTGACGTCGGTGTTCTGGTCGGGGCGAGCCGCGGCCAGAGCGGCCCGGCACAGCTCCAGCATCGTGGTCGCCGGCACTACGGTCTCGCCGAACAGGGTGTGCCCGCGCAGCCATTCCGGTGACCGGGCAGACCAGCTCTTGCGGAACATCAGACGCGTCGCATCGGCCGTGTCCATCTGCGCCCCCAGCAGGGGGTGCTCGGCCAGAGCCAGGCCCGACGCGCTGCTCGTCGCAGCGGGCTTGAGCCAGTACCGCTGCGCATCCCAGGCGTAGGTGGGCAGTTCGGTCCGCAGCCGTCCCGGCAGCGCCTTTCCGACGTCAACCGTTCTTCCGCCGACGTGGAGCTCGGCCACGGCATGCTCCAGGCAGGCGAGCGCATCCTCCTGGCGACGCAGCGAACCGACGGCGACCACCGGTTTCCCGGCGTCGTCGGCCACGGTACGCACGGCCGTGGTCAGCGTCGGGTGCGCGCTGAGTTCCACGAAGTACCCGAACCCGTCGGCGATCATGCGCTCGACCGTGTCGCCGAACCGGACGGGCTGGCGCAGGTTGCGGTACCAGTAGTCGGCGGGCAGGCACTGACCGGGCAGCAGCTCCGTGGTGACGGTGGAGTACCACGGCACCGATGCCGGTCCTGCCGCGATGCCGGCGAGATCGGCCAGCAGCCGTTCCCTGACCGGCTCGACGTGCGGGCTGTGCCCGGCGTTCTCGACGCTCAGCCAGCGCGTGTGCACCTCATCGCGTTCGAGGTCGGTCAGCAGTGCGTCCAACGGGCCGTGGTCGCCTGCCACCACGGTGGAGCGGGCGCTGTTGATGGCCGCGACGCACACCCGGCCTCCCCGTGCGACCAGCCGGGCCTCGACCTCCCCGTGCGGCAGGCCCACCACAGCCATCGAACCGGTTCCCGCCACTGCCGAGAGGGCCTGGCTGCGCAGCGCGGCGACGGCAGCCGCGTCGGAAAGGCTGAGCGCTCCCGCGATGCAGGCTGCCGCGACCTCTCCCTGGCTATGACCCACCACGGCGTCGGGTTCCAGGCCGCGTGCCCGCCACACAGCGGCAAGGGACACCATCACCGCGAACAGCGCGGGCTGCACCACCTCGACCTTCTGCAGAGGCGGCGCAGCGGCTTCGCCACGCAGGACCGCAACCACCGACCAGCCCGTGTGGGGTCGCAGGGCCGCATCACAGCGCTCGAGTTCCTGCCGGAACACCCCTGACCGGAGGAGCAGTTCGCGCCCCATCCCGACCCACTGCTGCCCTTGTCCCGGGCAGACGAACGCGAGTTTCCCGGACCCGAGTGCCTCACCAGGACCCGCCACGAGGGCCCGCGCGGGTCCGTCCGCCACCTCGTCGAAGGCCAGCGTGCCGAGGCCGGCCAGGAGATCCTCCCGGTTGCCTGCCACCACGACCGCGCGGTGCTCGAAATGCGTCCGGTGGTGGGCGAGCGTTCGGGCGAGGTCCGGCAGTGACGTGTCCGGGGCGGCGGCCAGGGCGGCTTGCAGGCGGGCGGCCTGTCCGCGAAGTGAGGTGAGGCTGCGCGCCGACAGCGGGAACAGATCCCCGCCGTGTCCGGGTGCGTCCTGGTCCGTCGGCTCCGCTGCACCGCCTGGATCGGTGACGGTCCCCGGGGGCGGCGGAGCCTCTTCGAGGATGACGTGGGCATTGGTGCCGCTGATGCCGAAGGAGCTCACCCCCGCTCGGCGGGCGCGAGAACCACGGGTCCAGGGCTGGGAACGTCCGATGACCTCCAGCCCGCCTGCCGACCAGTCGAACTGATCCGTCAACGGGTCGGCGTGCAGTGAAGCAGGCAGCATGTGGTGCTGCATCGCCAGCACCGTCTTGATGACTCCCGCGATTCCGGCTGCCGCCTGGGTGTGGCCGAGGTTGGATTTGAGCGACCCGACGGCAAGGGGACGGCCCGGCGGGCGGTCGGGGCCGAACACGCGCGCCAGGGCGCGCAGCTCGATCGGGTCGCCAAGGGGGGTGCCGGTGCCGTGCGCCTCGACAAAGTCCAGATCCTCCGGAGCAAGTCCGGCGGCGTCCAGGGCCGCGCGCACGACCCGTTCCTGCGCCAGGCTGTTCGGCGCAGTGAGCCCCTGGCTGCGGCCGTCCTGGTTGACGGCGGAGCCCCGCACGACCGCCAGCACCCGGTCGCCGTCACGCACCGCATCACTGAGGCGTTTGAGCAGGACCAGGCCGCAGCCCTCAGCCCAGGCAATGCCATCCGCCGCGGCAGAGAACGGTTTGCAGCCGCCCGACTTCGACAGCACCTGGACCCGGCTGAACTCGACATGAGCACGCGGGGTGACCATCAGCGTGGCGCCACCGGCCAGGGCAAGGTCGCATTCGCCGTTGCGCAGGGCCTGTGCAGCCAGGTGCACGGCGACCAGCGAGGAGGAACAAGCGGTGTCGACAGTCATCGCCGGCCCGTGCAGGCCAAGTGCGTAAGCGATCCGCCCGGAGGCGACGCTGGCCGCGGACCCGGTACCGACATGCCCGTTCAGCTGATCGAGCCCGACACCGGCGGAGTAACCGCTGTCGTACAAGCCGATGTACACACCCGTCGACGTGCCGTTCAGCTGCCCGGGCACGATCCCGGCACGCTCTATCGTCTCCCAGCAGGTCTGCAGAAGCAGGCGCTGCTGGGGATCCATCGCCGCTGCTTCGCGCGGAGAAATGCCGAAGAACGCGGCATCGAAACGGTCGATGTCGGCAAGGAAGCCACCGCGCAGGGTGTAGGTCCGGCCGGCCGCTTCCGGATCCGGATCGTAAAGGCCATCGGTGTCCCAGCGGTCAGCGGGCACTTCGGCAACCGCGTCCGTCTCCGCGGTCAACAGCCGCCACAGGCCCTGCGGATCGTCCGCGCCGCCGGGGAAGTGGCAGCCCATCGAGATGATGGCCACCGCGTCCGTGGGCATCGCGCGCGGGCGCACCGGAACCGGCGCGGCAGCGTTTCGGAGGTGTACGGCCTGGCTGGCCAGCGCGATCGTGGGATGATCGAAGAACAAGCCGGGCTCCAGCTCGCGGCCGAGTAGATCCGACAGCTTGGCCGACAAACGGACCAGTGCCATCGACCCCAGACCGAGGTCGGCGATCGGCCGATCCACATCGACTCGCGCCGGGTCGACTTCGGCCTGCTCGGCAACAGCCGCCATCAGCCACGACCGGACCGCCTCCGCGGACATCTCCGGATTCGGCGGTTCCTCCGCCGGCATCTCACCGGGCGTGCCGCTGGTGTCACCAAGCACCCTCAGCGTTCCCTGCAGGAAGGCAGCCCGGCATGCACTCCGCTGGAGCTTCCCGCTGGACGTCTTCGGAACCCCCCCGGGTGCGACAAGCACCACCGACCGCAGCGACAGACCGTGTTCAGATCCCACCGCACCGCGAATGGCAGCGCAGATCTCGTCCGCGTCAGTCGCGGCCTTCGACGGCGGCACCTCGGCAACCACCACCGGCTGCTCGCCCCCGGCGCCGTCTATCTCGTGACCATCGACCGAGAACGCGGCCACACCACCGGGACGTATCGCGCTGTGCGCTCTCTCGGCGGACAGCTCCAGGTCCTGGGGATAGTGGTTCCTTCCGTCGATCACGAGCAGGTCTTTCAGCCGCCCGGTGACGAACAGCTCCCCTCCACGCAGGAACCCGAGATCCCCGGTCCGCAGGAAACCGGCTCTGCCGTCATCCAGGGCCGCATGGAACACGTCCTTCGTCGCCTGCTCCTGGCGCCAGTAGCCGCGAGCCACGCTCGGTCCGGCGACCCAGATCTCCCCGACCTGCTCGTCGGTGATCTCAGAGCATCGCTCGGGGTCGGCAATCACCACCGTCACCCCGTCGCCCGGCCGCCCCGTACTCACCAGCTCCCGGCTACCCGGCAAGTCGGGATGCAGGAACTGAGCCGGACGCGTCGCCGGAGTGAGCCCCGGGCTGCTGTCGTGGACATCCGGACCCGGCGCGCCGCCCGCTTTGCTGCCCGTCACCATCAGCGTGGCCTCGGCGAGCCCGTAGGCCGGGAAGAACGCCTCGGGCCGGAATCCGGCCTTGCCGAAGATCTCGGCGAACCGGCGGAGTGTGGTGGCCCGCACCGGCTCCGCCCCGTTGAAGGCCACCTCCCACCGCCGCAGATCGAGGCGGTCGAGCAGCTCAGGCGTGGCGTGGCGCAGGCAGAGCTCGTAGGCGAAGTTCGGCGCTCCGCTGGTGTGCGGCTGGTACTTCGAGATCGCCGTCAGCCATCGCTCAGGCCTTCGGATGAAGCTGAACGGTGGGAAGAGGGTCGTGGTACCCCCCGCATAAACCGCCTGCATGACCGGGCCGATCAGCCCCATGTCGTGGAAGGTGGGTAGCCAACTGAGCCAGAGCTCTCCGCCCCATGCGGCAACGCGCTCCGGTGTGTGCCCCATGGCACTCGCAATGACCTGCTGATTGTGGAGCAGGTTGCCATGACTCACCATCACTCCGCGCGGAGCACTTGTGGAGCCGGAGGTGTACTGGAGGAAAGCAAGGTCCTCCGGACGGATGCCGGCATCACGCCATGAGGCCTCCGCCTCATCGGGGATCTCCTCCGTTGCCACCCAGGCCAGCCGTGCCAGCTCCGGGAACTCATCCCCCACAGCGCTCATCGCCGAGATGACCTGTCGAGTGGTCAGCACCACGGCCGCCTCGGCGTCAGAAATCATCGCGCGCAGCCGCGGCAGGGCACGTTTAAGTTGGCCGCCATGGGGAGCCGGAGCCGGTACCGCCACCACGCCACTGACCATGCACCCGAAGAAGCCGTCGACGAACTCGAGACCGGGCGGGTACAGCAGCAGAGCGCGGTGCCCTTGGAAGCCATTCTCCTGAAGCCACGAGCCAACTGCACGTGCGCGCCTGACCAGCGCACCGAAGGAGACTTCCTCGATGGTGCCGTCGATGTCACCTGTGGACAGAAAGCGGTATGCGGTCGTGTCGCGCTGCCGCAGTTCGCGAGATGCCAGTACGTCAAGAATGGTGTGAGGCATTCTACCCGTCTCCTGGAGGCGCCATCATCTGTGCCGAGCGTCACTATCCGGTGAGAGCCGGCATGCAACGAGGCGACAGGCTGTGAATTCGAGCCCGTGACGAACCGCCCGACGACGACAGTCGGTGCGCTGCCCCCGTACGGCCTCCAGCATGCAAGCGTCGTGCCTGATGAAACGGCGGCCGGCCGCAGACGGTTCAATGCCGGGGCGGTGCTCTCGCAGGGGGCTGTTGCCCTCCGCTCTGGAGGGTCTTCGAGCTTAGCCGGGACGGGTAACCGGATGAACACAGTACGTGTCCAGCGGTGGCTCTGCAGGGTTATCGAATCGCCGGAGATCACGGGGCCGACGTCGAACACTCAACGTCACCAACCGATGTTCACAATCGTAGTTAATCGGACAAACCTTCCGGTTAACCTCGAAGAGCCACTTTGGATGACGACGAGCGAGGCGTGGGACGTCTTGGTGGCTGCCGAGGACCGGTGTGTGCGGCGCCAAGGGTGGGCAGCGTGGTGGTCGGCACCGTCATCGTGACGGGCATCTGAACAATCCTGCCGACGAAGACGACGACGGCCTTCCCGCTTGATGTGTCGTGGAGGACACGCAGTGGGAGGGCCGTGCTGATGCACGGAGGCACCGGTGGTGACGGTGGAGGCTGATCCGGTTCGGGTCGAGGCGCGGCTGGCGGCGGGACAGGTCGGCTGTCCTGTGCGCAGCGAGGCGCTGCGCCCGTGGGGGGCAGCCCAACTTCTACACCGCCCGCTTGGTCCCGCAGGCCGCCGAGGCACTCGCAGCCGAACACGCCGAGCGCGGCCGTACCCCGATCGTCGTCTTCGACGAGGCGCACCTGCTCGACAACGCCCAGCTCGAAACCCTACGGATGTTGACCAACCACGACACGGGCTCCGGCGCCCCCCTTCGCCGCGATCCTGATCGGGCAGCCCGCCCTGCCGCAGCGGCTACGCTTGGGCGTGCTTGCCGCCCTGGACCAGCGGATCACCGTCCGCTACGGCCCTGGCCGGCATGAGGAGGATCCGTGTGGTTAGTGTGCACGTCCCCCCTCCGTTTCGTGGTCGTAGGTCAGGCGCAGGCCGAGCTGGCGGTAGACCTCAGCCTTGTCGGCGGGGTCGGCGTCGCGGAGGACGGACAGCAGCCCGCCGAGGGCGTCGATGAGCGTCTTGATTTCGTCTCGGCTCATCCGCGGGCGAGTTTGGGGCTCTTCGAGGTTGGCCGGGATGCGGTCATCGGTTGAGTACAGTGAGTAGCCGAACGCTGATTACGTAGCGTGATCGGATCTCGGGAAGGCTTGGCGGGTGGGGCGGGGGAGTCCGCGCCGGGTGGGTGCTTCGGCCTGTCGTGGTGGTAGTGGCAGGGGTGTGCCCGCGGTTCTGAAGATCTTGGCAGAGACATGATCGGTAGAAGGCCGCGGGCACTGTGGAACAGGATAGGGCGTCAGCGCTGCTGGGCGTGGACGGTGTGCAGGTCGTTGATGTCGAGGTCGAGGACGGCGGGCGCCTTTCGGTGTGGGTGGCCACTGATGATCCGGCCGCGGCGGTGTGTCCCGGTTGCTCAGTGCCGGCCGGGCGGGTGCACGAGCGCCTAACTTCAAAGAGCCACTTATCCGTGGGGCCGGCCGGCCACGGCTGGGTGAACACCTGTCCATCGGCGATCTCGGTGTCCGGGTGGTTGGTGCGCCAACCTGCTGACCACGTAGGGGACCTCGGGGATCTTCGCGCCGATGATGAACGACAACCCCGCGTCCTCGATCGCCTACTGTTCGCCTCCGACACCATCCCCGCATCCGCCACCACGGTCACATGAGCGAGGTGGTGGGCGGCCATGAACGAGGTGATGGTCGGGAGCATGGTTGTGGTCTCGGCCTTGTTGCCCTCGAACGCCTCGACCATCAACGGGAACCCGGAGGCGTCGGTGAGCAACCCGATCGTGATCTGCGGCTCCAGCCGGCGTTCCTTGCCAGAACCCTGGCTCGCGGAACCCATCTGCGGCGTCGGTTTCGAAGTACAGGGTGGAGACGTCGTAGAGCACCAGCGAGGCCGGCCCCAGCGCCGCATGCTGTGCGAAAGTCGCCGCCAGGCGCCGTCGCCACGACTCCTTGGCGTAGGCCGGCAGGCGGCGGGTGATCGTCCGGTATGAGACCGGGTCGATCCCAACCTCGGCCAGCACACGCAGGCAGTCCAGCTTGCTGGTCGGTTCGATGACCCGCGCCAACACCAGGTCCCGGAACACCTCATCCCCACCGGTGGCCTCGTCCAGACCGAGCACGTCGTAGGCGCGGCACAGCCCATCCCACAGGTGACCCACCCGCGACGAGGTGATCTCCAACGGAGCCGACCCACCAGCGGAACCCAAACCGAGGTCGAACTCGCCCTGGCCCCGCACAAGCCGCTGCCTCGCCGCAGCCTTGAGCGCCTCCAGCTCCGCCTCGTCGTGCGCCGACCCCAGGTGCTCGATGTCCCGCGAACCACGCCGCGAGGAGTGCACGATCTGCACCGCCGTCGCTCCCGAGGCGGTCTTCACCGCAGGGCGCAGCCTGATGGCCTCCGCGACCACGTCGGTGGTTGGGGAGTCCGATGGCTGCAGCGCGGAGGCGAACAGCGCCACGTACCACGCTTCGTTCACCTTGAGCCGTGTCATAGACGGTTGGGTAGTGGTGGGCATCTCATGCCTCCCGGTGTTCGTGTCTGCCGGGCCGGCCGATCCTCGTCCGAACCCAACGTGGCCCGAAGCTGGTGGCCGTCAGGGTGGGCGGCTGTCACCTGGTTCTGGTGATTTGGGTTGTGGTGTGAGCTGGCGGACCTCGAGGAGGTCGAGGCCGAGCGCCTCGATCTGAGCCAGTACGCCGTATAGTGCCGACCGGTCCAAGGGGCCGGTGAGCACGGTGTCGGCGCCGTGCCGCTGCGGCACCATCGCTGGGAACGCTGAAAGCATGGTGGCCCCGAGGTGGCCGTGGATCCGGAGCATGTACTGGGCGGCTGCTGGGTCCATGAGGCCATGGTCGAGTGCTGGCAGGTGAACCGTCATCACCAGGATCGGGTGACCGCCGTGCTAATGCGTAAGTCCGGCCGACAGTAGCCGCAGCTCTCGCGCGCGCTGCACTGCCGAGGAGCGATCACGGGCCTGCAGTTTGGCGTAGATATTGCGGACGTGGGTGTTGACTGTGTTCACCGAGACGGACAGTTCGCTGGCGATCTCAGGCCTGGACAGGTTGGTCGGCAGATATCGCAGCACCCTGAGCTCGGTTGGTGTGAGCTCCTCCGTTGGCGGCGATGAGGACTGGTCTTTGGCGGCCAGGGATGAGCCGTGCACGACGTCGAGGATGTCGGCGAGCAGCGCGGCGTGAGCCGTCTCATGCCGCGGCAGCGCCTCGAGCAGCTCCCCTGAGCCGGCCATCACGAACGGCAGGACCAGCCGGTCAGGCTCGGCGAGGCCGAGCGCGCGTTCGGCAGCCTGATTCGCCGCGCGCTGGTCAACGAGCGCACGGTGGGCGAGCCCGGCTATCAGATGAGCCTCAACGACCGTGACGTAACCGATGACCGGTGACGTGCCGTCCAGAACATCCTGCACGGCGGCGAGAGCCGCGGCCGGATTGCCCTCCGCGAGGCAGATCACCGCGCGGGCATTACCGATTTCGCCCAAGTTGGCCCGCTCGTCATCGAGCGCCGCGAGCAGGGCGCGGGCCTCGCCGGGCATCCCGGCACGGGCTTGGGTGGCCAGCATCCAGCCGGTCACCTGGCCCGCCAGCGCGTGCGATTCCTCAAGCTGCGATCCCAGGCGTTCGGCCGCGCTGAACTCCTCGAACGCCTCGTGGTGGCGGCCGCGGCCGGCCTACAGCGTGCCGCTCACAATGTGCACAAGCAGCGTAATATCGGGCCCGGTGTCTGTTTGCAGGGCCCGTTCGGTGCGCTGCAGCCATCGCTCGCCTTCGTCGAACTCACCCGTCAACACCATCGTGCCGGCCAGCGTTACCAGCGCGGGCGCAACTATCCAGTCCGTGCCCCAGCCATGTCGCTCCGCGAGCGCGATCGCCTCGTGGCAGCGCCGCCGGGTCGTTGCGAACGAGTGGATCTTCGAGGCGAACGCGAGCTGCGCGAGGCAGCCGACTTCGACGTACGGCCGGCCGATCTCCCGGGCGAGGACGGCGCCTTCGTGGAGGTGGCGTTCGGCGTCGGGAAGAGCTATGGACCATGCCTCGACGATCCCCAGATTCATCAGCGCCACTGCTCGCAGGTCGCTGCCGAGCGCGATGTCTTCGTCGGACTGCCCGGTTATCGGCCAGTCGAGGAACTTGGCCTGTTCGGCGACGCCGACAAAGTGGCCGCGCCGCCTCGCCAGCGACAGCTTCACCGACGTGATCGCTATCCGGAGGCGGCGCCGGCGATCTGGCGGCGTCGTCTCGATATACGTCTCAGCGACGGCGAGGCGGGCGACCGCCCGGTCCAGCGGGACCAAGGCCAGCCCCACCGACGCTGCGGCAGCCGAGCCCGCCGCATGCCGACCACGACCGGGGCTCCGCCGACCCAGCCATCGCACGGCGTCGACCCTCATCGGCACGGCAGTGACGGCGGGGCCCGGCGTGGCGCAGGGCGTGGAGCCAAACGTGGTGCGAAATGCCGGTGGGCGGTGTGGTTGGGGTGGCTGGTGTGTGTGGGGCCGGCTGGGGCTGAAGGTGCTGGTAGTGGCCGTGGTCGGTGGTGCCTGGGGTTCTCATAATCCATCGGCCGCGGGTTCGAGTCCCGCCCGCCCCACTCATGGCCCTGTGACCTGCGCTTTTGCGTGCTCACGCCGAAATCCTGACGGTGCTGAGCAATGGACTCCGATTGAGGTTCGGCCTCTCGTGCCCCCGAGGGCTTCGCCAAGGCTGTGCCGCCTCGCACCAGACCTGCGCGCCTGGGTACGGCGTTCCCGGCAGACCAAGACCCGGTAGCGCGTGGGTAGCCGGCTAGCGCGCGCACCGGCAGGAGCGTGGGCAGCTCGGCGACCTCGTCCCGGACGTCGTAGGCGGCGCCACCGCGGTGTCGAGGCCCGTCCATGCAGGGTGTCGATGGCCAGGCGTTCCGGGTGCCGTCGGCCAGCCGACGGGAACTACGCGTGCACGTGCCCGCACACCCAGAACCGTGAGGACGGCGCCCGGATCGTGCATCCGGTGTACCGCCGGGCGGGATGGCACGAGGCGGCGTCGTGTGGGACAGAACATCCGGCGTCGGGTCGGGATGCGACACCAGCCGCTGGCGGTTCTGCTGGATGGGTCCTCAACGCCGGTCTGGTCATCAGCCGGGTCGGCGAGCCGCGAACCGAGCCGGTGCCCTCGATCCTGTCGATACGAGCGCACAGACCCACCACGACACTGCGGTGACCCACCTCCGGCGCGCCCCACCGACGTCCCGGCGGCGACGTGCTGGTCGAAGGCCCTGAAAATCACGATCCGCCCAGGTAGGCACCCGTCGCCTGGTGGGGCGCGCGGCGGGAAGATGTGCTGCGGTGAACGCCACGGCCGCGGTCGGCGCCGTCTTGTTGAGCGGCGCTGAGCGGGCTCGGGCGTCTGCGACCTCTCCTGAGGCCGCCGCTACAGTCGGGCCGCGGGAGAGACACGACGAGCAGGCGAGGGGATTCATGGCGGCCACGGCACGGGAACGGTTGGCGGGACTGCTCGGCGATTCCGAGCCGACCGGGTCGTTCAGCGCCCAGTTGCTGGCGCCGGCGCATCTGCTCCAGCTTGAGGTGTCGGGTGTCGGGCCGGTGAGCCTTCCCGTCCGCGCGCCTTTCGCGAAGAAGCTGATCGCGGTGGCGCGGTCGGCGATGTTCGGGCGTGGCGAGGAGACGCTGACCGACACCAGCGTCCGCGACACCTGGGAGCTCACTCCGGATCAGATCACGCTCGGCGGCGCCGGCTGGACGGCGCTGCTGGAACGCGCGCTGGAGCACTTCCGTGACGAGCTCGGGCTCCCGCGAACCGCACGGCTGCGGGCCGAGCCGCACTCGATGCTGGTCTACGGCAAGGGACAGTTCTTCCTCCCCCACCAGGACTCGGAAAAGCACGACGCCATGGTGGGCACGCTGGTGGTGTCGCTGCCCTCGGCGCACACCGGCGGGGAACTGGTCATCGAGCACGCTGGGGAGACCAGGGCCTACCGCGCTTCGACGGAGGAGCTGACCCTCCTCGCGTTCTACTCCGACTGCCGTCACGAGGTCACGCCGGTCAGGTCCGGGTACCGGGTGACGCTGACGTTCAACCTGCTGGCCGTCGCCGAGACCCCGGCTCCGCATACCGGCGCCGCCGCCGAGCTGGCGCACTGCCTGACCGAGCACTTCACCACTCCGGTCACCGCGCGGTACGGCGGCTGCGACGTCGGCCTGCCGAACCGGCTGGTGTTCCTGCTCGACCACGAATACACCCAGCGCGGGCTGGACTGGCACCGGCTCAAGGGCACCGACGCGAAGCGAGCCGCGCTGGTACGCGCCGCGGCCGAGCAGGCCGGGTGCGACACGGTCCTGGCGCTCGCGGAGGTGAAGCAGACCTGGGACGCCGAGCCGTCCGGTGGCGATCCCTGGGACGACTACGACGAGGACGAGGACTTCGGCGACTACCAGCTCCATTCGCTGATCGATGACGAGATCACTCTCGGCTGGTGGACCAGGCCGGACGGCAGCGGCGGCGAGCCGATCTCGCTGCACGTTCCCGACCACGAGGTGTGTGCTAGCACCCCGAGCGCGGACCTGGAGCCCTACCAGTCCGAGTACGAGGGCTACATGGGCAACTACGGCAACACGCTCGACCGGTGGTACCGGCGGGCCGCGGTTGTCGTATGGCCGCAGGATCGGGCGTTCGCCGCGCGCGCCGAGGCCGGATCGCAGTGGGCTCTGCATGAGCTCCGCGACCGCATCGAGGCGGGCGATATGGAGGGCGCACGCGCCGCGGCGGACTCGATCGCGCCGTTCTGGAAGAAGACAGCGACACAGGCCGGACTCCTCGGCGCCGCGCTGGACGTGGCAGCAGGCCTGGGCGTTGCCGGGACGGCGGCGATGCTGCTGGAGCCGTTCCGGGTGGAGACGCTCGCGCAGGAGCACGCGGGTGGGCTGGCGGTGGCGGTCGGGCGATACGGCGAGCAGTGGACGCGGAGCGTCATCGACGGATGGTTCGGACAAGGGCACCAGTACGGAACCGGCCGGTACGAGTGGATCGACCGGCTGGCAGGACTGTGCGGGGCGTTGCGTGCCGCCGGGACGCCGGATGTGGCGCGGCTACTGGTCGCCGGAGCCTGGCGCTGGCTGGGCGGCGAGCTCCGACTCTGGACCACCATCGCGCAATCCGAATCCCGCCAGCCGCAACTGGAGATGCTCAGCTCGCCGCTGGTGCGGCTGCTGGAGGCGGCCACCGATAAGCTGCGCGAGGAGATTACGACAGCGCTGCGCGAGTACGATGACACCGTGCTGGAGTGCCTCATGCCGGCATTGCGTTCGGCGCACCCGCGGCGGCCGACGGGGCTCGACGCGGTCGCCCGCGACTGCACGCAACGGCTCGGCGCGATCACGGCGAGGCCGCCGCGTGCCGAAGACGACTGGTCGATCGAATGGACTGGGTGCCGGTGCGACCTTTGTGACACGCTGAGGACGTTTCTCCGCTCCCGGTCACGGCGAATCTTCGAGTGGCCTCTGGCGACAGACGGGCGCCGGCACGTGCACAGCCAGATCGATTCGGCCGGGCTGCCAGTCCGGCACCAGACCCGCCGACAGGGCCGGCCATACACGCTCGTGCTGACCAAGACTGACGCGCTGTTCATCCGCGCCACCAACGCGCGGCAGCAGGCCGTGACCGACCTGGCCTGGCTGACCTCGACATGGGGCAACTCACCGGCGCGCACGTAAGGGCGGTATGGATCGCAGCAGCGTGCCGATGCTCTTCCTAAGAGCGCGTAAGCCCCCTTGCGATAGATCCAGGCACGGATCTCCATTCACCGCGGTCGACCGCAATGATGTCGATCATTACTGCGCGGCAGATATTTGGTCGTGCTCCGACATGCGCAGAAGTCTGAGGTTTCCGACGCAACGCCCTCTCATCGGCACGGTCGTCTGGTCTTGCGGTGATGCGGATCGGTCCCGGGTGGGGTCACTGTCGTTGTGGACGTGAGGCGCCGGGTATCGGCCGGGCGGGAACGGGGAGCTGGGAGGCGTTGCGTCGGCGGAACGGGGAAGAGCAAGATCGCAGGTGGCGTGCGCTGTCAGTCCAGGGTGCCCAGGCTGTGTGGACGGCAGCATTGCTTGTACTTGCGACTCGCGACTCGAACCGCACCAGCATGGAGCGGTACGTGCCGGAGGCCAGCTGACCATGGCGGGGTGGGTCCGCAGATCGGGGTAGGTGAGCAGGTCTTGTGCGGAGGGTTCGGTAATGCGCCTGTCTTGCAGGAACGCGGTCAGGTCGGCGAGGTCACCGGCGGTTTGTGTGACGGTCTGCCCGTATGCCATGACTTGACCCAGCCGGCTGGCTTGCAGTGGGTCGTCCAGGCTGGCCGGGCCGCCGGACGGTCCGGACTTCTGCGCACGAGGCTGCGGTCGTCGTTCGGGTCTCGGACGCGGACGGCCGATCCTCACCCTGGGTCCTGCGGTGGCCGGCGGTGAAGGCCGGCGAAGAGGTCCAGGCTGAGCGCATGGTCGCCTGGGTGGTCGCGCCGAGGAGGGCGAGGACCTCCTCGAGTTGGATGTCTGGGGCGACCGCGCCGGCGTGCTGGGCGTTTGCCAGCAGCCGTCCGATGCTTTCGCGCAGGGGTTG
>WNGA01005912.1_pt1 | contig 18973 bp, 17 predicted proteins | sample 5400061 | NCBI WGS metagenome assembly WNGA01 (sample SAMN13153366, study PRJNA577476) | soil metagenome | isolation source: 100 cm soil or saprolite under grassland replicate 2 | place: USA:California | collected 2016-06-15 | reverse complement strand
CTGCCGCCTGACGTTGCCGAGAGGATCGTGGTGGCGTTCGCGACACCGCCGCAGTCAGCGCGCCAGAAGGTGAGCCTCTCGTTGCTCGAGAAGGAAGGCGCACGCCACGTCGTGCTCGACGGACTCGATCTCTAGGGTGCTCCATGGCCACGCACGTCGATCCGGACAACCTCCAACCCGGTACGCTCGTCGGTGTCTACACCGTCGTCCGCCGCGTCGGCGCCGGCGGTTTCGGCACGCTCTACCAGGTCGAGCGGGACGGGAAGCACTACGCCCTCAAGCTCTCACGCGAGCGACTCGGCTCCCTCACCCCCGAGAAGAGAAAGCGGTTCGAGGACCGCACCGACCGGGAGGTCGCGGCGCTCAAGTCGCTCCGTCATCCGAACATCGTGTCCATCTTCGCCGTCGACCGGTGGCCCGAGCTCGAGACGGGCTATCCATTCCTCGTCATGGAGTTCGTGGAGGGTGAACGGCTCGATTCGTGGTGCAGGACGAGCTCGCCATCGCTCGTGCGGATCTGCGAGGTGTTCGAGAAGATCGGCCGCGCCGTGCACCACATGCACGAGCGCCAGCTCTTCCACCGCGACCTGAAGAGCGAGAACGTGCTCGTCCGAAGCGACGGGGAGCCCGTCCTCATCGACTTCGGCATCGCGAGGGCGCGCGCCTCGTACCGCGTGACACGCCAGCTCGACGTGGTCGGCACCTCGACGCATTACGCCCCGGAGTACCTGAACCACGTCTACTCCGAAGCGTTCGAGCGAGGCGAGGACTTCGAGTGGACGGCGGCCACGGATCTCCACGCCGTTGGCTACATGCTCTACGAGATCCTCGCCGGCCGGCCTCCGTTCAGCGGCGAGAGCGAGCCGGAGATCTGGAGGGCGATCCAGACGGTGGTCCCGCGAGCGCCCTCGCTCGTGCACCCACGGGCACCAGGAGCACTCGATAGCGTCGTCCTGAAGCTCCTCGAGAAGGACCCACGCGATCGGTACCAGAGCGGCGCCGAGCTCGCAGATGCGGTCCAGCGCGTCCGCGAGGACGGGCTCGCGGATCCTGCGTGGACGGGGCCCTTCGACGTGCCAGCCGAGACCCCGGGTACGGTCGTGACGACGGCCGCCAGACCGCGGCGGGAGCGGGCGCGCGCCGGGGAGGATGGCGACATCGAGCCTATCCAGTCGGCGGCTGACGCGAAACGGCCGCTGTCGGATGTCGACCACTTCCTCTCGACCACACCGCTCATGCAGGCGATCGAGAAGGGCGCGCGGCCCGGCGCGACGCCGGGCGGCCCGGTCGTGGACGACATCCCGTTCGCGGCACCCACTTCCGTGAAGCCGCTCTTCGTCGCGCCCGTCGCCGTGGCTGAAGGTTCCGCCGCGGCGCCGAGATCGAACGCTCCGCCCGCGGTTCCATCGGCGATCCGGCGGGTCAAGGAGCAGCTCGAGCGGAGCGACAGGGCGAAGACGAAGACGCCGCCTGTCGGCATCATGATCGGGCTCGGGCTCGCGACGCTGCTCCTGGCGTTTTTCGCGATCGTCGGGAAGACCAGCCGGGCGGATCCCAGGCCGAGCAGCCTCATCGAGAAGGTGAACAGGGAGGCGGCTTCAGGAGCAGCAGCGGCGACCGATGGTGCACCATCTCCCGTCGCGACGAGCATTCCCCTTCCGTCGCCGCCTTCGGCTCCCCAGCCGCCACGCGTCCCTGCGCCGGCCGCCGCGCTGACCAGCGCACCGAGCGCGGCGGACGCCCGCAGCATCGATCGCGAGCTCGTGGAGCGGTGGGGCGGGCGCCCCACGGTGAATGGCCACGCGGATGGCTCAGCCGCCGATGGAGACGGGAAGGCCGGTGCAGCTCATGAGCCAGGGTGGATGCGGAGGTCCCAGCCCCTCCATGCCGCGACGCGCGTCGCTACCGCAAACGCCCCGATGGGGATTCCGACCGGCGCACACATTCCAGTGCGACTCCTCACCACGCTCGACAGCCGGACCGTCGGGAATGGGCCTGTCGAGGTGAAGCTTCCTAGACCGTTCGTGGTCCGCGGCGAGGTGGTGCTCGCGGCGGGCACGCTCATCTACGGGCAGGCGTCGGCCACCGATGGCCGCTTCACCATCCGGTTCGCGAAACTGCGCCTGCCGGACGACCGCGAGATCGATTTTGCGGGCCTCGCGATGGACCGTGACGACGGGAAACCAGGACTCGCGGCAAGTCGGCGTGTCGCAGCCGCCCCTGATCGAGGCGACGGGCTCGGCAAGACCGTCGCCAAGAACACGGCGGGCGTCGTGCTCAGCACCGTCACCGGAGGTCTCGCGCAGGACGTTGCGCGCGGCGCCGGCCAAACCGCGCTGAGTCATCAGGACGGCGTCGAAGTCGGAGGCGGCGAAGCGCAGCTTCTCGATCCGGGCCTCCTGTTCGACGTGTGGGTGGAGCGCGCCTTCTAGGTATGCGCTCGCTCACTTGACATCTCCCTCACACGGGGCAAGCATCTAGCTGCCACTTAGCTGCTCCTTGGCATCCTCGATATGCCTGGTCCTTGGGGGAGGGAATATGCAACGGGTCCTTCATCGGCTACCGCTCGCTGCCGCGGCTGTGCTCGCGTTCGGTGCTTGCGGCGGCGGCTCCGGTTCCGCGCCCAGCGGCGGCGGCCAGGGCACCATCACCGGACTCGTCGTCAAGGGTCCCATCCAGGCCGCGACCGTGACGGCGTACCCGCTCGACGGGAACATGAACCGAGGCGCGTCGCTCGCGAACGCCCCCACGATGCCCGACGGGACCTTCACTCTCAGCGTTCCGCCATATAATGGAGCGCTCGAGGTCGTCGCGTTCGGCGGAACGTACCCTGAGGAGGCGGTGGGCGTGCCGGTTCAGCTGACGCATGAACTGTCCATTGTCGTTCCAGGATTCCAGAGCGGCGCCTCTGTCGATGTGACCATCAGCCCTATCTCGAGCATCGCGCGCTCGCTTGCGAAGGCCGCGATCGCCCGCGGATCGTCACTTTCCGACGCGGTGAACGCCGCCTGGACTCACGTCAACAACCACTTCGGAGGGCTCGACTGGCGAACGATTCATCCGACGAGCCTCACGCCGAGCCAGCCCGTCACCGTGACGATGTCCGACGCTACGAAGGCTGGCCTCGTCCTCGCTGGCATCTCACAGGCAGCCAGAACGATGGCTGAGACGAGCAGCCTCAGCCCCGGGACTTCCGTCACGGGCGGCACGCTGTCGGGAGCCGAAGCGGACGACGCAATGGACGGCACCCTCGACGGGAACGCGGGCAGCACCGCTCTCCTCCAGGGGAGCGGTGCGCTCACGAGCTTCACATTCCGTCGAATCCTTGGCCAGGGCATCATCAAGTTCGTCGGCACCTCGTACAATAAGACGCAGGTCGTCGTCTCCGACGTGATGTCGCTCGCGAACGCGCTCGCGGCAGACAGCGACCCGTACCTCTTCTGCCCGAACCAGGCGGCCGCGCCGAGCTGCGCGGGAGGCTCACTCGAGCTCCAGCCGCCAAGCATCACCTTCCTGACTCCTCCAGCGTTCGTCAGCTCGACGGTCGTGACCCTGCGGGTTCAGGCCAGCGATCCGCTGGCCTCGGTCACGGCGGTGTACGCGCAGACCGTGAGTGGCACCCCGATCTCGGGCACGCTCGCGGAGGGCGTCTGGACCGTATCGAACATTCCTCTCGTCGAAGGCCCGAATCTCATCTTCGTGTGGGGCGTCGACGCCGCGGGCACGGGCTCGATCGCCGAGGCGACCCAGATCACGGTCACACGCGACACGATGCCACCGGCTCCGTACGTCAACACGACGGCGGCCGCCTACTTCGACGAGCGCGCGATGACGCTCGTATCGGCCGCGGTTCCACCGGCCTACCAGTTCCCCGGGGGCGCTACCAAGGTCGCGCCGATCCCGGCGGCCGGCGTCTGGAAGGCCGCGACCCGTCTCGGATGGACCACGCAGCCGACGTCGGTCATCCTCGAGGGCACGAATCCCGAGAACATCCCGTTCATCCAGATCGCGCTCCCGGTGAGCGCGGGCTGGTCTCCCACCGCGACGGCGACCTTCTCGATCGGCATCGGGTCCGACGTCGTCACCGGCGACCTGATCCCGTGGAAGAGCCCTGCGAGCACGGCGACGACCGAGTACTACGACATCCCGCTCTCCTCGAACATCGCGCCCACTCTCGCCTCGACCGTGTCCGCGCCGATCACCGTTACGGTCGGGGCGCAGTTCACCGACGGAGCCGGCAACACGGGAAACACGTCGATCACGCTCCCGCCCTTCCATGTGATCGGGCCCCCGGTCTTCGTCGCACAGGACACGGCGTACCCCACGTACGGCGATTCCCGGGGCTCCTTCGCATATACGCTCAGCGGCAACACCTACTCGACTCTCTGGAACACCGTCGTGAACCCCTTCTACGAGGGGCAGGTTCGCCTGGTGCGGTACATCCTCTCGAACCCCAGCCCGACGCCCATCGCGGTCTCCGCGACGTACCCGCAAGATCCTGGCGGCTCGTGGCGCGCGGTCGAGCGCTGGACGCCCTTCAACGGCGGGGGCGTTCCGGGGAGTCCGACATGCTGGATTGCCGCCGCGAACCCGGGGGGATGCTCCTTCTCGGCGGACGGCTCTGGGATGTACGACTACTGGGAAGTCTTCACCGGCGGGTCGGGATCGACGGGTTCCTGTCCAACACAGCCCGGCAGCACCTGCGGTGGTCCGGCTGCGAACGTCCACTGGGTAGGGTCCTCGACGCGATACGCCTGCCTCCCGAGCACCCACTGGACGAGTCCGGTCGCGGACGACTGGGCAACCTTCTCTTCGGCGACAGTTGCCCTCAGCCTCTTCCAGGGCCCGCTGCAGCAGGGCGGCGAAGTCGTGCACCTCTCCACCGCGGACACAGGGATGGCCATCGTGCCCGCTGCGAGCGGAAGCACGCCGGGAACCGCCGTTCTCTACGTGACTCGGCCCGTCAACACGGTGCGCACGAGGAGCATCACCTGGAACGGCATCACGGCCTCGAATCGCTACGAGGCTCTGCTCGCCTACTTCTGGATCTACGAGACCAGTCACGGGTACTCGATCTATCGCGTCGCATACTGCGATTACGACGATTACCGCGCTCATCGCGGTGCCGGCTGGCTGACGAGCGCGCGCGACGAGCTCTACGGCACGCTGAGCATCACGACCGCTGGCCTCGTCGGCGGGGCTTCCGTCGTCGGCGAGATGCAGCCACAATTCGCGACGACGCTCGCGGGGAGCGTCGGGTCGCACTAACCGCATTCGCGGAGGGCGGCGAACAGGAAGCCGCGCCGTCCAAGGAGCTCTGACATGAATCGCATCGTCCCGCTGCTCGCTCTCCTCGCCAGCACCCTCTTCGTCGGATGCGAGGGCCCCACCGGTCCCGCTGGTCCCGCGGGCCCCGGCCTCAAGCGCGGAGCGGCCTATTGCAACGCCAATTCTGCCGAGGTGAATGTCGGGAACGGGTGGAGCCTGACGGCGAGCTGCACCGCCGCCTCAGACATTCCGCTCGAGGGCTTCTGCTTCGAGCCTGCTGGCATTCCCTCCGGTGCGGCCCTCGTCTTGGAGCTGCCCGTCGCCTGGGACACGACCGCGAGCGCGGCGGGCTGGACCTGCACGTGGGGTTGGACCGGCGGCACTCCAACGCCATTCATGGGCACCGCCGAGATCTGCTGCGCGACGCCGCAGTAGCTGCGACGGAGAGGCTCTCATGCACGCACGCTTCCTGGCCGCGCTTCTCGCGGTCGCTGCGCCGCTCAGCGCCCTCGCCGATCGCGGCGCTCTCTCGCTCGAGGCGGGTGGAGTGCTCGCCGGCGTCCGCGAAGAGCCCGCGGTCGGTGCCGGTGATTCGGTGACTGGCACCGTCGCGGGCGCAACCATCGGCGCGCGCTACGCCCTCAGCAACAGCGTCGAGGTGACCGGGACCGTCGACTGGTTCGCCCCGGCGGCGTTCTACAACGACAACACCGTCATCGTGACCGGCAACGGCACGTTTCGGGGACAGCTCCAGAGCCGACTGAGCCGATACTCGGCGAAGCTCGGTGCGCAGTACGTTCGGGGTCTGACGTGGAGGATTCGGGTTGGCGCCGAGGTCGGCTGGACCCGGTTGATCTCGGAGCGCCTGGATCTCGTCGATGTGACCCCGGCCGTGCCCCGCAGCTTCGGCCTCCCGCTCGGCTCTCGCTCAATGGATCACCTCGTCGTGGTGGGGCTCGCGGGGGTCGAGTGGGCGGTCTCGGACCACGTCTCGTTCGCGGTGACGCCGCGCGTGGAGTTTCCCTTCGGCGGCGGGCTCATGGCGATGACGGTGCCGCTCACCGTCGCGTACAGCTGGTACATGCTCTAGCTCTTACCTGGATGCTGAAGGCTTCGAGGGGAGAACGAACTGGTTGATGCGCCGCGAGTGCGCGGTGTCGGACGACGTGACGATCGGCATCTCCAACCCTCCGGGGTCACCTCGGAGAGCGCAGCGTCGTCGCTTTCCGCGTTCCCAGGAACGTGAGCTAGAGTTTGGCGCGTGTGTAGCGCTGTGGTTCCCCCCGCCCAGCGCTGCCGGAAGGGCCGGGCTCTGCCCGGCCCTTCGTTTTGCGGCCCGCGGGACTCCACCCTTGCTACGATGAGACGCGATTCCGGCCCGACCGCTTGGACTCGTACAGCTTGTCGTCGGCTGCCTTGATGAGCTGCTGCGGAGCCTTCATCTCGGAGGCGAGCTCCGCAACGCCCAGCGAGATCGTCACCGGGATGACCGCGCCCTCGAAGCTGAATCGGTGCGCCTCGACCGCGGCTCGGACCTTCTCCGCCACGGTAACCGCGCCCTCCCTTGCCGTTTCGGGGAGGACCAACGCGAACTCCTCTCCGCCGTACCGGGCGAAGCATTCCTCGGCTCGAACCTGCGCAAGGATGGTCGCGCCGAGATCGCGGAGGACGTCGTCGCCCGCGAGGTGGCTGTGGGTGTCGTTGATCTTCTTGAAATGGTCGATGTCGAACATCACCAGCGAGATGGGACGGGCGTGCCGCCGCGCACGCCCCATCTCGCGCTCGAGCGTCTCGAGGAAGAAGCGCTTCGTGGACGCCTGCGTCAGTGCGTCGGTGACCATGAGGTTGTAGATCTCCTCGTGGTACTGCGCCTCGACGTCGCCGCCGGCGAAGAACTTGAAGATCGCTGGGCCCACCTTGAAGCGGTCGCCGTCCCGCAAGGTCTGCTCGGAGACGAGCCGGTCGTTGAGGAACGTGCCGTTCGTCGAGTTGAGGTCCAGGAGAGCGTGATCGCGACCGCGAGGCTCGATCCTGGCATGCGCGCGGGAGACGCTCGGCGCGTCGACGACGATCGCCGCGCTCGCGTCGCGACCGATCGTGAGGGTCTCCTCGCCGTTCAGCGTCCACTTCTTGCCGAGATGAGTGCGGTCCTGCGCGTGGATGAGGACGAGGCACGCGCCCGCAGGCCGCGCCTTCTCGCCGATGAGCGACAAGCGCGTGAGTCGCGTGGGATTCGGCGCCGTCGACCCTGCGAGCGGCGGACGCTTCACAATGGGCGGCTCTTTCCTCTGCTCGTCCATGACTCGCGCTTCCCGGGCGCGCTCCGGGGCGCCCTGACGTGATGTCCGCGCCGCGTGCTGGGTAGCCGTTATCTAGTTGCCAGATAGCAGTATACTCGGTTTAGACTCCGGGGTGGAGGCGAACAGGGGCGATGGCGAGCGCCTCGACGAGGCTGGAGCGGCGTGCCCTCCCCAGGGGCGGCCACGAACCTCGCGATCGTGGCGGTCGAGGTCCCATCAGATGGCGAAGCGGCAGCCGTGCGCCGTGAGCTCGAGGCGAGAGGTCTGCGCGTCGATACTTGCTACGGGTACGCCGGCCCCTCGCGTGGCCGAGGCGCGCGCGAGGACGCTCAACGCGAGGCTGTCGCTCGAGGGGGCGCGGATGTTCTGCTGTTCAGCCCCAGGCCGTGACGCCGTCTAGATCTAGACGGGTCGCATCCGCGCCGCTTGGGTTCTCTAGCGGGCATCACCCCTACTTTCGCGCCGGCACCGAATACCGGCACCTAGCATGCACCCGGAGTTCAGACTCGTGCGGGACGGGTCGAGCAATCGAACAGCACCTGGGCGCTCGCGCGCTCGCGAGGCGGAAACGGCGCGCGCGTGAGCGCGACGGCCGTGGTGGCTTGCCTGGTGGCGGCGGCGCTTGCCGCTCCCACCGCGGGGGACGCGCAGGCCCACCAGCATGGTACACCGACGACCGCCGCGCCGGCATCTCCTCCGGAGCGGCCGCACGAGATGCACGGCACCCCGCGCCCGCTTTGGATTTCGCCGGCGCGTGAGGGCTCCGGAACTTCGTGGCTTCCGGACGACTCCCCTTTGTACATGCTCGAGACGCGTGCAGGTGCGTGGTCGCTCCATGCGTGTTCGGTTTAAACCTGTCCCGCTGGGAGCTGGACGCGGCATAAACCCGCGCCCTTGGATCAGAAAAGTGAAAACGGCGACCGGCGCGCATGATGCCCTGAAACCGGACGCCCTTCGTCTCAGGCGATCTGCGGGAAGCTGACCAGTCGTTCCTCCAGCAGCGCCAGGAGCCCCCGCACCTTGGCGGGGAGGTGGCGCGCGCTCGGGTAGACCGCGTGTAGCTGGTTGGCAGGCGGGGCGGCGTCGTCCAGAAAGGTCCGGAGCGCCCCGCTCCGCACGGCAGCGGCGCCCAGGTGCTCCGGGAGCCGAGCGATCCCGAGACCGGCCACGGCCAGGGCGTGGAGCATGGCCTGCGTGTTGGCGGTGGTGCGCGTGTGGACTGGGACCGCGACGACCCGCCCCCGCCGACGCAGCGGCCAGGTGGCCGGACGATCCGCGATGACAAGGCAGTCGTGGTGGACGAGGTCATCCACGCGACGCGGTGCGCCTCGCCGCGCGACGTAGCCTGGGCTGGCGTGGAGGAGGACCCGCTGCGGTCTGCCGATCTTCTTGGCCACCAGCGTGGAGTCGGTGAGCGGCCCGGCGCGTATCGCCAGGTCGAAGCCCTCGCCGAGGAGGTCAACCCTGCGGCTCGTGAGCTCCACGTCCACCTCGACGCCGGGGTACCGCGTCAGGTACTCCGCCAATGCCGGCGCGAGCGCCGATTCGCCGAAGTCCTCTGGAGCGGACAGCCGCAGCCGACCGGCCGGCTGCACCTCCCGCGCCGAAAGCCTCTGCTCCGCGGCACGCAACGCCTCGAGCGCGGGGACGACCTCCTGGTGGTAAAGGGCGCCGGCGTCGGTGAGGCGGACGGAGCGGGTGGTGCGCTCGAGGAGGCGGGCGCCGAGCCGATCCTCGAGCTGAGCGACCTTGAGGCTCACGGTGGACCGGGGCGCCCGGAGCGCCTGGGCCGCGCCCCGGAAGGAACCGGTCTCGACCACGGCGGCGAAGACGGCGACGGCGTTCAGGTCGGCATCGGGCATAGTCTATCCCATTGGACAGAGAGAGCAGTTCGTCATGATTGTACATCCACTTGGCGACGACCAGCTCTGGTGCAGCAACGCAGCAACTCACACAAACGATCGGCGAGGCAACACGCCCTCGCCCGAAGGGAGGACACATGAACACCACTCTCTGGGCCCTGCAGGGCCTCCTCGCACTGGCCTTCCTGGGCGCCGGCATCCTCAAGTTGGCGCGCACCCGGGAGGCGCTGACCGCCCAGCCCAAGATGGCGTGGGCCGCCGACTTCTCCGCCGGGCAGATCAAGCTCATCGGGCTGGCCGAGGCGCTCGGCGCGGTCGGACTCATCCTGCCGGTGCTGCTGGGCATCCTCCCGGTCCTCACCCCGATCGCGGCCGCCGGCTTGGCCCTGCTGATGGCCGGAGCGGCGGTGACGCACGTGCGCCGCAGGGAACCGGCCGGTCCGCCAACGGTTCTCGGGCTCCTGAGCCTGGCCGTCGCGGTCGGGCGGACGATTCTCGCGTGACGGCCATGCTGCCAAGGCAGGTAACACCATGAGTGACGACCAGGTGAGCTGGAACGCGGGAGAGTGCCCGGCCTGCGCCGTGCCCGGGACGCGTTGGGAGTTCCTCGCCACTGCGGAGCAGACCGAGGGGCAGTACGCCGCGCTGGAGATCACGGCCCAGGCTGGAAAGGGTCCGCCGCTCCACCGGCACCGGGCACGCGAGGGCTTCTACGTCCTCGAGGGGGAGTACGAGTTCGTCGTCGAAGGACGACGTGTGGTCTGCCGCGCCGGAGGGTTCGCGACCATTCCGTCCTCGGCCGCCCATCGTTGGCGCAACGTCGGCGAGTCCCAGGGGCGGCTCCTCTGCTTCGTCACGCCGGGCGGCCTCGAGGGCTACTTCGGCCGGATCGGCGCGCCCCTCGCGGGGAGGACCGCACCGCCGCCTGCAAGGCCTGGGGTGGGTGGCCAGGATGCCAAAGGCCTGGCCGCCGAGTTCGGGATCGAGCTCCTGGAGGAGGCCTAACGGGCTGTAGCGTGCCTGCGTCGTTCGATCCGAAAAGTAGAAGAGAGGCCACCGACCTCTGATCTCGTTCTCGTTGCGAGACGCGAACGTTGACCGGAGGAAGAATGGCCCGGCCGAGAGCAAGCCACATCCCGCGCGACTTGAGAAGCCTGTTCCCCACCCGCTGGCTCAACGCCATCGCCCGAGAGGTCGGCCTGGTCGAGCGCCGCCGGAAGGTGGCCCCGGCCGCCTTCTTCTGGACCCTGGTGCTCGGTTTCGCCGTCGGCCACCAGCGCAGCATCGCCTCGCTCCGACGCTTCTACTGGGCGACGACCGGCACCGCGCTGGTGCCGTCCTCCTTCTACGACTGGTTCAACGCGGCCACCGTGCGCTTCCTCAAGCGGGCGCTGGCCAGGGCCACCGACCGCCTGGCCGAGCCCTCCGGCCAGCTGCGTGAGCACCTGGCGCGCTTCAAGGATCTCTGCGTCGCCGACGCCACCGTCATCCGGCTCCGCGATGCGCTGGCCGGCGCCTACGCCGGCTGCCGCACCAACCACACCCGCGCCGCGATGAAGCTCCACCTAGTGATGAGCGTCTTCGGTGCCGGCTCGCGCAAGGTCACCATCACCGGCGAGCGGGTGAACGAGCGCCGCCGCCTCGGCGTGGGGCCCTGGGTCGCCGGCCGCCTCCTGCTCTTCGACCTCGGCTACTTCAAGTGGCAGCTCTTCACGCGCATCCAAGAGAACGGCGGCTTCTTCGTGAGCCGCCTGCGCGACGACGTCAGCCCCGTCATCCTGGCCGAGAACCGCCGCTGGCGCGGCGCCTCGCGCGTGCTCTCCGGCAGGCGACTCGGCGATGTGAAGTCCGGGCTCGCCCGCGCGGTTGTCGATCTCCTCGTAGAAGTGGAGTTTACGCGCCGCGGCTACCTGGGCCACGCCCGGCGCGAGCGGGCCGTCTTCCGCGTCGTCGGCGTTCGCCATGGCGACGCCCGAAGGCACCACTGGTACGTCACCAACGTGCCGGTCACCGTGCTCTCGCCGGCGGAGATCGCCAAAACCTACGCCGCGCGCTGGGAGGTCGAGCTGATCTTCCGCGAGCTGAAGACCCACCTGCGCATCGCGCACTTCGCCTCGGCCAAGCGCGCCGTGGTCGAAGCGCTGGTCTATGCGGCGATGATCGGCCTCGCGGTGAGCCGCGCGCTCTGGCGCTCGCTGCGGGCCTGCGTGGACGCTGGGCGGCGCCTCTCCGAGCGCCGCGTCACCGACGCCCTCGCCACCATCGCCACCGAGCTGGCCCTCGTCCTCGCAGGTGCCCAGGTCACGATGGAGCAGCGTCGCCGATGGCATGCTCTTCTCTCAGGCGAAGGCACCGACCCCAACCTCGGCCGGCTCACCTTGAAGCGGGGATGGGCGTGCTAACCGATCACGCATGGTGGTCGCTCGATCTCATGGGAAACGTCTTCCTCCAGTGGATCGACGAGCGCGGACCTCGCGGCGCCGATCAGCTCGGAAGCGTCAACTGGCTGATGGAGATGGCGCACCGAGCGCTCGGAGGCGGCGAGATTCGTGGTCACGCCATGCTCAGCCTGGAGGCCACCACAGTGGGCCGGTGCGGTTACCCGGACCTGCTCGCGACGGGCGAGTTGTGCCACGGCGCGCCGCTCCATGACCGGCAGCATCCGCACGACCTCTTCATGGAGCTGTCGGGCGCGTACGCCCGCGCCATCTCGGATGTCGTCGCGGTCGAGGTGTACGGCGCAGTCGCGGGCGAGCCCGCCCTCGGGCCCACCGCGTACCCGCACCGGCCCTCCGCCATGCCGAGCCCGATCGCCCCTATCTCTCACCACTGGCTCGACTCGACGCACATCAGCTCGGGGCGCTGGATTCCTTCTCCGGTCGGATCTGGTTCCTGCCGGACGCGCATTGGGCACTGCAGGCCTCGGCCGGGCGGCTGCGTGAGGCGGAGGCGCGGCCCGGCGGCGCGCCGCGCGCCGACGTGGACCGCGCGACTGCCTCGGCGACTTTCGCGCTTCCGCTCGCTGACCGCGGGAGTTGGAACGCGACGGCCGGCTGGGACGCAACTCGGAGGAAGGACACGCGACGAACGCGATTCTCCTCGAGTCTACGCTCGCCCTTCGCGAGCGCGACGTCTTCTTCGCGCGCATCGAGGCCGTCCAGAAGACCGGCGAGGCGCTGGTGCTCCCCGCTCCAGCAGAGGACGAAGAAGGCTGGCTCGGGAAGATCGCCATCGGCTACACCCGCCAGTTCGAGACCCGGATCGGCTCGAGCGGAGTTCTTCTCGGCATCGGCGCGGGCGCGTCGCTGAGCCGCGTCGCGGCGGCGTTCGAGGACGCGTACGACGGGAGTTAGCCGTACGGGTTCGTCCTCTTCCTGAACGCGCGGCCCGCGCCGATGCGGATGGAGGAAACGTCGCCCGGTGCAATGCCAGGAATGGGCCCTCACGCGATGTGACTCTGGGCGCAACGCCGCCCATCAGGAGAACATGCTCTTCCCGCGACGACGCGTGCCGGGTGTGCGCGCGGCGTGCCAACGGGCGGCCGAATTGCTGGAGCCGCGAACTCAGGTCGCCGCAGCGCTTACCCCACGAGCAGTTTCATGCTCGCCGGGTGGGGCGTTCTGCTCGACGTTCACGTCCGCGGCACCATCGAGCGCGGTCGTTCCGCCACCGGCCGCGAGGCCGCGGGGCGATCAGCCTCGCGCGCCCGCTTCTCAGGTGGGGTTCGCCATGCGACTCCTCTCGCCCGCGTGAACGTCCACACGGCGTACGCGACGAGCGTGATCGCGGCGTACTGGGCGGGCGTCAGGCCGAGGTAGCGAGCGTCGGCGTACGCGACGTCGCTCGCGCGGAGGAAATCGAGGAGGAAGCGCCCCATGCCGTATGCGAGGGCGAGAAGCGAGAGGAGGAAGCCGCGCAGGACGCCGCGCCGGTGGAGCGCCCACAGCACCGCGCCGATCGAGAGAAGGAGGATCGCCTCGTAGAACCCGAGATCGTGGCGGGGACCGTCCGGAAACTGCACCGCGAGGAAGAAGTCGGTGTGCACGCCCGGGTGGTCGTGCACCGTGAAGCAGCCGATGCGGGCGATGCCCCAACCCGGCGCCGTGCCCAGCGCGAACGCGTCGGCGTAGTCGCCAAGGCGCACGCGACGGAGCCGGAAGAAGACCACCGCGGCGAGAACGCCGCCCGCGAGCCCTCCCATGGACGAGAGCCCTTGCCAGAACGTGAGGACGCGCCACGGCTCGGCGAGCTCCTCCGGATGGTAGAAGAACAGGTGCACGAGGTGCCCTGCCACCACGCCCGAGAGCACACCGACGACGGCGAAATCGTTGATGACCCGAGGGTCGCGCCCGAGCTGTCGCGCCGCCCGCGTGGCGAGGCTCACGCCCGCGAGGATGCCGAGCGCCGCCAGGACGCCGATTGATTGGATCGTGAACGGGCCAAGGGAAAGGCTCGGCAGCTCGAACCAGGGGATGACCGCGAAAGGCATCGAATAACTCCTCGACAGGCTAAAGCTTGGTGAACGTCCCGCCACGGGATCTCGTCTTCAGCTCGATGTCGAGGCGAGCCCTGGACCCGTCGTCGGCAGACCGACTCGGCGAACGCGAGGCGACCTGGCGGTCGCCTCTGTGTCCTGGGCGCGGTCGAGCAACGCCCGAAGGCGATGACCCGCTGGACCCGCCTTGCACCGAGCGTGCCCGAGTTCATGCTCACAGCATGCTGAGGCCCAACGCTGACTGTGCACGTCCTTCGGCGCTCTGGCCTCGGGAAACGTGACGGCGCCGGTCACTCCGTGACTTACCGCGGGTGGATCCCATTGACGTCCGCGACGTCCCGTCGCGATCGGCCAGCGGGTACCCACATCCTCCTCGCGTCGGCTGGCGTCACCCCACGTACCGGACCTCGCGGGCCATCCCCATCTCCATGTGGTAGGCGTTGTGGCAGTGGAAGAACCACCGTCCCGGGTTGTCGGCGCGGAACTCGAGCGACGCCTCGCCCATGTGCGGCGGAACGAGCACGGTGTCCTTCCAGGCGCGCCCCACGCGGAAGAAATGGCCGTGCAGGTGCATCGGGTGAAGCGCCATGCTCATGTTGCGCATGCGGAACCGGACCCATTCCCCGCGCCGGATCTCGATGAGATCTGCGTCCGGGTAGACCTGCCCGCCAATGGTCCACGCGGTCGACATCATGCCGCCCGAGAGGACGAGGTCCACCTCGCGGTCCGCGCGCGCCGCGGCGTCGTCGGGTTCGATCGCCTCCAGATCGCGGAGGCCGAGGAGGCTCCCGCGCCGGAGCCCATCGGGCTCCTGGCCGTCCGGTGGCGCCGACCGACGGGTGTCCACGTAGCGCAGGATGGCACGGGCTGGCTCCGGCGCGCCCTGGAGCGGTGCCGCAGCGATCGCCCATGCGCCGGGGTTGCGCGCTTCCACGATGACGTCGTATCGCTCACCCATCCCGATCTCGAGGGCGTCCACCTCGACGGGCTTCACCGGGCGACCGTCCGCATGCGACACGCGCATCCGGTGACCCGCGATCGCCACCCGGTACGTGGTGGCGCCCGACGGGTTCAGCAGGCGGAGCCGCACGCGCTCGCCTCGCTTCACGTCAAACGCGGGCGGATCCGCGGGCGGGCGGCCGTTCACGAGAAGCGCCAGGTAGTCGGGGATGCCGAGCGCGGACATGCCCGCCATCCCCATCATCGCGCCGCCCCGGCGGCGCATCATGCCGCCCTCCCCTCCCATCATCCCGCCGCCTCTCCCCATCATCCCGCCGCCCATCCCGCGCATCCCGCCACTGCCCGAGGCAATGTCGGGCGGATCGCCGGGAAGCAGGTCATCGAGGACGAGCGTGTAGTCGCGATCGTAGGGGACGTGCGGCGAGCGCTCCTCCACGACGAGCGCGCCCGCGAGGCCGCGATCGATCTGCACCCCCTGATGGCTGTGGTACATGTACGACCCGGCCGGCGACGCATCGAACTCGTACGTGAACGACGCGCCCGGAGCGATGGCCTCCTGCGTGAGCCCCGGCACGCCGTCCATCGCGTTCGGCACCGGGACGCCGTGCCAGTGGACGGTCGTCGGTTCGGGAAGCCGGTTCTCGACGACGATGCGGAGGCGCTCGCCCTCGCGCACGCGGATCTCCGGGCCGGGGTACCGGCCGTCGTACGTCCAGATCGCGCGGCGGCCGAGTGGCCCGACTTCGATCTCCGTCGCGGCCGCGGTGCGGTGGAACTCCCGAACGACGACGCCGTTGGAGCGACTCGCCTGAGGCACGGCCGCGCTCGCGGCGAGCGCTCCCGCTCCGGCGAGCGCTGCTCGGATGAATTCGCGACGTCCCCAGTATCTCGTCATGGCGACCTCAGATTGATGAGGAAGCGCCTTCGATGCGCTCCCGTCTGCGTCCGACGCGCGACCACGCGTGATCGCGTTCTCTACTCGAGCCCCTCTCCGTCTTCGGGTGCGCCTTCGCCCGTCCCGACCAGCGCGCCGGCGCGCCGCCAGACTTCCTTCGCCGCACTCTCCTTCTTGGACTGAATCGCGATGATGAAGCGTTCGCCGTAGCCCATGCGCACCTCGGCGAACACCCCCGGAACGGCCAGGGGACAGGAGCGAAGCGCGGCCTGGGTTGTCTCGCTCGACCGCATCCACGCGATGTGGCACTGCAGGCGCGCGTCCAGGTCCTCGCGGGTTGTCCGAGCTGGCGTGTGGAGGGTGACGAGCACGCCTGTCATCTTTGCGCTTCCCAGGACGGGCGCCCGCCGTGCCCCGCGTCCGGTCCACAGGTATCTATGGAGCGGCGCGATGTACTCGATCATGTAGGGAGCCTCGAGCGGGCTCACCTCGAGTTCCGCTTCCGGTATCCCGGCGCATGCGTCGGACCCGTGCGCGACACGCGCTGCCGATCCCCGCCCATGCGGGTTCGCGCAGGCGAGCGCCCCAGTGATGGCGAGCAATGTGAAGCTGGCCGCTCTGGCGGCGGCCATTGCCGAGTTCGTCCGGTTCATGAGCGAGCGCATGGCGAGACTCCGTCTCCGAGATCTCCGGCGCGTCGCGACCGCGACGTGACTGGTCAGACGACTCCGTCCGGCTCGCGATCGCGAACCGGCTCGAGGTCTCGGGACGGCACTAGATGCGAAGCGGGAGGGGTGGGCCGATGGGCTCGGTACCGACGACGCGGGGGCGGGCCGGCACATCCGCGACAGGCGCGACAGATCGCGGCAGCACGGCGACGAGGACCGCCGGTGCAACCGTCGGCGCATTCTCGCGCGCCGCCGGAGCGGTGTCCCGCTCCGTCACGCTCGGCCCCGTGCAGCAGGAGAGGGTCGGGTCAGTCGCCGCGCCCGTCGTTGGACAGCAGCAGTGCATGGGGGTGACCCACCCGAGCGCGTCGCAGCGCATGAACGCACCCGCATGGGTCGGCGCCCACGCAATGGCCGCGGCGATCAGCAGTGACACGGTGCGCTGCACGCTCCGGTCACCTACTCGGGTGCCCCCCGCCGGCGCAAGGCGTTTCCGCGTCATGCGCAGGTGGATGTCTCATAGCACCCTGTTGTCATCCTCACTGCATCTGATATGCTTTCACGGCCCCAACACAGAGTCTTTCGCTCTCCGGAATGCCGCCCGAGAAACCCGCCAGCACCCTTCCGCTGCCGCTCCGGCTCGGCCTGTCGCTCGTGCTGTGCGGCGTCTTCGCGGAGGCTCTCTTCCGCGCTCCGACGATGGGATTCTTGGTGGAGGGGCCCGGAGCGCGCGTGCTCGCCGTCGTCACCGCGCCGCTCTTGCGCCGCTACCTTCCGATCCGCTCGTGGGTCATCGCACATCCCTGGCTCAGCGCCGTCATCGCGATCGTGACCACCACGGCCCTGCTGCTCATCGCGCGCCAGCTGCTCCTCTTCTGGCGGAATCAGATCGTGTCGCGCATCGCGGGCCTCGGCGCCGGTGGGGCCGCTGGGAGTGGACACCGATCTATCTGACCGAGCAGCAACGTGACTCGCACCGGCACGTCATCGGGAAGACCGGTAGCGGCAAGAGCCACGGAGTGATCTGGCCACAGGTCTTCCAGGATGTCCTCGCCGGCAAGGGCTGCCTCGTCATGTCCGGCAAGGGCAGTGACGAGGAGATCGAGATCATCAAGGCGATCGCCAGCGCCGCAGGACGCGAGCAGGACCTGCGGGTGTTCGCGCTGCCGGCCTGGAATCAGCCGCAGTTGTTCACGCACTCGTACAACATGGTGTTCGTCGAGCCGCGCACGCCTGACGGCCCCGGAGGCGATCCGGTGGTCACCGCCGAACGCGTCTTCTCGGTTCTGCCTCTGGGGGACAATGCGTACTACAACACCCAAGCCCAGATCTTCTTCACGAACCTCTGCAAGCTCCTCCACGGCATGGTGGACGGCGACGGGCATGGGTTGCCGTTCACGATGCGCGACATCGGCGTCTGTTTGAAGGGGGTCGGCGACGACGGCTGCTGGAACCGGGCGCTCACGTGGGGCCTGGAGACTTCGAAGGAGCGCGGCGCGGCGAAGGAGATCAAGTCGCACATCGTCCGGCTCGGCCGCGACATCCACAAGGCGCTCTCCGGTCTCGTCGGCGTGGTCGATAAGTTCCAGGCGCCTCAGGTGAACGCGTACGACCCCGACATCGTGATCAGCGACGTCCTCGAGCAGAACCAGATCGTGTACGTCCAGCTTCCCTCCAACCTGTTCAAGCTGCAGGCGCCCGCGCTGGGGAAGGTGTTCCTCATCGACGTGCAGCAGCAGGGCTCTCTCAGGCAAGTACACCGAACCACCCGCAGCCAGCGGGCGTTCAGCGTCGTCGTGGACGAGTTCGCGCGGTTCGCGGACAGGTCCATCGTCGACAGCCTGAACCAGCTGCGGGACGCACACGTGCAGTTCACGCTCGCGCACCAGAGCGTCGCGGATCTCGAGATCGTCAGCCGCGAGTTCGCGATGGCCGTCTGGGACAACACGCGGTGCAAGGACGTTCTCAAGCAGGACAACCCCGCGCTGTGCGAGCTCGTGAGCAAGTCGATCGGCACGGTGCAGGAGGTGCAGAAGACGGTGCGCACGGAGAAGGGCCCGCTCCTTACCGCGCTGGCGACACGCGACGCATCCACGCGCCTCGTGGAGTCGTACAAGCTCCACCCGAACGCGATCAAGAACCTCGCTCGCGCCGGCCAGGGCTACCTCTTTAGCGACGAGGGCCTGCGCCCCATCTGCTACGGGATGCTGCCCGTGAGCTTCCGCGCCACGTATCCGCTCGCGCGCAAGGATCAGTCCGGCGCGCGAGGTCTCAAACTCTACGAGAAGTTCGTCCTCGGGTCCCCGGAGGCCAGTCTCAAGGACGAATCCACCCTCGCGAGCAGCCGCAAGGTTGCTGGAACGGGAAAGCGACATGATCCCCGAGCCCGTCATTGAGGACGTGCGGTCGCGGCTGGATGCGGTCGCCGTGATCGGTCGTCACACGAAGCTGCGCAAGAGCGGTTCGAGCTTCGTCGGCACCTGCCCATTCCATGCCGAGAAGAACCCGAGCTTCCGCGTGTACGC
>WNGA01012583.1_pt1 | contig 18984 bp, 19 predicted proteins | sample 5400061 | NCBI WGS metagenome assembly WNGA01 (sample SAMN13153366, study PRJNA577476) | soil metagenome | isolation source: 100 cm soil or saprolite under grassland replicate 2 | place: USA:California | collected 2016-06-15 | reverse complement strand
GCTCGCGCTCGCAGACGGCGAGCACCTCTTCGAGACCGAGCGGCTCGAAGTAGAGCCGGTCGGAGGTGTCGTAGTCGGTCGAGACCGTCTCCGGGTTGCAATTGACCATGACCGCCTCGTAGCCGAGCGATCGGAAGCTCTGTGCGGCGTGGACGCAGCAGTAGTCGAACTCGATCCCCTGGCCGATGCGATTCGGGCCGGAGCCGAGGATGACGACGCGAGGCTTGTCCCCGGTCGGAAGAGCTTCGTCGGCTTCGCCCCAGGTGGAGTAGTAGTAGCTGGACTCGGCCTCGACCTCGCCGGCGCACGAATCGACGCGACGGTAAACCGGTCGGACGCCCCAATTGCGCCGCTTGGCGCGGACCGCGTCCTCGGATGCGCCGCATTGCCCGGCGACGTCGGCATCCGACCAGCCGGCGCGCTTCAGTCGCAAGAAGTCGTCGGAGACGAGGTCCTCCAGCGACAGCTGGTCGGGCTCGCGTGCGAGTTCCGCCTGGAACCAGGGGTGCGCGCCCTCCGGGAGCTGCCAGGGCTCGTCGGCGTCGAGCTCGCGCGATCGCTGTGCCTTGCGGAAGGCCTCCACGAAGGTCCGGCCGATCCCCATCGCCTCGCCGACAGACTTCATCTGCGTGCCGAGGGTTGGATCCGCACCCGGAAACTTCTCGAACGCGAAGCGCGGGAACTTGACCACCACGTAGTCGAGCGTCGGCTCGAAGCTCGCGGGAGTCGTGCCGGTCAGGTCGTTCGGGATCTCGTCGAGCGTGTAGCCGACGGCGAGCTTCGCCGCCACCTTGGCGATCGGGTAGCCGGTCGCCTTCGAGGCGAGCGCCGACGAACGGGAGACGCGCGGGTTCATCTCGATCACCCGCAGCTCCCCCGTGTCGCGCTCACGGGCGAACTGGATGTTCGAGCCGCCGCACTCGACGCCGACCGCGCGGATGACCGCGGCCGCGGCGTCGCGCAGCTCCTGGTATGCGTGGTCGGAGAGCGTCATCTGCGGCGCGACTGTGACGGAGTCGCCCGTGTGCACCCCCATCGGGTCGATGTTCTCGATCGAGCAGACGATCACGACGTTGTCGTTACGGTCGCGCACGACCTCCAGCTCGAACTCGTCCCAACCCTGCACCGACTCCTCGACCAGGACCTGGCCGATCGGACTCTCGGCGATGCCGAGCTCGACCTGCCGACGCAGCTGCGCAACCGTCTCGACGAAGCCGCCGCCGTGACCGCCGAGCGTAAATGCCGGCCTGATCACCGCAGGCGTGGCGAGGCCGGCCAGTTGCTCGCTGCCGGTGACGATTCTGGAGCTCGGCACTTTGAGACCGACCGCGCGAACTGCTTCCCGGAAGAGCTCCCGATCCTCGGCGCGACGGATCACCTCGAGCGGCGCGCCGATCAACTCGACCCCGAGGTCGTCGAGGACGCCGGCCTCCGCCAGTTCGCGCGCGAGGTTGAGCGCCGTCTGGCCGCCCATCGTCGGCAGCAGCGCGTCGGGTCGCTCGCGCGCGAGCACGTCCGCGACTCCGTCGAGGTCGAGCGGCTCGAGGTAGGTACGGTCCGCGAAACCCGGGTCGGTCATGATCGTCGCCGGGTTGGAGTTGACCACGACCGTCCGGAAGCCGTCCTCGCGCAGGACCTTCAGCGCCTGACAGCCGGCGTAGTCGAACTCGCAGGCCTGTCCGATCACGATCGGCCCGGAGCCGATCAGGCAGATCGTTCCAAGGTCACGCCGCCTCGGCATACGCCACCTCTTCGACCCACTTCTCGATGATCGGCCACGCGTCGTGCGGACCGGGCCCGGCCTCAGGGTGGAACTGCACCGAGCGCGCGTGCTCGAGCGGGAAATCGAGGCCCTCGACGGTCCCGTCGTAGAGGGAGACGTGCGTTGCCTCGCGCGCATCCGATGGTGTGACAGCGAAGCCGTGGTTCTGGCTAGTCACGAGAACGCGCTCCGTCGCGCGCTCCAGCACCGGGTGGTTGGCGCCGCGATGCCCGAACGGAAGCTTGAACGTCTCGTGTCCCACGGCCAGCGCGAGCAGTTGGTGGCCGAGACAAATCCCGAGGATCGGCACGCGGCCGATGAGCTCTCGCACGACGGCGATCTCGTCGGTGAGCGGCTCAGGGTCCCCGGGCCCGTTCGAAAGCAGGACGCCGTCGAAGCGCAGCAACTCCTCCGCCGTCGCATCGTGCGGGAAAACGGTGACGGCGGCACCCGCTCCCGCGAGGCGGCGGAGGATCGAGCGCTTGCAGCCGTAGTCGACGACGGCGATGCGGGCGCGGCCGGCGTCCGAATAGACGTACGGCCGCGCGGTCGAGACGTCCGCCGCAAGCGCGCGGCCCGCCATCGAAGGCTGCGACCGCGCCACCGAAACCGCCTGCTCGACCGATCCCTCCCCGGCGACGACGACGCCTCGCAGCGCGCCCGCGTCACGAAGCTTGAGCACGAGCGAGCGCGTGTCGATGCCGCTGAGCGCGACGACGCTGCGCTCGTGCAACCAGTCCGTCCACCCCGGCCCGCGCGCCTCGCGCATGAGCACCGCGCGGGCGTGCGGGCGTGCGGATTCCGAGCGACCCTCGGCGACGCCGTAGTTCCCGATCATCGGCGCCGTGAAGCAGATCAGCTGCTCCGCGAAGCTCGGGTCGGTGACGACCTCCTGGTAGCCCGTCATCGCGGTCGTGAAGACGGCCTCGCCGACGGCAAAGCCCTCTGCGGCGACCGAATCGCCTCGAAAGACTGTTCCGTCCTCGAGCGCGAGGAAGCCTGTCACGAGTAAACCAGCCTTCCGGCCGCGACGGTCGCGCGGACCTTGCCCTTTACCGTCTTGCCGAGCAGCCAGGAGTTCACCGAGCGCGAGCGGAAGACCTCCTCGGTGATCCGGTAGCTCGCGTTGAGGTCGAGCAGGACGAGGTTCGCGGCCGCGCCGACCGCGATGCGAGGCTCGTCGAGACCGTACGCCCGCGCCGGACCGGCCGACAACCGCTCGAGCATGGTCTCGAGGGGGACGATGCCCGGTTCGACGAGATGCGTGTACAGGGCGGCGAACGCCGTCTCGAGCCCGGTGACGCCGAACGGCGCAGCCTCGAATGGGACCTCCTTCTCGTGCCGGGCGTGCGGAGCATGGTCGGTCGCGATCGCCGTGATCGTCCCGTCCTTGAGGCCCTCGATCAGCGCCGCGCGGTCCGACTGGGAGCGGAGCGGCGGGTTCATCTTCACGTTGGGGTCGAGCGAGCGCACAGCCTCGTCCGTAAGGCAGAGATGGTGCGGCGTCACCTCGGCCGTCGCCTGGACGCCCTCTGCGCGCGCACGCCGGAGCGCCTGCACCGACTCCCAGGCCGACAGGTGGAGCAGGTGGAGCGACTGCCGCTCGTACGCGGCAAGCGAGAGGTCGCGCTCGACCATCAGGCTCTCGGCGACGGATGGGTAGCCGGTGAAGCCGAGCTCCGCCGAGACGTCGCCCTCGTGCATCTGGCCGCCGCGCGACAGCGTGGGCTCTTCGCAGTGCAGCGCGAGCCGCCGACCTGTTACCGAACCGTACTGGAGCGCGCGCCGCATCAGTCCCGCCGCCGCGACCGGAACGCCGTCGTCACTGAACCCGACGGCCCCGCCCTCCGCGAGCTCCCCCATCTCGGTCAGCTCTGCGCCGGCCTGGCCCTTCGTGATCGAGGCGAGGAAGCCGACGGGGATCTCGGCTTCGACGCGCGCCGTCTCGACGAGCGACCCGAGCGTCGCGGCTGAGTCGACGACGGGGTCCGTGTTCGGCATGGCCAGGATGGCGCAGTAGCCGCCTGCCGCCGCTGCGGTCGTCCCGGAGGCGATCGTCTCCTCGTCCTCGCGTCCGGGGGTACGCAGGTGGACGTGCGGATCGACGAACGCCGGGGCGAGGACCAGCCCTTCGGCGTCGAGGACTCGGTGCGCATTCGTGTCGAGGTCGGTGCCGAGTGCGACGATCACGCCCTCGTCGACACGCACGTCGAGGGTCGCGTCCACACCGGCTGCGGGATCCAGCACGCGGGCGCCGCGAACGACGACGTTCTCCCGCGGAGCGTCCTTGACGACGAGCATTTACGCCACCTCCAGAACGGACTCGGTCTTGATCCCGACGGGACCGCTCGTGAGCAGGTCGTAGAGCACGGCCATCCGCGTCACCAGCCCGGCGCGCACCTGCGTCTCGATCAGCGCGTCGGCGTGATCCGCCACGCGCGGATCGATCTCCACGCCCCGGTTCATCGGTCCGGGATGCATCACCTTCTGTCCGGGGCGCAGCCGCTCCGGCGTGATCCCCCAGCGCGCGGTGTACTCGCGCAGCGAGGGGACGTAGTTCGCACCCTCCTGCATCCGCTCGCGCTGCATGCGGAGCACGTAGACGACGTCCGCGGCTCCGATCGTGCCGATTTCGGTCGTGGCGTCGCAGTCCATCGCCTCGATCCCGCGCGGGAGCAATGCCGGCGGAGCGACGAGGGTGACGTGCGCGCCCATGAGCGCCAGCGCCTGGATCAACGACCGCGCGACGCGGGAGTGCAGGACGTCGCCGACGATCGCCACGTGCAGCCCCTCGAGCCGACCGAGCTCCTCGCGCATCGTGTAGAGGTCCAGCAGCGCTTGCGTCGGATGCTGGTGCTTCCCGTCGCCGGCGTTCACGACGTGGGCGTCCGTGACGTGCGCGACGAGATGCGGTGCGCCGATCTGCGGGTGCCGGATCACGATCACGTCCGGGTCGTAGGCGCCAAGGGTGACGGCCGTATCCTTGAGCGACTCCCCCTTGTCCACGGAGGACCCGGTGGACTTGATCGACATCGTGTCGGCCGAGAGGCGCTTCGCCGCGAGCTCGAAGCTCGAGGACGTGCGCGTCGACGACTCGTAGAAGACGTTGATCACGAGCCGGCCCTTCAGCGTCGGCAGCTTCTTGACCTCGCGCTCGAGCGACCGCTCGAACGTGCGCGCTGTCGCGAGCAGCCGCTCGACGTCGTCGCGGGTGACGTCCTTGATCGAGATGAGGTGCCGCTTCGGCGGCCGCGCGGGTGGGCGCAGGTCCTCCCGCATGACCCGAATGTCAGCTGTCATCGCTCCCCTCCTCTGGCGCCGGCACGAGCAGGATGCGGTCGACCTCGTCCACCTCGAGCAGCTGCACCTGGATGCGCTCGTCGCGGGAGGTCGGGAGGTTCTTGCCCACGTAGTCGGGGCGGATCGGCAGCTCGCGGTGGCCGCGGTCGACGAGGACGGCGAGCTGGATGCGGTCCGGCCGGCCGTAGTCGAACAGCGCCTCGATCGCAGCCCGAATCGTCCTGCCCGTGTAGAGCACGTCGTCGACGAGCACGACGGTCTTGCCCTCGAGCGGGAAGTCGAGCGTCGTCGAGCGCACTACCGGCTGCGGATGACGGGGCGCGTCCCCGCCGCGCACCTGGACGTCGTCGCGGTAAAAGGTGATGTCGACGGCGCCGAGGGCGGGCGCCTCGCCGGCGCGCTCCTCCACGAGGCGGCGCAGACGCTGCGCAAGCGGGACGCCGCGCGTCTGGATCCCGACGAGCGCGACGCGCGAGAGGTCCGGATTCGCCTCGATGATCTCGTGCGCGATGCGGGACAGCGTCCGGCGGAGCGCTTCCGCGTCCATCAGAACTCTCTCTGCGGAAGCAGGCGCAGGCAGCTTCATTCGACTCCTTTCCGGCCTCACTGGACCGGGTTAAAGGGGTTCGGTCGCGGCGGAGCCTACTCGACCGGCCGGACGGTGTCGATCAGCCGACCACGATCGCGTCGAGGACGGCCGCGCGGAAGCGCCGCACGTGAAGCAGCCGCGCCGTCGGGGGATAGCGCAATACAAGCGAGCTCTTTCGTCCGAACGAGGAGCGCGGTGCGGCCGTCCAGCCGCGAAGCGGCCGTACTCACTACCCGCGCGAGAGCGCAGCTTTCGCGCGGACCTTTCGGGCGGCTAAGGCTCGCCGACGATCTCGTCGGGCTCGGTCATCGCCTCGATCGCGTCCTGCGCCTCCTCGACCGACGATTCGGGAACCGAGACGGTGACGGAGTCGTCCTCGCCGTCGGCGAGCTCCGCCTCGATGCCCGCGGAGCGCAGGATCTCCTGGATCTCCTCCGCCTCGGTCACGTCGCCTGCAACCGCGACTCGTACGAGCTCCGCCATTGCGCCGCCGATGATACGGGCTCCGGCTCCTCGCGGCGTTGGAGCGCGCCGGCCAACACGGTGACCAAGGACCGGAAGGCAGAGCGGCGCGAAGGCAGAGCTTTCGCGCCGCTTACGTTCCGGGCTCAGGCTCTGCGTTGCGATGCAGCGCGCCGCCCTTCACGAGCTGGGGCGTCCCGCGTTCGGCGAACGGCACGTCGATGACGTCGAAGTCCCGCGGGACGACGGTCTCCGCGAAGATCTCCCGCGCCTCGCGCGCGATCTCGGGACCGAAGTACCGGCTCGACAGGTGCGTCAAGGCCAGCAGGCCCACATTCGCCCGGCGTGCAGCCTCCGCCGCCTGTGCGGCCGTTTGATGCCTGGTCTCCTCGGCACGTTCGCGCTCCTCCTCGGAGAACGTCGCCTCGGTCACGAGCACGTCGGCGCCCCAAGCCGCCTCGACGACCTCCTCCGAGGGCGCGGTGTCGCCTGTGACGACGATCTTCCGGCCCGCCCGCGGCGGACCGAGCACCTGCTCGGATGTCACCGTGCGCCCGTTCGGCAGCGTCACCGATTCCCCGCGCTGCAGCGTGCCGCGCTCGGGCCCGTTCGGGACGCCGAGCGCGTCAGCACCGCCAACGTCGAAATGTCCCGGCCGCGTCGCCTCGATCAGCGACCAGCCGAGTGACCGCACACCGTGCGAGACATCGAACGTCGCCAGCCGGTAGCCGTCACGCTCGAGCACATCGCCCGGCTCGAGCTCGACGAGTCGGACCTCGTACGTGAGCTTGCCGACGACACGCTTGAGCGAGCCGAGGAGATCGACCAGGCCCCGTGGCCCGTACACGTCGAGGGGAAGCTCGCGGCCGCGCAGCGCGAACGTCTTGAACATCCCCGGAAGACCGAGCACGTGGTCGGCATGGAAGTGCGTGACGAAGACCTCGCGCAGCTCGACCAGCCCGACGGCTGAGCGCAGGAGCTGCCGCTGGGTCCCCTCGGCGCAGTCGAACAGCAGCCGCTCGCCCCCACGCCGCACGAGCAGGGCCGCCGGCGCCCGCTGTGCGGTCGGCATCGAGCCGGCTGTACCGAGAAAGACGAGGTCGAGATCCACGGCTCGATTCTAGGTTCGTGCACTCAAGTCCTCCTGCGCGCGAACCGATAGCGGCCCTGAGGACTGAGATGGAGTCTCAGGTAGCACCAGGGGTCTCCCGCGCGTGGGCGGTTCACCGCTCCGTCACGCTCCTGCGCGTCTTCCTGATGGCAAGCGCGGCGATCCTCTTCGTCGGCGCGATCCTCCTGGGTTCCGTCCTGACGGCGTCGCTGCGTTGGCAGGCGCTCGAGGACAGTCGCACCAGCCTGACGCAGTACGTCGACGGCGTGCTCAGGCCACAGCTCGTGCGCGGCGATCGCATCCACGTCTCACCGCACTTGCCGCTCCAGATCAAGGCGCAGCTGCGCCGCCAGCCGGACCTTCTGACGGTCAAGGTCTGGCGTCCGGACGGCGTTCTCGTCTGGACGAATCGCGCCCCCGAGCGCATCGGACGAAAGTTCGCCCTCGAAGGAGATCTCGGCGAGACGATCCGCGAGAACCACGCGACCGCGTCGATCGACGAGCTCGGCGAAGACGAAGGCGCCGCCGAGACCGCACTCGGACTCGACCATGTGTTCGAGGTCTACGCGCCGCTGCTCAGCGCGGATGGCAGGCGTGCACTCGGCGCCTACGAGATCTACGCCAAGCCGCAGCACGCCGAGATGTTCATCGCCTCGCGCAAACGCGTGATCTGGTTGGCCGTCTTCGCCGTCTTCGCGGCGCTCTATGCCGCGCTCGCGCTGCTGGTGCGCACAGCCTCGTCGACGCTGCGGCGACAGTCCTCCACCCTCCAGGCCCGTTCACGCGAGCTCATGGACTCCTACCGACGCCTGGAGGAGAGCTCGCTCGAGGCGATCGAGAGCCTCAACGCGACGGTGGACAAGAAGGACCCGTACACCGCAGGCCATTCGGCACGGGTGCAGCGCGTCGCGCTCGCCGTCGCGGAGGAGCTCGGCATACTGCGGGAGCGCTTCGATGCCGTGCGATACGGCGGGCTGTTCCATGACATCGGCAAGATCGCCGTCCCGGACAGCATCCTCGCGAAGCCGGGAGCGCTCGAGGAGCACGAGTACGAGGCGATCAAGCGGCATCCGGCCGACGGCGCCGACATCGTCTCCCACTTCAGCCGCCTGCACGAAGCCGTGCCGCTGATCCGCCATCACCACGAGCGCTGGGACGGCAACGGCTATCCCGATCAGCTGGCGGGCGACGAGATTCCTGCGGAGGCCTGCGTCGTCGGCCTAGCCGATGCCTGGGACGCCATGACGACGGATCGCCCCTACCGCCCGGCCCTGACGGTCGAGCAGGCTGCGGCGGAGGTGCGCCGCTGCCGCGGGACGCAGTTCTCCCCCGCCGTCGTGGACGCCTTTTTCGCCGCCTTCAGACGGCAGCCGGCCCTGTTCGAGCCGGACGAGCCGGACGCATCGTTCGAGATCGCCGCCACGGCTTGAGCCCGCGATAGGCTCGGTCGGTGCCGAGCGACACCGGCCTCAATGTCACGGTTTGGGGTGACGACGAACCTGCCGTGCTGGTCCACGGGAGCTTCGGTTGGGGAACGGAAACGTGGCGCGAGCAGAAGCCGCTCGCGGATTCGTACCGCCTGCTGCTCGTCGATCGGCGCGGTTTCGGCGGCAGTCCGGCGAACGGACGGGTTGATTTCGAGCGCGACGCCGAGGACGTCGCAGACCTGCTCGGCGAAAGCGCACACCTCGTCGGCCACTCGTACGGCGGAGTCGTCGCGCTGCTCGCGGCCGCCCGACGGCCGGCCGGAGTACGTTCCCTCGCCGTGATCGAACCGCCGGCACTCGGGGTCGTTCGTGGCCGCCCTCCGGTGGAGGAGTTCATCGAGCGGATCGCAAACGCGGTCGAAGAGGCCGCGGACCCGCCCGACTACCGCATGCGCTTTCTCCACTCCTTCGGCTTCCCGGCGGAACGCGAGGATTTCGAGGGAGCCGCTCTCGCCGCCGCACGCTCTTCGTGGGGAGAGCGGCACCCATGGGAGGCTGAGGTTCCACTCGACGACCTCGCGCGTGCCGCGTTTCCGAAGCTCGTCGTGCGAGGCGCGTGGGACAAGGTTCCGCCGGAGGCGCGCGAGTGGGGCGGCACCATCTTCGCGAGCATCTGCGACGTGCTCGAGGAAAGGCTTGCGGCCGACTCGGCCCTGTTCACGGGCGCGGCACACAGTCCGCAGTTGCTCGGCAAGTCGTTCAACGAGCGGCTGCGCGCGTTCTGGGAGTCGAGTTGAACGCAGACGTCCGTGAGCTCCTCCGCCGTGAAGTCGCCGCCGACGAGTACGACGAGATCCGCGAGCTCTGGAAACGTCACTCGATCGCCGAGGACGAGCGCGACCTCCCGGGCCTGATCTCGACGCTGACCGACGACTGCGTGTACGAGCTCGTCCAGACGGGCCATCGCTGGGAAGGACACGAGGGAGCGGCACGCTTTTACGGCGAGCTGCTGGCCGCTTTCCCGGACATCCACTTCGCTCTGACGGACATCGTCATCGGGCCGCAGGGCGTCTGCGAGGAGGCGGACGTGACCGGCACGCACGAGGCTGCATGGCTCGGCTTCCCACCGTCGGGCGAGCGCCTCGCCTGGAAGGTCGTGATCTTCTTCCCGTGGGACTCCGAGCGGAGGCTGTTCCGCGGAGAAAAGGTTTACATCGCGGGCCTCCCACTCACGCAGAGCTAGCTAGCTAGTAGTAGTACTCAGAGCTAGCTAGTAGGGCAGCGTGAGGCGCTGGCCCGGGACCAGGGTCGTACCACTCAGGTGGTTGCGCCCCTGGAGCTTCCAGATCCCCTCGCGGGGGTCGCCCGGATAGTGCGCCGCGGCGATCGACCAGAGCGTGTCGGTCGGTTTCACGACGTACGTGACGGGCCTGCCGGCGCCTCCGGAAGGGCGGGCGATGACCCCGACAAGCAGCGAGACGGCCAAGAGCAGGACTGCGAGCTTGGGGAACATGTGTTCGTACCATAACGAACACGTGTTCGTCTTGTCAAGCCTAGAGCGTGACGAGCTCCGGTGTGATCCGGCTTCCCCGCACCGTCAGGACGAGCATCGAGTGGACGGGGGCACTCCGCCTCTCCGTCGGGGAACCGGGATTCAGCACCCAGAGGTGCTGGAAGCGCTCGACCTGCGGCAGGTGGGTATGGCCGTAGACGACCGCGTCGCAGTCCTCGAAGCGCGCGGCAAGCCGCGCCTCGCGACGGATCCGCGGCCCCGAGTCGTGCACCATGCCGATCCGGACGCTCTCCACCTCGACCACTCGTTGCTTCGGCAGCGTCTGCTTGAGGGCCGGTTCGTCCATGTTCCCGTGCACCCCCTCGACCGGCGGCCCGAGCCGGCGGAGCTCCTCGAGGAACTGCGCCGACACGAAGTCTCCGCCGTGCAGCACGAGCTCGGCGCGGCCGAGCAGCCTCACGCATTCGTCGGGAAGCGTTCTCGCACCCCTCGGCGCGCAGGTCGCAGATCATGTCCCAGTGGAGGCCGGAATCGTTCCGGCCGCCCAGCTTCTTAAAGCTCGACCCGAGCGCCAGGTGGAGCGTGCCGCCGATCTTCTCGTCGAACAGGATGTCGCGCGTGAAGCGGTCGATCTCGTAGTTCAAGCCGAAGGCCACCTCGCCGAGGATGCGCGAGCCCTCGTCCATGTCGAGCAGCGACTGCAGATAGTCGTCGCCGGTGGTCGCCTCGGCGTGCACGACGCGGCCACCCTCGAAACGCAGCCGGACGTCCTCCACCCCACGCCCTCCGAAGATTGCGGGAAACGAGAAACGAATCTCGCCAGCGGTCTCCGTCTCGACCGGGCTCGTGAAGATCTCGCCGTCCGGCATGTTGAGCTTGCCGTCCGCTGCCAGCCAGCTCCGGCCGTCGACGCCGAGACGCAGGTCCGTGTCGGGGCCCACGATGCGAAGCTCGCGGACCGCGTCGAGCTCCCGTACCCGTGCGTTCAGCTCGGCCGAGACGGCACGCCAGTGCGCCACCGGATCCTCGTCCGGCCGTACGTGGCAGGCGCCGTAGACGAAGTCCTCGTACTCTGCGAGCGACATCTCGGCGTCCTGCGCGTGGGCGTCGCTCGGAAACCTCGTCCCGACCCAGTGTGCCTCGCCGGCGTCGATCCGCTCCCAGAAGCGGTTCGTCAGCTTGCGCCTCGAGGCGATCCGGCGGCTGACGCGCTGCGGGTCCGCCTGCGTCAGTGAGCGCGTGTTGCGGTCGGACCAGATGGTCGCGATCGCATCCAGGTTCTCGACCTCGAAGCGGTCGATTTCGGAGACGAATGAGAGCTGGTCGTCCGAGGCCTCGTTCACCGCGATGACATCGAGTCCCTCGACTTCGATGCGCGTCCGCGGATTCGCACCCGCGCGGAGGGCCTGCCGGTAGACCTCGGTGACGAGCGGCGCCGCCACCGTGCCGCCGTCGATCCGGACGAGCTGGCCGGCACGAAGCTCGAGCGAGTAGTCGACAAGGAGCTCGGCCAACTTCGTCACGCGCGGATCAGTCATGCCGATCCTTATATCGCATCCAGGCCATCACCAAGATCGGCCAAAACAGACACGTCTAGCCCCGGAAGGTGCGCGTGAAGGTCGTCCGCGAAGAGTGACCTTGACGCGGTAGGCGCCGTGAGTGAGCTTCGGGAGCCTGAACAGGAGGTTGCGTGCCGCGTCGCCCTGGCCCGAGGCTCCGGTGAGCCTTCGCGTGCTCGAGGTGCGCGTGATCCTGACGTCATAAGCAAACGCTTCGTCCGCTCGCACGAGGAACGAGTGAGGCAGGGACTTGAAGCTCGCGCGCGCTCCGACCAGGCGCTCGCTGTGTTGCCACTGGACCTCCCTGCCGCGGCACTGCTGATTCGCGTGGATCGCTTCCTTGACCGCTCCGTAGGCCGCGCGCCGGGTGAAATCCGGGAGAACGAGCCCGCTCTGCCAGGCGGGCAGGCTGGTCTCGTCCACGGCGTGGAAGAAGTTGAGGAGCGCAACGCTCGGCTCGCAGGCCATCAAAGCGATCAGCTGGGCGTAGTACGAGGCCTGCGTCCGCTCGTCGACGACGGGGACGTTTTCGCTGCCGGTGTAGAGCGAGGCCTTCTCCGGTGCGACCCGCGCCTGGTAGCCGACTTCGTCCACGAAGATGCGCACGAACGGCCCTCCCGACCCTCCCGTCTCGCGAAAGAGCGGCTGCGCAGTCCCGTGGAAGGCGTCCCACCAGGCCTGCTTGAAGCGGTCGAGGTTGACACAACCGACTTTCGGCCAGACATAGCCGAGAGCGGGCGCGTCGGTGTTCTGGTTCGGGTAGCAGTGGATCGAGACGTCGTCGGCGATCGGCTTCGTCCGGCCGCTCTTGCGGTACGCCTCACCAACCTCCGCGAGGAATCGGATCGGCGAATGCGAGACGTTGCTGACCGCGTCGAAGTCGTCGTTGCCGCGCGGAGAGAGGCCGAAGGCGATCACGTCGATGCCGGGGTCGACGGCTTTGAGCGCGTCGTAGCACGCGGCCATCGCCTCCTCCTGGACGAAGCCCGAGATCCCGTTGCCGGCGTCGTCGAACTGTGGCTGATGGAAGCGGGGCTGGTTGCCCTCGTTGAGGCAGATGATCTTGCGGACGTACGCGTAGCGCTCCGCTACCCGGGCCGCGTACTGCGCGAACAGCTGGACCCCGTTCGGCGTGTCCACGAGCGCGCGCGCCTTGAGCGGGTAGATGGCGAAGATGACCTCGACCCCGCGCCGCATTGCCTGCGGGATCGACCGGTCGAGAAAGGCCTGGTCGACGATCGTCGTCGGGTTCGCCGGGTCCCAGAAGACGGCGATCCGGTTCTCGGTCATGCCGATGTCGGTCAGCATGTTGAAGAACTGGGCGCCACCGTCCTCGGCGTACTTGCCCGCGTCGTCCGCGACGCCGAAGGTCGTGCTCGAAGCTACACCGGCGAGCGCCAGAGCCGCGCACGCGGATGCCAGGACCGCAGTGATCCGCCACATGCACCTCTTGTCGGCAGATCAGGGGCGGAGTTTGAGTACAGCGTCGACGAGCTTCCCCGCCCCGAACCGGACCGGGTCATCGGCTGGGAGGCCGGTCTCCTCCTCGGCCTCGGCGATCGCCGCCCGCGCCTCTTCCTCGGAGACGGGGGACGTGTTCAGGGCGATGCACGCGACCTTCGCCGGGCGGAGCTTCAGCGACATGTGCTCGTGGAGCTCGACGAGCTCCCTCAGGCTGACGATCGGGGAGGCGGTCGGGTCACCTTCCGTGATCGTCCGCCCCACCTCGTGGCAGAGCACGTAGAGATGCGGTGCGCTCCCGTGCATCAGGCCGACCGTCACGCCGGAATAGACCGGATGCAGGATCGCGCCCTGGCCTTCCACCCAGAGCAGGTCTCCGTGCTTCGCACCCTCGACCACCAGCCGCTCGGCTGCACCAGCGAGGAAGTCCGACACGACCGCGTCGACCGCGATTCCCCAACCCGCGATCGCGATGCCGGTCTGCCCGGTCGGGACGAACACGGAGCGCAGGCCCCGCTGCCGCGCCTCGAGATCGAGCTCGCAGGTCGCCGTCATCTTCCCGATCGCGCAGTCCGAGCCAACCGTGAGGACGATGGTCGCGTCCGCCTCGAGGTTCTCCCCGGTGGCGGTGCTGAGATCCGTCGGCGGCGCACGCAGGTCGCGGAGCTCGACGCCGTGCCTCGCCGCCAGCTCCGGGAGACCGGGAATGTCGTGGAGGCGGACGTGCAGGCCGTTCTCGAGGTCGAGACCCTTGGCGACGCAGCTCTTGAGCAGCTCCTGCCAGTCGCCGGGGAAATGTCCGCCCTGGGTGACGACGCCCACCAGCGCCGTGTTCGGGTTGAAGCAGAGCGCGTCGTTGACGGAACCGACGATCGGCACGCCGTCGTCCGTCTGTCCCGCCCGCTTCGTATCGAGGATGGCCACGACCGACTCGCGGCGATAGCGCATGACTCCGCGCAGAGTCTTCCCGTAATGCGGGTCGTGCGAGAACTCTTCAGCGAGGACTAGGTACTTCTTGTCTGACACCGAGGCCGGGTTCGTCGGAAGGTACCTGCACGCCGTTTCGCAACTCCACTCCAGGCCAGGGGTCGTAGGCCAGCAGCAGGTTGCCGTCGAGATCGACGTGGTCGCAGAGGCTCGCGATCTGCGCGGCGGCCGCGATCCCGAGTCCCGACTCCACCATGCAGCCGAGCATCACCCCGAGCCCGAGCGCGCGGGCGGCATACACCATGCGCACGGCCTCGCGGATGCCGCCGGATTTCGCCAGCTTGATGTTGATCCCGTCGGCGTACTCAGCGCAGGCCGCCACGTCTCCGAGCCGGTGACAGTCCTCGTCGACGTAGATCGGGATCGGCGACGCCGCCTTCAGGCGGGCAGTCCCCGGGTCGCCGGCAGGTAGCGGCTGCTCGCAGTAGACGACGCCCAGTGTCGCAAGCTGCGGGAGCGCATCCAGCGCTTCCTCGAGCGTCCAGTACTCGTTCACGTCGACCTGAAGCGGCACTTCGGTGGTCGCTCGCACCGCGCGCACACGCTCGACGTCGAGACCGTCGCGCGCGCCGAGCTTGAGCTTCAACCGCAGGAACCGGTCGCGCGCTCTCGCCGCGCGGCTCGCCATGTCGTCCGGGTCGCCGAGCCAGATCGTCCACGAGGTGGGCGGCCCCGCGGGACGCAGTCCGAGCAGGCGCCATACGGGCAGTTCGGTCAACTTCCCCTGGAGATCGTGGAGCGCCGCGTCGATCGCCGAGCGCGCCGCCCACTCGCGCGGCTCGAGGCGCGACTCGACCTCGTCCAGCGCGAAGGGATCGTCACCGAGCGCGTCGGCGTGCTCCTGGACGTACGCCAGCGCCGACTCCGCCGATTCGCCGTAGCGGTCGATCGGCGCGCCCTCGCCGAAGCCGGAGACGCCGTCATGGCTGATCTCGACCTGGACGAGCTCCGCCGTATCCGTCGCGTCGCGCGCGATCACGAATGTCTCCGCGAGCTCGAGCGTCGCAACCCGGGCCGTGATCTCCATCGGGGCTACACTACTTCGCCAAACGCGCCTGTAGCTCAGGGGATAGAGCGTGCGCCTCCGGAGCGCAAGGTCGCAGGTTCGATTCCTGCCAGGCGCACTGACCCGTATGGTGCGCGAGCTCGGATGACGCGAGAAGGTCTAGCGAGCTGAGCGACTTCGTCCTCATCCACAGCACGGGCCAGTCGGCCGCCGGCTGGGAGCGCCTCGTTTCTGCTCTCGAGCGCCGTGGGCGCCGCGCGTACGCGGTCGATCTCCCAACCAACGAGCCTGAACTCAGAACGGATGAGTACGCAGAGATCATCCGCCGACAAGTCGACGGCCTCGGCAAGCCCGTCGTCGTCGCGCATTCCGGCTCCGGCGTCCTGCTGCCTACGGCAGCTCGTGCGCTCGATGCTCGCCACCAGCTGTGGCTCGCCGCCTGGGTGCCCGATCCGGACGCGAGCTTCAGCGAAGAGGTGGCTCAGCATGCGGGGTCGGCCTTCAATCCGGAATGGATCGGTAAGGACCCTACGGCCGATGCCACGATTGCTGCGAGCTTCCTCTACCACGACTGCGACCAGCCGACGCTCGACTGGGCCCTGACCACGCGCCGGCTCTTCCTGCCGGTCGCCGCTTTCAACGAGCGCATCTCGCTCAGCAACGAGATTCCCTCCACGTACATCGTCGCCACCGAAGATCGCACGATTCGCCCAGATTGGCAGCGCCGGATGGCTCGCGAGCGGCTCCGGGTCGAGCCGATTGAGATTCCAGCCGGCCACTGCCCGAACGTTTCGCAGCCCGACCTGGTCGCAGAGCTCCTTCTCAGCGCTGCCTGATCCCAACCGAGCGTGCGCGTGTGGCAGAGCCGTCATTGCCGCCTCACCTGGCGCGCCGGGTGAGTGCGAGGCGATCTGCCGGCAAGACCGTGGTCTGGTTCAGCTTATGTGCGGCCGGAGCACTCTCTTGCCGATGTGTACAGAATTATGTACAGTAGGCGAGGTGGCCCGAATCGTTCCCTTCAGCGAGGCACGTGCGTCCCTAAGCGAACTGCTCGACGATGTGGCAGCGAGGCACGAGCACGTCGTCATCACTCGAAAAGGGCGCCCCGCCGCGATCGTCGTCTCACCAGAGGAGTGGGAAGCCGTCGAGGCGACGCTGGAAATCCTGCAGGACGAGCAGACGCTGGCCGCGCTTCGGGAAAGCGCGGAAGACGTGAAGGCCGGCCGCCTCTTCTCGCTCGATGAGGTGAGGCGCGAGCTCGGGCTTGCCTGAGCTTCGACTCACGCGACGCGCAAAGAAGGATCTCGAGGCACTACCAGCGGTCGTTCGCGAAGCGGTGGTCGAGACGATCGCGCTCATTGAGGTGGAGCCAGAGTCGATGGGCAAGCAGCTCGTCGGTCGTCTCGAGGGTCTCTGGTCCGCCCGCATCGGCAACTATCGCGTGCTGTACACGATCGAGCAAGAGGGAGTGATCGTCCGCGCGATCCGGCATCGAGCCGTTGCCTACCGTCGTCGGCGGCGACACCGGTAAAGCCGAAATGGATCACCAGGCAGCCTCGCCACGTGGTTCGGATTATGTGAGGCCGGGGGCACTGACCCGTACGGCGGTGGAATCCCGGGAAGGGAGAAGGAGGGACCATCTGAGCCCGGCTGACCAGCCCGAGCGGGTCGCCATAGGCGTCGCGCGGGTTGGTTCCGGTCGTGAAGTTGACCTGTTTAGATTTTCAGGTGCTTAATATAGGTCAACTTAGGCTCGCTTGTACCGCCGTTCCTTGTACTCCTGTACCCACTGCCTAGTGGAGTACCACTGATCGGTCCTCCGAACGGCCCGCAGCCGACCGCGCTTCGCACCGACGGCGAGCGCATTGCCGGAGAGCTCGGAGTCGGCTAGGGACCGGAGCGGGACGAGGCGATGCGGCCCCGCCAAGCCCGGGAGCAGAAAGCGGTAGATGCCGTCGGTTACGGCCCTCGCGAAGATCTCGGCAAGCGGGCCCGCGTCGCCTCCATCGGCCCGCCGTAGGGCGTTCAGGTACGCCCGGCGCGCGTCCGTTCCCTTCGCCTTGCGGTTTCGAGGAGCGCCGCGGACAGCCATATGGATTGCGTGCCGCCTGCAGCGGCCTCTCGCCCGCCACACCAACATCAGGAGAAAGGACATGCGCCGTGTTGTGCCCGTGGCCGTCCTGGCCGGGCTCCTCTTTCTACCCGCCGCTCAGGGAGCGACCCCGGGATCCGGGACGGTGTCGCCGATCGCGACGAGCGCTCAGTATCAGGGAAGCGCAGCGGCTGTTCCGCCGGCCGTCAGCCGCAGGGCGTGCGTGGAGGGTCAGAACTGCGACACCTTCGACCTTCTCGTCGACGTGCCCGCCAACTTCTACGACACCAACGACCGGGTGCTCGCCGTCACCATCACGTGGCCCGATCCGGCAAACGACCTCGACCTCTACGTCTGTCAGGGCACGGCCTTGGGCGATCCCCAATGCCTGAACGGCCTCGTCGGGTCGTCGACGCGCGCAGGGACGACGTCTGAGACCGTCTCCGTGCGAAATCCGCCGGCCGGGCACTATCGCCTGATTGCGTCGGCGGCCTTCGCGGGTGCAACGTCCTACGCGGGAACCGTCTCGTTCACGGCGCCGGCTCCCACGGCCGGACCCGCACCGGTCCGCTCGAAGTCCAACGGCTTCGCGTGGGATGCGCGGCCGGTCGCAAAGGACTCCAACTTCGCCGAGCCGAGCATCGATGTCGACCACTCCGGCGACATCTTCGTCACGGCGCCGGGAGGCGCGGGTGTCCAGATGTGGCGCTCCTTCGACGGAGGGCTGACGTTCGATCATCGTGAGATCGGGTCCGACGGGGGCGGCGGTGATTCGGAGATCGAGTTCACGCTCACCGACGTTGGCTTCACCGCGGACCTGCGGATCACCGACTCGGCCGTCTCGAGCACGCGGAACCTCTTCGAGACGTGGACCCAGCAGGGCGTGGGGATCGAGCAGGACCGCCAGTGGCTCGCTCACTGGTGCGACCGCCAGGTCTTCCTCGGCTACCACGACTTCGTGCTGGAGGCCGAGATAGTCAACCGTTCGGATGACGGCGGCGCGACGTGGAGCACCGTCCCGACGTTCGTGAGCCCACCCGGCACGGCGCCGGGCGCGCAGGATGCCGAGGTCGCCGCGCACCAGGAGGTGAACACGTTCTCCGGCCCGGTCGTCGTCGACCAGAAGACCGGAGACGTCTACATCACATTCGCCATCTCGAGCGCCGCGGGCAACGTGCTCACCGGGACGCCCCCATTCGGTGATCCCGAGCAGATCGACGTCGGCGTGTCGCACGACAACGGCCAGACCTTCCACCTGCACCTCGTCAAGCGGGGCGGCGTCGGCGCGATTGCGGGAGCGATCTTCCCGTGGATCACGATCGACAAGGGCGGCAACGTCTACGTCTCGTGGGCAGGCCGTGAGACTCCAGCTCAGCCGCTCGACATCTTCATCTCCTACTCGACCGACCACGGCGACAACTGGAGCCCGCCGTACCGGGTCAACCAGGACGTCCGCACCGCGCACAGCACGATCTCAGCAGGTGACACCGGCGTGGTCGGCGTCGCGTGGTACAGCGCGACCACGCCCGATCCTGGCGGTGCCGACAACGACTGGCACGTCGATTTCGCGCAGGTTCGGAACGCGAACACGATGGCACCGGCGATCAAGCAGTCGCGGCCGTATCCGAGCAGCATCCATCACGGCGACATCTGTCTCCAGGGGATCCTCTGCATCCTCGGCGGCGACCGTTCGCTGCTCGACTTCTTCCAGCTCC
>WNGA01005136.1_pt1 | contig 18994 bp, 18 predicted proteins | sample 5400061 | NCBI WGS metagenome assembly WNGA01 (sample SAMN13153366, study PRJNA577476) | soil metagenome | isolation source: 100 cm soil or saprolite under grassland replicate 2 | place: USA:California | collected 2016-06-15 | reverse complement strand
TGCTCGAGCGCAAGGGCGATCTGTTGCAGCTCGAGGCGCTGACGGGAGACGTGGGGCTCGACCGCGAGATTCCCACACCCGAAGCGTCGAGCCCCGGCCTGGTCCTCGCCGGGTACACCAAACGCTTCGCGGCGCACCGCATCCACATCCTGGGCGAAACCGAGGTCACCTACCTCGCGTCCCTGGACGCCGGCGCGCGCCGTCGCGCGCTCGAGACGCTGCTCCAGTTCGAACTGCCGTGCGTCGTCATCTCGAAGGGGCAGGAGCCGCCGGCCGAGCTGGTCGACCTGGCACGCGCCCGGGGTGTCGCGGTGATCCGGACTCGACTCAAGACCGCAGAGTTCTACCGCCGCCTCAAACCGTTCCTGGACGACGCCTTCGCGCCCGCCACCACCGTGCACGCGTCGCTCGCCGACGTGTTCGGTGTGGGACTGCTGTTCCTCGGCCGCTCGGGGATCGGGAAGAGCGAATGCGTGCTCGACCTCGTGGAGCGAGGCCATCGGCTGGTCGCGGACGACGTCGTTCACATCACGCGCCGAGGCAATGACCTGCTGATCGGTCGGGGGCACGAGCTGTCCCAGCACCACATGGAAATCCGCGGCGTGGGGTTGATCGACATCCGCGCCCTGTTCGGCATCCGCGCCGTGCGGCAGCAGAAGCGCATCGAAGTGGTCGTCCAGCTCGAGGACTGGGATGCGACGCGCGAGTACGATCGCACCGGGATCGACGGCCAGACCACGCAGGTCCTCGAGGTCACGCTGCCGCTCGTCACGGTGCCGCTCAACCCGGGGAAGAACCTGACCGTGGTCTGTGAGGTCGTCGCGATGAACCACTTGCTGCGCTACAGCGGCGTGGATTCGGCGCGGTCGTTCAACGACCGGCTGCTCAAGCGCCTCGCCGAGCGCCGCCAGCTCCAGGAGTATCTCGAGGAAGACAATGAGTGAGCCACTGCGCGGAGTGATCGTCTCGCACGCGGCCGTCGCCCAGGCCCTCCTCGCGGCGGTCGCCGCGATCACCGGCGTGCGCGACGCGCTCGTCCCGGTGTCGAACGACGGCTGCGACACGGGAGCCCTCGCCGACCGCCTCACGCAGGCGATCGACAACAAGCCCGCGGTCCTGTTCGTCGACCTGCCCGGCGGCTCGTGCCTGACGAGCTCGGTGCGGCTCGCGCGCGGCAAGACCAACGTGTCGGTGGTCACGGGCGTGAACCTCGCGATGCTGCTCGATTTCGTGTTCCACCGCGATATCCCGCCTGCCGACGCGGCCCGACGCGCCGCCGAGGCCGGGAGCCGCGCGATCCGCACGCCGGCGGCATGAGCATCGCCTTGTACCGCCTCGACGATCGACTGATCCACGGCCAGGTGGTCGTGGGCTGGGGGAAGCCGCTGAACGTGGGATTCATCGTGCTGGTGGACGACGCGGTGCGGGCCAGCGCGTGGGAGCAGGAGCTCTACCGCATGGGCGTGCCGGCCGAGATCGAGGTGGTGTTCGCGTCGACCGAGGAGGCCTTGCAGCGCCTCCCCGAGTGGGAGCGCGACCCGCGCGTCGGCATCCTCGTCGCGGGAGACATCGACACGCTCGCGGCGCTCACCGCCAACAGCCACCGCGTGAGCCGCGTCAACGTGGGCGGCCTGCACCATCGCCCCGGGCGCTCGGAGCGGTTACGCTACGTTTACCTGAGCGACGCGGAGGCCGCGCAGCTCAGGACGCTCGCCGCCCGGGGAGTCGAGGTGTCGGCCCAGGACGTCCCGACGGCTGCCCCGGTGCCGCTCGAGGACTTCATATGAGCCTCGAGCTGCAGCTGCTCCTGCTCGCCTGGGGAACACTCGTGGGGCTCGACCTCGTGAGTGTGCCTCAGGCGATGATCGCGCGGCCTCTCGTCGCCGGCCCGATTGCCGGCGCCATGCTGGGCGACGTCGCGACGGGCCTCCAGCTCGGCGTCTTGTTCGAGCTGTTCCAGTACGACATCCTGCCGATGGGGGCGACCCGCTACCCCGAGTACGGTCCCGCTACCGTCGCGGCCGTCAGTGCGGCGCACGCGGCGGCCGGGACGCTGGGGCTCGGGCTGGGCGCGTTGGTCGGACTGATCACGGGGATGGCCGGCGGGCTGAGCCTGCATGCGCTGCGGCAGCTGAACACCCGAGCCGTGCGGCGCGCCGCGGCCCCGCTCGAAGCCGGCGACGCCCGCGTGCTCGAGCGGCTGCACGCGGCGAGTATTGTGCGCGACGCGGTGCGGGCGGCCGTCGTGACCGCGCTGGGCCTCGTGCTCGCGCAGGTGGCGGGTGCCTCTCTTGCCGGCACCATCCCCCCACACGGGGTCGCGCTGCTGAACGTTGCGGCGGTGGGCGCGGCGCTCGCGGCGGGAACGGCGGGAACGCTGCGCCTCGTGGGACGCGGACCCAGCTTGCGCTGGTTCGCGGCCGGTGTGGCCGGCGGCACGGTCGTGGCGCTGCTGCGATGAGCCGTTCGCCGACTCGCGCTCGGCCCGGGCTCGCCCGCAGCCTGCTCCGCCTGTTCACGGTGCAGGGGTCCTGGAACTACGAGCGGATGCAAGGCGTCGGCATCGGCGTCGCCGAGGAGCCGCTGCTGCGGGACCTGCGGGCCGGGGGCGGGGACGACGGCGTGGCATACCGCGCCGCCGTGGCGCGAGGGGCGCATTTCTTCAACGCGCACCCGTACCTGTGTGGCCTCGCCGTCGGCGCGGCGGCGCGGGCGGAGCACGACGGCGTGCCGCCCGAGCAGGTCGACCGCTTGCGCACGGCGTTATGCGGGCCCCTCGGCTCGCTGGGCGACCGGCTCGTGTGGGCGGGGTGGCTGCCGTTCACCTCGGGGCTGGCGCTCATCGGCGTGGCGCTCGGGCTCGGACTCCCGGCCATCCTGGGGTTCGTCGTCGTGTACAACGTGGGGCACGTGGCGCTGCGCTGGTGGGCCTTGCGCGCCGGGTGGACGTATGGGGCGCGGGTGGCGCAGGCGCTGCGCGAGCCCCTGTTGCAGCGCGCGACGGCCCTGTCCGGGCCGGCGATGGCGCTGGTCGTCGGGGCGGCGCTGCCGCTCGTCGCGCAGTACCTGAGCGGCGCGTTTTTCGGCTGGGCGCGGGCGGCCCTCGCGGCCGTGGTCGCGGGCGGCTTTGCGCTGTTGTGGTGGCAGCGGGCGCGGCTCACCGGGCTGCGGTTGGGCCTCGCCCTGCTCGCCGTTGCGGCGTTGGCGGGGTGGTTATGGCCGTGATCGAGCGCGACGCCAAGATCGTGAACCCGCTCGGCATGCATGCGCGCCCGGCGGCGGAGTTCGTGAAGCTCGCCAGCCGCTTCAAGTCGGCGGTCGAGGTCGGCAAGGACGATCTCGCCGTGAACGGGAAGAGCATCATGGGCGTAATGATGCTCGCGGCGGAGTGCGGATCGTCCCTGACGATTAAGACCGACGGCGTGGATGCGGAAGCGGCGATGGAAGCGTTGCTCGCCCTGGTGGCCGACGGGTTCCATGAAATGCACCTGACCCAAGAAGTGCGCGAGGCCGAGATGCGGGACGCGGAACAGCAGGAAAACGAGGGCCGCGAATGAGCGGCCGGCAGCTCAAGGGGATCGGCGTCTCCCCGGGGATCGGGGTCGGCGCCGCGATCGTGATGCGCTGGACCATGCCCGAGGTCCCGCACCGCGTCGTGCCGCGCTCCCAGGTCGAGAAGGAGGTGCGCCGCCTGCGGGCCGCGGTGAAAGACGTGAAGCGCTATCTCCAGGCACTCAAGGAAAAGGCCGAGGATCGCGCCGGCGCGGACGAGGCGCGCATTTTCGACGCCCAGATCTTGATGCTCGAGGACAAGGAGTTTCTCTCCGGCGTGGCGGACCTGATTCGCGAGAACCACCTCGCCGCCGAGAAGGCGTACGAGTTCAAGGCGCTCGAGGTGCGCGACCTGTGGGCGGCGACCGGGAGCCCGCGCCTCAAGGATCGGCTGGCGGACCTCTCGGGCGTCGCAGTCCGGGTGATCGAGCACCTGATGCATCGCGGCTCGGACGAGCTGTGGGAGGGCATCAGCCAACCGTCGGTCGTGGTGGCGAAGGAGCTCTCGCCCGGACTCACCGTGCAGCTCGATCGCGAGCATGTGGTCGGACTCGTGAGCGAGGAAGGGACGCGGACGTCGCATGCCGCGATCCTCGCCCACTCGATCGGGATACCGGCGGTGTTCGGCGTCGCCGGCGCCATCGAGCGCATCGAGCCGGGCACGATGGTGGTGATGGACGGCACGCGGGGTCTGGTGCTGCTCCAACCCACGCCCCATGAGATCGCCGAGGCCCAGGCGGGGGAGCTGCAGCGGCGCGAGCTCGACTTGCAGCTCGAGGAGGTCGTGGATCAACCGTCCGTCACGACCGACGGTGTCCGCGTCGTGCTGCGGGGCAACGTGGATCTGCCCGACGAGATCAAGCCCGCGCAGGACCACCGGGCGGAAGGCGTGGGGCTGTTGCGCACGGAGTTCCTCATTACCGGACACAGCGAATTGCCGACCGAGGATGAGCAGGCCGAGTATTTCGGGCGTGTGGCGCAGGCGTTCCCGGGCCATCCCGTGATCGTCCGCACATACGATCTGGGGGGGGACAAGCTTCCGGCACCCTTTCGGGCCCCGTCGGAGGTCAACCCGCAGCTGGGCTGGCGGGCCATCCGGGTGTGTCTCGATCGACCGGACATCTTCCGAACGCAGGTGCGGGCGGCGCTGCGGGCCGCGAAGCACGGCGACGTGTGGCTGATGATCCCCCTGGTCACCCGCCTCGACGAGTTGGATCGCACCCGCGCGCTGGTGGCGGAGCAGGCGGCACAGCTCGCGCGCGAGGGCATTGCGGCCGCGACGTCGCTGCCCGTGGGTGTCATGGTCGAGACGCCGGCCGCCGCGGTGATGGCCGACCGACTCGCGGCCGAGGCGGACTTCCTCTCCGTCGGCACGAACGACCTCACGCAGTACACGCTGGTGGTGGACCGCGGCAACGCGCGGCTCGCCGACCGCTTCACGCCGCACGATCCCAGCGTGCTGCGGCTTCTCAAGATGGTGGCGGACGCGGCGCGACAGGCAGGCAAACCCGCCAGCGTGTGCGGCGAGATGGCGTCGGAGCCGCTGTCGGCGTTCCTCTTGATCGGGCTCGGCTACGAGACCTTGTCCGTGGCGCCGCCGGCGCTGCCGTACATCAAGTGGACCGTGCGCCAGGTGAGCGCGGCGCGCGCGCGGGTGGCGGCCGAGCAGGCGCTCGCCGCGCGCACCGCGGCCGACGTGCTCGATCTGTTGCGACTCGCGCTCGCCGAAGCGGTCGATTTGAAGCTGCTCGACCCCGACGGCCGGTTGCCCACGGGACGGCGCGCCGCTAGCTTGAACGTCTAAACCTCGGCCGGACAGGCACATGCCAGCGCAGCGCCACGTTTTCACCTCAGAGTCGGTGACGGAAGGTCATCCCGACAAGATCGCGGACCAGATCTCAGACGCGGTCCTCGACGCGATCATCGCCAAGGACCCCGCCGCCCGCGTAGCGTGCGAGACGCTCGTCACCACCGGCATGGCCATCGTGGCGGGCGAGATCACCACCTCCACCTACGTCCACATCCCCGACATCGTGCGGGGGACGATCAGCGCGATCGGCTACACCGACGCGAGCTTCGGCTTCGACGCGCAGACCTGTGCCATCCTCACCACCATCGACCGCCAGTCGGGCGATATCGCGATGGGCGTGGACTCGGGCGGCGCGGGCGACCAGGGGATGATGTTCGGCTACGCGTCGGACGAGACGCCGTCGCTCATGCCGCTCCCGATCGTACTGGCCCATCGCTTGGCCGAGCGGCTCGCCGCGGTGCGTAAGGCGGGGGACCTGCCGTGGCTTCGCCCCGACGGCAAGACCCAGGTCAGCGTCGTGTACGAAGGGATGCGCCCGGTCGGGATCAGCAAGGTGGTGGTGTCCACCCAGCACTCCGACAAGATCGACAACATCGAGCTGCGCGAGGGCGTGATCGCGCTCGTGATCCGGCCGGTGTTCGCCGACGCCGGGTTCGAGGTCCGCGACCCCGATATCCTCATCAACCCGACTGGCCGCTTCGTGGTCGGGGGCCCGCAGGGCGACGCCGGGCTGACCGGCCGTAAGATCATCGTGGACACCTACGGCGGCATGGCGCGCCACGGCGGCGGCGCCTTCAGCGGCAAGGATCCCTCGAAGGTCGACCGCTCGGCCTGCTACGCGATGCGCTGGGTCGCGAAGAACGTCGTCGCGGCGAAGCTCGCCTCCCGGTGCGAGGCGCAGGTGGCGTACGCCATCGGGGTCGCCCAGCCCGTCTCGGTGATGATCGACACGTTCCGCACCGGCGTCGTGCCCGACGAGGCCATCGAGGACGCAGTCCGCGACGTGTTCGACCTCACGCCGCTCGGCATCAACAAGGCCCTGAACCTCCGCCACCCGATCTACCGCGCGACCGCGGCATACGGCCACTTCGGCCGCGCGCCCGAGCGGCGCCGCTACGTGGACAAGGACGTGGACCGGGAAGTCGAGCTGTTCACCTGGGAGCACGCGAACCGCGTGGAGGATCTCCGGCTCGCCGCGCAACGCTCCAAGCATTACTCCTCGCAGAAAGCGACCGCATGACCACGACGGCCCGGACCGCCGCTTCCGATGTGAAGGACCTGAGCCTGGCCGCCGAGGGACGCCGCCGCACCGAGTGGGCGGAGCGCTCGATGCCGGTGCTTCGCCTCATCCGGGAACGCTTCACCCGGGACCGACCGCTCGCAGGGCGACGTCTGTCCGCCTGTTTGCACGTCACCACGGAGACCGCCAACCTCGCCGTCACCCTCCAGGCCGGCGGCGCGGACGTGGCGTTGTGCGGGTCGAACCCGCTGTCGACGCAGGACGACGTCGCCGCACATCTCGTCAAGGACCACGGGATCAAGGTTTTCGCGATCAAGGGTGAAGACCACGCCACCTACTACGAGCACATCCGGGCGGCGTTGGCGCATCGCCCCGACATCACGATGGACGATGGCGCGGACTTGGTCAGCGCGCTCCACATGATCGCGCTCAACCGGCTCGACGACTTGGCACCCCCGGTCCGACGCTGGGTGGAGGCCCTCTCCGGAGCCGACCGCCAGGCCCTCGTTGCCGGCGTCGCGGGCTCGACCGAGGAGACCACGACCGGGGTCATCCGGCTCAAGGCGATGGCACGCGACGGGGTGCTGCAGTTCCCGGTCATCGCAGTGAACGATTCCGACACGAAGCATCTGTTCGATAACCGCTACGGGACGGGGCAGTCGACGCTGGACGGGATCCTGCGGGCCACGAACCTGCTCGTCGCCGGGAGCACCGTGGTGGTGGCGGGGTACGGGTGGTGCGGGCGCGGCTTTGCGCTGCGGGCCCGCGGGGCGGGCGCCAACGTGATCGTCACCGAGATCGACCCCCTCAAGGCGCTCGAGGCGCAGATGGACGGCTATCGGGTGCTGCCGATGGCGGAGGCCGCGCGGGTCGGCGACGTCTTCGTGACTCTGACCGGGAACACGCACGTGCTCCGCGTGGAGCACATGCGCGCCATGAAGGACGGAGCGGTGCTCGCGAACTCGGGTCACTTCAATGTCGAGATCGATCTGGACGGCCTGAAGCAGGCGGCCCAGGGACCCACCCGGGTCCGGGAGTTCGTCGACGAGTGGCGGTTGGGTGGCAGGCGCATCTTCGTGCTCGCCGACGGCCGGCTCATCAACCTGGCGGCGGCGGAAGGCCACCCTGCGAGCGTGATGGACATGTCGTTCGCGAACCAGGCGCTCGCCGCCGAGCACGTCGTGCAGCACGCCCGCGACCTCACGAAGGACGTGCACCGGATCCCGCGCGATCTGGACGAGGGAGTCGCCAAGCTGAAGCTCGCCGCGATGGGCGTGACCATCGATACGCTCACTCCCGAGCAGCAAAAGTATCTCGCATCGTGGGAGATGGGGACCTGAGCGCGAACCAGATCCAGGTTCGGGTCGCACATCTGGGACTCGACCGTACGACCAACACGCCGGTCGTCATCCTGCAGGAGCAGGAAGGGGAGCGCGTACTCCCGATCTGGATCGGGCCCGCCGAGGCGAGCGCCATCGCCATGGAGCTCGCGGGCGTGAAGTTCGCGCGGCCGCTCACCCACGATCTCTTGAAGCAGGTGATCCTCGGCCTGGGTGCAGACCTCCGGAAGGTCATCATTACGCAGGTGAAGGACAACACGTATTACGCCGAGCTGCACATCTACCGCGGCGACGCGGTGATCCAGATCGACGCCCGGCCATCCGATTCGATCGCGGTCGCCCTCCGGCTCAAGGCGCCGATTTTCACGAGCGAGACCCTGCTGGCGCTCACGTCGGTCGAGACGGGAGAGCCGGGCGGCGAGTCGGGCACGGGGCCGCTCGATCCCGACGCGCTGAAGACCTACCTCCAGAACCTCGATCCTGAAGATTTCGGCAAATTCACTCCGTAGCACGGCGTTGCTGTTGTGCCTCGCCGGCGCGCTCCGGGCACAACAAGTGGTGGTCACGGGTCGGGTTCGGTACGGGCCCGCGGGACGGCCCGCGGCACGCACCTGGGTGGTGCTCCATCAGGTCTCCATGGGCGGTGGCGGCCAGCCGATCGATTCGACCCGCACCGACGCTCGCGGCGCGTACGCCCTGACCATCCGGCGGCCCGACTCGGCCGCGATCTACGTAGTCTCGACCTGGCACGCCGGGATCGCCTACTTCTCGGAGCCGATCGCGCCCGGCCGGTCGACCTCCAGCCTCCGCCCGCTGTACGTGTACGACACGAGCTCCACCGGGCCGGCCGTGCGGGTGATACGCCGCCTGGTCACGATCGCGAACGAGAAGCGGGATGGCTCGCGTGACGTGCTCGAGCTGGTGGAGCTCGAGAACCCCGGTGTCGCGACGCGCGTGGCCCGGGATACACTGCTTCCCACGTGGGCGGGCGCCATACCGCCGGTCGGGATCCAGTTCCGGGTCGGGCAAGGGGACGTCTCGCCCCAGGTCGTGACCCGGCGGGGCGACTCCGTGGCCGCGTACGGTCCGCTCCCGCCCGGCGAGCGTAAGCAGTTGAGCTACACGTATGTCCTCTCCGCCACGGTGCGTCGCGTGAGCCTGCCGATCGACCAGCCCACCGAGGAAGTGGATCTGCTGCTCGAGGACACGACTGCCGTCGTGACCGCCGGGAAGCTCGATTCCCTCGGGGTGGAGGACATCGGCGGGCGTCGCTTCGCGCGGTACCGCACGCCGCCGCTCCCGGCGGGAGCCGCGCTCGCGATCGCCTTCAGCGAGCGGCGGTTCGTGCCGGAGTCGCTGGTCCCGTTCATCGTCGGGCTCGCGGGCATAGTCCTCGCCGTCGGCTTCGTGGTTGCGCTGCGCCGGAAACCGCGATAGACTAGCTCTGTCGTTACAAGCGAACGGGGATTCACGGAAGCCGGTGCGAGTCCGGCGCGGCCCCGCCACTGTGACGGGCAAGTCGTAGCGGCTCAAACGCCACTGGGTGTCCTCACCCGGGAAGGCGAGCCGCCCGCCCGAAGCCAGGAGACGTTCTCCGTTCGCGCCACCTGCAGATCCCTCGCGGGAGGGATGGTGGCGCTGCGCACGAGGCGCAGGCGCTAGCCCATCTCCGCTCCGTCGGGGGTGGGCGTTTTCGTTATGCGCCGCTGGACACAGCGGACCCACCTCGCGGGCTTAGTCGCGCTGACCCTCACGGCCTGCGCGCGAGGAGAACACGTCCCTGGCAAGGGCGGCATCGCCGTCACGGACGACGCGAGTCGTCGAGTGACGCTCGTCGCGCCGGCCCGGCGCATCGTGTCGCTCCTGCCCTCGTTCACGGAGATCCTGTTTGCGATCGGCGCCGGCGACCAGCTCGTGGGCCGCACCACCTGGTGTGACTATCCGCCCGAGGCGCTCGCCGTGCCGAGCGTCGGCGACGGCATGCCGCCGAGCGTCGAGGCGGTAGCAGCCCGGCGGCCGGACCTCGTGGTGCTCTATCGGTCCGGTCCGAACGTCACGGCCGCCGAACAGCTCGAGCGGCTCGGCATTCGGACGGTTCTCTTCGATCTCAACCGACTCGAGGAACTGGGCCCGGTGGCGCGGCGCCTGGGCACGCTCACCGGCCACTCCCGCTCCGCCGATTCGCTGGCACGCCTCGTGGACGGCGTTGCCTCCCAACCCCTAGTCCCCAGCACCGAGTCCCTGGTGTTCATCGTCTGGGACAACCCACCGATTGTCATCGGCGCGGGGAGCTACCTCGACCGCCTGGCCGCGCTCGCCGGGGCGCGCAACGTGTTCCACGACATCGCCTCGCCCTCCGCCCAGGTCTCGATCGAAACGATCGCCGCACGCGACCCCGATTTCGTCGCAATCCTCTCGGACACCGCCATGGTGCCGCGGTATGCCTCGCGTCCCGAGTGGCGGGTGGTACGCGCGGTGCGGAAGGGGCGGTTCCTGTTTCTTCCGGGACAGCTCTTTGGGCGACCTGGGCCTCGCGCCGCGGAGGCAATCCGCGAGCTTCGGCGACGCCTCGGGGGCACGCCGTGAAGTACGTCCTGCTCGCCGCTCTAGTCCTCACGACGCTCGCGGCGGCGCTGCTCCTCGGGCCCGCGAACGTGCCGCTCGGCGACCTGCTGGCCTCACCGATCGTCTGGCAGCTCAGGTTGCCGCGCGCGGTGCTCGCGTTTCTCGTAGGCGGCGCCCTTGGCGTCTCGGGCGTCGGACTCCAGGCGCTGGTCCGGAATCCGCTCGCGGATCCGTTCCTGCTCGGCCTCTCGGGTGGCGCCGGGCTCGGAGCGGTCGTCGCCATCGCCCTCCATCTCCCCGGCCCCTGGGCTCTCCCGCTCGCGGCGTTCGTCGGGGCGGTAGGCGCGATGGCGCTGGTGTATCGACTCGGGCTCATGGGCGGGGCAGAGCTCGACCCGCGGATCCTGCTCCTGGGCGGTGTGGCGGTGGGCGCGTTCGCCGCGGCGATCACGACCGCGCTCGTCTCGCTCGCGGAAGCCACGGAGCTGCGCAACGCGTTTCTGTGGCTCTGGGGCGGGTTCTCGGGTGCGTCCTGGACGACGGTGCTCGTGATTTTGGTTTACGCGCCGCTGCCGCTCGTGGTCCTCGCCGCGGCCGCGCGGCCGCTCGACCTGCTCGCCCTCGGCGAGGAGCCCGCGCAGTACCTCGGCGCGGACGTGCGGCGCCTCAAGCGGCTCGTGTACTTGTCGGCGTCGCTCTTGACCGCGGCCGCGGTCGCCGTGTCGGGCGTGATCGGCTTCGTCGGGCTGATCGTACCACACGTCTGTCGCCTCCTCTGGGGCCGCCTCCATCACACGCTGTTCCCGACCGCGTTCCTCACGGGCGGGGTCCTCCTGGCCGCGGCCGACACGCTGGCGCGCACCGTCGTGGCGCCGCGCGAGCTGCCGGTGGGCATCGTGACCGCGCTCCTGGGCGTCCCACTGTTCGCCTTCCTGCTCCGCCGATGGACCGTGAGCTGATCGTCGCGGTCAGCGACCTCACGTGTCGCTACGCGGGCGCCTCGCGCGACGCTCTCCTGGGCGTCTCGCTCGAGGTGCGGGCGGGCGAGTTTCATGCCCTGCTCGGGCCCAACGGCAGCGGCAAGACCACGCTGCTGCGCGCGGCGCTCGGCCTCGTCCAACCCGTCGAGGGACGTGCCGAGATCCTCGGTCGCCCGGCGGGCGCCTGGTCCCGCCGGGATCTCGCGCGCGTGGTGGGCGTCCTGCCGCAGCGCGAAGAGAACCTGTTCCCGCAGCGGGTGCACGAGACGGTCCTCCTGGGCCGATACCCGCACCTCTCGCTCTTCGGCGGCGTGCGCGCGGCGGACCGCGCGGCCGTCGAGCGTGCGCTGGTCGCGTGCGACGTGGTGGCCTTGGCTGACCGCTGGCTCTGGACGCTCTCCGGGGGCGAGTACCAGCGGGTCCGGGTCGCGCGCGCCCTCGCGCAGGAACCCCAACTCCTCGTGCTCGACGAGCCCACGGCGTCGCTCGACCTGCGGCACGAGATGGAGCTGTTCGAGCTGGTGCGCGCCCTCGTGGACGGGCACGGGCTCGCCGCGCTCATGATCACCCACCACGTGAACCTGGCGGCGCGCTTCGCCGACCGGGTCCTGATCCTCGCCGAGGGCCGGGCCGTCGCGCGCGGCGCGCCGGCGGAGGTGCTGACGCGGGCGACGGTCGAGCGGGTGTTTTCCTGGCCGGTCACCATCGAGCCATTCGAGGGTCGCCCGCAGATGATCCCCTTACGCCAGCGAAAGGACGCTCCATGAGACTCGCCCTGCGTGCGCTCCCGCTCCTCGCGCTCCCCGTCACGCTCGCGGGCCAGGCACCGACCGACACGGTGGAGCTCAATCCCGTCGTCGTCACCGCCACGCGGATTCCGACGCGCGCCGAGGACCTGCCGGTGGCGGTGACGGTGATTGGCGGCGCGCAGCTGCGACGGCAAGGGATTCGCAGTGTGGCCGAGGCATTGCGAGCGGTTCCCGGCGCCAACGTAGTGACGACCAGCGCGTACGGCAGTCAGACCTCGCTCTTTCTGCGCGGCGGGCAGAGCAACTACGTGAAGGTCCTGATCGACGGCGTACCGCAGAACGCCCCCGGCGGGGCCTACGATTTCGCCAACCTCACCACGGACAACGTGGAGCGGATCGAGGTCGTACGCGGGCCGGCGAGCGTGCTCTACGGGTCCGACGCCGTGACGGGCGTGGTGCAGATCTTTACGCGGGACGGCGGCGGTCCGAGGCACGCCGCTGTGTCCGCGAGCGGCGGAACGCACGGCAGCCGCGCGCTCGATGCGACGCTGTCGGGAGGAACCGGGCACGCGAGCTACGCCTTCAGTGTTTCACGCTTTTCGAGCGACGGCGTCGACTCGATCAACAACCAGTTTCGAAACCAGGTCTTGAGCGGTCGGGTGCGCGTTCGGCCTGATAGGCGCACCGATGCCGCACTCTCGGTCCGCTACGGCGATGCCCTGTACCATTTCCCGAGAGATTACCGCGGCGTCGTCGTGAGTGATAACCAGCACCAGCTCGAGCGCGGCCCGTCGATCGGGCTCGACGTCGGGCACACCTTTTCCGACCGGGTCGAAGGCCGTCTCACGGCCGATTGGCATCGCGCCAATTACCGGTATGCCATCGGGAAAAATGGACCGGCCGACACGACGACGTTTCCCTACGCGAGTTCCGACTGGATCACGCGTGCCGGTCTGGACGCCAGGACCAACGTGCGTCTGCCCGGGGGCGACATTCTCACCGTGGGCACGGCCCTCGAGCATGAGGCCATGGCCGGTACCACACTCGACACGTCGCGGTCGCGGGGCACCGGCGCGATCTATCTCCAGGCCGTCACGAGCCCCGAGCGAGACGTGCACGTCACGATCGGCGCGCGGCTCGAGGACAACGAGCGCTTCGGTACCTATGTGACCTATCGCTCGGGCCTTTCCGTCCGGCTCGCGGAGGGTACGCGGGCCATCGCCTCCGTGGGCACGGGGTTCAAGGAGCCGAGTTTCTTTGAGAATTTCGCCACCGGGTTCGTGCGCGGGAATCCGGAGCTCGAGCCTGAGCATTCCCGCAGCTGGGAGGCCGGGCTCGAGTATCTCGTGCCGGGACGTGCAGTCCTGCGCGGGACGTACTTCGGCCAACGATTCGTGGACATGATCGATTACAATGCGGCCCCGGATTCGGGTGAGTCGAACTACAGCAACGTAGCCCGCGCCACCGCGGAGGGCGTGGAGCTGGGCGCACAGCTCATGCCGGCGGGCGGGGTCACGGTCGCGGCGAGCTACACGTTTCTCTCCGCTACGGTGACCCGCTCCGGCTTCGACTCGTCTTCCGGCGCGTTGCTCGCGGCGGGACAGCCCCTCGTCCGTCGCCCGAAACACTCTGCCCGGCTCGATTTCTCGTACGGCATGGCCCATCGGGGCGCCGCGTCCCTCGCCATTGCGTATGTGGGGGAGCGCCAGGATCGCGACTTCTCGACCGCCTCCTCGCCGCGCGTGCCCCTGCCGTCGTACGTGCGCGTGGACTGCTCGGCCGAGCTCTCGTTGCGGCCGGCGCAGGGCGGCACGCCGGGCCTCGCGATCTCAGGGCGCGTCGAGAACGTGCTCGATCACCCGTACGAGGAGGTGAAGAACTTTCCGGCGCGGCGGCGCACGGTCTTCGTCGGCGCCGAGCTCCGCTTCGGAGTTCAGTGAGCCGTGCCCGATCGAGGATCGAGCCGGTTTACCGGTACTGCCGAGTCGCGGCTTGAGCCGCGGACATACCACGGGGAGCGCGGCTCTCTGAACGTAGCGACCGCGACAAAACCCGTGCTCGTCGCCTGGAGCGGCGGCAAGGACAGCGCGCTCGCGTTGCGGGAGATCCGGAGCGACACGCGTTACCGGGTGGCGGCGCTCGTCACCACGGTGACCGCCGAATACGACCGGATCAGCATACACGGGGTTCGCCGCACGCTGCTGCGCCGGCAGGCCGAGTCCCTGGCACTGCCGCTCGAAGAGGTTCTGATCTCGCCCGGCGCCTCGAACGACGAGTATGAAGGGAACATGGGCGCTGCGCTGGCGGACCTCCGGACCCGGATCCCGGGGCTCGACACCGTTGTCTTCGGAGACCTATTTCTGGCGGACATTCGCGCCTATCGGGAGCGCATGCTGGCACGCATGGGTATGCGGGGCCTGTTTCCGCTGTGGCTGCGCGATACCCGGGCGCTCGCGCACGAATTCGTCCGGCTGGGGTACCGCGCCGTGCTCGTGTGCGTGGATTCCGCGCAGCTCGCGGGCGGATTCGCGGGTCGGGAGTTCGACGCCGACCTGCTGCAGGATCTGCCACGAGAGGTGGATCCATGCGGGGAGAACGGCGAGTTCCACACCTTCGTGTACGCGGGGCCGGGCCTGCGCGAACCCGTGCGACACGAGCGGGGCCCGGTCGTGCTGCGCGACCGCCGGTTCGTATATTGTGATCTTGTGGAGACCGCTGCTCGATGAGACGCCTCGCCTTTCTCGCCCTCGTGCTCGCCGCCGCGTGCAGCGACGCCCTCGAGCAGAGGAGCTCGGCGGGGCAGTACGTGGGGTTCGTAACACAGGACAATTATCTCCTCCTCATCTCGGCGACCGACCTGACGCAGCGGTTGGTCCAGCTGGAATTCGGCGCAGGGTCGGGGCAACGTCTCACCGCTCGCGGAAGCGTTTTTCTCGCCTCCATTCCTGGGAGCGCGAGGGTGGACGTCGTCGATCTCGCTGGCAACCCTGACAGCGTGCGGCGGATCGGCCTTGCGGGGATGGAGCCCGTAGACGCCGCGATGGCCGACGACTCGATCGCGTGGGTCGTCGCTCCGCCGTACGTCGTTCGGGTGAACTACCAAGCTGGAATCCTCGGTGACATGGTTTTCATCGGCGGCAGCGCCAGTTCCACAGCAGTCGCCGTGACGGCACAGGGCGTCTTCGTGATTAGGGATGCTGGGCTCTCCAGTCCAGGATTCATCACCGTAGTCGACCCCGTCGCCAAGGCCGTCGTCGATTCGGTGCTCCTCACGCCCGCCCGACCGCGTCTCGCAGTTGTTGGTGACGACAGCCTTCTGTACGTCGTGTCGACGCGCGCCGGCGCCGATAGCGGGAGAGTGTCCGTCGTTGATCCCATCGCGCTCCGCGAGCTGCTGGTGATCAACGGGATCGGCTCGGGACCCCTCCAGGCTCAGTTCCACCCGAGCGGGAGCCGGCTTCTCATCGCATCCGCCTTCAGCGGGATCCAGGAGGTCAACGCGATCACGAAGACGCTCACCCGACCGCCATCGGACGCGATCCGGCCGAACGGCCACGCAGTCAGCGGCATCGTGATTGATCAAGGGAGGCTGATCTACGCTGCGGACTCGAGCTGCGCCGTGGATGTGCTCCAGCCCCCTCCCGACTACACAGTGCGCAAGGTCGTCAGCGCTCCTGCGTTGCACTGCCCGGTTTACGGCGCCGTGGCCACAAAGCCGTAGCCATGTCCCTCGTCACCACGCCCGCCGTGGTCCTCCAGACGTATCGCTACAGCGAGACGTCCAAGGTCGTACGGCTCGCCACGCGGGACTTGGGCGTGCAGAGTGCCATCGCGAAGGGCGCGCTGCGACCGAAGAGCCGGTTCGGAGCGGGGCTCGAGCTCTTGAGCGAGGGCGTGGCCCAGCTCTACTTCCGCGAGACGCGCGAGCTGCACACCCTCGGCGCCTTCGATCTCGTGAACCTGCGGCGCGATCTGGCAGGCGACGTCGGCCGGTTCGCGGGCGCCGCAGCGCTCGCCGAGGTGATGCTCAAGATGGCGCCCCCGGCACCGCTCCCGGTGGCCTACGATACGCTCACAGCCGCGCTCGATGCCCTCGAGGCCGCGTCCCCCGAGCGAGTGGACGCCACCGCCGTGCGGGCGATGTGGCGGCTCGTAGCGGTGCTGGGCTTCGAGCCGTCGCTCATGGCATGCGTGCGAGACGGCGCGGCGATCGTGCCGGCGGGCGACGCGCCGGTGTTGTTCAGCGTGGCCGACGGCGGCGTGCTCTGCCCGCGCTGCCTGCAGGCGTCCTCGCCCCACCAGCCGCCGAGCCGGCTGCCGCCCCAGGCACACCATGATCTGGTCGCCCTGAACGACCCGCGGGTGGAGCTCCCCGTGCTCGATCCGCCGCATGCCGCCGCTCACCGCCGCCTCGTCGCCCGATTTGTCCGCTACCACCTCGCCGAGGCCGGCTCACTTTCCGCCCTGGACTTCTGGGAGCGTCGCGCGTGGGTGCCCCCCCCCTCCCCGGCCAATCGCACTCCGATCCCCTCCGCCGCTTCGTAATCGGGACCGCCGGTCACATCGACCACGGCAAGACGGCCCTGGTGAAAGCCCTCACCGGCGTCGATACCGACCGCTGGGAGGAGGAGAAGCGGCGGGGCATCACCATCGACCTGGGATTCGCGCCCCTGCCGCTGAGCGACGCCATCCAGGCGAGCGTGGTCGACGTCCCCGGACATGAAGGGTTCGTGCGGAACATGCTGGCCGGTGCGACCGGCATGGACGTCGCCCTGCTCGTGATCGCGGCCGACGAGGGCATCATGCCGCAGACTGAGGAGCATCTCGCCATCGTCGAGCTGCTGGGTGTGCGGCGGGGCATCCCCGTGATCACCAAGCGCGACCTGGTGGACGCCGAGTGGCTCGACCTGGTGCAGAGCGAGGTGAGCACGCGCCTCGGAGCGAGCCGCGTGCGCTGGGAGGCGGCGGTCGCCACGTCGGTGGTCACCGGAGAAGGCCTGCCCGAGCTCCGGGAGGCCTTGCGGCGGGTGGCCGGAGACCTGATCGAGCGCCCGGCCGACGACCTGTTTCGGTTGCCGATCGATCGGGTGTTCGCGGTGGCAGGAGCCGGAACCGTGGTGACCGGCTCGACCTGGAGCGGCAGTGTCGCGGTCGGCGACGCGGTCCTGCTCCTCCCGCTTGGTCGCGAGGCGCGGGTCCGTTCCATCGAGGTCCATGGGCAGGCGGCCGAACGGGCCGCGCCGGGGCGGCGCACCGCGCTGGCCCTCGTGGGCGTGGATAAGAGCGAGCTGGCGCGCGGGCACGTCGCCGTTACCGGGTCCGGCTGGCAGGCCACCAAGCTCATCGATGTGGCCGCGGAGCTTCTTCCCACCGCCCGGAAGGCGGTCGCCTCACGGACGCGCGTGCGCGTCCACCTGGGCACCGCCGAGGTGCTGGCCCGCGCGGTGCAGACGCCCGCGATCGCCCCCGGGCAGCGGGGCCTCGCGCGCCTCATGCTCGAGACTCCGCTGGTGGCGCGCGGCGGAGACCGGTTCGTGCTGCGGTCGTTCTCGCCGGTCACCACGATCGGTGGAGGCGTCGTGCTCGACCCGTACCCCCCACCGCGCACCCGCCTGCGGCGCCGCCGAGTAGCGCTCGAGCAGGGCCCGGCGGTGCGGCTCGGGGTCCTCGCCGCTGAGTCGGGCCTCGTGGGGCTCGCCACCGACCACCTCGCTGTGCGGCTCGGCGTATCGCCGGGCCGTGTGACGGCAGCCATCGCGGAGGCGGGGGAGCGTGTGCTAACGTCGGCGGAGACCGTCGTCGACCGCCAGGCGGTGGTGGCCGAAGCAAGCCGGCTGGCGGAGGTGGTCCGGCGTTACCACGAGGAGCATCCGCTCGATCCAGGGATGTCGCTGCAAGCCCTCCGGGCAGCGGTGGGGACGCCGGCGCCTCCCTCCGCCGTGACGGATGCCGTGCTGGAGTTCGGGGTCAAGAGCGGCAAGTTTGAGGTGGCGGGCAGCGTGGCCCGCCAGCCGGGCTGGCGCCCAGCGCTCGACGCCCGGGCCACCGACGCCAGCGACAAGCTCGCGCGGCGCCTGGCCGAAGCTCGCTGGCAGATACCCACCGTGGCCGAGCTCGAGCGCGAGTTTCCCGACTTCCCCGTGCGCGCGCTCCTGTCGCACTTCGCCCGCAACGGCACCGTGGAGCCGATCGACGCCGAGCGCTACGCGGCGGCCGGTGCACTGGCGGAGTTCCGCGCCGCCCTCGAGGCCGCGCTCGCCGAGCTCGGCTCGGCCACTCCGGCGGCGTTGCGGGATCGTCTCGGGCTCACCCGCAAGTACTTGATCCCGCTGCTTGAATGGGCGGATCGGCGCGGGGTGACCCGCCGCGCGGGCGATGCCCGGGTGCTGGCGAGGTTGACAGCCGGGAAAGGCGGCTCGTAGGTTTGGATCAGCGCCCTGGAGCACGAGTATCACTTAGCACAAGGAGCGTCGTCCCGAGGTCACGTCTCGTTCGCTAAGGGGAGCGGTGTATGAAGCCGTACGCCTGGGCAATGCTGGGGCTCGGGCTTTGGGTAGCGGGGGTGGAAGGGGGAACGCGGTGGGTAGTGGGCCAGACCCCGCCTCCCACGATCGGGCCACAGCAGAATCGCTCGAATCCGTTTAGCCCGGCGACCACGATACCGTTCAGGGTCAGCGGGGAGTTGTTCCTCAAGGGTCACCGGCCGGTGGTGTCCCTGCGGATCTACAACGTGCTCGCGCAGCTCGTGGCGATCCCGA
>WNGA01015762.1_pt1 | contig 18995 bp, 9 predicted proteins | sample 5400061 | NCBI WGS metagenome assembly WNGA01 (sample SAMN13153366, study PRJNA577476) | soil metagenome | isolation source: 100 cm soil or saprolite under grassland replicate 2 | place: USA:California | collected 2016-06-15 | reverse complement strand
TGTCCACCGGTCGATCGGGACGGCACTTCCGTCCAGCCCCGGTCGGCCTGGATGAACACGCGCACCGCGGGCCCGAGCACGAAGAGATCATGCTGGAGATCGAGCGATTCCAGGTATAGCGTGACCCGGTAGCCGCCGTCGGAGTCGGCGGCGACGTCCTCGACGTCGGCGCGGAGCTGCTGGAGCGCCGCCCGCTGGAGCTCCCTCCGTACCGCCTGCCTCCGTGCGGTCCCGAGCTTCTGGACGCCCGCCACCGTCGTGTCGAGCGCCAGGATCCCGGCCACGACGAGCGCCGTCCAGCCGGCGAAGCTCCAGATGAAACGTCGGAGGCCGGCGCCCAGCGGCGCTGCGTTCGCGACGGCGGCTTCGATCGGAGCTGACGAGGCCGCCGGGCGAGGCGCCCGCGCCGCCACGTAGGACGCTCGGTCTTCGCCGTCCTCCAGGCGCCCGCCTCGTAACCGTACGACGCGATCGGCGCGGCGGGCCAGCTCGGGATTGTGCGTGACGAGCACGAGGGTCGTCCCCTGCGCTCGATGGAGGACCACGAGCCGCTCGATGACCTCGAGCTCCGTCTCCTCGTCCAGCTCGCCGGTGGGCTCGTCGGCGAGGATGAGCGGCGGCTGGTTGACGAGGGCGCGCGCGAGCGCCACGCGGCACTGCTCGCCGCCGGAGAGCTCGCCCGGATACGCCTCGAGCCGATCGGCCAGCCCGACCTCCCGGAGCAGCGTCTCCGCGCAGGCATGGGCGGTGGCGAGGTCGCCGCCGCCCGCGAGCGAGGCGGCAAGCGCCACGTTGTCGACGGCGCGGAGCGCGGGCAGCAGGCTCGGGACCTGGAGGACGAAGCCCACGCGCTGCGAGCGGAAGCTCGCCAGCTCCCGCGGCGGCAGCGACCAGAGATCCACGCCGTCGACGATCACGTGGCCATGGCTCGGACGGCACAACCCGCCCAGCATGGCGAGCAGTGTGGACTTGCCCGATCCGGAGCGGCCGGTCACCGCCACGAACTCGCCCGTGCCGATCTTGAGATTCACGTCGACGACCGCCGTCACCGATCTGCGGCCGGTGCCGTACGCCTTGCCCAGGCCGTACGCTTCGAGCACGGCGGCTACGATCCCTCCCGGCGAACCAGCTCGTACGGCTCCCGACGGCTCAGTCGCCAGGCGGGAAGCAGGGCGCCCGCGAGGCCGACGCACGACGCCAGCGCCACGCCGCCGAGACCATAGAGGAGAAGCGCGGGAGCGGCGGGCCAGGCGAGGGGAACGTTCAGGCTCGCCAGGTGATATCCGAACGAACGCTGGAGCGCGAGCAACGCGGCGCCGCCGAGCACCACGCCCGCGACGCCGCCCACGCTCGTCACCAGCATCGCCTCCGCGACGATCGACTGGACGACGTGACGTTGCCGAGCACCGAGCACCAGCAGCACACCGAGCTCACGTCGGCGCTCGACGAGCACCGCCGAGTACAGCACGCCGACCATGATGACCGTCGCCGCCAGCACCAGCAGGATCAGTCCACCCGCGCCGCCGAGGAGTGCCTGCAGCATCTGCCGCACGGAGGTGGCCAGTGACGCGCCCGCCACGACTTTCACGCCCGGCCTCGTCGCGAGCGCGAACCGCACCTGGTCGGCCGAGGCTCCCGGTGCGAGCCGGACGAGCAGCGCGGAGACGCGGCCACGAGGCTCGGCGAACAGCGCGGGCGATGACGTCGACCGCGCCGCGCTGGCCAGCGCCTCCAGCGTGTCGAAGGACACGAGGACGCTCCGGTCGAGCGGCCCGACGCCGGTGAGATCGAGCCGGCCGTAGACGGTCAACGTCCGCCCGCCCAGATGAACGGGCGCGCCGACGCCCTCCGGGCGGCGCGCGCCCACGATCGCGTCGGCCGGCCGCAGCGGCCGATCCAGCTTCTCCCGCAGCCAGGGCAACACGGTGAAGTCGCGAGCGGGGTCGAACGCGATGAGATCGGGAACGTGAGAGGCGGTGACCTTCGCGAGCGCCCAGACGCGCTGCGGCGCGACGGCGTCCACGCCTGGCAGCCGCGCCACCTCGTCGGCCAGGCGGGCGTCGAGGGTGTGGGGCGTCGGCTCCGCCACCAGGAGGGCCGCCGTGAGATTGACCAGCGTCTCGCGGGGCACCACGAGGAGATCGGCGCCCATGCGGGCGATGCCGAGGGCCATGCTGTCCTGGACGGCCCGACGCGCGATGGCCGTGGCGAAGACGGCGCCGACGCCGAGGGCCACCGTCAACGCGAGAAGGAACGTCTGCAGCGGCCGGCGGCTCAGGCTCTGCGCGGCGAGACGGAGGAAGAGCCGGCAAGACCCGACCGACGCGCTCCCGCTCACAAGGTCGTGCAGCGGCTGTTCCTGAGCTGCTCCACGCGGTTCGGCACGATCACGCAGTCGTGATGCCCACCGAAGTTCGGGAAGAAGCCGACGGGCTCCAGCGTGTCCTGCGTGAAGATGAAGACGCCGCTCGACAGGCGCTGGAAGCCGCTGAAGATCTGGAGCACGTACTTGCCGTCGTAGGTGACGGACATGGTCTGGCAGTCGGGGCCGATGTCCTCGAACTTCTTGATGATCCGCCACGTCCTGGTGTCGACGACCGCCACCGCGCTGCTGGCCGGCTTGGGGTAGAGGACGGAGACGAACATCTTGCTGCCGTCGATCGAGAAGGCCAGGTGGAAGGGCGAGGGAAACTGGCCAACCCACTGCGGGTCCTTCACGTAGGTGACCTTCCGCCACTGACGCGGGTCAGCGTGGGAGGTGTCGAAGACCGGCATGTTGTTCTGCCGCAGGTTGTTCATCATGGTGAACGTCTTGCCGTCCGGCGAGAACCCCGCCTCGTGGGCCGGGCACTTCACGTCGTCGAACTTCACTTCCCACACGTCGGGACCGGTCGACACCTTTCGCACGGGCAGATTGCCGGGCGAGCCCTCCGGCATGTGCAGACAGGTCACCGGCTCCCAGCTCTGTCGATCGACGATGAGGGCGGCGGCGGGCATCCTCAGAATCAGCGCCGACCAGCGATTGCCGGGATGGTGGACGACGGCGTCGAGCCCGGTGAGCGTCTGCGGCGCGGCGCCGGGAATCTGTCCGCGCTCGACGAGGAGTTCGGACATCGGTGCCATCTCCCAGTTGATCTTGTTGCCGTTCGTGCCCTCGTACTCGTACTTCGCGGTCTCCTTCGGCTCCGTCAGCCGCCGCAGGCGGAGCGTGCCGCCGTCGATCCAGCAGCGCTCCAGCGAGGCCGTGTTGGTCGGCGTCCAGTCCCCACGGAAGGCCATCAACACCTTCGTCTTCTCCGATCCCTTCGCCCGGTCGAAGAACGCGCAGATGTCCTTCTGGCCGTCGGCGCCCGCGAAGCCCGACGCATCGGGATAGATCGTCGTGTGCACGCCGAGCCCGATGCCGGTGCTCTCGGCCACGTCTTCCACCAGCTCCATCTGCTGGCCGTCGAACCGCACGCGGTAGATGTGATTGCCCTGCCCGTATCGATCGAGGATGCCCATCTGCTTGATGCGAGTCGGGATGCCGTAGATCAGGACGTTCTCACCGCCCTGGGTGGAGTTGACGAACTCGAACCCCTTGTACGGATCGTCCGAGGGATAGGCGGCCAGGTGGTGCGAGATCGGACAGGTGTCGCCGTAGTTCCAGTAGGAGATTGCCGGCGTCGACGACGCGAGCGGGGGTCTGGGCCAGGGTCGGCCAGGCGCCGAAGTGCTCGATCCCCTTGTAGACCGCGGCGCCGGCGACGCCGGCCCCGGCGAGCCTGAGCAGCTCTCTGCGATTCATTCCTCTAACCCGCCGGTTTGAGCTGCCCCTTGACCGCGGCGACGATCTGCGTCTGCGCCCATTCCATGGCCCGCTTGGTCGGCATGCCGCCGATGGCCTTGGCTACCATGTCCGGGAGAATATAGTTGTTCTCGATGCGGCGGATCGCGTCGTTCGGCTTGGCCGGCCAGCCGCGCGGATGCGCGGCCTCACCCTCCTTGGGCAGCATCGCGAACTTCGGGTTCTTCCCCCAGATGGGATTCCCCGCGAGATCTCGCAGCGGCGGCATGTTGAACGCCTTGCCGGCCTCGATGAACGCGTTGTAGTTCTCCCGCTTGAAGAGGAACTGGATGAACTCCTTCGCGGGCTCGACGTTCTTCGAGAACTTCCAGATGCCGATCAGGTTGATGCCGGGCGACGTGTGGTAGCCGGCCGGTCCGGCCGGGGTCAGGTGGTGGTTGATGTCGTCGGCGATCGGCAGCTTCTCGGTGAGGGCGGTGTGATAGGCGCTGATCGGGTTGTGGATCCACGAGCACTTGCCGGCGACGAGGCAGCGATTGTTGGAGGCATCGTCCCAGGAGAGCACCTCGGGCTCCATCGCGTCCGCGTACAGCGCCTTGTACCACTCGATCACCTGCGCGGTCTTGTCGGAGACGATCGCGGGCGTCTTCGAGTCGGTCTCGAGCACCTTGGCGCCGTAGCCCCAGAGCACGGCCCAGATCGTGGTGTTGGCGTCACCGGTGTGGCTGATGGCGATCCCCAGGGGCGTGCCCTGTTTCTTGAGCGTCTTTCCAACGCGCAACAGGTCGTCCCACGTCTTCGGGGGCTCGACCCCGGCTTTCTTGAAATGCGCCATGTTGTAGCTCGCAGGGAACGAGACCCAGAACCACGGAACGGCCTTCCAGCCGCTGCCAGTCAGCGCCGATTCGGAAGCCAGCGGATACCAGCCCCCGTACTGCTTGCCGAGCGCGTCGACGAGCGCCCCCACCTCGATGAGCTGGTTCTCGAACAGGAACGGGTCCGCGTTGCTCGTGTAGACCAGATCGTGGCCTGCTTGCGCCTGCGCCTCGGCGGCGCGCTTGGCCGGAAGCTGCAGGCCCTGGATGGTGTCGACCTTGACCGTGATGCCGGTCTGCTTGCCGAATGCCTCCGCCTGCCGGCGCAGCTCGTCGTCGGAGGACGGCACGAAGTGATTCACGCTGAGAAACGTCAACTCGCGCTTCTGGGCACGCGCCGGCGCGCGATCGATGGCGAACACGGCGCTGGCCGCCGCCCCGGTGAGAATGAACCACCGCCGTGTCGTCGTTCCCATGGCAGATCTCCTTCCGGCTATTGAGTCCCGCGTCTTGCGCTCACCGCTGCGTGCAGCAGCGCCGAATTGTAGGGCGGGGGCTCGTCCCCCGCCGGACGCAACGACGGCGGGGACAAGCCCCCGCCCTACGGATGCGCGGGACGCTCATTAACCCTTCACCGCGCCTGCAGTGAGGCCCGAGACGTAGTAATCGAGGAAGAAGACGTAACACGCGACGACGGGAACCGACGCGAGCACGGCGCCCGCCATGAGCGAGCCCCAGTAGTAGATGTCGCCGCGGATCAGGTCGGCGGTCACGCCGACGATCGCCGTCTTCTGAGATGACTGCGACACGAAGGTCAGCGCGTAGATGAACTCGTTCCACGTCAGCGTGAAGCCGAACAGCGCCGCGCACACGATGCCGGGCAGGGCCATCGGCAGCGCGATGCGGAGCAGCGTCTGCATCCGCGTGGCGCCGTCCACGAGCGCGCACTCCTCGATCTCCCGCGGGATGGTGCGGAAGTACCCCATCAGGAGCCACGTCGAGAACGGCACCAGGAAGGTCGGGTACGTGACGATCAGCGCCCAGATCGAATCCGCGATGCCGAGCCAGACCACGACCTGGGAGAGCGGCAGGAACAGCAGCGTCGGCGGCACCAGGTAGGTGATGAACACCGCGGTCCCGAACGAGCCGACGCCGCGGAAGCGGAGGCGGGCCAGGCTGTAGCCGGCCAGGATCGAGATCACGAGCGAGATGCCGGTCGCGACCACGCTGATGATGAGGCTGTTCTTGATCCAGGTGAAGAACTCCGTCCGCATGAACAGGTAGCGGTAGTGATCGACGATCACGCCCTTCTGAATCCACAGCGGGACGGACTTGAGGCTGTACAGCTCGGCGTTGGACTTGAACGACGTGATGAGCATGAAATAGAACGGGAACAGCGCGAAGAAGATGAACGGGATCAGGTTGCCGTACCCGAACGCGGTCGAGCGCAGCCTGGCCCCTCGGCTCCGGACGCCCGTGATCATCGTCACTCCTTCCGGATGTAGCGGAGCTGGAAGAACACGACGAGCCCGAGCGTGGGCAGCATGAAGAGGGAGATCGCCGCCCCCTGCCCGAGATTGCCGCCCTGCAGGCCGATCTGGTAGGCGTAGGTGGCGAAGAGATGCGTCGTGTTCACCGGCCCGCCGCGCGTGAGCACGTACACGATGTTGAAGTCGTTGAACGTGAAAATGGTCGAGAACAGGATCACCACCGCGAGCACCGGCTTGAGGAGCGGCAAGGTCACGTACTGGAAGCGCCCGAACGACGAGGCGCCGTCGACCTCGGCCGCCTCGTAATACTCCCGCGGGATCGAGACGAGCCCGGCCAGGACGGTGATGGCGAAGAACGGCAGCCCGCGCCAGATGTTGACGATGATCACGGCGGCCATGGCGTAGTTCGGCATTCCGAGCCAGTTCGGTCCCGGTGGATTGATGACGCCGAGCCGGATCCCCGTCCAGTTCACGACGCTGTACAGCGAGTCGAACATCCAGCCCCAACCGAGCGTCGAGAGCGCGGTGGGGATGACCCAGGGCAGCAGCACGGCGCCGCGGAGCAGGCGCTTGCCCCGGAGGTTGCGCGCGAGTAGCAGGGCCAGCCACACGCCGAGCACGGTCTTGCCGGTGAGCGCGATGGCGGTGAAGAGGAAGGAATTCGCCACGGTCTGCCGGAAGACCTCGTTGCCGAGGATCTCGCGATAGTTGCCGAGGCCGACGAACTGGCCGGGCGAGCCCACCCAGTAATCCGACAGGCTGAAGTAGAGGGCCATGCCGAACGGGTAGGCGACGAGACAGCCGATCAGGACGAACGCGGGCAGGATCAGGCCGTAGCCGAAGACGTGCTCCTGTTCCCACCACTCGTGCACGCGCGCCAGGCGGCCGCCTCGCGGAACCCCGGCCGCCTCGAGCACACGGGGGCCGACGACGGCCATGTTACCCGACCTTCAGCTGCCCCTTGATGGCCCGGGCAATCTGCTCCTGGGCCCACTCCATCGCGCGCTTGGTCGGCATGCCGCCCACGGCCTTGGCCACCATGTCCGCCATGATGTAGTTGTCGTCGATCCGCTGCACGGCGTCGCTGGGCTTGGCCGGCCAGCCGCGCGGATGCGCGAACTCCGCCTCCTTGGGCAGCATGGCGAACTTCGGGTTCTTGGCCCAGATCGGATGATCGGCCAGGTGGCGCAGCGGCGGGTGGTTGAAGGCGTTCGAGGCCACGATCCAGGCGTCGTAGTTCTCCTTGCGGAACAGGAACTGGATGAGCTCCTTCGAGAGCTCCGCGTTCTTCGAGAACTTCCAGATGCCGATGCCGAGGATCGGCGGCGCCGAGTGCGTGCCCGCCGGCCCGCCCGGGCTGTTGTGGTGATTGATGTCGTCGGCGATCGGCATCTTTTCCTTGAGCGCGGCGTTGTACGGGCTCACCGGGTTGTGGATCCACGAACCCTTGCCGGAGAGGATGAAGCGGTTGTTGCTGGCGTCGTCCCACGACAGCACTTCCGGCTCCATCGCGTCCTTGAAGAGCTCCTTGTACCACTCGATGACCTGGGCGGTCTTGTCGGAGACGATGCCCGGCGTCTTGCCGTCGGCCTCGAGCACCTTGGCGCCGTTGGACCAGGCGACCGACCAGTACGTGGAGTGCGCGTCCGAGCAGTGGCTGATGGGGATGCCGACGGGGTTGCCCTGCTTCTTGAGCACCTTGCCCTGCTTGAGGAGCTCGTCCCAGGTCTTGGGAGGGTTCTCGAACCCGGCTTTCTTGAAGTGCGCCATGTTGTAGGTGCCGGGGAACGAGACCCAGAACCACGGCACGCCCTTCCAGCCCGACTTCGTGTGATTCATCTCGGCTGCGAAGGGATACCAGCCGCCGCCCTGCTTGCCGAGCTTGTCGACGACGTCGTCCAGGCTGACGAGCAGGTTCTCGTAGAGGAAGGTGTCGGCGCCCGCCGTGCGAAACATGTCGTGGCCCGCCTGCGACTGCGCCTCGGCGGCGACCTTCGCCGGCATCTGGAGGTGCGCCATCGTGTCGACGCGCACCGTGCAGTTCGCCTGCTTGGCGAACGCCTCGGCTTGCTTGCGGAGCTCGTCGTCGGCGGCGGGCACGAAGTGATTCCAGGACAGGAACGTCAGCTCGCGCTTCTGGGCGAACGCGGGAGCCCCACCCCCGGCGAGCCACGCCAGGCCGAGACCGGTGCCGAACGAGGAGGTCTTCAGGAAGTGTCGGCGACTCACGCGAGGGCTCATGGCGAGCTCCTTTCGAAGTGGGGTCCTTCTACTGCCGTAGACGCACCTTGTCAAGCCGCTCCACCCTGCAACGGTACCGCCGAAAGCCACTTGACGCGCTAGCTGTTTCGGCAGACGCTCGGGCGTAGCGAACGCAGTCGAACCCTCACTCTATAGACTCGAGATGTCGAATCAGATGATGGTGAGCCAACGCCGTCGAGTCGAAGCCGATGTGCCCGAGGCCACGGAGAATGGGCGAGTGCCGGTGGCGGCTCGTCACCTGATCGACCAGCAGGCTCATTGGCGTTCGCTCGGCCTCGGGATCGCCCTCGTCCTCTGGTTTGGCTACCTTCTCGCCGTCCCGATCTTTTGGGCCCGGCACGGGCCGCTGGCACTCGCGCTCGTCCCTACTGCGGGGGTCTATCTGTTCACGTGGCTGGGCTACACCCGCCACGAGCTCTGGCACGGCTACTTTCCCCACCTCGACAATCAGCGCTGGTTCAACGTCGTGTCCTATGCGCTGTTCGCCGACCCACAGGTCTATCGATCCGCGCACGCCTCCCATCACAAGTTCGTCCACACGACCGACGATCGGGAGTTCTACTGCTCCGAGTGGCTGACGAACCGCTCACGGCGTCGGGCCCAGTTCCTGGCCGAGCTGCTCCTCGGCAACATGGCGTGGGATGCCCATGCCTCCTGGCGTTTGGGAAAGGAGTACGGGACGCCGGTGGTGGCCTTGATGGCCACGGCCAAGCGCGTCGCCCTGCTGATCGCGGTGATCACCGTGTGCGATCTGCTCCAGCCGGGCAGCCGATGGCTCTGTCTTTCGATCTACGGGCTCACGATCTGGGCGGGCGCGGTGACGACACGCCACAATCAGTGGATCGAGCACCTGGGCATCTTTTCCGAGGACTCGCTGGCGGAGCGGAATCTCTTGACGCGCAACCTGTCGTCCGATGGGTGGGCGGGCAGACTCATCAATCTGGTCAATCACGACGACGCCCGCGCGCACGTCTTTCATCACACCGAGCCCAGGGTCCACAGCCGCGGCGCCCCGGGGCTCGTCCTGCCGGACGGAGCCCGGACGATCAGCGTGAAGGACTACGGCCGCGTGCTCGTCCGCTACTGGCGATCGCTCTAGCCGGCTTGTTCGGCAGCCGGTCTCACACGTGCACGAGAGCCCCGGCGTCCACCACGAGCACGTGGCCCTGGATCATGTCGCTCAGCGGGCTCGCCAGATAGACGACGGCGTCGGCGACGTGGCGGTCTTCCAGCCGACGGTCCGCGACCAGGCTCCGCCGTTGATGCCGCGCTTGCCGACTTCGAGGGCGAAGTGGCGGATCAGGCTCTCGAGCGCGGCCTTGGTCGCTCCGAGCAGGCCGTACGTGGGCAGGGCCAGACGCGCTCCCGGGCTCGAGAGCGCGATGACCTTGGCGCCGCCAGCGCTGCGCTCCAGGAGGGGCATCGCCGTCTGCATCAAGACGATCAGCGCGCCCACGTTTGTGCTCATCGCAACCTCGAACTGGTGCGGCGTGGTCGTCAAGAGTGGACGGAAGCCGCCCGTGGCCGCATTGCTGACCAGGATGTCGAGCGTGCCGAACGTCTCCTTCACGAAGTCCATCATGGCCGCCACGTCCTCGGGCTCGGCGACGTCGGCCTTCACGACGGCCGTTCGTCGCCCGAGCGCCAGGACGGCCGCGGCGACTTCCTCGGCTGCTGACCGGGCGGCGATGTAGTTGATGATGACGTCGGCGCCGGCCTCGGCGAGCCGGAGCACGCAGGCCCGGCCGATGCCGCGAGAGCCACCGGTCACGAGCGCGACGCGACCGCTCAGATCGATCATCGTGACGCCTCCGAGAGCGGGCCGCCGACCGTCACGACGGCGGTCACCTCCGTCTCTGTCGTGGCGACACCTACGAGTGCGCGGATCGCTCGGCCATCGACGAGCGCGTGCCAGGAATCCTCCGGACCGGCGCACGCTTCCAGGCGTCGAGGCACGAACCGCCCTCCGCCTCCGACGGCCTTGTAGGTCGCCTCCTTGATGGCCCACAGGATGGACGCCCTCGCAGGACGCTCGACCACCGGCACTGTGCTCAGCCACGCGAGCTCTCGCTGAGTCAGCCACCCATCGAGACCATGCGCGCCGAATGCGTCCCGCGGCACGACATCCGCGCCGACCCACACGCCGGCGTCGCAAGAAAGGGCGACCAGGATGGAGGCGTCGGAATGGGCGATGGACAATGACCATGGCTGCACTCGACCGTCCAGGAACACGCGAGGGGCTATGGCCCGTCCCAGCCCGTCGCGAGAGCAGACTTCGAGCCGGCCGGCGTCCGACTGCGTCGGTGTCGTTCGGAGCGCCCTATCGAGCACGACTTCTTTGGCGAGCAGCCGACCGAGCAGCCACGCCTGGCGTCGCGACGCGTCGCGGAAGGCGCCGTAGATCTCGCGCTCGCCCGTCGTGAGCCAGCCGAGGCCGGCCCCCCGATCCCAGCGCCGGCCGAGCGCGTGACGTGGCCAGTGGACGGTGATGGTGCTCATCGGGGCGACTCGGCCGTGAGAGCCGCGGCGCAGTAGTCGGCGACCTCGAGGATGACGGTGTCGTCGGTGCCGCGCAGGATGAAATCGAAATACGTCCGCTGGTCCTCGTGTCGTCGAAGCTCCACGTGCACGACGCACGCTTCGCCGGGCTTGGGCAGGCGACCGAGCCGCACCCGACCGAAGCCCTGAGGGAGCTGTCTCTGGGCCAGCACGCGTCGCGCATAAATTCCGCAGACCACCAGACAGGCGTCCAGCGCGACGGCCGGGACTCTCCACCGGCCCCTCCGGGCCCCCCCGATCTCGGCCATCGGCGGGGCCACGATCCGCCCCCATCCCTCGCCTTTGCTCAGCGAGACCTCATGGAGACACCGCAGCCGAGGGCCGTGAAACACGATGCCTTCCCCGCGGGCCTTGTCCGCGTCGTGAAACTGCATCGTGTGCCAGGCGCCCCGCGCGCCGGTCGTCGCGGTCGAGGCGACAGCGGCTCGCCCGTCAGCCAGGATGAGCTTGCTCTTCACGGCGGTTCGATTCGGATCGACCAGCCGTCCCCGACGATCGAAGAAGTGCCGGCTGAGCTCTGTGTCGAATCCGTCGGCGGCTGCGCGGATGCGAACGCGAGCGTCTTGCGGGCGACCGTCGTAGAAACGGAGCATGTTGCCGATCTCGACGTCGCACAGCTCCACGACCGCCCCCTCCGGAACCAACAGGTGGGCGCCCTCCACCAGGGCCTCGATGGCGATCACGGAAGGCAAGAGAGGCACCCCTTGAAACAGGTGCTCGGCGAGGAACGGGTCAGCCGTCGGATCGAATCGAATCTCCGCGACCAGGCCGCGGCCCTCTTCCAGCTCGGTCACGCCTTCGATCAACGGAGCGTCGGCCACCGCCGCGCGCCGACCGAGAACGACCGCTCGCTGGGCCGGCGTCGGCAGTGTGTGATCCAGATCGAGGGTGCTCGGCTTGTCCAGGAAGAGGACTTCACCTTCCGGGGCACCGGCACCGAGCTCGTCCAGCAAGTGCACGATACCTTCGCGCGGCGGCATCAGGCTCTGCCCGCCCATCTCGAGAGCCAGCTTGCTCTCAGGGCGCGCGGCCATTCCGATGTCGTCCCAGGGCGGCCAGTGCAGAGCGACGGACGCGCATTCCGGGCGCTCACGGCGGAACCGGTGGACGAGCTTGGCCAGCATGTCGGAGGCCAGCGAGTAGTCGGTCTGACCGAGGCCCCCGAATCGGCCGCTTACCGACGCAAATCCGACGAAGAACTCGAGGGGATCCTGGCGGGTCAGCTCCATGAGCGCGACGGCGCCACCGACCTTGGCGGCGACGGCGGCGGCCACCGTATCGGGAGATTTTCGATCGAAGCGGGCCGAGCTCTCAAGCCCTGCGCCGTGGATGATTCCGCTGATCGGCCCGGTCCGCTCGCGCACCCGCTCGAGGGTCCGGGCCAGCGCCTCGCGGTCCGCGACATCGCAGCAATGATAGGTGGCCTCGATTCCGGCGCCAGCCAGCGCGCGCAGGGTTCCGTCGATCTCGATGGCCTTCTCGACCTCGCTCCACGCGACGGAGGGATCGCGTCCCCGCTCTCGCGCCGCGCGCGTGATCGTCATCTTGAGTGCGCGAGTGCCCTCGTCCGACAGGCCACGCCAGCCTTCTTCGACCCGCGGGACCGGGCTCGTGCCCAGCAGGTGCAGCCTCAGACCGAAGCGCCGCCCCAGCTCGCGCGCCACGAACGCCGTGATTCCACGCCCGCCTCCCGTCATGACCCACACGGAGCCGCGCGGGATTGTGCGGCGTTCGGTCGCGGACAGCGGCCGTGGCACGGCCCGGACGATGCGCCGCTGGCCGCGGACATACCCGACCTCGACCGCGGGCGTGCCCGATGCGAGCTCGGCAAAGATCGCGTCCACGACGCGGGCGGGCGATTCCTCCGGTAGACCGTCGACGACCTTCACGATCAGCCCGTCGAACTCGCGCCGGATGGCTTTCAGTAGGCCCGTCAGCGCGCCCCCCTCCACCGTCAACGCCCGGCCGGCGAATCCGAAGTCGCCACCGAGCGCCGTGGCCGCGACGAGCGTCGCACGGTCGAGGAGGTTGGCGCCCTTCACGAGCGTCGTCCACCGCTGGCAGATGAAGTAGGGCGCCAGCACGCGCTCGTCCCGGAGCCGCGCCCAGTCCAGCTCGTCGGGTCCCGGCGTCGCGGGCTCGTCGCGAGCCGCCACCAGGAAGAGATGGGGAATCGGATGCTCCGCCCACAGCCGGTCGAGCGCGGCCACGAGGGTGGCGCGATCGCCGAGGGGAGAGATCTGTGAGGCCGGGACACCGATGTCGGTGAGGCGCTTGGTCAACATGGCGGCCCACGGGCCGGTGCCAACGATGAGCGCCGGCCCGCGAAAGCTCGGCGTGAGTCCGCTGGAGCGCTCGAGCGGAGCCTCGATCGTCCTCAGGATGAAGCGGCTCATGATCCGGTCCGCGTGGTCCCTCGGCGGCGCCTCGGTGGCGATCTCCGACGGCGACGGCTCGTGACGGCGGTCGCCGCGTGCACCCTCCGGATGGACCGCGAGGAGAGCGCGGGCATCCAGCTGCTGATATCGATCGGCCCGTTCTCGGGGAACCGGACCCGGCGTCACCCAGATCTCCCCCTTCGCCGGCCGCATGACGACACTGATCCGGTTGTCCACCCGCTGGATGGTGTTCATCGTCGGATGCGGTGCCTCCCGGCGCCGGCCCAGATCGTATCGATCACGCAGAGTGGCCTGTGCCAGCTCGACGGTGAACAGACGGTCCCCGCAGCCCTCGAGCAGGGCCTGGAGCCGCGCCAGCCGGTTCCGGGAGTGCTCCGGAACCTCGTGCCGCGGAGCGTGCAGCAGGCAGTGGTTGGCGGTGATGATCGCGCCGTGGTCACGGAACTGCAGGGAAGGGCCATCGTACTCCAGGTACGTCACGCGGTCCGTCGGGTGGTGGCTGATGCAGAGGCTCCAGGCGCCTGTCCGCTCGGTTCCGCGGACGATCTCGATCGCGGACTCCACGTCCTCGGCGCGCTCCAGGATCGTCTGCACGAGGACCGGATGAATCGTGCCCGGCGTGGCGCCGCTTCTCCACTCCCGGTCGAGCAGCATCGTGCTCGTCACCGCGACGCCGCGGGCGTTGAGACCCGTCAATCCGCCGATCTGCCCCGCCACACTGAAGAGCACGTGCGCGATGCCGTCGGCCGGATGGCGCACCTGCACGATCGACGTGAGCGCGTCGGGGAGTCTCAAGAGCAGCGGCCAGTCCTCGTTCACCGCATGCAGCAAGCCCACCGAGCCGTTCCGCTCGGCCGGCACCGCGAACTGCACGCATCCCCCGACGTATTCGGGATAGAGGCCCAGGTTGAACGCGATGAGATAGGCGAGGGGAACCTGCACGGCCTCGGCCATGCCTCGGAGCTCTTCCAGCGTCGCCGGCGTGAAATACACTTCGGGTGAAGGCACCAGCCCGTCGAAGGCCGCGAGGTTCGACTCGGTCTCGTCGAGCCCCCGCCCCAGCAGGGTCGCGTACTGCTCCAGAGTCCTCGTGATCGCGCCGGACTGAGTTCGACCGAGTCGAACTCCGATCTCGTACGGGCTGCCGGAGCTGTCGACGATGACGAGGCCCTCCGCCGACGGCTGACCCTCGGCGACGGGAGCGGATCCCCGGATCCCGGTGACGGTCGCCACAACGCGGCCGACGTCGGCGTCGGCGCCCGCTCCTTGGAGAAAGTCGAGGACGTGGCGGAGCGTGGGGAAGTCGTCGAGGGAGAGCTTCTCCATGGACTCCGGCTCGATGCGGAACCGATCGCGCAGCTCCCCCAGCAGTCTCGCCTTCTTGATGCTGTCGATTCCGAGGTCGGCCTCGAGGTCGGCGTCGAGCTCCACGACCTCCGGCGGGTAGCCGGTCTCCTCGCAGACGAAGCGGATGAGCACCGCGGCGAGTCCGTCCGACGGTAACCGGCCCCCTTCGGCTTGCCGCCCCATGGAGGGCGTGTCGGGCGCGATCTCCATGACTCTGGCCGGCGTCTTCGTCTTCTGCTTCCGCCTCAGGGTGGCGTCGAAATGGAGGAGCCCCGCAGGTCTCGAGGCTCGCGCGGTGGCCGGCGTCCCGGCCGGCCGCGCGTCAGCCCGCGCCCCGCCGCAGAGCCCGACGCACTCGAGCGCCGCCTGGGCCCGGACGAGCTGCTCGAGTCCAGGTCTCTTGGGGTTGTCGGTGGCGACGATGACCGCGTCGCGATCGCCCGCGATCCGGCGATGCAGACGGGTGAGCACGTTGCCGGGACCGACCTCGAGCAACACGGTCGTACCCTCGCCGATCAGGCGCTCGATCAGATCCACGTACGCCACGGGACGCGTGAGCTGATCGACTAGGTTGTCGCGGATGTCGAAGGGATCGGACACGTACCGATTCGTCACGCTGCTCAGCAAGGGGATTCGCGGCGGCAGGATGCGCGCCTCATTGAGGACGCGCTGGAGCGGGTCCCGCACATCAGCGAGCAGGGGCGTGTGGAATGGGCGCGGGACCGGCAACGGCTGCGCGGCGTAGCCGGCCCGCGTCAGCTCGGCGGCCAGCCGCGTCACGGCGCCTTCTTCGCCACCGATCACGCTCTGGTCGGGCGCGTTGTGGTTGGCGATCCACGCCGCCCCTCCAAGCGCCTCCGTCATCCGCTCGACGATCTCCCGCGGTGCGGTGGTCGACAGCATCACCCCACGAGCCCCGGGGCTGGCCTCGATCAACTCGCAGCGCGCGCGGGTCACACGGATCGCCTGCTCGAGCGTCCAGGCCCCCGCCGCGACGAGGGCGGGATACTCGCCATAGCTGTGACCGCAGACGACGTCGGGATGGATGCCAAGCGACCGAAGCGCGGCGTGCAGGATCGTATCGGCGAGCAGGATCGACGCCTGCGTCTCCCAGACGTCTTCTCCCAGCCGGGTCCCGGGTTGCCAGGCCATGTCGGAGAACGTCCGATGTCCGAGGCGGGACATGAGGTCGTCGATCTCGCGCAGTGTCTCTCGCGCCACCGGGAGCTCGGCCGTCAGCGACCGGAGCATGCCCGCATACTGCGATCCCTGTCCCGAAAAGATCATCGCCACGCGTCGCGGAGTCGCCGGCACGATGCCCCAGACGATGCCCTGCTCTTCGAGCACCCGACGGGCACCGGGCTCGGCCATCTGCGTCGCCGCGAGCTGAAGACGCTTGCCGAGCTCGGCCTCGTTCCTGGCGACGATTGCCAGCCGGGCGCGATGGGCGTCGGCGTAGACGGTCTCTCCCCCGGAGACGAGGAGCGAGCCGACGCGCGCCCGCTCCGCCTTCACGCACTCGGCGAGCTCGAGGAGCGTCGTCGCGCCGAGGCGGATGATCCGCCACCCTTCAACGGCACGCGCGAGCTCGGCTCTCTCGGCCTCCACGACGACGTGGTAAGCGAGCCCGCGGAAGGCGACCGAGCTGACTCCCGCGAGCGCCGGCGCGGTAGGGCTCGACGGAGCGAGCGCGGCCACGCCGGACGTCAGCGACACACTCTCGGCCTTTCCGGCGAGGACGGCCAGCGGTGTCTCGGGCATCGGGCCCGAGGGCAGCTGTCGATGCCGAAGGGCCAGCACCATCTTCAGGAGTGACGCCATGCCCGAGGCGCCGAACGTATGTCCGATCTGTGTCGCGAGCGAGGCCACCAGAAGTGGAGTCACGCGCGACTCCGAGCCGTAGGTCTCGACGAGGGCTTCCGCCTCGGCCCGATCCAGCTCCCTCACCCCACTGCCCACAGCCTCGACGGCCGCGATCTCCCCTGCGCTCGCTCCGGCGTCGCTCAACGCCTGCTCGATCGCGCCTCGCAGCGCCGCGCCGGGCGCGCCGCATTCCGTGCGGACGCCGACGCCGCGCAGGATAGCGCGGATCGGATCGCCGTCGCGTCGCGCGTCGGTCAGACGCTTGAGCACGACCACCGCGACGCCTTCGCCGGGCACGAGGCCAGCCGCCTCGCGGCCGAACGCCGGTAAGGGCGCGTCCGGGGCGAGCAGTCCACGCATGCTGGCCCACACGTAGACGGACGTGTCCATCGCGCGCTGTGCTCCGGCGCACAGCACCAGATCGCAGGCTCCGGAGCGGAGCATGTCAATGCCCGCGGTGAGGGCCGTCATCGAGGACGCCTCCCCGGAGTCCACCGCCAATGCTCCGCCCATGAGATCGAGCGTTCGCGCGACCCGCGAGGCGAGCGTGCTCGCGCTGTAGCTCCCGGTCTCGTCGCGCAGCATCGGTCGCCTGCGCGAAAGCGCCGCCGAGAGCTCCACGGGCACCGTCTCCGTCTGGGCCACGTCGGCGCCGTGGCGCTTCAAAACCTCCCTCAGGTCCCGCTCGAGTTCGGGCAGGTGGAGCACGGGGCTGAGCTGGCTGACGAAATCGCCGCCGAAGATGGTCCCGACGACGACCGCCGTTCGTCGGCGATCGAACGGACGGTCGCCGTATCCGGCGTCCGCGAGCGCCTGCTCCACAGCGTCGAGCACCATGAACTGGAGCGGATCCGCAGTCTCGATCTGCCGGGGCGGAACTTTGTGGCGCTTCCAGTCGTAGCGATACTCCGTGACGAAGCCACCGAGCCGTGTGGGGACGCGCCACGGTCCCTGAGCGCCCGGCTCGTGATAGACGGCCGCATTCCATCGATCGGGCGGCACCGCGCACTTGGGGTCCCGGCCGGAAACGAGCAGATCCCAGTAGGCGGCGACATCGTGGGCTCCCGGGAAAATGGCGCCAAGCCCGATGATGGCCACCGCCGACGCCTCGCTCGAGAGACCAGGCACGTCGGCGGACCGGAACGTCATCGGGGCTTCACGCGGGACGAACTGGTCCACCACGAGGTGGGCGTTGAGCCCGCCGATGCCGAAGGCATCGACCGCGGCACGCCGGGGAAGCCCATCGGCGGGCGCCGGCCATTCGAGCGCCGTCCTGGGCACGAAGAAGGGAATGTGCTCCCATTCGATCTCGGGGTTCGGGATCTCGAAATTGGCCGCGGGCGGAACGACGGCGTGGCGCATGGCGAGCAGAGTCTTGACCAGTCCCGCGAGGCCCGCGGTTTCGCGCGCGTGACCGATATTGCCCTTGACGCTTCCGATCGGAATCCGGGTCCCGGCGGGCAGGCGGGCGCCAATGGCCGCGCAGAGCGCCCGGATCTCCGTGGCGTCACCCAGCTGCGTGGATGTCCCGTGCGCCTCGACGTACTGGATGCGTGCCGGGTCGACGCCCTCGCCGTACGTCCGCTTCATGGCCTCGATCTGGCCGTCGGCGCGCGGCGCCCACAGGCTCTTGCCGCGCCCATCGCTCGCGAGCCCGATCCCGCGCACGACGCCGTGGATCGAGTCGCCGTCGGCGAGCGCGCGGGGCAGCGTCTTGACGAGGATGGCGACGTAGCCGTCGGCGCTGACGAATCCATCGGCGCGCGCGTCGAAGGGACACGACCCGGTGGCGCTCAGCGCCTGCGCCTGGGCGAACATGACCAGGCTCTGCCAGCTGCTATACGAGGCGCCGCCGACGATGGCCATGTCGACCCGCCCGGCCTGCAGGGCGTGAGCGGCGAGCGCCAGAGCGTAGAGCGAGGAGGCGCAGACGGCGTCCACGGCCGTATAGGGGCCGCACAGACCGAAGCACTCGGCGATGAGTCCCGCCGCGGCGTTGGGGGCAACGTCGGGCCTGCCGCCGGCACGTCGTCGGGGCTTCTTGGCCCGCACGAGGTCGATGAGCTCTCGGGCCACCGCGTCGCGTATCGCGGACGGCAATGCGGCGAACGACGCGACGTCCTCCGCCAGGCACTGCGTAACGTCCTCGATCTGCGTGGCGTAGGCGATCTCGCTTCCGAGCGGGCTGCCGCGCGCGTGGCCGATGTAGACGCCGGTGTTACGGATCGGCAGGGCGAAGGGGTCCAGACCCGCGTGGCGACACGCGGCGGCCGCGACCTCCAACATGGCCGCGTGCGACGGGTCGCTGTCGGCGACGACGGCGTCTGACACCGGACAGACGGAGCGGTCCATGGGGCGGTCGGGGACGAGCCCACCGAGCTTCGTGTATGACTTGCCCAGCACGCCACGGCCCGGATCGAAGTAGAGCTCGGCATCGAGGCGATGGCCCGGAAGCTCGCCGATCGCGCTGCGG
>WNGA01009885.1_pt1 | contig 18996 bp, 21 predicted proteins | sample 5400061 | NCBI WGS metagenome assembly WNGA01 (sample SAMN13153366, study PRJNA577476) | soil metagenome | isolation source: 100 cm soil or saprolite under grassland replicate 2 | place: USA:California | collected 2016-06-15 | reverse complement strand
AGCCGATGTCGCTGGTGATCACGGCCGGGCAGCGTGGGGACTCCCCGCAGTTCCAGGTCGTCCTCGGCCGCATCCGCGTGCCCCGGACCGGGCCCGGGCGGCCGCGCACCCGACCCGACAAGGTCCGTGCCGACAAGGCGTACGGCTCCCGCGCGAACCGCGCCTACCTGCGCCGGCGCGGGATCCGTTGCACGATCCCGGAGAAGCGGGACCAGATCGCCAACCGCAAGAAGCGCGGCTCCCACGGGGGACGGCCACCGAAGTTCGACCAGGCCGACTACAAAGAGCGCCACGCGGTGGAGTGTGGCATCAATCGTCTCAAGCGCCACCGCGCGGTCGCCACGAGATATGACAAACTTGCCGTCCGCTACGAAGCCACTGTGCTGGTCGCTGCCATCAACGAATGGCTGTGACCAGCACTTTCTCGGGATTCACACCCAGGGCGCGTTTGCGTAGTTGCGGCATCACAATCAGTGCGGCAACCGGTGATAGGCGGATGAACGCGCATACCGGAGGCCGGGCATCATGAGGCGATGAACGAGAACCGAACCCCGACAGCGGTGCTGCTGCATGGCTGGCCAGTCACGACTGGTCACTGGCGATACCTGATTCCAGCCCTCGAAGCCGCCGGCATTACCGCTGCCCCGGTCACGCTTCCGGGACTTGGAGCCGTTCCCTCCTCCGACGTGACCGACTTCCGAAAGGCGGCACTTGCCGAGTGGGTCCGGGCACGGCTGGCACGGGAGGGTGTCACCCGCTTCGCTGTCATCGGTCACGACTGGGGTGCGACGGTCGGATACTTCATCGCCGCCGCCGAGCCCGGGTCCGTCAGTGCCCTTGTGGTCGAGGAAGAGATCCTTCCCGGTGTTGATATCGAGATCCCCACGCCCGGCCGCCACTGCTATCCGGCCTGGCACGGCCCCTTGAATCGGGCACCCGGCCTCGCGGAGAAGCTCGTGCCCGGGCAGGAGGCGGCGTACTACGGAACGTTCCTGGAACAGAGCGCCGGACCAAACGGCCTCGATCCGGACGCCCTTCAGGCCTACCTCGACGCATACAGTGCTCCAGGCGTTCTGGGCGCCGGGCTTGCGTACTACCGCACCCGGCCGGAAGACGTCAACGAGGTCCAAGCACTCGCCACCCAACCGATTTCCACGCCTGTCCTGGCGATCGGAGGCCGACACGCGATGGGGGCAGCTGTCGCAGGGGGAATGGCCACCCTCGCAACCGACGTAACCCGACTCGTCCTCGAACAGTCCGGCCACTACCCGGCAGAGCAAGAACCAGACGGCGTGAACCACGCGATCGTGCAGTTCCTTCAGCAGCACTCCTGATCACCGATGCCCTATCTCAGATGTGGGCCTCGAGGGATCAGCACCCACTTCTGAAGCACGCCCTAGGAGGCCGCTGAATTAGGGCGGTTCTGGGGCTTGCCGTTGCGCGGGCCGAGGCGCGGGGATCGGCGGGCGGTCGCGGGTGACGGCTGTTCGGGGCGAGGAAGGGCCATCCGGGCGGTGGGAGGGCGCCTGTGCGGGCGGTCGAGGCTCGGCTGGGCCCGGTATCGACGCCGTTTGACGCCTGGGGGTGGGCTTCTCAGGCGGTGTGGGCCGCCAGGACCCAGACTCCTGCCGTGCGAGTGAGGCCACGGCCGAGGAGATTACGCAGATTGAGCCCGGCGGTCCGTCGGGCGAGCCATGCGTTGTTCTTCTCCGTGCCCCGGTAGCGGAGCTTGATTCGGCGCCCGCCGTGGCTAGCGATCTGGGAGATGACCCGTTCAACGTTGGGCCGGAACTTGCGGTACTTCTCCCGCAGTTCGGGCTTGTCGGCCCAGTCGCGGCGGGCTTGGCGCAGCATGTCATCTCGTTGGTGCAGAACGATTTTACGGCCGGTCTTGGACGTGGTGCACCGCTCACGCAGAAGACACCCACGGCACAGTGCGCCGAAGCTGGCCACCCGGGTTCGGCTGAGCGGGCGGGTGTGACCGGCCGGGCAGCTCACCGTGCCCGCTTCCTCGTCGACGGTGAAGTCATCAACGGTGAACCCGCCCTCCACGGGCGCCTGCAACGGCTTGGGTTTGATCACGGCCTCGTCGTCGGCGTCGTCGATCGCGCCGCGTAGATCCCCTGTGCCGTAAGCCGAATCGCCGTACCACTCCCGTGTGCCGCCCTCGGCCGTGCCGTCTTGGTGGCCCTCATCGGCGGCCAGGAACTTCTCCGCCACACCCGGATCGGAGTTCTCCGTCCCCGCGGCCTTGGTGAGCGCCTCGTCGGTGATGATCCCCGTCTCCGGCTCCGCCACCACATGTGCCCGATACCCGTCCCGGCGCGCCTCGGGCGACTTGCGGGTATGCCGGGCATCTTGGTCCACCGTCGATATCACCCGATCGGGAGCGACCCTGCGGGCGATGCGCCACCGCCCATCGGTGCCATCAGATCCCTCGGCGGGCTCGACATCTTGCCCGGCGACCAACGCCAGCAACGCCAACGCCGCCCGCGCCGACTCCTCCAGTTCGTCCTGATCGACGCCGGCGAACGCCGCAAGCAGCGCGTTCGCGTCGTTGACCAGCGCAGAAACCAGCGTGTCCTTCGCGCCGGGCTCGTCCCAGTCGATCACCGGCTTACCGGGCCGGCTGTAGTCGTGCCCGGTGCACACCGCCGTGATCACCTCGGCGGCACCGGGCACCAGCCGCCCGACCCGCCGGATCGCCGCGATCAGCTGGGTGATGGTGTCCTGAGTGGCGACCGCGTCGGCCAGGATCGTGGAATCCACCGCACGTTTGCGGCGGCCACGCAAGACCCCGGTCTCCTCCACGACCTGCCGCACCGCCTCGTTGATCCGATGCGGCCGGGTGGACTTGGCCAGTCGCTTGCGCCAGTACACCAGCGTGGACGGATCGAATCCGTTGTGGTCCAACGACATCCCAGTCGCGACCTTCCACCGCAGGTCACACCGGGCCGCCTCGGCGGTCTCCCGGTCGGAAAGATCATGCAGGGCCTGCAATACCAGAATCGAGGCCATCACCGACGCCGGGATCGACGGCCGCCCCCGATCCGATGGGAACAGATCCTCGAACTCCCCATCACCGAACAGATCCCGGCGATGCTCGGCCAAGAACGCGAACATGCTGCCCTCAGGCACCAGATGACCCACAAGTGCACCAGCGTCCAGGAGCTCCCGGTCCGCACACTCCACACCCTGCATCGGAAAACCGTGCCAGCCCAGACAATCCGCGCGCCGGAGCGACACGCGGATTATTCAGCGGCCTCCTAGGGCGGCTGGCCCGACCTCTCGACCTCACCGGCGCCGACCGGGTCTTCGGCACCACCGTCGGCGAGATCACCTACTGGTCGCCCAGCGACACCCTCGCCATCGTTTACGACGGCCTCGGCCCGACCGTGCCCGGCCCTGGCCTGGTCCGCCTCGGCATGGTCGACACTGGCCTGGACGACCTCGCCGACGCCGGCAACCGAGGCTCGGTCCGGATCGACCTGGCTGCCGAAGTCAACTCCTAACCCACACCCCGGATGGCGACATCCGCCGAACATCACAAGGAGAGCTGTTCTCATGCAAGTTGCTGTCATGACCGCCCCCGGGCAGGTCCGTGTCGAGGACCGTCCCGCACCGGCGATCCTCGAACCGACCGATGCGATCATCCGGCTGGCCGCGACCTGTATCTGCGGGTCGGACCTGTGGCCCTACCGCGGCGTGGAGGCGGTCGACGAGCCGCGACCGATGGGCCACGAGTACGCCGGCATCGTCGAAGCGGTCGGCTCCGCGGTCACCACGATCCGGCCCGGCCAGTTCGTGGTCGGCTCGTTCTTCGCCTCCGACAACACCTGCGAGATCTGCCGATCCGGCTACCAGACCTCCTGTGTGCGGCGCGAGCCCGCCGCCCCTGGCGGTGCACAGGCCGAACGGATGCGCGTCCCGCTGGCCGACGGCACCCTGGTCGCCACGCCAGGGCTACCAGCCGAGGATCTGATCCCGAGCCTGCTCGCCGCCTCCGACGTGCTCGGCACCGGCTGGTTCGCCGCGGTCGCCGCGCAGGCCGGACCCGGGAAGACCGTCGCCGTCGTCGGCGACGGTGCCGTCGGGCTGCTGGCGGTGCTGGCCGCCAGGCAGCTCGGCGCCGAGCGGATCATCGCCATGAGCCGCCACCAGTCACGCCAGGATCTGGCCCGCGAGTACGGCGCGACCGACATCATCGCCGAGCGCGGCGACGAGGGAGTGCGGAAGGTCAAGGAACTTACCGGCGGCCTCGGCGCGCACTCGGTCATCGAGGCGGTCGGCACCCAGGAGTCGATGATGCAGGCCATCCGCGCGACCCGACCCGGCGGCCATGTCGGCTACGTCGGTGTCGCCCACGACGTCCAGCTGCCGGGCGAGGAACTGTTCTTCTCCCACGTCCACCTGCACGGCGGCCCCGCCCCGGTCCGCCAGTACCTGCCCAAGCTGATCGACTTGATCTGGAACCGCACGATCGACCCCGGGAAGGTGTTCGACCTCGAACTGCCCCTGGAGCGGGCCGCTGACGGCTACAAGGCCATGGACGAGCGAGACGCGATCAAGGTACTGCTCCGTCCCTGACACATTGCGACGCCCGAAGTGAGCCCGCCCAGCCGCTCACACATCTCTGTTTGAAAGGACCCCCGGGACATGTCTGCCTCCATGTCCTCAGACCGCGACGACCACGCGTTCGCGGCACACGAGGTCACAACCGAGCCGAGCCCTGCGCTCGGGATCCTCAAGCCGTTCCCGCTCGCGCCCGAGATCGACCAGTCGGCCCTCGTCTCGTTCGCCTCGGCCGAACACCTCCTCGGTACGACGGCCACCCCAGCCGCCTGTACCTGCGCGCAGACCCCGACCACGTCACCGACACCGCAGACCTGCTCGCCGCCACCGCCAACCCCGTAACCCCTTCGCAGGTCGGGGTCAGCCGGCCATCGGACGCACTCGCCGCCCAACTCGCCGCCAAACAGGCCGGCGCCGCCCTCATCCTCGGACTCGGCGCGATCGCGCTACTCGCCGGCGCGATCGGCATCGCCAACGTCATGGTGATCTCCGTGCTCGAACGGCGCGCCGAGATCGGCCTGCGCCGAGCCCTCGGCGCGGCACGCAGCCACGTCGCCGCGCAGTTCCTCACCGAGTCCCTGGTCCTGTCCACCCTCGGCGGCGCCGCCGGCATCCTCATCGGCATCGGTGTCACCACCACCATGTCCCTCATCCGAGGCTGGACCGTGCTCATCCCACCGCAAGCCCTCTGGGGCGGACTCGCCGTCTCGATCGGCGCCGGCGCCATCGCAGGGCTCTACCCCGCCCTACGCGCCGCGCACATACCCCCAACCGACGCCCTGCGAACAACCTGAACCGACCGCTTCCCCGACGGTAGGATCTGCGGCAGACGGGTACCCGGGTGGAAAGCCGAGGAAAGGGCTGTGCATCAGGTGACGAGCACGCAGATGCGGACCACGGCCGTCGCGCAGGGCACGGCCAACCTGGTGGGCGGGCTCTGGGCGCTGCTCAGCATGCGCAGCTTCGAGGCGGTCTTCGGCCCCAAGTACGACCGTTGGCTCGTGCGCACCGTCGCTGGACTGCTCGTGGCCACCGGCTGGACGCTGCTGCGGACACCGGCCGATCCTGCGGCGCTGGTCCAGGCGCGTCGGCTCGGCACGGGCACGGCGGCGACACTGCTGACGATAGATCTGGTCTACGTCTCGGCGGGACGAATCCGTTGGACCTACCTGATCGACGCGGTCACGGAGAGCGCCTGGCTGGCGGCCTGGATGGCCGCCGGCGGCCCGGATGGATCCGGCGTACCAAGAGCGGCGTCTGCTCGGCCGCCCACGGACTGATCGCCCACGGGTTGGTCGCGACCAGGTCGGCGAACGCCTGCCACGGCACCCATCGCCAGTCCGCTACTTCGTCGGGGCTGGGGCGGGGGTCCGCCGAGCCCGTCGCGGTGAAGACCGGGCAGATCTCGTTCTCCAGCGTCCCGTCCGCATCGACCGCGCGGTAGCGGAAGTCGGGCAGGACGCAGGTGACGTCGGCGAGCGTCATCCCGAGCTCCTGCGAGGCTCTGCGGCGGACCGCCTCTCCGACGTCCTCGCCGGGCGCCGGATGCCCGCAACAGGAGTTCGACCAGACGCCGGCGAAAGCCTGTTTGGACAGCGCGCGGCGGGTCACCAGGAGCCTGCCGCGGTCGTCGAAGATGTAGCAGGAGAAGGCCAGGTGCAGGCGATCAGCAGGACGACGTCGAGCACCGCGACGGTCATCGCGATCCGGAACGGCAGCCGGGAGCCGGGTCGCCGGGCCGCGGCGAGGCCGGCCACCAGCAGCGCGGCCGCCGCGGCGAGCCCGATCGCGCCGACGACCCCCGGGCCGTCCGTCGGGCCGAGCGCGAGCACGGCACTCGCCGCGAGCAGGAGTGCGCCGGCGGTGAGGATGGACCCTCGCGCGCCGAGCCGGTGCGGCATGCCGACGACGCCGTGTCGCAGGTCGTCCGCGATATCGGGTACGACGTTCGCGAAGTGTGCGCCCATCCCCAGCAGAGCTCCGGCCAGGATCGTCCACACCGGTGGCGACGGGTGGCCCGGCAAGCCGAGGATGACGAACGCCGGCAGGCCGCCGAAGCCGACGGCGAACGGCACCGGCGAGAACGGTGTCGCCTTGAGGCCGAGGTTGTACGACCAGGCGGCGGCGATGCCGAGGAGGTGCGCGATCGCCGCCCGCCAGCCGCTGGCCAGGGACAACGGCACGGCCGCCACGAGCGCGACGGCAGCGCCAGTGCGGACAAGGCCGGCCGGGATGTCGCCGGACGCGATCGGCTTGTCCCGTCGTCCGGCGGCGGCGTCCCGGTGGCGGTCGAGGAAGTCGTTGCTCCAGCCGACCGAGAGCTGTCCGGCCAACGCCGCGACGGCGACCCAGGCCGCTCCGGCGCCTCGGCCGGCCGCGAGAGCGAAGGCAGTGGTGATCCCCGTGACGGCTGCCGTCGGTTCCGGGTGGCAGGCTCGCACCAGACCGCCGAACGATCGTCGCGGATCCATGCCGGGGAGTATTCCAGGCACCCCGCGTAGGCTCGCCGCATGCGCGATCGCGTGGGTGCCCGGAACGACCCGGCGCAGTACGACGAGCTTGCCGCGACCTGGTGGGACCGGCGAGGGCCGTTCGCGATGCTGCACTGGATCGCCGAGGCGCGGGCCGCGCTGATCCCGCCACCGCGCCGACCGGGTGCCGTGCTCGTCGACGTCGCGTGCGGGGGCGGGCTGATGGCGCCGTACGTCGCGGCACTCGGCTACCGGCACATCGGAGTCGACCTGTCACCGACCGCGCTCGACGTGAGTCGGAGCCACGGCCTCGTACCGGTGCGGGCCGACGCGCGATACCTGCCGTTGCGGGACGAGTGCGCCGATGTCGTGGTCGCCGGCGAGTGCCTCGAGCATGTGCCGGAGATGTCGCGCGTGGTCGCCGGACTCTGCCGGCTGCTGTCGCCCGGCGGCACGCTCGTCATCGACACGATCGCGTCGACGGCGGTGGCGCGGTTCCTCACGGTGACTCTCGCGGAGCGCATCCCGGGTGGCCCGCCCCCGGGGTTGCACGATCCGGCCTTGTTCGTCGATCGGAAGTCACTGGTGCGGGAGTGCGCGGCTCATGGCGTCGACCTGCGGCTGACCGGGCTCCGTCCCTCCGCCTCCGCGTCGGTGGCCTGGCTGTTGCACCGTCGTACGGGGTCACGGATGGTCGCGACCCGCTCGACGGCCGTGCTGTTCCAGGGATGCGGCATCAAGCGGAAGGAGAGCGCTCGATGAATCCACCGGTTTCGGTCCAGCGGCTGTCCCGGAACGACGCCGCCGACGTGGCGCGGGAGCTGGCGCCGGGCCTGGCTTCGCGGGCGGCCGGGTTCGACCGGGACGGGGCTTTCCCGGTCGAGGACTTCGCTGAGATACGCCGGAGTGGTCTGCTCGGGCTGATGGTGCCCGAGCGGCTCGGCGGGTCGGGTGCCGGTTTCGCCGACTACGCCGAGGTGGCGATGGCGCTCGGAATCGGCAACGGCGCGACCGCACTGGTGTTCAACATGCACGCATCGGTGACGGGCACCCTGGCACTGGTTCCGGACGAGGTCGCACGTGCGCTGGGTGTGCCCGAGTCGTTCTTCGGCATGCGCGACCGGGTGCTGGCCGCCGCCGCGGCCGGCGCGTTCTACGCCGTCGCGATGTCGGAGCGCGGCGCCGGGTCGAGGCTCTCGCAGCTGGCCACGACGTACGTTCCGACCGGCCGCGGCTTCCGGATCACCGGATCGAAGGCCTTCTGCTCCGGAGCCGGTCATGCGGACGCCTACGTGGTCGCGGCGCGGGCGGTGGACGACCAGGCCAAGGTCTCGCAGTTTCTCGTCCCGGCCTCCCTGCCCGGCATCGCGGTCGAGGAGACCTGGGACAGCCTCGGTATGCGGGCCAGCGCGAGCCATGACGTGCACCTCGACGTCGAGGTGGACGCCGACGCGCTGCTGGGTGGCATCGAGGGGCTCGGCGTCCTGCTCGCTCAGGCCATGCCGCAGTGGCTGGTGGCGTCGTACTCAGCGGTGTACGTCGGTGTCGCGCAGGCCGCCGTCGACGCGGCCGCGGCGTACGCGCGGGAACGCGGGCTCGAGCGGCTGCCGGCGGTCCGCGCACGGACCGGGCGCGCCGACGCGGCCGTCGCGGCGGCACGGGAGGTGGTCCGGCGCGCTGCCCGGGCGATCGATGCCGCGCCGGGCGATGCGGAGACCAACCGCTGGGTGTGGCGGGCGAAGCTGCTCGCCGGCACGACCGCGATGGAGGTCGCGGGATCGTTGCTCGAGGCCTGCGGGACCGGTGCCACGAGACGCGGCAGCGATCTGGAACGCCTCTACCGCGACGCCCGGTGCGGATCGTTGCAGCCGGCCACGAGTGACGTGTGCGCGGACTGGCTGGGCATGGCGGCGCTGGGTCTGGATCCCGATCAGGCCGAGGTGCCGCGGTGGTGAGCAGCCCGCGGATCGCGGCTGTCCGGACATCGTTGCCGCCAGCGACGATGGACCAGCAGGCCTTGTGGGACGGCTATTTCGCCGACAGGTACGGCGATGACGCCCGGGCGAAGCGGATCTGGCGGTCGGCAGGGGTGCGAACCCGGCACGCTGTCGTCGACCCCCGCGTCGAGGACGTGTCCGGCTGGGGCACCGAGGCGCGGATGCGGCGGTTCGTCGAGGAGGCGCCCCGGCTCGGTAAGGACGCGGTGTCGACTGCCATCCACGCCTCGGGCATCGCGGCCGCCGACGTCGGACTCTTCGCCGTGGTGTCCTGCACGGGATACGCGACGCCCGGACTCGACATCGTCCTCGCGCGTGATGTCGGGATGGCAGACACCGTGCAACGGCTGTCGATCGGACACATGGGCTGCTATGCGGCGATCCCAGGGCTGGGCGTCGTCGCCGACTTCGTCAGCGCGCACCAGAGGCCCGCCGTACTGCTGTGCTGCGAGCTGACCAGCCTGCATATCCAGCCGGCCACGATGCCCGCCGGCCGGCTGGACGCCGGCGATGTGGAGCAGATCGTGTCCCACGCCCTGTTCGCCGACGCCGCGGCGGCCGTCGTCGTCACGCCGGACGCGGGCGGTGTCGAGGTGGTCGACATCGAGGCGCGCACCGATGCCGGGACGAGCGATCACATGACCTGGGACATCACAGACCTCGGCTTCCGGATGGGTCTGTCGCCCCGCGTGCCGGGCGTCCTGGCCCGGCAGGTCGGGCCGGCTGTGGTGGCCCTGCTCGCTCGCCACGGTCTCACGACCGCCGATGTCGCTGCCTGGGCGGTGCACCCGGGAGGGCCGCGGATCGTGGAGGTCGTCGCGGACGCGCTCGGCCTCGACGAGTCGGCTGTCCGCGTGTCCTTCGACGTGCTGCGCGATTGCGGGAACTGCTCGTCGGCGACGGTGCTGCTGGTCCTCGAGCGAGCCCTCGCCGAGCGGACGCCGACAGCCGGCGATCCCGTCGTCATGCTGGCCTTCGGGCCCGGGCTGACGCTCTACGCGGCTCTGCTGCGAGCGTGAAGGGCTACTTTCGCAGATAGTTGTGCACCGTGCGACGACCGCGGCACTGAGCGCATCCGCTCGCCGTCCGCGGGCCTTGAGGCGGTCCGTCCTGCAGTCGGCGGCCCGTGTCGCCGAGGCCGCTCAAGGCGTACGCTCGACGAGATGGCGGCGGTGGCCGTCGCCAGGCTTTGGATCTCGGGGGATATCGGGGCCGTTCGTGCCCCGGCCAGCATCCGTCGTCGAGACGGTCACGGGAGATCCTGGGAGGGGCCCCATGAGTAGGACAGTAAGACTTGGCAGGTTTGCGACAGCAGCGGGGATCGCCGTCGCGCTGACTCTCGGTGGTGTCGCCAGACCCGCCGACGCGCAACCGGCGGGCGACTTCACCGTCGTCGTCTCCGGCCTGGACAATCCGCGCGACCTGGCCTTCGCACCGAACGGCGGGCTGTACGTCGCCGAGGCCGGGCACGGTGGCGCGGCGGCGGACTGTGTCAGCGGCGGACCCGAGGGCGACCTCTGCCCAGGCTTCACCAGCGGCATCAGCCGGATCAACATCGCCCAAGGCAGTGCGAGCCGGATCGTCTCCGGCCTGGCATCGGTCGCGGACCGCGAGGGTTTCGCCGCTCTCGGCGTCGACGGCATCTCCTTCCTCGGGCAGGGGACGCTGTACGGAATCATGGCGCTGGCGCCTGACGTGGTGCCGCCGGGCGCCTTCTCGCCCTCGATCGAGGCGGCGCTGAAGGCGCAGCTCGGTCGCCTGATCAAGGTCACGCCGAGCGGGCAGTGGAAGTCCGTCGCATCGGTCGGTCACACCGACTTCGTGTGGAGCGGGGAGCACCAGGAGCTGGCTCCGGGCGACTTCCCCGACGCCAACCCCTACGCGGTGCTGGCGTCCCCGGGGAGCCAGTGGGTGCTGGACGCCGGATCCAACACCATCGACCGGGTCCGGCCGAACGGCACGGTCAGCGTCGAGGCGTTCTTCCCGAACCCGCCCTCCGGGGACGCTGTGCCGACCTGCATCGACCGCGGTCCCGACGGCGCGCTGTACATCAGCGAGCTGACAGCTGCGTTCAACGAACCCGGTAGCGCTCGTGTCTGGCGCTTCGTTCCAGGATCCGCGCCCACCGTCTGGGCGACCGGCCTGACCGCCGTCACCGGCTGCGGGTTCGGGGCGGACGGGCAGTTCTACGCGGTCGAGTTCTCGACGCTCGGTCTGATCAACGGGGCACCCGGGACGGGTGCGGTCGTCCGGGTCCCGGCGCACAGCAGCTCGCCGATCACGGTCGCGTCGGGTCTGTCCTTCCCCGGCGGCTTCGCCGCCGCTCCGGACGGTTCCCTGTACCTCTCGAACTGGAGCGTCGCGCCCGCGGACACCGGCGGTGGCCCGACCGGCCAGGTCGTCCGAGTCACGCCGTAGGAGCGGGGATCGACCTCGGAGTGTCCTGACGTGATGCAGGCCGCCGGGTCGTTCCGCGCGCGTCCAGGGCCGGCCTCGATGAGCAGATCGGGGCCGGCCCAGGACAGCTGATGTTCCTGAGGTGTCGACCGCGCCGGATTATGTGGCTGGGTGCGGGGCTTGGGTTCGCGGGCGCGTCTTGCCCAGGCCGTCGTTGACGGCGGCGAGCAGGGTGAGGGCCTCGCCGAGGCGGGTGGTGTCATGGCCAGCGGCCGCGGCGACGGCTGCCGCCCACTCGTGCCGAACGAGGGCGTAGTTGCTGCTTCCCCGGTCGGTCGCGCGGACCGTGACCCCGCGGCCGTCACTCGGGTCCGCCTGCCGCTGGATGAGGCCCTTCTGTTCGAGCCCGCGGAGGACGGTGGAGAGGTTGGTGCGCTGCAGTCCGGTGGCGGCGGCGATCTGACTCGGGGCGGCCGGACCGCCGTGGAGGAGGTAGCGCACAACCATGCCCTCCGACTGGGAGAGGGAGAGGGCCCGCCTGTCTGCGTAGCCGCGGAACTGGAGCTCGCGGCTGATCATCAGTACGAGGTCGGCCAGGTCGGCCCACCGCTGCTCGTCGGTTGATCCGGGCGCGGCGTTCGCCTGCGCTCGCCGGTGCCGTCGCCGTGGGTCGCTCGTCACACCCACAGCATAGGTGGTTGCGAGGGCATAGTTATGTACCAATACTGGTTGTGGCAACATAGTTATCTCAACATAACCAGTGGTTGGAGACGCGATGACCCAGACCCTTCCCACGCTGCACGCCGGGCCGACCTCGCCGCGCGCCGTGGCACGTTTCGGCGGGCTGCATCCGCTCGGAGTGTTCGTCCTGCTCGCGGGCGCGTTCCTGCCGATCATGGACTTCTTCATCACCAACGTCGCCCTGCCCAGCATCGACGCCTCCCTGCATGCCTCGGCTTCCGCGCTGGAGCTGGTCGTCGCCGGTTACGGGGTCGCGTACGCGGCTCTGCTGGTGCTCGGGGGCCGCTTGGGTGACCGCTACGGGCGCCATCGGATCTTCCTGGCCGCGCTCGTGGGCTTCGTCCTGGCCTCCCTGGCGTGCGGCCTCGCGCCCAGCGTCGGGTTGCTGATCGCGGCCCGCATCGTGCAAGGCGCGACTGCCGCCTTGCTCATCCCGCAGGTCCTGGCGACCTTCCACCACGTCTTGGAACGCGAGCGCAAGGCGCGGGCCCTGGCCCTGTACGGCGCGACCTCGGGGATCGCGGCGGTGGTCGGGCAGTTGGTGGGCGGGCTGCTGGTCAGCGCGGACATCGCCGGTACCTCGTGGCGGCCGATCTTCCTGGTCAACGTGCCCATCGGGCTGGTCGTGCTGCTGGTGGCGTCTCGCATCGTGCCGAACACCCGCTCGCCGCACCCGGTCGGGGTCGACGTGGCCGGCACTGCGATGTTCGCCGCGACCCTCGTCGCCCTGCTGGTGCCGCTGACTGAGGGTCACTCCCTGGGCTGGCCGCGGTGGACCTGGCTGCTGCTGGGCGTCGGGGTCGTCCTCGGCGCCGCCACCTACGGGGTGGAGCGGCGCGCCGAGCGGCGCGGGGAGGTTCCGCTGCTGCCGCCGTCCTTGCTGCGGCTGCCGTCGATGTCTCGCGGCCTGGCGATGGTGTTCGCCTTCAGCGGCGGTTTCGGCGCGTTCATGTTCGTCTTCGCCCTGACGGTCCAGAACGGCCTGCACGCCGACGCCCTGCTCGGTGGCCTGGCGATTCTTCCGATGGCCCTGCTGTTCTTCGCCGGCTCTGTCGTCGCGCCGCGCGTGATCGCCCGTCTCGGCCGTGCCGCGCTGTCCGCGGGCGCCGTCGTCCAGCTCGCCGGGCTGGGGTCGCTGGTGACCGTGCTCCTGCACGGCTGGCCGCAGCTCAGCCTCTGGGCGATGGCCGTCCCGCTGGCCCTCGTCGGCACCGGGCAGTCGATGCTGTTCGCCGGCCTGTTCCGAAGCGTGCTGGCCGACGTCCCGACCCACCTCGGCGGCGTCGGCAGCGGCGTGCTCATCACGCTGCAGCAAAGCGGCCTGGCTCTTGGTGTGGCTACCCTCGGCACGCTCTACCTCGCCTCGGCTCCGCAGGACGTGCCGCACGCCTTCGCCACCGTCGAATACGTACAGATGGGCATCGTCGCCATTCTCGCCATCGGCGCCGCCGCGCTGCCCCGCTTCACCCAAACCGCCGCCGACGCCGCGCCGCTGGACGCCTGATGCTTGTGTCCCGCGTCAGCCCTGGTCGAGGGTTCTCTCCAGGCCGTCCAGGATCAGGTCGAGCCCGAACTCGAAGTCCTCCTCGCGTCCGGTCCGCATGATCTCGGTGATGACCTCGACGACGTGGGGGTACTCGTCCGCGGGTATCTGGCCGAGGACGGCGGCCGACACCTGCTGGGTCTCCTCGACCCCGAACGGCAGGTTGAGCTGCTGGAGCGTGAATCCGTACAGGTGGCTGTCGAGGGTGTGCCACGCGTCGAGCGCCCCCGCCACCGAGAAACCGCCCTCGCGCAGCCGTCCGAGCGTCGCGTCCAGGTAGCGCGTCATGAACGGGCCGATGATGAAGCGCGACATGATCAGCATCGCCGCCCACGGGTGGGCCAGCAGGACCTCGTGTGCGGAGATCGACCGCCGGCGCATGGCCGTCTTCCAGTCGGTCCCCGCCGGGGGTACGTCGATGTCGCCCAGCACCAGGTCGGTGATGCCATCGAGGATGTCGTCCTTGTTGGCGACATGGTTGTACAGCGACATCGCCTCGACGCCGAGCTCCTGTCCGAGCCTGCGCATGGTCAGCGACTCGATCCCGCTCTCGTCGGCGAGTGCGACGGCGGCGCGTAGCACCCGTTCCCTGCTCAAGGGGGCTCGCCGCTCGGCGTTCGAGGCGGTCTCCGTGGACATCGGCATCCTCCTGGCGCTGGGAACGTACAAAGTAAGCCGCAGGGGTGGACCAGCTCGTCGTACGGGTGTAGCTTACATTGTAAGCGTACAACGTAAGTACGGGGCGACGCCGGTCGATCCGGCCTCAGCAAGGAGAAATCATGAAGGCGATCGTTCAGGACACCTACGGCTCGACGGACGTCCTGGAGCTCCGGGACATCGACAAGCCCGAGATAGCCGACGACGAGGTGCTGGTGCGCGTACGCGCGGCCGGCGTGGACCGGGGCGTCTGGCACGTGATGACCGGGCTGCCGTACCCCATCCGCCTCGCGGGTTACGGGCTCCGGGCGCCCAAGACGCCCGTTGCGGGCATGGACCTGGCCGGGGTCGTCGAGGCGGTCGGCAAGGACGTGACCCGGTTCCAGCCCGGCGACGAGGTGTTCGGCATCGGCAAGGGCACCTACGCCGAGTACGCCCGCGCTCCCGAGAACAAGCTGGCGCCCAAGCCGGCGAGCCTCACCTTCGAGCAGGCGGCGGCAGTCGCCATCTCCGGCCTGACAGCCCTGCAGGGCCTGCGCGATCACGGGCACGTCCAGCCCGGCCAGAAGGTGCTGATCATCGGTGCGTCGGGAGGCGTCGGGAGCTACGCGGTTCAGCTCGCCAAGGCGTTCGGCGCGGAGGTCGCCGCCGTGTGCAGCACCACGAAGGTGGACCTGGTCCGGTCCCTGGGCGCCGACCAGATCATCGACTACACGCGCGACGACTTCGCCGACGGTGTGCACAGCTACGACCTGATCCTCGACACCGGCGGGAACGCGTCGCTGTCACGTCTGCGGCGAGCCCTCACGCCGAAGGGCACGCTCGTCATCGTCGGGGCAGAGACCGGTGGCCGGTGGCTCGGCGGCTCCGACCGCCAGATCCGGGCAATGCTGCTGTCCCTGTTCGTCGGCCAGAAGCTGGGCACGTTCATCAACCACGAGAACCACGAGGACATGATCGTCCTCGCCGAACTCATCGAGGCCGGGAAGGTCACACCGGCGATCGATCGCACCTACTCGCTGAGCGAGGCTCCGAAGGCGATCCGGTACGTCGAGGAGGGCCACGCCCGGGGCAAGGTCGTCATCACGATCTGATGCGCAGGGGGAACGGGTCGTCAGCGGCGCATCCAGGCCGGGATGTAGCGCGCGTCGCGCGGGAACTCCTCCAGGTCGGCGGCGTACGTGGCCGGGTCGACCGGGATCGACCAGCGCGGCTCGTGGTCGTAGTCGAAGTCGGTCGAGAAGTGGCCGTCGCTGGTGATGGTCAGGGTCGCGGTGAGCCAGGCGCCCTTGCCGGGCTGGTACATCTGCAGCCGCAGCCGCTCGAAGTGCTCCTCGAGCCCGTCGGGCAGCGGATCCACCTGGAAAGCCATGCCGTCGGGACCGGTGAAGGTCGCGTCCAGCTCCGCGTACGGCGCGGTGGCCAGATAGGTGGCGGTGACCGACTGCCCGACCCGCCGACTTCCAGATGTACATCGCGGAACGTCAGCCAGTCGCTAACCGAGCGACAGGCCGCGCTCTCGCAACGCCTCCTCGAGGATGCGGAGCGCCTTCGGCCCCATGCCGTGGAGCGCGGCAAGCTCCGACCTCGGAACGCCCGCGAGCTGCTCCAAGGACGTGTAGCCGGCGCCGGCCAGGGCCCGGGTCGCCGGTGCGCTGATCTTCGGAAAATCAGGCTCAGCAGTCATGCCCTCGACCGTACGACGTGCCACCGACAGGCGGCTGTCACGGCGTCGGCGCCGGCTGCTCGGCGGCTTCCGGCGCGGGTGGCGCCACGCTCGTCGCCGGTTCGAGCAGTGCGCCGGGAACCAGCCGGAGCACCGGGCGCGGGCTCGGCGACCCGTGCCGGAACGCGTCGTCAGGCTTCTCGCGCCAGCTGGCGGCCAGCTTTCGCAGTGCCTCCGTCCGGAGGTTGACCGCACCACGTCGTCCGCCCTCGACCTTGTACGACGGAAGCTCGGCGGCTGCGTCCGGCCCGGCCAGTTCGCGGTACGGCGTGGCCCCGGGCGACGCCGACTCGTAGCCGTGCTGGAACCCGGCCAGCCAGCCGTCGAGTCCGGCCGTGGCGGTGCGGAACCGGATCCAGCGGTGGTTGTCCCACCCGTCACCTTCCACGAACCGCTCGACCAGCTTCGCCGCCCCGGCCTCGCCGCGTTCGACGAGCTCACCGACCACCGTGGGGTCCATCTCGAGGTTCATCCCGCCCTCGCGGTCGTCGTGGTAGATCGTGACGATCCGGTCGCGGTACCCGGGCATCACCAGTTGGGCCTCGTCGACCCAGCCGCGCGCGGTGTCCAGGATCGACCGGCCGAACGACCCGACGGCGCCGAGGCCGGTGCCGTTCCAGCGGGTCCAGCGCCGGCTCCAACCGCCGACGTTCACGATCGGCAGGTAGGTGTTGTCCGCCTGCTTGCTGCTCTTCGGCTGGTCCGGCGGGAACACGGCCAGGTCGATCGCGAACGTCGGCCGGGTCGGCAGTGAGCTGTCGAAGAAGTGCACCGGCAGGTTGCTGGAGATGCCGCCGTCGGAGAACCAGTTCACCTCGAACATCGCCGGCTGCACGTGTTCGGCCGCCTCCTGGGCGGGCATGTCCGGGTGCTCCCGCCGCCAGGCGGTCGCGGCCGTGTTCGCGGCCATGTTGGCCGTCCGGGTGTAGTCGACGGCATGGAGCGGCACCGCCGAGATCAGCATCGGGAAGCTCAGGCTCATCCGGGTCGCGACGATCACCGGCACGTCCTCCTCCGGCGGGAACGGCACCAGTGGCAGCGCCTGCGCCCGCCGCAGCTCGCTCTTCCACCGCTCCGCGGGCGCCGTCGGCAGTGGCGGCGGGTGCTCGCACATCCACGTCACGACCTCGTCCGGGAACAGCGTCCGGAACTGGTCGGGGTGGAAGTAGTACTCGTGCTCGGGCCACGGCATCCGCATCGGCTGGTGCCGGTTCAGGTTCGTGGTCATCATCCGCAGCTGCACGTGCGCGCCATCGAGATCGCCGAACGTCAGCACACCCGGCCGGCCGGACAGCTCCTGCAGCTTGTGGTGCAGCCACGGCGTCAGCGCGTCCGCCCCGCCAGACGACACCCCGGGCATCCCGCTGCACAATCCGAACCCGTTCGCCGGCACGCTGTGCGCCAGGCTGCGCAGCAGGCCGGCCGCCACCGCCGCCATCACTCCGACGACGAGTACCAGCAGGCCGCCGACCCCTGCGGCCCACGCCGCCGCCCCGTCGCCGGTGGCCGCGAGGACCAGCAGTACGACGCCCGGCACCGCACCCGCCAGCGCCCACCCGGCGAACCCCGACAGTGCCGCGCGGATCGTCACCAGCCAGCGCTTCATGCCGGACCTGCCGAGCCCGGCGGTGAACACGCCGTACACGGCAGACGTCGCCTTCTGCGGCTGGAACAGCCGGAACAGCACCGAGGTGCCGTCGGATCGCGATTCGGTCAGGTCGCTCGGCAGCTTCTCCAGCTTGCCGAAGCCGTCGTCCGCCCGGCCCAGCTCGGCCGCTGCCGCGGCAGCCGCGGCGATCGCACCGGCCGAGGAGCCGCCGACCGAGGCCAGCTTGTAGCTGCGGGCCAGCCTGCACACGGCGTGCGGGTAGATCACCCCACTGGTGATGCCGCCCTTCATCAGCACGTCACAGCTGAGCGGCGGATCGAGCGGGTAGGTCGTCATCGCGGTCCTCCGAAGATGCGTTCGTGGTAGGCCTTGATCACCTGGTCAGTCATCGCGGTGTACTCCGGGTCGTCGTCGACGAACAACTGCCGCACATCGGCGACCGCGTCCTCGAACCGCTTCCGCGCGTCGGGGTCGCCCGGCGCCTGGTCCGCCTCGGCCTTGCGCTGGACGACGACCTCCAGGAACGCGACCAGCGTGCGAAGGTGCCGCCGGCGTGCCGTGACCAGCCCGAGCCGCTGGAGCGCGCACACCTCGATCGTCGTACGGCCGCGAGCACTCTCCCGGGCGCCGTCGCGCCGCGGTCGGATCTGGCCGTCGTCGATCGTGTCCGTGCCCCAGACGAACTCGAGGTGCTGCTCGGGGTGGTCGAAGTACGGGTGGAGCAGCAGCGGGCGCTCGCGCTTCTCGTCGCCCTGCCGGCGGGCGCGGCGCTTCTCGGTCGGCAGCGGGAACGCGTTCGCCTTTCCGGCCGTGGCGGGCAGACCGGCGGGGAAGTCCTGTCTTCGCGGGCTGTTGCAGTCGGTGCAGGACGGCAGCAGGTTCTCCCAGATGCTGGCCAGCCACCAGTAGCCCGGCGGGACGCGCTTGCCGCCGATCGTCACCTCGCCCTTGGGGCGGAAGTGCTCGACCGCGGTCGGCTGGTTGGAGTCGTAGAAGGTCTCGCAGTAGGCACACTTGCCGCCGAACGCGTTCTTCAGCGCGGTCCGCACCTGCGCGTGCCGGTAGGCGCTGAAGTTGCCGGGGTACCGGGCCGACTCGTTCGCCGGGTCGGCGTAGTAGGCGGCCAGCTTGGCGCGTTCCTTCTGCGCCGCGGCACTCGACAGGCTGGCTGGGGCGGGCGGGATCGGTACGTGCCGCACGACCTCACCCCCTCGCGTCCGGCGTCGGAAGGTGCGAGGCCCACAGCGCGGCCAGGTCCTCATCCAGCGCGGCGGTCCGCTGGT
>WNGA01005134.1_pt1 | contig 18997 bp, 15 predicted proteins | sample 5400061 | NCBI WGS metagenome assembly WNGA01 (sample SAMN13153366, study PRJNA577476) | soil metagenome | isolation source: 100 cm soil or saprolite under grassland replicate 2 | place: USA:California | collected 2016-06-15 | reverse complement strand
GCAGCCGGTTGGCGACCGGGACCGCCACGGCCACCGGGTCGAGGTAGTTGACCCGGGCGATCTCCACGGCCGCGCCGGAGTCGCGCTCGGCCTGGCTCTGATCGCCGAGGACGCCGAACGCGACGAGCACCACGTCGAAGTCGCCGTACCGGTCGAACATCTCGTCGACGAAGGCGTCGTGCGTGTCGAGCGCGTCGGCGTCGAACGGGACCGCCTCCATGGTCACGTCCGGGCGCGAGCCGGCGAGGTCTCGCAGCTCCTTCACCTCGGTCTCGAGGGTGTCGGGCCGGCGCGCCGCGAGCACCACGGTCGTGGCCCTCCGGCCGACGAGGGCACGCACCGTTGCGAGCGCGATCTCGGACCCGCCTCCGAGGACGAGCACCGACTGCACCGAGCCCAGCGAGTCCCTCATGCGCGCGTCACAGCAACCCGAGCCGCCGCGCGAGGTCGGACTGCAGCACGTTCGACGGGTCGACGCGGGCGCGGACCTCGCGGAGCCGGTCCAGGTGCGGGTACATGACCGGCACGAGATCGGGGCGCAGCCGCGAGTCCTTGGCGAAGTAGACGCGCCCGCCGGCGTCGGCGACGAGGCGGTCGAGCTCGTCGAGGAGCGGCGGCAGGCCGTCGGGACCGGCCGGGATGTCGAGCGCCAGCGTCCACCCCGGGCTCGGGAAGGACAGCGGACCCGGGTTGCCGGGCCCGAAACGCTTGAGCACGGCGAGGAACGACGGGCACTGCGCGCCGCTGAGCTTCTCGAGCGTGCGGCGAACCGTCTCGTGCTCGTCGTCGGGTACGCAGTACTGGTACTGCACGAACCCGCGGCCGCCGTACATGCGGTTCCAGTCGCGCACGCCGTCGAGCGGGTGGAAGAAGGACTGGATCGACTCCACGTGACCCCGGCGCTCCTCCGGGTAATGGCGGAACCAGGCCTCGTTGAACGCCCGCATGGTGAACCGGTTCACGAGCCCGCTCGGGACCCACGCCGGGGCCGCGAGCCGCGTGTGCGGGTCGTACTGACGTGGGTTGTCGTGGTGTCGCGGCGGCAACTGCTCCAGCGGTGCGTGATCGCCGCGGAGCAGCACCGATCGACCGAGCGTGGCGCCGGTCGAGAGGCAGTCGATCCACGCGACCGAGTACCGGTACGCGTCGTCGCCGCTGTAGAAGCGCGCCATCGCGTCGTCGAGGTCGGACGCCCGCTCCGTGTCGACGGTCACGAACGCCGTCTCGATCGGGATGAGCCGGAACGTCACCTCGGTCATCACGCCCGTGAGGCCCATCCCACCCGCGGTGGTCCAGAAGAGCTCGGGGTCCCGGTCGGGCCCGATCTGGTGGACGCCCTTGGGCGTGCGCAACGTGACGCTCTCGACGTGGTTGGCGAAGCTCCCGTCGACGTGATGGTTCTTGCCGTGGATGTCGGCGGCGAGCGCGCCGCCGACGGTCACGTAGCGCGTGCCGGGCGTCACGGGGACGAACCAGCCGCGCGGCACGATGAGGCGCAGCAGCGCGTCGAGGCTGGCACCGGCCTCGACGCGGATCACGCCGCGTGCGAGGTCGAGATCGAGCACGCCGTCGAGCGTGGTGGCGTCGATCACGGAGCCCCCGGCGTTCTGTGCCGCGTCGCCGTAGCTGCGGCCGAGGCCGCGGGCGATGGCGCCGCGCCGGCCCGGGTGCTCGAGCACGTCCTCGACGTCGTGCTCGGTCTCGGGCGTGACGACGGTCGCGGCGGTGGGCGCGGTGCGACCCCATCCCGTCAGCAGCCGTCGGGGCTCGGGTGTCGCGTTACGTGCCGGCATGGACTCCGATGGCGAAGCAGATGAGCAGGACCAGGCCCAGGCCCTGCAGCACCCGGTCGCTCAGCACGATCTCCTCTGGTGCGCCGCCGCCTCCCTGCTCGACCGTGAGCGCGTACCGGAGGATGGCGAGCACGAACGGGACGATCGACAGCCGGAACCAGAACGCGTTGCCGACCTCGTCGGCGCGCTCGAACGCCCACAGGGCGTAGCCCGTGATCGCGACGGCAGAGGTGACGGCGCGCACGTAGTTGAGGAACGAATCGGAGTACTCGCCGAGCGTCTGGCGGTGTCCGACCGAGTCCTCACCGAGCGCGGCGAGCTCGGCGTGTCGCTTGCCGGCCACCATGAACAGCGAACCGGCGCCCACGACGATGAGGAAGAAGTTCGACAGCGGCACGCCGGTCGCGTACCCGCCGGCGATCGCGCGCAGGCCGAAGCCGGCGGCCACACAGCCGAGGTCGAGGATGGCCTCGTGCTTGAGCCAGAGGCTGTACGAGACGGTGACGACGACGTACGCCGCGACCACGAGGAGCAGGCGGCCGCCGTTCAGCGGCGCCGAGATCGCCAGCGCCAGCACGATCAGCACGACGGCGGCGATCTTCGCCTGCGTGGGCGTGACCAGCCCGGCGGCGACGGGACGGTTGCGCTTCGTCGGGTGCTGCCGGTCGGCCTCGGCGTCCATCGCGTCGTTGAGGAAGTACGTGCCACTGGCGGCGAAGCAGAAGGCGACGAATGCGATGACCGTGCGGGCGAGCTGGTCGGGCTCGGTGAGGACGCCCGCGGCGCCGGGCGCCGCGAACACGAGCACGTTCTTGACCCACTGCTTCGGGCGGGCGGTGCGCAGGAGGCTGCGGACGAGCGACGGCCGGCGAGCGGTGTCCGGCGCCTCGGGGCCGGATGCACCTGCCGGCCGCTTGGAGGCGACGGACATCGGCGACAGCGTAACCGCAGGTGTCCTCTACGCTTCGGCGGATGAGTCACGCGCCTCGGAAGGTGTACACGCGCACCGGGGACGACGGCACCACGGGGCTGTTCCACGGCGGTCGCGTCGCCAAGTCCGCGCCCGGCCCGGCGGCGTACGGCGACGTCGACGAGGCCGTGTCCGCCCTGGGCGTCGCCCGGGCCCAGACCGACCCGGACTCGGACCTCCACGCGTTGCTGCTCCGCCTCCAGCGAGAGCTGTTCGTCGCCGGCGCCGAGCTGGCCACCGACCCCGACAAGCGTGACCGTCTCGAGCCCGGTGTCTCACGGGTGACGCCCGAGATGGTGGCCGCGCTCGAGCCCGTCATCGACGACGTCACTGACCGCTTCGAGCCCCCGCAGGAGTTCGTGCTGCCGGGGGAGAACCCGCTCGCCGCGTCGCTCGACGTCGCCCGCACGGTCGTGCGCCGGGCCGAGCGCGACGCGGTTGCCGCCCGCGACGCCGGCTGGCTCGACGACAGCGTCGTTGTCCCGTACCTGAACCGACTCGCAGACCTCGTGTACACGCTGGCACGCTGGCAGGAACAGGGCTTTCGCCCCGTCCGCACCGACGACCGGAACTGAGCACGACCAGGAGGCACCTGTGCCGCTCTCGTTCACGCTCACCACTCCACCTGCCGACCGCGTCAAAGCCGACCTGCTCGCGCTCCCGGTGGGCGCGGGCCGGCAGCTCGGGCCGGGCGCCGACGCCGTCGACGCCGCCTTCGACGGCGACCTCGCCGCGTTCATGGAAGAGGCTGACTTCGACGGGAAGCCGGGACAGACGCTCGCCGTGCCCGCGGGGGACGGGCTGCGCGCCGCCGCCGCCCTCCTCGTGGGCGTCGGCCCGCTCGACCAGGTCACCGTCGACGGCCTCAGGCGCGCCGCGGCCGCGGTGGCGCGCAAGGCGACGAAGGTGACGTCGGTGGCGACGACCCTCGCCGACCTCGCCGAGGGCGCGGACCTGGAGCGGCCGGCGGCGGTGCAGGCGGTCGCCGAGGGCTTCGTGCTCGGCTCGTACCAATTCCTCAAGTACAAGGCCGACGGCGACGCCAGCAAGCTCGCGAAGGTGATCGTCGTCGGCCGGTCGGGCGCGCGCGTCGACGCGGCGCTCGAGCGCGGCGCGACCGTCGCCGACGCCGTGACGTGGGCGCGCGACATGGTCAACGAGCCGTCGGGCGCCAAGTCGCCGGCCGCGTTCGCCAAAGCGGCAAAGAAGCTCCTGACCGGGAAGGGCGTCACGGTCAAGGTTCTGAGCGAGGCCGAGCTCAAGGCGGAGAGACTCGGGGGCGTGCTCGGCGTCGGCCAGGGCTCGGCCAACCCACCCCGCCTGGTCAAAGCCACCTACTCGCCGCAGGGCAAGAAGGGCTTCGTCGCGCTCGTCGGCAAGGGCGTCGTGTTCGACTCCGGTGGCTTGTCGCTCAAGACGTCGAGCGGCATGGAGACGATGAAGACCGACATGTCGGGCGCGGCGGCGGTGCTGGCCGTGATGTCGGTGCTGAAGGAGCTCGGCGTCAAGGCGAAGGTCGTCGCGTACGTCCCGATGGTCGAGAACATGCCCAGCGGCGCCGCGATCCGCCCCGGGGACGTGCTGAAGATCCGCAACGGCAAAACCGTCGAGGTCCTCAACACCGACGCCGAAGGCCGGCTCATCCTCGCCGACGGGCTCTCGCTGGCGGCCGAGGACAAGCCCGACGCGGTCGTCGACGTCGCCACCCTCACCGGCGCGTGCATGGTCGCCCTGGGCGAGAAGATCGCCGGGCTCCTCGGCAACCGCGACTCGTGGATCGAGCAGGTCAAGGAAGCCGCCGACGCGGCGGGCGAGCCGATGTGGCCGCTCCCGCTGCCGACGGAGTACCGCAAGCTGCTCGACTCGGAGGTCGCAGATCTCCGGAACATCAGCACCGTCGGCTACGGCGGCGCGCTCACGGCCGCGCTGTTCCTGGCGGAGTTCGTCGACGGCGTGCCGTGGGTGCACCTCGACATTGCGGGCCCGGCGCGCGCCAGCGGCGACGACGGGTACCTCGTCAAGGGCGGGACAGGCTTCGCCGTTCGCACGCTCGTCGAGCTCGTTGACCGGTTCAAGAAGCCGGCGCGGAGCAACTCGGCGGACTGAGCGCGATGGTGCGTCGACGCGCTGACGCGCTCCGTCACCGCCTGCGCGAGCGCAATCCGTTCCCGGAAGGGAGCGCCACGATCGGTCTCTGGCTCATCGTCGCCGGCGTGACCGCGTACCTGTTCCTGGCCATCTCGGGCCGGGCGCTCGGCAGCGACCGCTACAGCGCCCTGGCGGTCCTCTGGGTCATCGCGTTCACGGCCGCGCCGGGCTTCTTCCAGCCGCTGGAGCAGGAGATCGCGCGGGCGATCGCGACTCGACGGGCGCGCCGGATCGGGACGCTTCCTGTCATCGAGCGCGCTGCCCTCACGGGCGGACTCCTCGCACTCGGTCTCGTGGTCGTGATCCTCTTTGCCGCGCTGGTCTCTCCTCTTGTCGATTCGCTGTTCAAGGGCCAGTCGCTGCTGGTGTGGGCCTTGGCGATCATGCTCGTCGGGTATCTCGTCGAGCACATGACGCGCGGCGTGCTCGCCGGCTACGACCGCTTCGGTCCATATGGCCTGCTCGTCGGCAGCGAGGGGATCCTGCGCCTCGTCGCCTGCGTGATTCTGGCCGTGGTCGGTGTCGAGTCCGCCGGGCCCTACGGGCTGCTCGTTGCGCTGGCGCCGTTCGCGGCGGTCGGGATCTCGCTCAGGGGTCAGAAGGGCCTCGTGGAGCCGGGCCCGCCTGCATCGTGGGCGGAGATCTCCGCCAACATCGGCTTCCTGGTCGCAGGATCGGCGCTCGCGCTCGCGCTGCTGAACGCGGCCGCGGTCGTCGTGCAGTTGCTGTCGAGCAGCTCCGAGTCGGAGAAGACCAGCTGGATCTTCGCCGGCATGCTCCTCTCTCGCGTCCCGATCTACTTCTTCCAGGCGATCCAGGCGACGCTGGTGCCCGAGCTGTCGGAGCAGCGCGGCGCGGGCGAGCGGCAGGCGTTTCGCGCCGCGCTGCGCAAGCTCACCGTCGCGGTGATCGTGATCGGCGCCGTTTCGGCGATCGGCTCGGCGGTGCTCGGACCATGGGCGGTCCGTACGTTCTTCGGCAGCGACTTCCAGCTCGATGCGCGTGACATGGCGCTGCTCGGGTTCGGATCGGCCGTCTACATGCTCGCCTTGACACTGGGCCAGGCGCTCATCGCGCTCGAGCACCACGGTCGGTACGCCTTCGCATGGGTGGCCGGCGTCGTGGGCTTTCTCGTTGTGGTGGTGATCGGCGGGACCGACGTGCTGCTGCGCGCCGAGCTCGCGTACGCCGTCGGGTCCACCGTCACGCTGGTCGCGATGACTCTTCTCCTGTGGCGGCCGCTGCGCGAGACGACGGGTCACGAGGCCGAGGCGTTCTTCGACGCCGTGCGGGCCGAGCCCGTCGAGCCGTAGCGAGGCGAGGGGCTCGGTGTGAGGCTCTTCGACCGGTGGCGGGCTCGGCGAGACGAGGCGAGCGTCAACCGGGAGCGGCTCGACACGCTGACGCGGGCCATCGAGGACCTCTCCCGCGCCGCGCACGGCCATGCCGAATGGCTGGCGGGGCTCGAGGAGCGCTTGGGCGCGCTGGAGCAGGCCCGGCGGGCCGACGGATCCCGTCCTGAGCGGTGTCTCGCCGAGCGCGACGACATCCCGCACCGAGTCGAGGGGTATGCGGTGCTCCTCGAGCTGCTCCCGCCGGGGCCGGACCGGGTCCTCGACCTCGGCACCGGCGACGGTCATCTCCTGGCGCTGGTCCGCGCCGCTCGACCCGGCATCGCAGGTGTCGGGGTCGATTACTCGGCCGAGATGCTCCGCCGTGCCCAAACGCGTTTCGAGGGCGTCGATGGCGTGCAGATCGCGCACCACGATCTCGACAACCCGATGCCCTCGGCCCTCGGCCGCTTCGACCTGGTCGTGTCGAGCTTCGCCATCCATCACCTCGTCGACGAACGGAAGCGCGCCCTGTACGCCGGGGTCTTCGACGTGCTCGAGGCGGGAGGAACGTTCCTCAACCTCGAGCGTGTCGCGTCGCCGACCCCGGAGCTCCACGCGGCGTACATCGCTGCCGCGGGCAAACAGCCCACTGACGAGGACCCGTCGAACAAGCTGCTCGACGTCGACACCCAGCTGGGTTGGCTGCGCGCCATCGGGTATGTGGACGTCGACTGCTACTGGAAGTGGCGGGAGCTCGCGTTGTTCGGAGGCATCAAGCCCTAATCGGCGGCCCGGCGTGGGGCGACGCCGCTGGCAGTACGTGGGCGAGGACGTCGCGGTTGCGCGCCGCCCGGTCGCGAGCAGGGGCCATGGACTGCCACAGCTGGACACCGCGGCGGGTGTTCGGTGCGAGCACCGCGTCCAGCGCCGCGGTTCGTGCCCTCGAGTCGGCCGGCCGTGTGCAGCGCGCCGGGCCGAGGTCGACACCGTCGAGCACGCCGACCTTGTCTGCGTCGACCAGCAGCGCGGTCGGGATGCCCTGCGAGAGCGCGAACAGCGCCGGGTGCAGGCGCTGGGTCACGACCGCGCGGTGACGCGCCAACGTCTCGATGGCGGCATGAGGGCCGATGTACCCGTCGATGGTGTCGACCCGCTGCCGCTCGGCCGGCGTGAGAGCGGTCACGGCCGCCCTCGCGACCTCGCCGTCGTCCTCGACGCCGTGCGCTCCGAGGCCCTGTGCGGTCGACAGCAGCGTCACTCTCTGGTCCGTGACCCGGTCGAGCACTTCGGCGAGCAACTGTGTGCTCAGCCGCGCACGGTCGGCGTTGTCGCCGGGCGTCCGCTGTTCGTGTCGCGTGAGCACGACTGCGACGCCCGACCCGGCCATCGCCTCGGGCCGAGCCTCGGGCGGGCCAGGGAACAGGAGCAGCGACAGGTCCGACGTCTGCACGACCTGCGACCGGCCCGCGCCGAGCTCGACCGCGTGCGCGACGGACGGCGCGTCGCGGACGCTGACGGCCGCAGCCGCGCCGAGCGATCGGCGGAGCAGCGCACGTGCGCGCGCGGCGCGAAACGTCCCGATCGTCTGGCCGAGGATGACAAGTGGCACGCCCAGGTCGAGCACGCGGACGTGCGCGAACAGGCGCGGCCAGGGCGCGTAGTGCTCGAGCAGGAACCCGCCGCCCTGGCTCACGACGAGATCGGCGTCGCGCACGAGGCGCTCCCCGTGCGACGCCCACGTGTCGGGGGCCGGGTCGGCGCCATCGACGCCGAGCAGTGCGTCGATCGGCGGGACGAAATCGAGCTCGGGGACCTCGTCGCCGACGAGGTCAGCGTGGTACGCGGCGTGTAGCACGGCTGCGTCGGGCCACACCGAGCGGACGAGCCCGTCGACTGCGAGCGCGATCGCGGCGTCGCCGGCGTTGGCCAACCACCCGTCGGCGACGAGCACGTGAGGACTGCCTGCGGGCCAACCGGCGGACGGCGCTCTCACGGTGCGAGCAGATCGTGCGGCAACGCCCTCGGGTCGGCGAGCAGTCCGCGCACCAACGTCCGGTACACCCCGGCATAGCCGGAGGCGTCGTACCGGTCCCGCACGAGCTTGGCGCCGGCGACGCCGAGCGCGGCCCGTTGCTCGGGCGCGAGACCGAGCAACCGTCGGAGACCGGCGACGAGCGCGTCGACGTCGCGCGGCGCGCAGAGCAGGCCGTTGGCGCCGTCGTCGATGAGCTCGGGGAGTCCGTAGACCGCCGCGGCCAGCACCGGCACCTCGAAGGCCATGGCTTCGAGCACCGAGCGCGGGAGCGACTCGACATCGGAGGCGCTGACGAACGCATCGGCCATCAGGTACCAGGGGTAGCTGTCGGCGACGACCGGCACGAGGCGAATTCGATCCCGCAGGCCGAGCCGCGCCACGACGTCGTGGACGGCCTGGGCGTACGGCTCGCCCGTGTCACCGACGAGCGCGAGCACGGTGTCGGGGAACTCGTCTGCGACCTCTGCAAACGCGAGCGCGAGGGCACCCTGCGCCTTGCGCGGTTCGTAGGTGCCCATGCACAAGAGGAGGTTGGCGCCGTCCGGGATGTCGGCAGCGCGGCGGAGGCCGGGGCGGTCCGCGTCTGCCCGGTAGCGGTCGATGTCCGCCACCGTGATGCCGTACGGCACGGTGATGAGGCGACCGCCGTCGCCGTAGGGCTCGTATTCGCGCCGGGTCGCGTCGGCCTCGAACACGAGGGTCGTCGTGCTGCGGAGCGCCTCGACCGCCTGCTCCCTCACGTACGGGTGGCTCCCGTCGGCGCCGTACGCGGCGAGCCAGAACTCGCCCAGCGTGTAGCTCTCGTGGATCGCCCACACGCCCGGGATCGAGAGCCGACGCGCGAGATCGGCGCCGATGTGCGCGCCCATGGTGTTGACGACAGCCACGTTGCAGCCGTGCTCGCGTGCGAGCGTGGCCAGCTCGAGCAGTGTGGCCTCGTAGCGCTCTGGCGATGCGGCCGGGAACTCGCCGCTCAGGTGAACGGTCGCGCCGAGGTTCTCGAACTCGGCGCGCAGCGGCCCGTCACGGGGCGCGACGACCAGGCACGAGATGTCGAGCTCGACGAGGAGCCGGCGGAGCAGCTCCGCCAGATACAGCTGGCCACCGCCGAGCCCGAGGTGGTGTGTGACGACGAGCAGCCGCACCGGCGGCTCCGCGACCGTAGATGGGCGCGCGCAGGCGTCGGCGACGCGAGCCCGCAGCGTTTCCACGCCGCGCGGGACGGCCGATGCGTCAGGGCGGCTCCGTACGACGACCTCGATGCGTTCCAGCGCCGCGTGCTGCCCGCTGCAGGTGACGACGTCGCCGTCGATGCGCACGCGATCGCCGGACTCGTGCGCACTCAGGTCGACGGTGTGGACGAACCCGGCGAGCGGAGCGGTCGGCCGCGGCGACGGCGCGAGATCGGGACGCGGCGCAGCCAGCGGGCGCGCCAGTCCGGCGCTGCGGCCGTCGACGCGAAGCTTCACGCGGGCCAGCGGCTCTCGGGGCAGGGCCCATCCCTCCACGGTCACGACATCGGGGGGCACCTCGGCGCCCGAGACGGGGATCTCGATGCACCCTTCTCGTCCGGCCTCCTCTTCGGTTGCCACCGTGACCATCACCGGGTCGAAGCGCTCGACGAGGCCGGCGGTCGTGACGGCGAGGGCGCCGACCGCCACCCGGACGCCCGCCAACTCAGGGACCGCGAAGGTCGCCGACCAACCGGCTCGCCCGCTTCCAGCCGCGTAGTGGAAGGCGGCGGCGACATCCCGGCGGGGCACGCCGAGCTCGGCCACAGCCCGGGGCTCGCCGTCGACGAGGATCACGACGGTTTCGATCGGCTCGTTCGGGCAGTACGCCCAGCCGGTCACGTGCACCACGTCCGCGAGCGAGCTGCGAGCCGACTCTACGGCGCCGTTCGACCGACCCGGCCCTGCCCTGCGCACCGCCCGAAGCGCCCGGCGGGCGTGGTGCCGAGTACGGGCTCCGATACGGAGGATCTGCGTGATCAGCCGGTGCAGCGAGGTCACCGCGGTGCGAACTCACCTTCGACGAGCGCCGTCCAGGTGAGAGCGATGCCGTCGCGAAGCGGGAGTGGATCGAACGGGGCGAGGGACTGCAGGACTCTCGTGTCGAGCACGATGCGCGACACGTCACCCGGGCGGGCCGGTCGCGGATCGAGGGTCATGGTCGTGCCCGTCACCGATTCGATCGCGGCGACCACCTCGGCCACGGTGGCACCCCGCCCGGAGCCGACGTTCACGATGCGGGGGACGTCGGTTCGCCCCAGCAACTCACACACGACGTCGACCACGTCACCGATGTAGAGGTAGTCCCGTTCCGAGGAGCCGTCGCCGAACATGGAAAATGGCCGTCCGGTGTGGACGCCGGCGAGCCCGGCGGCGATCACGCCCTGGCTGCGGTCGCCGCGCTGTCCCTCGCCGTACACGTTGCCGCACCGCAAGATCAGCACGGGCACCCCGTACACGTCTTGGTACAGGCCGAGGTACTGCTCGGCCGCGACCTTCGTGACGCCGTGGGAGGTGAGCGGGCTCGTGGGATGCGACTCGGGCACGGGCAGGATCATGGGATTGCCGTACACGGTTCCGCCCGACGACATGAACGTCAGCCCGATGCCAGGTCGTTGCCGGAGCGCTTCGAGCATCGCGAGGAGCGGCGGCAACGCCTCCCGGACGTCGGCGATCGGGTCGAGGTTGGAATCGGCCGGCAGGAGGCCGCCGGCGCACCAGACGACGTGGTCGACGTTCTCGAGCGCGCGTTCAACGGCGGCGGGATCGGCGGCGTCGGCCACAAGCGTGCGAGCGCCAGCGATCCGGTACGCAGCGGCGCCCTGGGGCCGAGTCCGGGTGAGGACCGTGACCCGGGTGCCCTCCGCGGCCAGACCCGCCACGATGTGACTGCCCAGGAACCCTCCACCCACGACGAGGATGCCGGTGCCGCGGTGCATGCCCACCCGCGCTCGCACGTCGGTCCCCTCCTCGCATCCCGCCGCGATGGAGGCGCCAGTCTCGCGCGTGCCGATCGCCGCTGCTATGGGCGACCGGTCAGCCGGCGAACATCGTCGACGAGCACCGTGCCCGCCGTTCGCGACGGTGCTGTCGGCGCAGGGCGGCGAGGTGTAGCGTGCCGTCGGTACAGAGCGAAGGGGATCCCGATGGCGGTACGAGCAGACCGGGCACAACAGTCACGCGGTGAGCCGAAGCGCCCCGCGCGCCGAGGCCCGATCCAGCGTTCGAACAATCGAGCCTTGGTCGAGCGGGCCCCGCGGCCGTGGCCCGGCCTCATCCAGCGCGCACCTGCTCCGCGATAGGAACGAACCGACCGCGCGAATTCGGCGGTCGTTTGCGCACGCCGACGCGTGCTCCGCGGGCTCAGGAGAGATCACGTGATGGGTGGTACGCCGGAGTTCCGCGTGCACCCACTCCTCTTGATCTATCCGGCCACGGCGGCCGGTTCCCGGACGCTCGTCGCCGAGACGAGCGCCAGCGCAGCTCCGTTGATCCTGCGCGAGCCGCTCGTGTGGTTCGCGATCTCACTCCTCCCGCCGCGGTTTGCGAGGGAGGAAGCGCTTCGCATCTGGGAGCGTCCGCCCGAGTTGTCGGGCATATGTGACGATCTCTGGCGAACGCTGACGGACGAGGATCTGATCGTCGAATGCGATCCGCGGGGCGTGCTGTTCGAGGAGGTCGACGGCTGGGCCGAGCACGGGTGGAGAGAAGCCGCGATCTATCACGAGGCCACCCGAGACTTTCCGTTCGTTCGTATGGACCAGCCCGACGGCGCGGAATACGACGAAGCGCTGATGAAGCAATTTGCCGACGCCGAACCTCCCCCGCCGGTCGCGTTGCAGCTCAGGGGCGAGGCTCGAATCCCGCTCACGAAGTTGGGTCCGGGCGAAGCGGCGGAGCCGGTGCTGGACGCTCTGGGCGAACGGGATCGCCGCGGCACGCCGGGATTGGCGCTGCTGCTCGACCTCTGCTCTGGAGAACGCGAGAGACGCCACCTCGGGCCGGTCGGCGACGCGTTGTTCAAAGCCGTGCCGTCAGGCGGCGCGCGTCACCCGACGGAGGCATTCCTGGCGCTGTTCGAAGGTGCGCCGGAGGAGCCCGGCCTCTACCACTACGACGTGATCGACCACGCGCTGGTGCGGGTTCGGGTCGGCGACGAGCGTCGGGATTGGCACGACGCGACCTTCGACTTGCTCGATGGCCTGCGACCACCGCCGTTTGCAATCGTCGTCCTCGCGACGATGTGGGAGCGTGCGATGTGGCGATACCGAGACTCGCGGTCGTGGCGCGCACCCGTGATGGACATCGGGCACGTCGTCGGCGCGTATCGAACCGTGCTGACACGATTGGGCCTTGCGCACGCCACAACACAGCGGTTTGACGATGCGGCGTTGTCGCGGCTGCTCGATGTCGATCGACTGCTCCTCACGCCGATGTCCGTCGTCGCGTTCGGATGAGCCGAGCTCGCTCGTTCACGACGAATCCGCTGCTCTTCGGCTCGGAGACCGATGGAAACGGCGCGATCGTGTGCGACGGGCTTCATCCAGCTCGCGTCGCCGTCGTGTCGAGCACAGCCGTCGAGATCGCGCAGTATTTCCTCGAGCCGCATACCGTCGACGAGGGGATCGGCGCCGGCTTCGAGCGCGATGACCTGGACCGCGCATGTGAGTCGGCGGTCCTCGTGCCGATCGACGCGCCGGGGTACGCCGCCTCCCGCATGTGGGAAGACAGAGGATGGTCCCGTGCGGCGTTCCTCCAGATGTCGCAGGTCGACGTCGAAGCGGCTGAGCTCAGCGAGGAACGGCCGTCTCCGCCGCCGTGGCGTCCAACTGCCGTGCGTCACGTCGCCCTGCCATCGGTCGACATCACGGAACCGATCTCGCTCGACGCGCTCGTGCGCCGACGTTCTGTCCGCTCGTTCGGCCACACACCCATGGGCTTGCAAGCACTTTCCGAGATACTCCTCCGCGTGGGCTGTCCCCCGTCATGGTTACGAGTGTTCCTGGTCGTGCAGGATGTCGATGGTCTCGACCACGGTGTCTACCGCTACGAGCCCGTCGATCACCGGCTCGACCTGATCCGTGCCGGGTTCGACCACTCCGAGGCGCTTGCCGCAGTGAACTTTCAGCCGTGGGTCGCGGGCTCGGGAGCATGCGCGTTTCTCGTCGCGCAATGGGATCTGTGTTCCTCGCTGCATCCCGGGTCGCGTGGGTACATCGATCTGTTGATCCAGGTCGGTGCGTTCGCGCAGAAGATGCTCGAATCCGTCTACCAGGTCGGCGCAGGGGCATGGGGTACGCCGGCCGTCGCCGAGAGCGCCGCTCGAAAGCTCCTGTCCGTCGAACGACGGGGGATCGATGCGCTGTACGCGATCAAGTTCGGCCCTGTTCCCGCCGCCCCACGGTCGCACTGAGGAGATCTCGAGCCCGGGCTGCGACCTGCCCGATCTCATCGGACAGCAACCGCCATTCGATTGCTGCCACGAGCCGGCGCGTGAACCGCGAGCTGTCATCGAGCTCGTGCAACACGTCCCGAAGCAGGAGGCGCCGCTGTCCACGCAGCGGCATCGTGGCAACGCGACGCGGTGAGAGGCTGGCATCGAACCTCGGGCCTGCGTCGAGCGCGCCGGCGGCATGAAGGGCGAGCATCGTCATGAAGCACTTGCCGCATTTCCCGCAGTTGTCTGGCGTATCCGCGACGTAGCAGACCTTCAGGTTGCGCAGGGCTACGGCGTGGTCGGCGAGGTAGCGAACCTTTCGGGCGCGTGACATCTCGGCGCCGTCGTGCACGATGGCGGTGCGCTCCGTGGACCACAACGGGTCGAGCGAAGGCTGCGAACCGTACGAGCTGGGAGCGCCGATCGGCAGCGAGGCCGCGAGCACGACGTGCGAGAACCCCGCGCCGAGCACCAGTCCCATGCCCGAGAGCGCGCCGCCGAATGTGACTCCCCACTCCTGGAACCGCTCGGTGAAGTGACGCAGGTTCGTCTCGAGCAGGACCAACTCGCAGCCGACCTCCTCGGCCGCACGCCGAGTCGCGGCGATCGACCGGACGCGGTTGTCGTCGCCGTACATGAAGTCGATCGACGGGACGTAGACGAGGTGGGTGAGTCGCGGTCGGGACGGGTTCGTCGCCTCGAGGTTTCTGAGCACGGAGTACCACGAGTCGACGCCGCGCGAGAAGAGGCATGCGGTGGCGGACCTCCCCGGCGCCAATTCGCGTGAAGGCGCCGACACGCGGATCGCTAGCAGCGCCGGGTACAGGCAGCGATACACGGCCATTGCCTGGTCCACCGACGCGAGCAGACGGGCCGAAACCGGACCGTCGATGACGAGCGGCTCGTTCCACCACATCGAGGTGACGAGCAGTCCGGGCAGGAACGGTGACGCGTCGAGCTCGCCATTCGAATACTCGCCTGGGAACCGGAACCAGATTCGCAGACCCTCGGTGTCGAGCCGTTCCATCGTGACCCGGCCCGAGAGCTCGCAGTGGTCATCACGCTCCTCCAGCCGGATGTCGTCGACGAGCACCCGAACTCCGTATCACGCAGCCCGAGCCGCGGGCACGTCCGCCTGCGATCGCCACCAGACGCGCCCGGTCCCCTCAGGCAAGGACACCGTCTTCAGGACCCGGAACCCTCCATCCCGGAGGACGCCCTCGACACGGCGCTCGGGCTCGATACGACGCGGGATATCCAGTGTGATGACGAAGTTCGGCAGTCCGAACTGCGGATCATCGAAGTCACGCCGGATCGTGCGCCGGCTCGTGTCGCGCTCGATGAAGACGCGTCCGACGATCATTGCTTGCTCGTCGTCGTTCAGCCGATCCGACAGCAGCACGTCGTTGAGGTTGAGCAGACGACTGTCGTCTCCTCCTATCACCACTACGGGTCGTTGACCATGTGCCGCCGCATAGCGAGCCATCCAAGCTGTGAGCTTCCGATGCAGCGGGAGCCAGCGGCGCCAGGAGTCGGGAAAGCGGCCCGGCCGGTCGGAGTCGACCAGGCCGTCGAAGAACCGCTCCACGTACTGGCGGCCGTCCGTGACGGTGAGGTCGCCGACCGGACCCGCGCTGACCGTCCGGGGCTTTCCGAGCCACGGCCAGACGTCGCTCACCATGACGAGGTTGAAGGTGCTCAGCACGAGCACGGCGCACGCAAGCGTCGCGCGTATCCGCGCTCGTGCCAGAGACGCCAGGGCGAGGACGGCTAGCGCAATCATCGCCGGGAGGAGCGGGAGCCACTGCGCCTGCGACCAGTCGGCGATCGACAACGCCAGCGCGCCCTCGAGGATGACGAGGACGAGCACGGCGGCATCGGTGCCGAGCAGGTGGCGCAGCTCGTCTCGAAGGCTCCGTCTTGACCTGTGCGAGCGCAGCGCGACCACGACGCCGGCGATGGTGATCCCCGTCAGAAGGAGGCCGAGGGGAAGCTGGACCGCGGAGACGAGCTCTCGAATGTCTCGTCCGTCGAGATGCCACTCCGGTCGGCGTGTGACAGATCCGCTGAAGCGTGTGCCGGTCAGGTAGCCCACGGCGTCGCCCACGTTCCGCGCGTACCACGTGGCCGCAACGGCGACTGCTGCCGCCACGGCCGCGCCGAATGACATGAGTCTGCTGCGCAGCTCGCCGCGTCGCGCGACGCCCTGAATCAGGACCGCGACCAACGGACCGAGAGCGAGCCCCAGCACCATCGTGCGGGTGAGTGCGGCGAAACCGAGAAACGCGCCGCCGGCGAGGCACCAGCCCAAGCGGCGTAGCCCGTCGGACCGGAGCAGGCAGTAGAGCGCCGCGGTGAACAGTGCCGCGGCAGGAATCGCGACGAAGGAGGACCGAGCGAACGTCAGCACGTCCGGCGCCGTCGCGACGACGAACGCCGAGAGCGCGGCGAGCCACGGCCCGACGAGTTGACGGGTAAGGAAGTAGGTGACGGTGATGAGGAGGCCGTAGAAGGCAGCGACGACGACGAAGCCGTTGCCGACCCGATCCCCGAGGACGAGGTCGAGCGGCACCGCCAGCACGGGGACGAGCGGGGCGTGCACCGAATGCTCCTCGATGCTGCGGAGCAGGCCGATCAGGCCATCGGATCGCAACGCGTGCGTGTGCTCGAGAGCGAACGCCGTGAACCCCGACTCGTCGACGTGGAGCGGGAAGCCCCGACGGTGGCTCCAGTACCACGAGAGGTCGAACGCGGTCAGGAGAAGCGCGCCCGCAAGGACGGCGATCGTCGCGCGCGCCGACCGGCGCGAGGGCACGGTTTGCTGAGCGCTACCGCTCAGTGATCGGTCGTCGAGCCGTCGGCCAGGGTGGCGTGGGGGAGGCAGAGATCGTCGTACTCGGCGATCACGATCTCTCCCGCGTTCTCGCCGCAGGCCGGGCACTGCGGGTCGCGGCGCACCTTGAAGGTGCGGAACGACTCCTCGAGCGCGTCGTACGCGAGCAGGCGACCGACCAGCGGGTCACCGAGGTCGAGGAGGATCTTGATCGCCTCGAGCGCTTGGATCGAGCCGACGATGCCGGGGAGCACGCCGAGCACGCCGGCCTCGGCGCAGTTCGGTGCCAGCTCGGTCGGCGGGGGCTCGGGGAGCATGCACCGGTAGCAAGGGCCCTCGTAGGGCTTGAAGACCGTGACTTGACCCTCGAAGCGGAAGATCGACCCGTGCACGACGGGGATGCGCTTGATCAGCGACGCGTCGTTGAGCAGGTACCGGGTGGGGAAGTTGTCGGTCCCGTCGACGATCACGTCGTAGCCGTCGATGATGTCGAGGATGTTGTCGGCGCCGAAGCGGACGTCGTACGTGACGACGTCGACATCGGGGTTCAGGGCGGTGAGCGTCTTCTTGGCCGAGTCGACCTTGCGCTCGCCGATGCGGTCGACGTTGTGCAGGATCTGGCGCTGGAGGTTCGACGCGTCGACGACGTCCATGTCGACGATGCCGAGCGTTCCCACTCCCGCTGCCGCGAGGTACATCGCGGCGGGCGAGCCGAGGCCGCCCGCGCCGAGCAGCAACACCTTGCTCTCGAGCAGCTTCTGCTGACCGGCCTCGCCGACCTCAGGGAGGAGGACGTGGCGGTTGTAGCGCGTGCGCTGCTCGGGGTTGAGGACGGCAGGCGTGATCCACGGGCGTCCCTGGTCCTTCCAGCGACCAAACCCGCCGGACATCGACACGACATCCGTGTAGCCGAGTTCTTCGAGCGTCTCGGCGGCGAACGCCGAGCGGGTACCGCCGGCGCAGTAGACGACGACCGGCTGGTCCTTTTTGGGGACCTTGTTCTCGACTTGGCTCTCGAGGTGACCGCGGGGGATGAAGACGGCGCCGGGCACGGTGCCCTGCTCGTACTCGTCGAGCTCGCGCACGTCGAGGAAGGTGGCGTCGTCGAGGCGCGCCTCCGCCTCGGCCGGGTCGACCTCGTGGATCTTCTGCTTGGTCTTGGCGAGCAGGTCGCGGAAGCCGGGCATCGGAATCCTCTCGGCTCGGGCCTCGGACGGCCCTCTCTGCAGCAAATGCTACCCGGGGGGTCGGGTATTCCCAAGCGCCCGGCGGGCGGCGCGTCGTCCGCCGGCGGCGAACGCGGCGAATAGCCTCGTGGAGTCTCACGAGGGTATGGAGAGAGCCGTGGCGCAGCAGGTGCTCGGGATCGACATCGGGGGGACGGGCATCAAGGGTGCGCCGGTCGACGTGCAGCGGGGGACGCTCACCGCTGACCGCTACCGGCTGCTGACTCCCAAGCCGGCGGTGCCGGCGCCCGTCGCCGATGTGGTCGCGCAGGTCGTCGGGAAGTTCGGCGGCGAAGGGACGGTCGGCGCCACATTCCCCGCCGTGGTCCGTGGCGGCGTCGCCGAGACCGCCGCCAACGTCGACCGCTCGTGGATCGGCGAGGACGTCGCCAAGCGGCTCGGGCAGGCGTCGGGCCGGTCGTTCGTGGTTCTCAATGACGCCGACGCGGCGGGCCTGGCGGAGATGCGCTTCGGCGCCGGGCGCGACAAGCAGGGCGTCGTGATGATGGTCACGCTCGGCACCGGTATCGGGAGCGCGCTGTTCGTCGACGGCGCGCTCGTGCCCAACACCGAGCTCGGCCACCTCGAGCTGCGAGGCAAAGAAGCCGAGAAGCGCGCGTCAGAGATCGTGCGCGAGAACAAGAAGCTCACATGGAAGAAGTGGGGCGCACGCGTCGACGAGTACCTGCGTCACGTCGAGATGCTGTTCTCCCCCGACCTGTTCGTCATCGGCGGCGGCATCAGCAAGAAGGCAACGAAGTTCTTCGGGTATCTCAAGACCCGTGCCCCGATCGTGCCCGCGCAGCTGCTGAACGAGGCCGGCATCGTCGGCGCCGCCGTGGCCGCGGTCGAAGCGGGGAACGCGAAGACCGACGCGGTCAAACCAGCGCGACGAGCGCCGGCAAAACGGTCCCCAGCTGCTCGGGGATGACGGCGGCGGCGACGCGGTCGAATGGCGTCTCCTGCGCGTTCATGATGACGAGGCGGGCGCCGGCGTTCAGTGCCACCTCGGGGAGCGCGGCGGCGGGGTAGACGCCCAGCGAGGTGCCGACCGCGAGGAACAGGTCGCACTCCTGCGCCGCGAGCTGGGCGCGCTCGAGGTCGGCCGGCACCAGGTTCTCGCCGAACGAGATCGTGGCCGACTTGAGGATCCCGCCGCAGCCGAGGCAGCGCGGGTCGTCCTCGCCCGCCCGCACGCGCTCCAGCGTCT
>WNGA01005389.1_pt1 | contig 18998 bp, 11 predicted proteins | sample 5400061 | NCBI WGS metagenome assembly WNGA01 (sample SAMN13153366, study PRJNA577476) | soil metagenome | isolation source: 100 cm soil or saprolite under grassland replicate 2 | place: USA:California | collected 2016-06-15 | reverse complement strand
CCCGGTTACTTCTGCCTGGCGCTTTCTTCCTTTGGCGGAAATCGCTGAACTGGCGAAAGAGCACGTCGCTATAGACGTGATGATAGCGGGACTGCTGGATCAGCGTATGACAACAATTCCAGTAATGCTTGATTACGGTTTGGCCGAGAATTCCGGAGGCGCGACTGTCGGATCTTCATCGGAAGGCGTTTCGTACCATTACGCAGCCAGCATTGAAAAGATAGGCAAAGACTTCGTGACGCTTTCAGTCCACCTCAAGGTCGGTCACATAGGGGAGGCCGAGTTCAACTTTGAGGAGAAGCTTCAAGTACATAAGGACCGCGTCACCGAGGTTCGACCCGAGCCTCGAATCAGAATCCGAGCCTATTTCGAACGCGCAGAGAAGCCTTAGATAGGCGTATGCGATACAAAATCAAATTCCTGCTATTTCCTGAATTGTTGTTCCTCTCGGGCATCACCGCAAATATCCTAAACATGATCGCGATATCCTTGTCTTCCTGCCGCCGGCCTATGACGCAGCAAACGAACATAATGAGAGAGCGTGGGCGCAGCGCGTTGAGCCAATCCTACCATTCCTTTTTCCACGGAAGTTGTAAGATAATGCCGTCCGCAAGTTTTTGAGGAAGCTCTGACAGAAGTTGCTGCGCAAAAGCCCTTTGGATTTGTCAGGCAGAGGTTGGTTTGAGCTAAGGCCCGAAGGGCTGGTATTCAATAGCCATGCCCGTAAGGGCGTGGAGCGCTATTCCGGCAAGACCAATGAGCGCCGAAGGTGCGGCATGGACGATGATTGATGTTCAGCCCCTTACTTGAAGTGCCGGCCCTGCGGGCCTTAAGAAAATCAGGACGGATGTCGACCACCCCTCACGGGCGTGGCTATTGAATACCGGCCCTGCGGGCCTCAGCACTTGGTCTTTTTTTTCTTTACCTATTTCTCCGGAGGACACCATTTATGAAACGGCTTAGAAGATATTCGCTGACAGGACTTGTCGTACTGGTTCTTTCGTGTTCGCTCCCGTTTCTTGTCGCCGCCCAGGACCGTGCGAAAATTCTTACCGGCGCCGACCTATCGCGAGTGGTGCCTCCCGGCTTTTACTTTCAGGGACTCACGGCGCCTACGCAGATGCGTAACTCCGCGGCTGCGCGTTTCGGCACCAACCGTTACGTGATCGCAGGCTTTGTCGATACTTCAGGTTATGCCGCCGACGTGCGCGCTAAATATGAAGGGTTTCTGATTACGGATTCCCCGATCACGATTAGTGGTTCCGAGCTTGGCGTTGGCGCTTATGGGTTTGGTTTCAGTAATGATGGAAAGCTAAACATTCTTGACTTGGCCGGCAATGAAATACTCTCTGTCTCCACAACCAAAGACAACCAGGTGAAACGGCCGCGACCACTGATGATGACCAAGTCGGGAGATGGAATTCGTTTCTATAGCGGGAAGGATTATGCGGTAATAGCAGCGAAGTAATGAGTCCATCCTTGAAACGCGCAATTCGTTCCCGTTTATCGCCTTTCCTTATACTTTGGTTATTTGGGGTTCACGCGCTCGCCGCGACCGCCCAGCAGCCAACTCCAAGCCCGACTCCGCAACGCACAGGCAAATCCTACAGTTCCGAAACGCCAACGAAGAAGCCGCCGCCGCCGGTGCCACAGGCGCAGTCTCCAGTAACCTTCACCGATATTACGAATTTGGCCGGCATCAATTTCAAACGCGCGGCGTCGTTCACGTCCGTGAAGTATCTGCTCGAGGCAATGGGTGGTGGCGTGGCGATGCTTGATTATGACAACGACGGCCGCATGGATCTGTTTTTTACCAACGGTGCATCATTAAAAGATCCGATGCCGAAAACAGAAATGCCCGACAAGCGCGACGCTAAATATTGGAACCGGCTCTATCACCAAAAAGCTGATGGCTCGTTCGAAGATGTTACTGAGACCGCGGGACTAAAAGGCAACGGCTACAGCATGGGAGTTGCCGCGGCTGACTATGACAACGACCGGTACACGGATCTTTACGTTACAGGCTACGGCGGTAACTACCTCTATCATAATAACGGGGATGGCACCTTTGCTGACGTTACCAAAAAGTCGGGAGTGGCGGATGGCGGCTGGTCAACGAGTGCAGGCTGGATCGATTACGATCGCGACGGGAAACTTGATCTTTTTGTAGGCCGCTATGTCGAGTGGGATTTCGACGCAGGATCTATCTATTGTGGCGAGATTCGACCCGGCTACCGAGCCTACTGTCATCCGGATAATTTTAAGGGCGCCACCAACATCCTGTATCACCAACGCGCTGATGGCTCCTTTGAAGATGTCAGTGCCAGGGCAGGGATTGAGGAGCCGGGCGGTAAGGCTCTCGGCGTTGCCTTCGGTGATTTTGATAACGATGGCTTTCCAGACATCTTCGTTGCTAACGACAGCGTGCGCCAATCGCTCTATCACAACAGAGGAAATGGTACGTTTGAAGACATCGCCATTTCAGCCGGCGCCGGCTACGACGAAAATGGCAAGACCTACGCCGGAATGGGGATTGCGACCGGGGACTATGACAACGACGGCTATATGGACATCTTCATCACCACGCTTTCAAACGAAACATATCCGCTCTATCACAACGATCGCGACTTGAGCTTCACGTACGCGACCAACTCCGCCGGTGTCGGCCAGATAACTCTCCTATATTCAGGATGGGGAACACAGTTTATCGATGCCGACAACGACGGGCTGCGCGACCTCTTCGTTGCTCAAAGCCATGTGCTCGACACTATTGAAAAAACCAACCCTTATCTGAAATACAAACAGACACCCCTGCTGATGCTCAATACCGGCAAAGGATTCGTAAACGTATCGGTTACGGCGGGACCCGCCTTTAGTAGCTCACTTATTGGACGGGGCGCAGCATTTGGCGATCTGAATAACGATGGGCAGATTGATGCTGCAGTCGGATCGCTCGATGGCGCTCCGGTGGTGCTGCGAAACAATGGGACGAAGAATCACTGGTTGGGTTTGTCTCTGGTGGGGTCCAAATCAAATCGCAATGGAATCGGCGCCCGCATAACTGTTACCGAGAGCGCGGGCAGGAAACAGATTTTTGATGCGAATACTTCGGGAAGTTATTTATCTTCGAATGACCCTCGCATCATCGTTGGTTTGGGGACGACCGGGAGCGTACGAAAAGTTGAAATAAGTTGGCCCAGCGGAAACATTCAGACCATTACTGAGCCGCAACTAGACCGTTATTTTCTTATCAATGAACCGAGCGCACGTTAACGAAGGCAGAGGAGTAATTGGCCCCCTAGTATTTGAATTGCAATTTCTCCGTGCTAGCTCTGTGTTCTTTGTGTCTCCGTGGTTAGGCTTGCAGGTTATTAACCACGGAGTCACAGAGGACACGGAGGTTGCACAGAAGAAATCAAACCAGATACTACAGACCGCGTGCAACGTTGACAGCTATGAGGTGGCCGCGTATTTTCGGTCGAGCTCAAAACGGATAGACTCCGACTCCGCGTAGGCTAAGACCCTGGTCTCTCCAATCAATCGCCGAGTTTAAATTCAACTGACACCAACTGAGAGAAAAATGCTCTTGAAAAAGTCTCTTCGCAGCATGCGGCTTCAGTCCCTGGCTCCGCTTTTCCTGCTGGTGTCATTTGCGACTGCTGCCTTTGTCATCGCGCAGACTCCGAAGAAGATCGAACCACAGCAGGGAATGGGTGTTTCAACTGGAACGCCGGTGAACTATTCCTCGCGCCGCACGATCGGGGTAACGGACCCTAAAGCTCCGATCGTGTTTGAGGATATGACCGATAAAACTGCGTTGGCGAATTTCAAGCATCGCTCAGGCAGTCCGTCAAAGAACTACATCTTTGAGACGACCTCCGGTGGCGTCGCAATCTTTGACTATGATGGAGATGGAATGCCCGACATCTACCTGGTCAATGGCTCGACGGTCGCGGCGCTGGAAGGCAAGGAGAAGGCGCCTCGGGCCGCGCTCTATCGTAACCTGGGCAGCTGGAAATTTGAGGATGTAACCGACAAAGCGGGCCTGGCAAACGAGCGTTGGGGTTGCGGCGTCGCCGTCGGCGACTACGACAACGATGGCCATCCCGATTTGTACGTGACGAACTTCGGCGTTTCACGCCTCTACCATAACAATGGCAACGGAACCTTTTCTGATGTTGCGCCGAAGCTTGGTGTCGCACGCAAGGGTTGGAGCACCGGGCCGAGCTGGGGCGACTACGACGGCGATGGCAGGCTCGACCTCTTCGTTCCCGGGTATGCCGAAATCGACCTTAATAATTTGCCGCCGAGTCCAAGCGAGGCAGGGAAGCCGGCCGGCGTTGGTCAAAACTTCTGTCAATTTCGCGGCGTCCCGGTAATGTGTGGGCCACGTGGTTTGCCCGGTGAAGGCGATACGCTCTATCGCCAAAAGCCTGACGGCAGCTTTGAGGACGTAAGTGCAAGGACGGGCGTTAACGATCCGCAGAAGTATTACGGTTTCAGCTCGGCCTTCGTCCATGCGGATGACGATAAGCTACTCGATTTAATAGTTGTGAACGATTCAACTCCGAAGCAGCTATACATTAATAAAGGAGATGGAACGTTTGAGGAGGTTGGCTATCCTTCGGGCGTGGCGCTGAATGAAAATGGACGTGAGCAAGCCGGAATGGGACTGGCGATTGGAGACTATGACAACGATGGCCGCGTCGATTTCCACATCACTAATTTTTCTGACGATTCAAATGTTCTCTATCACAATGATGGAGACGGGAATTTTACCGATGTTACTTTTCAGGCCGGCCTCGGCGAACTCACTATTCCTTTTCTCGGCTGGGGAACAACCTTCATCGATTACGACAATGATGCATGGCAAGATCTTTTTGTCGTAAACGGACACGTCTACCCGGCAGTTGATTCTAATCAGTGGGGGACGAGCTTCGCTGAGCAGGCGTTGTTATTTCACAATCTTAAGACTGGGAAGTTTGAACGTCTGGGCGCCGCGCCCGGGAGCGCTCTGGCGAGCGCCTGGCAGAGCCGCGGCCTCGCCATTGGCGATTTGAATGGAGACGGCCGGCTCGATTTGGCGATAAATAACATCGATTCCAGGCCTTCCATCCTGCGAAACGTCGCCACGCCTACGGGACATTGGTTAAATGTGCGACTGGTCGGAGACCCATCAAAGAAAACGCCAAGAGATGCAATTGGCAGCATCGCTTACTTGACTACCGGGAAGATTCGACAAAGACTCGACGTAATCAGTGGCGCGGTCTATTGTTCGCAAAATGACTTAACGCTGCATTTCGGTTTAGGAGCCGCGACGAAAGTCGATAGACTCGAAATTCAGTGGGCCAATGGCGCCGTTGAAACATTCGACATCCCGACCATTGATGGAGCTGTAACTATTACGCAGGGTAAGGGCAGCGGCCAATAACGCTGGCTCAAATACGAAAAATGGGTGGCTCCATCTCGACAGGAGTTTTGAACTTTGCGAAGACTTGATCTGCGAAAGACCCAGGCAGCGCGCCTCAATACAATCCGCGATATCAATCGGCAGATCGTGTTGAACTATGTGCGCGAGCGTGAACCTATTTCGCGCGCCGAGATTGCGCGCGAAACAGATTTGCAGCGGTCGACCATTTCCGCCATTGTCGATGCGTTGACAGCAGAAGGCCTGGTTGAAGAGGTCGGCGAGGGTGAGTCAACCGGAGGCCGGAGGCCAACTCTTCTAAGACTCCGAACGAAGGAAGCAATAGCCGTCGGAGTCGCCATCACCCCTACTAGCACCACGGTCGCGACGAGCGATCTGGCAGGACGTATCGTCGAACAAAGAGGCTTTCTGACTGATCCCGATCCTGACAAGACTTTGGGAGAAGTGATTGCGCTGGTCCGGGAATTCTCAGCCAGAAACAAAGGCTCGATCGAAGCCGTTGGTGTCAGTCTTCCCGGTTTGGTCGATCCTTCGACGGGAAACGCTATCTACGTCCCGTATTTCAAGTGGCGTGATATTCCTGTCTCCAGGACGATCTCAGCGGCAATCGGACTCCCGGTCATTATCGATAACGACGCGAATGCGGTTGCGCTAGCCGAGCTTTGGTTTGGCCGTCCGGAAGTAAGCGATGCTCGAGACTTCATCATGGTGCTGGTAGCTGAAGGTGTCGGCACGGGGATCGTTTTTGATGGTCAGGTTTACCGCGGGCAACGTGGAGCGGCCGGAGAATTTGGACATATGGTCATTGGGACGCACGCGCCGGTTCCGTGCTCCTGCGGCAATCGCGATTGCTGGGAAGCTTTTTCCTCAGAGCGCGCGGCGCTGGCTCGTTATCGGAAGCTAGCTGGGGACGAGCGGGCCAGCCAACTTAATTTCCGAGAACTGGTCGACCGCGGGCTCAGCGGCGAAGCTAATGCTAAGGTCGCACTCACTGATACTGCTCTTTGTCTGGGTGTCGGAATCTCAAACCTGGTTGTCGGCTTCAGTCCGGAAGCTGTGGTTGTAGGGGGAGAGATAGCGCGCGCCTGGCCGCTGGTTGAAAGCGCGCTGAAGGAAACGATCGAGCATAGTGTTCGCCGGGGATTGCCCTCAGCGAGAATCCTGCCTTCCACTCTGGGAGAAGAACCCGCCCTCAGAGGAGCACTGAGCCTCGTCCTCGCGAGCAAGTTTGCGGCAGCATTCGCCGCCTGAGAGGTTCTTTTCTCGCGTTCTATCCTGAGGGATTTCCGTAGTTTTGAAAGCTTGCTACCCGGACACTTCTAAAGATCTGTTCAAATTCAGGAAAAAGAGTTGACAGTGCCCGTAAACTGTATTAAATACTTCGTTCGTTTAGACAACAAACTGTGAAAACAGCTTTCGTTTCGCGCTTTTCAATTTCTTTCAAGCATCGTTTTATTCGGAACTGCAGTCCAGACTGAGCCAAGGCAGCGCAACAATGCCTTGACCCGATATCCAAGCAGGAACCTAAGAGTAGAGCTACTTGGCCTGGCAACAGGTATGAGTGCTCCTTCATCTTTTCGACGGCAACACGAGGATCAAACCATGAGTACTCATTCGACTATTGCACGCTTGGTACCCACCGGCGGCGCTCTTATTCTCCTTCTCGCTGTTCTTGCGATTTCCGGATTCGCGCAATCAAACAAAGGTGAAGTGAAAGGAACGGTGAGGGATCAAAGCGGCGCTGTTGTTCAGAACGCTCAAGTGACGATTACTAATACCGGAACTGGCGGAGCACGAACGGTGCCCACAGGTGATGACGGAACGTACGATGCGCCGTTGCTTGAGCCAGGCATCTACAAGGTGGAAGTTGTAGCGCCGGCGAACTTGAACTTGCAAAAGGCGGTCCAGGAGAATGTCACTGTACAGACGTCGCAGACCATACCTCTCGACATAACATTGCAAACAGGAGCGGTGGGCGCGGAAGTCACCATCACAGCAGCGCCCCCCCTAGTTGAAAGCGAAACGAGCGACAGAGGTACCGTGGTATCGGGACGCGAGGTTACGGAGTTGCCGTTATCTGGGCGGAATTTTACGCAGCTTGCGACGCTCACTCCTGGAGTTGCACGAGCTGCCAATGCGGGCGTTGGGGGCGCTGGGCCGGACTCGCGGCAATTTAACAACGGCGATCCGCGCGCCGGCAGCGGCGGTCCCGGAAGCTCCAATCCCCAGGGCGATACGCCAACCTCTCGCTTTGCGCGGTCAGGTGGAGGTGCGTTGACTGTCAATGGACAGCGACCGACAAATAACAATTTTGCGCTTGATGGCGTAGATAATAACGAACCGCAGTTTGGCACTATCGGGGTATTTCCAAATCCAGACGCGATTGCCGAATTCAAGGTAACAACCAGCATTCCCTCGGCTGAAGTTGGTCGTGCGGCCGGCGCTGTGATTAATACCACTACAAAATCCGGCACGAACGAGTTTCATGGATCAGGTTACTATTACGGGCAGAACTCAGCCCTCAATGCTTTTCATCCCATGCTCAAGCGTGATAGAGCGATTGCCATCTCCAGGGGGGATGCTTTTATTCCCGATAAGGCAGTTCAACAAGTACATGAATTTGGTGGCACAGTCGGGGGACCCATTGTCAGTAACCGCACGTTCTTCTTCTTTGACTACCTTGGACAACGGAACCATCTCCCATTCCCATTCACTTCAAGCGTACCGCCACTCAAAGCGCGTGACGGAGATTTTTCGGACTATCCGGCAATAATAGATCCCAACACGGGCTTACCATTCCCGGGCAACCTAATTCCAGCCGGCAGGATTGATCCAATCGCGCAGAAGATTCTGAAACTATTCCCGGCACCAACAGCCAATATCTTCAACCCCGGCCAGTCTAATAACAACTACGCCTCAAGTCGTAACGTTCAGGAAAGAATCAATAATTACGGGATCAAGATTGATCATCGGCTAAGCAACTCAAATTCCCTCAGCGGGCGCTTTAACGATCAGCGGTTAGTGAACTTACGCGACAACTTCTTTCCTATCTCTCTAACTGGGCCTCCAGGTCTGCCCACGGCTGGGTTCGGTGCGGGTGAGGAACACGGTGACACGCGCCAGATTGTTGTCACTGATACTCATACGTTTAGTCCGACGATGCTGAACGAGTTTCGCTTCGGCTACACAAAGATCAATATTGCTATTTTCAATTGTGGTGTGCTCGGAGCCTGTGGCGTTAGTGAGAACTGGGCCAAGGAGCTCGGCATCCCCAACGTGAATCTTGGAGGACCAGAAACGACGGGCGGACCGGGAATTGGATGGACGGGCACAGGGTTCGTAGAGTTTCTTGGCGACGGCGGACTCTTCCAAGCAAAGAGCAAGAATCCTTACTTTGCCGACAATTTGACAATCATTAAAGGTAGTCACGTGGTGAAATTCGGTGGTGAATTGCGCCAACGTTCTCTCGAAACGATCTGCGGCGGCTGCGCGGGATTTGAAAAAGGGGCAGTCGGATTCGGGGACTTTAACGGCACCGGCAATGCTCTCGCAAATTCTCTCCTCGGCATCACGGGTTTCGCGCAGCGAAGCAGAACGTTTGGTGGCCCTTTCCACCTGCGCATGCAGGAGTATGGCCTTTTTGTCCAGGACGATTGGAAAGTTAATGAACGGCTGACCTTGAACCTTGGCCTGCGCTACGATGTTTTGCCGGGACCAAATGCTCCAACAGAGAAAGATGGCCGTATCGGTTACTACTTTCCCGAGGACCGCCGCGTGATTACGGCAGCCGGCAGCGGGGACAGAATCGTTGCGCTTGACAAGAACAACTTCGGCCCGCGTATCGGCTTCGCATATTCAATCAACAGGGAAAAGACCCTAGTCCTGCGTGGCGGTTATGGCATCAACTATTCGCTCGATGGCGTTGACTATCCTGCGGGAGTTCGTAACCCACCCGGCACGAATATAGTTTTCGACAATTGGACACTCGCTAGCGGACCTCCGACCCCCACTCCACTTGATCCGGCTAACGTGCCCACCGGTACGAACCTATTTACAGTCGATCGAAAACAAAAGAACGGCCTTACCCATCAATTTCAGTTGAGCGTTCAGTATCAGTTCGCGAGAGATTGGTCGCTCGACGTCGGGTACGTTGGTAATAGATCGAAGAACCTACTTGCCACATTTCAAGAGGGATCAGGCGGCCAGGGTATCGCAAGGAATAGTGCCGGTGCGCTCATCAACAGTGTTCTGCTCTACTCCAATGCCGCTGACTCTTCCTATGACAGTTTGCAGACCCAGTTCGTGAAGCGCCTTTCTCGCAACGTGCAGGGACAAGTTTCCTATACCTGGGGCCATACCATCGACAATGCGACCGGTGTGTTCAATGGACTTGGCGATAGTAAGAACCAGGGACGACAAGGGCCAGTGCATCCGTTTGATTTAGACTTCGACCGCGGCAACTCGGTGCTGGATATTCGCCACTTGCTTTCGGCTGACGCAATTATCGACCTGCCCTTCGGCAAGGGACAGCGATACTTGAATCAGAAAGGAGCAGCCAATAAGTTGTTCGGCGGATGGCAGTTGAATGTCATTCAAAGTGCACGGTCGGGATTCCCGTTTAGCGTCGTCTGCAATTGCGGTTTAGTTCGTCCTTCGCTTGTCAGTGATCCTTTTGCGAATGTTCCATTTGGTCGTTTCTTGAATCCCGTGGCTTTCTCAACGACGACCGGTATAACCACGGTGACCAATTCTGCGGGACAGGCCGTAAGCTTCGGTAGTTTGGGGAGGAACACGTTTAGAGGTCCTTCTATCTGGAACACTGACTTGTCACTGTTCAAGAACACAGCCATAGCCGAGAGTTTGAAGTTCCAGCTAGGCATTGAGTTGTTCAACGTCTGGAACCATACAAATTTGACGGTTCCTAATAACGACATGTCAAATGTGGGATTCGACAGGGGCCGACCTACCGGATTTGGTGTTTTCGATGGTGCCTACCCTGGGCGCGTAGTTCAGTATCGCGCAAAGATTATCTTCTAAGGGAGCGGGCCAGACGTAGTATTCGTTCTGAGTAATTGTGGAGCGGCGGTGGATCTGACTGCCGCTTCAACTTTTTGTAAGCTTGCTGAAACTCGCGACTGCGCGAAGGTTTTGCTAAACTTGGTCCTCAATTCTCGCTGAAAATGTCGAGCCGTGTTATGGCTTTACGCTCGTTTATTCTGATTTCACTTTTTGTCTTTTGCACGAAACCCATTTTCGCGCAATCAACGTCTCCCAGCCCAGCTCCAATCCGTTCACACGTGGAGCGCTTCAGCACAATAGAGACGCGCGCAGAACGTGTAGAGGCTGAGGGAGATGCAAGGCTCGCCTTAAATCCTAACGACGCTGAAGCACTTAACTCGCGCGCAGTTGCGCGCCTATTCCTGGGACGATATTCGGAGGCCCAGGAAGATCTCCGTCGAGCGATTTCCCTGAAGCCAGGCAATTCAGCTTATCAGGCTAACCTCGGCTCCGCCTTGTGGAAGCTTGGACGCGTCGATGAGGCAATTGCGGCGGAACGGGCGGCAATTAAGCTCGACGATAAGAACTTCACGGCACAGTATCAGCTCGGACGTTTCCTAATTCGCCTTGGCGGGCGGAAGCAAGTGACGGAGGCTGTGGACCACCTTCGGCGAGCGCTGGAAGTAGATCCGGGCAAATACGACGTAAGATTTGAGTTGGTGGCAGCCTACCGAGGACTAGGCGAAACAGCTCAGGCCTCAAACCAATTAGATTTCCTCTGGGATGCGCGTCCTTCCGACCCACGCGTCTTCTACACAAGCGCGCTTCTCGCTACTGATCGCGACGACCTGAACGCGGCAATTAAAGATTTCAAGGAGGCGGTTCGTCGCGATCCGACATTCTTCAGTGGCTGGCAGGACTTGGGCGTTGCTTACATTAAGCTTAAGCGTTGGGAAGAAGCTGTCGAGACATTTACCGAACTCGTCCGGCTGCGTCCGGATTCAGTCGAAGCGGCCTATCTGAAGGCGCTTTCGCTTTACAATGACGGCAAAGTAGAGGAAGCCGAACGGGAAGTGAGACGGGGTCTGCGCCTCAATGCAGGCGCTGCTGAAGCACACACGTTGCTGGGCATTATTCTGGCCTCGCGGGGCAATGCGAACTCTGAAGCTATCGACGCACTTTCGCAGGCGGTGGCGTTAAACGCGAAGAGCTTCGATGCCCACTTCTATCTTGGCCGCACGTTTTATTCAGTTAAGGACTATGCAGGCGCAGTTAGGGAGTTGCGCCTTGCTCTTGAACTGGACCGGCGGCACGCCGAGGCCCGCTTCTTTTTGGGAACTGCCCTTGAAGCAGCCGGGGAATCTAATCTCGCGATGGCTGAGTATCAAGAGCTGTTAAAGATCGAGCCAGAGTCTGTCTACGGGCAGCTTGGACTTGGTGCGTTATTGGTAAGGGAAGGAAAGACTGACCAAGCGATCGCCGCACTAAGGCAAGCAGTTACAAAAAACGTACAAAATTTTGAGGCCCACTTTGCCTTGGGACGTGCTTATATACTGGCAGGACAATTTGCGCAAGCAGTCGAAAGCCTCAGGACAGCGACCTCGCTCGCGGCCTACCGCGCCGATGCTCATTACCAGCTTGGCCTCGCGCTAAAACGGCTGGGGCGCGCCGAAGAGGCTGCGCTTGAGTTTGCCACGGTAGACAAGCTTAACAGGGAGTTCCGCACTGGAATTAATAATCGGCAGTAACTGATGACAGCTAAACCAGAGATGAAAGAGTCAGACTTGCTGGAGCGTTCGGAACAGTTTATCCGTGGGGTCGAGCGGTCGCTCGCTCAGCGTCGATTGCTGTCGCTTGGATTCAAAGCTTGCATAACGATTTGTTTTCTCTGCTCCACAGTGTTACCGCAGTCGGTCCGCCCAAAATCACAGCAAGTAGGCCAGAAGGCAGGCGATGGTGAGCAACCCGGAGCGCGAAGCACGGCTACGCCTGTATCGCTGAACCTGGCAGTCGCGGCTCTGGAAAAAGGTGAGTTGGTCGAAGCCGAGCGTTCCGCCCGCGCGGCTGTGGCCGAGGTGCCACGCTCGCCTGCTGCACATAATGTCCTCGGAGTTGCACTCGACCGCCTTGGCCGTGCTGATGAAGCTCTCGCCGAGTTCAGTACAGCCGTTAAGCTCGATCCGAGTTTTATAGGCGCCCGCAATAATATTGGGCGGCTCCTCGCCGGGCGCGGCAAGAAAGCGGAAGCAATTGCAGAATTTGAAAATATCCTTAAGATCCAGCCGTCGCATCTGCAGGCCCACTATAACTTGGGAGCTCTTTACGCAGGTGAGGGCAATTTTGGGAAAGCTGCGGAACAGTTTTCACAAGCGCTGAGGCTTGCGCCAGACGACCTGCAGCTTGAGCTTGCTTTTCTCAATGTTGCGTACCGGGCAGATCGAATGGCTGAAGCCGATGCCACTGCTGAAATAGCCGAACGAACGGTCGGTTCTGATCCGCGCGGACTTTTTTCGCTGAGTACCATCTTGGCCCAAAGTAAACAGTATGAGCGCGCGGTGCGGCTTTTCTTGAGGCTTAATGATTTGCAGCCGCATACTTATGAGGTTCTGTATAACTTGGGGATTGCGTACTACAATCTCGATCGCAATGAGGATGCGGCACGTTATTTGGCCGAGGCGTGTGACCTTAATCCGGCTCCAGCCGAAACACATTTTCGCCTGGGGTTGATCGCCAGCGAGCAGAGTGATCACGCCAATGCAGTTCTCGAGTTCAAGCATGCTATCGAGCGTCGCCCGCAAGATGCAAATTTCCATTACTTGCTTGGTCGAGAGTACTTTCGTGTTGGGTTCTGGGAAGGTGCTATTAACGAGTTTACTCAGACTATCGAAGTAGATCCGAATCAGGCCCCTTACTATCTGGCTCGCGCCGACGCCAACTATAGGAAAGGGGAGGCTGCGGCGGCCGCTTCAGATTTCGATCGCGCAGCTCAGCTCGATCCTAAGATCGAGAACGTCGAGTATTGGCAGGGCTACACTTACCGTGCCGCCGGAGTTTTTGACGTAGCCCGCAAGCACCTGGAAAACTTTATCTCGAAAAACCCAGATCATGTTGACGCCTTGGCTAGTTTGGGCTTTGTCGCTATCGAGCAGGGGGACCTTGACTTAGCGGAGGGTTGGCTGCAGCGGGCACTAAAAATCGATCGCCGGAACGTAGTTGTGCTATACGACTACGCTCGAATATCGTTTAAACGCCGCGAATATGTAGAAGCTGCGAAGCGACTGGAGGATCTCATTGCGGTAAGCCCCGCCTATACTCAGGCCTACTATCAGCTATTTCTTGCTTACACCAGGTTGAAGCAATCTGAGAAGGCACAGACAGCGCTGGCAACCTTCAAACGTCTTGACGCGCTCGAAAGGCAGACCAAACAGGAGCGCATACTGGATGATAAAGTTCGAACTCAACAAATGCTCGGCCTATCTCCCCAGTGAAAAGTGTAATCCTATCGGAAGCGAATACCGCTTTGGCCATCCAGTGAATGTTTTCATGAGAACAGTTGTTGTAGCCGTTGCATTGTTGGCAAGTGGGGTGCCTTCATTGATGCTGGCTCAGGATTCAACACTCGACAAGCCGGTGGAACGCTGGACGAAGGAAGAGGCAAGAATAATCCTTAACAAATCACCCTGGGCCATTACCCAGGAGGTGAGAATAAGGTACGCAGGGGAGAGTCGGCCGGTTGCTGGTGGCCCTCCGCCGACGACAGGCACTTCTAACAGAAGTGAACAAAACAGCATCAGCTCAGCGGGCGCGGAAGCTCCAGTTGATTTCCAATTTATGCTTCGGTTGCGGTCGGCATTACCAATTCGCCAGGCCCTTATGAGAATTAGGCAACTCGAGGCCAAGTACGAAAGGATGACCGATAAAGACCGGGCTGATTTTGATGCCAGAACAAAAGGATTGCTGGAATGTGCGCCCTGCGCGGATAACTATGTTCTGACCTTGAGTTCGAAGTCTAGTCAAAATCCGGGTGCTGATGCTGTGTACGCCGTTTTCAAAGGTGGTCGACTCCAAGACTTACAACGTTATATCTACATCGCTAATGAACGCGGCGAGCGAAGATCGCTGATACACTTTGTACCTCCCAAGTTTCCGGGAGATGAAGCGACATTCTTTTTCCCAAGATTTAATGATGAGAATGTGCCGTTGTTGACTCCTCAAAGCAAGGAGCTGCTATTCAGCCTGACAAGCAATGAGATTAATATCATCACGAGTTTTAGAATAGATGTTTCGAAGTTAGTCAGGAACGGCAAGATTGAGTTTTAATCGTCTCGTTAAACGACCCATGAATCTTTCTTCTAAAACTACCCCAGATGCAGTCCACAAGGGGATAGTAAGATCTTTGCGGATCTTAACGATCCCTCGGCATTGCCTTTAGTAAACATGATCCGAACGCTGAGATCGATAGTGGCGCGCGGGAAAGCCGGCATGCCTGGGTTTGGCAAGAAGCTTACAAAGTCTGAGATCAATTTGCTGGTGGATCGAATCCGTCGCTTCTGGAAGTTAGAAAGGAAGAGCTAACCGCAAAGTGCGCAAAGCCAATCCGCAAAGTATCGCTGAGAGCGACCCCTTTGCGTTCCTTTGTGCATTCCATTCCGCCTTTTGCGGGTCGATCCTCAGGCCGGCGTTTTGCTGCTGTATCCTGGCCACGTTCCTTAGCGTTTCTGCTTCGTCTCAAACCAACCAGCCGTCGGTTACCAAAGTGGAGCCTCCTTCATGGTGGGCCAGCCACACGATAAGTCCGGTTCGGCTGCTGGTGCGCGGAAAAAACCTCGGCGGTGCACGCGTCGAGGCGACGAAATCCGCAACCCAAAGCTCCGAAGTCTTCATTAATCGCGACGGCACTTACCTTTTTGTGAATGTGAGAATCAATCCGGCTGCGCGACCCGGATCATATCCGTTGACGTTGATTACTCCGCAGGGAAAGGCGACGATTCCTTTCAGAATTGAAGCACCCCTGGCTGCGACCACAGACTTTCAGGGCGTGACTCCGGACGACGTGATTTATCTAATAATGCCTGATCGCTTCGCCGATGGTGATCACTCAAATAACGCTCCTGCTGACTCGCCGGCCGCTGCTAATGATCGAAAAAATCCGCGCGCCTATCATGGTGGCGACCTGCGTGGCATTATCAATCATCTGCCTTACCTGAAAGATCTCGGTGTGACCGCACTGTGGCTAACACCGTGGTATGACAATTGGAATGGAGTGAATAGCTGCGACAAGCCCTGGTGCCCAACCACTTACTACCACGGCTACCACGCCATTGATTATTACGCAGTGGAGGACCACTTTGGGGACATGGCAACCCTGCGCGAGTTGATTGAGAAGGCCCACGCCTTGGGTTTGAAAATTATTCAGGATCAGGTCGCCAACCATGTCGGGTCTCGGCATCCCTGGCTCAGAAATCCGCCCCTCGAGAACTGGTTCCACGGCACGCTCGCACAGCACAGTGTGAACCGGTTCCGAAACAGTGCTCTGCTGTCCCCCCACGCGAACAGGGATGAATTCCGCAACACGCTTGATGGCTGGTTTAGCGATGACCTGCCCGACATGAATCAAGAGGAGCGCGAAGTCGCTCGCTACGAGATACAAAACTCGCTTTGGTGGATCGGTGCGACGGGACTCGATGGCATTCGCCAGGACACGATTCAGTACATGCCGCGCAGCTTCATTCGCGAGCTCTCCAATGCATTGCATCGCCAGTATCCGAAGATGTGGATGGTCGGTGAGGTGTTCGAGCGTGATGCGGCGCAGACTGCTTTCTTCATTGGTGGCCACGCAGGCTGGGATGGTGTGGACACTAAACTTGATTCCGTTTTCGATTTTCCGATCTGGAACGCCTCGCTGCTGGCATTCACAGGCAAGGCGCCGATGCGAGCGCTGCGCGAGCAGTTGAAATATGATGCGCTCTATCCCGATCCCTTAAGGATCACTACGTTCGCTAACAATCACGATACTATGCGATTCATGTCGCTTGATGGCGCGACTCTTGAAGGCGCCATGATGCACGTCGCGTTTATTCTAAGTATTCGTGGCATTCCGCAACTCTACTACGGGGAAGAGATAGCCATGGAGGGGAAAGAGGATCCCGACAACCGTCGCGATTTTCCCGGAGGCTTTCCCGGCGACGCTCGCAACGCTTTCATGGCCGAAGGGCGTACGCCAAAAGAGCAAAGGATGTTTGAGTGGACACGCTCGTGGATACGCCTGCGTGCAGAACATTCGGCGTTGCGGCGGGGGCGCTTGATCGATCTCTTCTATGACGACGATGCTTATGTCTTCGCTCGTCAGGACCAGCATGAGACTGTGATTGTCGCTTTCAATCGTGACTCGAAAGAAAAGAGAGTGGTGCTGCCGGCAGCATCCATTGGTTTGCGAGATCGAGCTGAGCTTGCCGGTTTGATCGGAACGGTGGGTGGCAATCTCGTTACGAATGGCAGCGCAGCCATAAGCATTCAGCCGAAGACTGCTGTCGCGTACAAAGTTCGCTAAGAATTGACGACGGCTTAGATGGCGCACTTGTGCGCCGATACCCGTGAACCGGATGAAATCACCATCGTTTAGATGGCGCACTTGTGCGCTCCACCTTTAAACAAAAATGCGCTTGTTCAAATCTAAAGAGGCAAACCTCGTCCATTACGTAACCGGCGTCACCTATAATCGTTTTCCTGTATTTCGTGATGATTATGCCTGCGCATTATTTATTGATGCATTGGCCATGACACGATTAAAGGAGCCGTTCAAATTAATTGGGTACGTTGTCATGCCGGATCACTTTCATCTGTTGGTGAATCCTCTTTGGCTCGACATTAGTTTGATCATCGGCCGTCTGAAGGGTCGAGCCGCATCTTTGATCCTGAAATGGTTACGAGCCGGAGAATATTCAGCGATGCTGACCAAGCTGCAATTGGCGCAGCCATTGACCTCTGGCCAGACTCACGCCGTTTGGTTGCAGGACTTTTCAGCAATCGACATCTGGAGTCGCAAGTTCATTCGTCAGAAACTTAATTACATCCACAATAATCCTGTTCGAGCAGGACTATGCGATCATCCTGCAGAGTGGCGCTGGTCGAGTTATCAAGCATATTTCCCGCATGCGCCCGGGGATGTTCCCATCGAAATCGACCAGCGATGGTTGTGGACTGAGGACGAGTTGAGCGCGACGCAAGACAGGCGGACAAGTCCGCCGTCTAAACGAAAAGAAATAAACCGTATTGTTTAGGTGGCGCACTTGTGCGCCGAGACTACAACTAGATGAACTTTCCCAGATCCAGCGGCATCCTGCTTCACCCGACTTCATTGCCCGGACCATTCGGCATCGGCGATCTGGGTCCGCAAGCTTATGCGTTCGCGGACTTTCTTAAGTCCGCACGGCAAAGCCTGTGGCAAATGTTGCCTCTTGGCCCAACCGGATATGGCGATTCACCTTATGCCTGCTACTCGGCTTTCGCCGGCAACGCCCTGCTTGTCAGTCCCGAACAACTCATTACCGAAGGCCTACTCGCCAAGGATGATCGCGCCTGCCTTCCGGACTTCGAAAAAGAACGAGTTGATTTTGCACCTGTTCATAAATACAAAGACTCAATTCTGCGGCAGGCATTCGCCACGTTCAGGGGAGAGATGGAACCGGGCCTGCGCAGCGCGGTCGCGGAGTTTAGTTGGCGTCATGCTTCCTGGCTCGATGATTACGCTTTGTTTCGCGCACTGAAAGATGCACACGGCGGTGTAGCCTGGAACGAGTGGGAGCCGAAGCTGGTCCGTAGGGATCCTGACGCGCTTGGGGCTGCAAAAAAGGAACTCGGTGAAGAGATCGAGGCTCAGAAGTTTTACCAGTTTCTCTTCTTCCGTCAGTGGTTTGCACTCAAGGACTACTGCAATACGCGGGGTATTAAATTGGTGGGCGACATCCCGATTTTTGTTGCCCACGATTCGTCGGACGTTTGGACAAATCCGGATCAGTTTAAGTTAAACGAAGATGGAACTCCGACCGTTGTGGCTGGCGTGCCACCTGATTACTTCAGCGCCACGGGGCAGTATTGGGGGAATCCACTCTACAACTGGGAGCGAATGCGTGCAGATGGATTCAAATGGTGGATCGAGCGCGTGCGTGCGACGTTGGAAACGGTTGATATCGTGCGCGTCGATCATTTTCGCGGCTTCGCTGCCTGCTGGGAAATTCCTGGCGGCGACAAAACCGCGGAACGTGGCCGTTGGGTTGAGGCGCCGGGAAGGGAATTGTTCATCGCCATCAGAGAGGCCCTGGGGAAGTTACCGATAATTGCAGAGGATCTTGGTGTCATCACTCCGGACGTTGAAGCTTTGCGCGACGATTTCGGCTTTCCAGGCATGCGCATTCTGCAGTTCGGTTTCAGCAGCGATACTAAGAATATGGATCTGCCGCACAATTATCACAGGAATGTTGTTGTCTACACCGGCACACATGATAACGACACAGCGGTGGGCTGGTTCTCAAGCGTTGCCGGCGAAGGATCAACTCGCGATGCGAAGCAGATT
>WNGA01011024.1_pt1 | contig 19005 bp, 25 predicted proteins | sample 5400061 | NCBI WGS metagenome assembly WNGA01 (sample SAMN13153366, study PRJNA577476) | soil metagenome | isolation source: 100 cm soil or saprolite under grassland replicate 2 | place: USA:California | collected 2016-06-15 | reverse complement strand
CAACAGCAACTAAAATTGCAGTGCATAGAAGAGTTGTAAAATTAATGGGCAATCGCTTTGAGAGAAGTGTCGTAAGCGATGATGCAAATTGGGCTGAACAAAAAATTGATATTGCAATTGCTGAGATAAAGCGAATTGAAAAATTGTTTACCACTTTTGATGAAGGCAGCCAAACAAATCTAATTAATCGAAATGCAGGCATTCACTCGGTAAAAGTTGATAGAGAAGTATATAATCTTGTTGCACGTTCTTTAAAAATCTCCGAGCTAACTCAAGGCGCATTTGATATTACTTATGGTTCCATTGATAAACGTTTCTGGAATTTTGACGTAAGCATGACCTCGCTGCCTGATGCAGCAACGGCAAAACAAACTGTGCGTTTGATCAATTACCGGAATGTCATACTTGATGAGAAAGCGGGTACCGTTTATTTAAAAAATAAGGGAATGCGCATTGGTTTTGGCGGCATTGGGAAGGGCTATGCTGCAGACAGAGCGAAATATATTTTACAACAGGAAGGCGTTGCTTCAGGAATTGTAAATGCTGCTGGCGATCTCATTACGTGGGGCACACAGCCAAATGGATCTCAGTGGACAGTGGGCATTGCCGATCCTAACATAAAGCATCATCCCTTCTCCTATCTCAACATTAGCAATATGGCTGTTGCCACTTCAGGCAATTATGAAAAGTATGCAATTATTAACGGGGAAAAATATTCGCATACCATAGACCCAAAAACAGGATTTCCTGTATCAGGAATAAAAAGTGTTACTATCATCAGTCCTAATGCAGAGTTAGCAGATGCAATGGCAACACCGGTAATGGTGCTGGGAATAAAGGTTGGTTTGGATCTTATCAATCAAATAAACCATATCGCCTGCATTATTATTGATGATCATGACCGGTTATACACTTCTTCAAACATCAAAATAAAATAGCACATGAGCAAACAACAATCCGTTCTCACAACCTTTTCATTTCTGCTTCTTTCAGCTTTTTGTATAACATCCTGCGCCACAGTTAAGCCTTATCAAAAAAGTCGTTTGAATGATTCTGAAATGGAACTCTCCGCAAGAAAGTCACAACAATTCGAACAAAATTTTCAGGCTTACCGGGAAGGTGCATCAGGCGCCAATGGCGGTAAAAGCGGTTGTGGCTGCGGATGTAATTAATCCTTTTCCTTTAAAAATATTGTAATGAAAAAACTTTCTTTATCTGTTATTGGTTTGTACCTGTGTTTCCTAAGTGCATTCTCACAAAATTCGTCACAAGACACAGCATACAAAAGCAGGAAGCTGAAGATTGATGAAATAAATTTTGTTTCTGGTTACTATCACCAGGACGGAAATAATTCTGCGGTAACCGGCGGCATTGGCTCAGAACGTTTAACGGATTTTGCCAATACGCTCGAACTAAAAGTTTCAAAGTATGATAATAAGTTTCGCAAACACAATTTTGCTTTTGATTTGGGAGTAGATACTTACACCTCTGCTTCATCAGATAAAATTGATCCGAGCACGATTTCTTCCGCATCTATGAAAGACACGCGCATTTATCCCTCTTTATCATGGAGTGTAATGAATGAAAAGAAAGGAACGACTTTTGGTGCAGCGGTGTCTTATTCACAGGAATTCGATTATCAATCTTTTGGTGCAACAATAAATTTTGCTAAAACAACAAAAAATAAAAACGGAGAATTTAGTGCAAAACTTCAGGCTTATTTAGACAGGTGGAAAGTCATTTATCCCATCGAGTTAAAACCATCCACCTACGGCACCGGCGGAGAAGATGGCGGCGGGTATATTGATTCTAAACCACGAAATTCCTTTAGTACCACGCTTAGTTATTCGCAGGTGATCAATCAACGTTTACAGGCAATGCTTATATTCGAACCCACTTACCAGCAGGGTTTGCTTGCAACAAAATATCAGCGCGTATATTTTACAGATGGCTCGGAGAAGGCAGAAACATTGCCGGATACCCGTTTTAAAATTCCAATCGGCATTCGTGCAAATTATTTTCTCGGCGATCGTTTTATCATTCGCTCTTACTATCGTTTTTATACTGATAACTGGGGATTGAAAGCACACACACTCGATCTTGAAGTTCCGGTTAAGATCACGCCCTTCTTTTCGTTAAGTCCTTTCTATCGTTTCTACACGCAGAATGCGGTTAATTACTTTGCTCCTTATGGTATGCATCAGCCTCATGAAATAAATTTCACAAGTGATTATGATCTTTCAAAATTCACAAGTAATTTTTTTGGAATGGGTTTTCGTATTGCACCGCCCAAGGGTGTGTTTGGCATGCAAAAATTAAATGCGGTTGAGTTGCGGTACGGGCACTATACAAGAAGCACAGGTCTTAATTCCAATACAATCTCATTACATCTGAAGTTTAAGTCATAAAATTTATAGAAGATAATTTAATGGCAGCCTAAAGCGCAGGAATTTTCAACAAATGGATACATTTCTTGCAATAATGTTCTCAAACATTCTATTATGGGTTTTAATATTGATAGAGAGAAACACGCATATATTCCTTATCAGAGTTTACCATAACAAATGTTCCGTAGTTAAAAAATATCGTTAGAAAATGTTGGGGTGTGCGCAAAGTATCTTATACCTTTGAACTCCAAAAATATTGTAACACCCTAACTTTCCCTTCAGTCTTTCATTCCTAAGCATCAGACCAGATATTAATTGTATTAACCAACATTTAAAATTCTGCTTATGCGGACGATCGAAATGAAATTCTTATTTGAAGGAGTTGTTTTTTCCTCGCAAGTTTTTATTGACTACATTTCTGATTCTTTAAACAAGTGTGAGTTTACAATAAAATTTTTTAATCCATATCTTATCTGTAAGTACAGCGAATGTTATTTTTTTATTTTAGAGAATCATAAATTTAAGCCGATATATATCAAGGATGAGAAAGAATATGAACTTGTAAAAACATTACAGGACGCTATTCGCGAGGTTTATAGCACAATTAAGAAAAAAGTTTTCATATTAGAAGAATGCTGCCATTAGAAGTGTTCTTAAAATTTTGAGGCTGAAGAAGTCGCTACAAATTTTGTAATGATATAGCTTTATCCAGTAAATCTTTTCGAGCCGATAATGAAACTGATTTGTCTTTATATTCAATTAGCTGAACTATGAGATTATACCTAAAATTATCCGACCATGTTTTCATTGTACTTTATTCTTTTCCTCAATCCAACAATTAATGGTAGAATAAATGTCAGAGCGTAATATAGATACACATCCAACTTGTAATAGCCGTCCTCTGGTTTAAAAGCTTTCACTATGAAAAAATAATCAAGGACAACGGCAATGACAGTCCAGGAGATAGCTAACCCGCAATAATATTGAAAGGAATTGCTTTTTATTTTTTTCGCTAGGACCCAAAGCGTAACAAATGTAGCAATAGGAGTAATAATCCAACCAATCAGGGATTTTGGCATAATGAAAAAGAATACTATGCCAAGGATATAACCGAAGAACCATAAAAGAGTTCCCCAGCCTAAAGCATCTTTGTAAAACTGTTTATCTGGTTTCATATATGTACGATTTATAGTTTGTTAATGATATTAATTTAGAATACCTGCACACCCTTTATTACTGTTGTTCGATTTTCTACCATTTTGTTTTCTCCAGCCATTAGTGCCATAAAGCGTTCCACATCATAAAATGCGTTGTGTGCTGACGGAGATATTTTTTGAGCAGCATGAGGTCAAAAGCAAGCGGCATATTCACGTGTTTCTTAAATGGAAAAATATCAATAAAAAAGCAATTGGCATTATAATATTCCAACTCATAAGGCCAATCATAAAAATATCTATACTTAAACCACTTGCATATCCTATTAAACCGCCTATACCTAAAAAACCATTTAAACTAAAGAAGATTTTAATAAGTCTCTCTAACAATGTGGAACCTAAAACAGGAACCATAAACAATGTTGATAAACCCATAAAAAAATATCCAAGTACTTCTATTACCCACATCATTGAATTAGGATTTGACATCACAAACAATTCAAGACCAGAGGAATTATTTGGAATTAAAGCTAGCTGCAAATAGTAATTAAAGCTTATCAAAATGCCGTACATGGTAGCAAATTGAACACTAAGCAAGCTAAATAATTTAATTTCTTTTTTGCTGTTGTAATGAATGCATACCATCAAGGTTATGAAAATTGGAACTAACAAAAAACCAGATATTAATGACGGTTTTGCGATATTTAGTACTGAAGTCAACCCTGCAATAAAGACTAACAAAGCTGCCAATCCGCTTATGATCATTGAAAAATCTTTAATCAATTTCATTCTTCCTGTTTTTCTTTACTGTGATTTCGGGTTTGACGGCGAGAGATCAGCGATGTGCAGATCGTATGAGTGCTGCGGTTCTTTCGCAAGAACACTTTTCCCGAGAGTCCGTTCGGAATTGAAATTGCTGTACTCATTCCATTTCTTATTTATAGTTATAATTAATATTCTTCATACCCTTTCAGGATCCAAAATTGCATGGCCATATACCGGTTCTTCAAAGATTTTAACTTGTAGTGCCATAAAGCGCTCCACATCATAAAATGCGTTATGTGCTGACGGAGATATTTTGGGCAGTATTAGGTCAAAAGCATGGTCGCTCTGTGGTAAAATATGCATTACCGCCTGAACTTTTTCCTCCAACAAACGAGTGTGCAAAAAGCGGGTAGATTTTACCGGAGCCATAATATCGTGTTCACCATGTATCAATAAAGTAGGAGGACAGTTCGAATGAACATGTGGGGCAACTGAGAATAGAGCGTAGCGTTCAGGGTACTCATCCGGATGCCCGCCCAAAAGAGGGGCCAAAGTCCCCACATTTTCAAACCCTTTGTTCATTCCAAGACGATAATATTCCTTCCCCATTTTTTTTACTATCCATCCGGGCATTTTAGTAGGGACAGATTTTTTTGGTCTACCAGGAATTGAGCGGGTGGTGAGATGCTGGTTAGTATGGTAATAAAGTGCCTCTAAATCGGTTGTTCCATAAAGTGAAATCACTGCGCATGAGCTGATGTCCTTTCCTTCAAGTTCCTTTGGTGTAAACCGTGCATCGTTGGCAGTATAGGCGGCGAGCAGCGCAAGGTGTCCACCGGCAGAACCGCCGCCAACAACAATTCGATTGGGATTTACTTTGTAAGTACTTGCATTTTCTTTCATCCAAACGATGGCACGTTTTACATCGTTTACCATTCCCATTAAGTCGGTTTCCGGAGCAAGCCGATAAGCCACGTCCATAATTACATGACCTTGCGCCGTCAAATGACGAAAAAACGGACGAGTAGCAAAATCTTTGTCGAGGAAATAAAATGCGCTTCCATGCAGATAGATAAAAGCCAAACCTGAAGGCACAATATTTTCGGGTGGTTGCCATAAATCACACAAAAGTATTCTGTCGGTGCCCGGGATGGTTGCAAATGAAATGTTTTGTTGCAAACGGGGATTGGGAACAGCCGGTAATTTTATCACTCTACGTGACGGAAGGAAGTGATTTTTTTGTTCCGCAGTTATTTGATCTTTCCAATGCAAACCAAATGCGTTTTCAAAGCTGCTTGAAAGATCTGGTGGTCGTGTAACCCTGAATATGTGTATAAGAAAAACTAAAACGACATAAATGCCAATCAAGCTGATGAAGACTGAACCAGTTATAAGTCCCACAATGACGGTCAGCAATCCAGTCAGGGCAAGCCAGGGTGATAAAGCGGAGACATACAACTTTAAGAACCACAAAACGGGTGCAGGCCAACGCAACCGAAGGAAAAGCAGAATGCTCATCAGGGCAGCCAAAGAGCTTACAACTGCAGCTATGATTTCAATGATCGTTTTCATAACGTCCTCCTGTTTTCTTCTTGATCTTAAATGAAAAGCTGTTCCGTTTAACAGCTATTTGTTAAATGAAATTGTCATCTAAACTGTTTGTTTCACTGTAGAACTTTGTTTCTTAAGTGTCACCTCCTTACCGGGCTCGTTTTCGTCGAAGCATATAATCCTGTTCTTTTTTCCATTTGTAGAATGGCAATGGCAAAGACACTTAGCCAAAGCATAAAAGCAACAATGTTGATGCGTTCCCAAACTCCGATCATTGGTGTGGGCTGATTTGTTGAGATACCGGGAGATTCTATTCCGGTCAAAATTCCAAACATAATAAAGATTATAATGGTGACGATTGAATAGATACGAAACCGCTTTCCTAATGCCGCGGCTGCGAATCCGATCACGAGCATCGTTGAAACAAGCCATATTATACTCATAACGATGTGCCATGTGTCTGTAAAAGTGCCTCCGCCCGCTGCAAGAACTTCACGTTTGTGCATAGGAGACCACGTCAGGCCGATGAGTCCGCTGATGATCAATAGAATCCCTGCTATGCGAAGAGACCGGTTTCTTCCTGCCGATTGAAGGACACCCCAACCGAATGCGGCTATAAGTAAACTGTACAAGATGCCTAATAGAAGCCATAAAGATCTTGTCGGAGCATCAACAGCAGATAGTTCACTGACTGTTTGTGAAACCCAATTGTATCCTTCATAAAAAAAAGGAATAAAGATGTTCATTGCGATGTAAAGCAGTGAAGCAAGGATGCCGCAGATAAGCAACATCTTATGTACTTTTTGATTAACAGGCTTGTTGCCCTTTATGCTTAAAGGCAATTCACTTTTTGTTGTTTGGGATGTTACAATGGAAGTGTTCATAATAAATCATTTTTTAGAGTTATATACATTAACCGCATAATTAATACCGAAGCATCTAACTCATCAGTGCTCAAAAGCCGAGTTTACAGTAGCACAAAAGCTCAATCAAGGCTAAAGAAAGAAACGGGCTGTATATCGTTTCTTTCTTGATTTTTTTTGTTACTTTTTTGTGTCAAGACAAAAAAGTAAATAACAAGGCCGCTTTTGTGCAGGCGCATTTGCGGACTAAGTATATAATTCTATCATTTTTAATTAAAAAATCAATTGGAACCGTAGTACAAAGACTATGATTGCCACCTATACCATGTTATTAGTTTATCGAGCGATACCTTCGTGTTCTTCCATTTCCTTTTTCAATCTTTTATACTCCTCCTCCTGTGAAAGAAATCTGGAAGAACGGTATTCGAACATATAGTGAAAAACCACACCAATGCCCCATCCCACCATTGGCCACACTGGCCAGAGGTAGCCTCGACCAGTAAAGAACCATATTATCCAGAAAGCGACATTTGTCACACAGTAAACAACTAAGTGGGCCCTGAAATCTACCCGTTTACGGGCTAATTCACGCAATTGAGTGTCAGTAGGCGTTTGCATAAGATGTTTTTAGAATGGTTTATTTTAATATTCAAGAACAAAGTTATTTTACGCTTCCACTCTTATCAATGTTCTCAATCAGTGCTAAATATGATTGTCGTCATTCACTTGCTTATTTATGCTCAGAAGACTTTTTGTAGAATAAAGATTGTAAAAAATGTGCCTTTGGCTCTTGCAGATGGCAGCACCCAACGGCAGTGGGACTGTCGTTATCTTTTTGCAAAAAATAACCGACACTGTGCCATAATAAGAAAAAACAAAGAGGAAAAGAAAAATGGATAATATCATTAACTTATTAAAACTTCTAAAACTTGATTAAGCGAATGCCGAAGTAATTTTATCCTTTATTGGATTTCTTTTAATTCCCAAAACTCCTTATTATTTAATGCTTGATGATAACTATTTACCTCGTTTTTTAACTGCGATGTAAGTTCATTAATTAAATACTGCATTCGCATAATTATATTTTTTTTTGCAAAGATGTGGTCGTTATGATTTTTGCAAAATGATTTAAGTCATTTGTAAAAATGACTTTAGTCATATTTTTCTTTTTTGCTCAAGCCTCTTTCAATAGTTTGGAGTAATTGTTTTTCTGTAAAGGGTTTCTGGAGATAATTAGCAGATTTTTTTATTAAACTCTTTTTAGTTTCAGAAGCAGAAGAACCAGCAGAAAAAAAGATAAGCGGAATTTGATGAACAATATCATCGCTGCTCGCTAATCTTAAAAACTCCTGCCCGTCAGATTCAGGCATCATCATATCACAGAGAATAATATCGGGGTTAGTTTTTTTAGCCAGTTCAAATCCCGAATGTCCGGATTCTGCGGTGAATACAGAATAATTATTCAATTCGAGTAATTCTGCCGTATTCTCTCTTATTTCAAGATTGTCTTCGATGATTAATATCTTTTTCATGTATTTACGAAACTACTTCATCGAATTTTAAGAAAGTATGAGTTTAATCATTCTAAGAAGTAATTATAGTCATGAATTAGAGATCAATATTGGAAAAGCTTGTTGTATTTAATATTGGGAAGGCTAAAGAATGCCGTTCGTAAATATTTTTTATGTTTTGGCAGATAGAATTGAAGGAATAGCGTAAACAGCGGATTTATTTTTGAGGGAACTCAATTATGAAAGTTGAACCTTCATTTTCTTTGCTGGTAAACCGAATATCTCCATTTAATAGTTCAAGATATTTTTTTACAATATTTAATCCCAATCCTGTGCCTTGTATATGTGCTGCATTATCAGCACGGAAAAATTGGGAAAAGATATTTTTTTGAACTTCTAATGGTATTCCAATTCCTTCATCTCTTACAGATACAGAAACCATTTCATCTTTTACATTCACGTTAATATGTATTTCTTTTTCTTCACCGGAATATTTTGCAGCATTGGAAAGAAGATTCAAAAGTGTATTACGGAGTATTTTTTTATCCAGGTAAACATCAACGGCACCATCATATACATAATTAATTTTCTGGTTTTTTTTCTTCAGCATACCATACATTTCCTCAATTATGTCTTTAATAAACTCATAAAGATTAAAGTCCATGTACGTAATTTCCATCTTTCCTTGCTCAAGTTTTTCTAATGAAAGAAAATCGTTCAGAATTTCCGTTAAGTTTTTTACTGATGATTTGATGCGTTGCAGATGCTTGCGCTGTTTCTCCTCCTGCTCTGGTGCTTTATAGCGTTCTACCAGGTCAGTACTGGAAAGGATAGTACTTAAAGGTGTTCTGAATTCGTGAGACGCTATTGAAACAAAACGTGATTTTATCTCATTTAATTCTTTTTCCCGTTCTAATGCGTGTGAAAGTTCAAATGTTCTTTCTTTTATTTGCTTTTCGAGATTTTTGTTAATTCTATAAATTTGTTCTTCGGCTAATTTTCGTTGTGTTATATCAGAACGGATGGCAACGTATTGATAAGGCTTTTTCTTTTCATTCAGAAAAGGAACAATAGTAGTGTCAACCCAATAAAAGGTTCCATCTTTAGCTTTGTTTTTTATTTCTCCTTTCCATATACTTCCATTAGCAATAGTTGTCCACAAGTCACGTATAAATTCTTTCGGATGATAACCTGAATTGATAATACGATGATCCTGCCCGATTAATTCCTCCCTGGAATATTTTGAGATTTTACAGAAATTATCATTAACATGTTTAATGATTCCCTTCTGATCAGTGATGGCAACAATAGATGATTCATCAAGGGCATGTTTATAATCAAGTATTTCAGTCCGGCTTTCTTGTAATCTTACCCCGCGTTCCGCATACAGCCGTTTGATCTCCTCATCTGCGTTTCTTCGTTTTGTAAGATCTCTGGTTACCTTGCCAAATCCAATCAGGTTTCCCTCAGTGTCTTTCAATGCTGTAAGCACCACGTTTGCCCAAAACATCGTTCCATTTTTTCTAACGCGCCATCCTTCAGTTTCAAACCGGTCAAACTCCTTTGCCATTTGTAAGTTTCGCTCAAGTTCTCCGCTTTCAATTTCATTGACCGTATAAAAAATTGAAATGTGCTTACCAATTATTTCATCAGCAGTATATCCTTTTATTTTTCCTGCACCTTTATTCCAACTGATAATATACCCTTCGACATCCGTCATAAAAATTGCATAATCGCTTACGCTTTCAACCAAAAGCCTATAGCTTTCCTGGTCTATTTGAGATATTTCTTTCATAAATTGAATTGATTATAAGTTTAAGGGTTTTGCATTTCCTTCCAACATCCTTAGTGCAGCCTGATTAATTAATTCCAATGCGTAGGAACTATCCATAAAGGTTATCTATTTCCTTTTTTTGAAGACATATTTACGATGTTAATTCTTTTCCAGACGGATTATATTATTTCCTGAGGGCTTGTCATTTTAAAAAAAACAAAAAATAAATGTAATGAAAAATATGCAGAATAATTAAGATTAATCCCCTCCACTACCCTCGCATCCTCCTCACCTAATCCATACAACTCATACACCAATTTATTAATCTTATCATCTGTGTATTGTATGAATTGTGCTAACTGTTCCTGTTGTGTTGCCAATGTTATTTGTTGCTTTTGTTGTTGCAGTTGAAGCATTGTATCCACAAGCTTTACAATTTCATTATGAAGTTTAACCTCTGACTAATTATTAAAATCAATTTCTTTAAAAGGAAGTTTTTTTAAATCTCCTCCTGATGCGTGCCGTGCTCGCTTTATATAAATCTTTGGAAATACCTTTTACAAAGGCAAATGAAAAGATGATTACCATTATACTTATTGCTGATGTAAGTCATCTCAAATCCGGCTTTTCGTTTTGATATTTGCAACTAGTAAGATACCAATAGGAATGTATGAGCATTGGATCATTAAAAAAAATACTCAGTTACGCAAATAAAAAAAGATCTGGATGATGAAAACTATTTATATTATTATTAATGGCATAAGCTTGCCTTACGAGGTAATAGATTATGCTATTGAGAAGGCTAAAAAGAATTCCATGGGGATACATGCGCTTTTTTTAAAAGGCAGCAGTGAACCTCCAAAAGGATATTTATATCCAAGCGATTTGAGAACGATAGAAACCGGTATTTCTGATAAGGAAGCTGTTATGGAGGACGAGAAAATTATAACAGATAATGTGAACCTCGTAAAGGAGTTAGTTGAGGATGAAAAAATTCCTTTTATGTCAACACTGAAAACAAATGCCTCCATTGATAAAGTGGCATCATTGACTGATGCAGCAGATTTAATTGTGGTGGATGAAAATTTTGATGAAATGCCTTTATTAAGCGATAATAAAATTTCGTTGAAAGATTTAAAGAAGAAAATCTCTATTCCTGTTCATGTGGTATCAACGAAGAAAGTAAGCTAGTATTTTTAATTTTTTAATAACCTTATAATTTTTTTCAATATGGGTAGCGAAAACTTTCTTGAGAAATTGGCCGCTCAATTTGGTCAAAGTGCATCTGTAAAAAATGTTTATGGTGAACCGATTCAGGCCGGTAACAAAACAATTGTTCCTGTAGCTCAAATTGCATATGGATGTGGCGGAGGATACGGTCATGGAAAAAATAAAATGAACCAGCAAAAAGAACCGGCAGATATAAATAGTGATAAAGTGGGGGAAGGAGCAGGAGGAGGAGGCGGCATGTTTGCCAAGGCAAAAGGAGTTTATGAAATAACGCCAACGTGCACACGATTTATTCCTGCTTCAGGCAACAAAATCTTAATAACAGGTTTAGTAATGGGTTTTATTATCCGGGGATTATTATTTTCTCGCAAAAGGAAAGATAAATAAGTAAAAATAGACGATAAAAGTCCCTCATCAGCACAGGAAATTGAGCACTTTTTTAAAGTGAATATAATTCCTTGCATATCTTAAAGAGGATCACTAAGTCAATCTAATTCTTTTTTAAGCGATAAACAAGCATGCCAATAATAATGACCACAATAAAGAATATTTACGGGCACTTAATGTAAGAGGACATATCATTTTGAAGAAAATCAATATAATACTTTCAGGAAGAATAAAACTAAAACCAATCCAAACCCATTTATCAATTTTATTCACCATCACAGCATAGAACAGGTAGAAAATAACCACATTGAAAAATAACCAAATAACGGTGTGGATAAATTTTTACAACAGTAAGTTTAATTTCAGAAGTACTTATTTTCTATTCTTCAAATTTGTAACTCGCTTCTATGCTTTTTAGTTATTTACTCTTTTCTATCATATATGGCGGCTTGTCTGGCATAGCGTGGGCTTTAGCTCTTAATAATGAAATAAAAAGCAATCTACTATATGGCAGCATAGTCGGTGTAATAGTTGGTATTAATGATTAACCATTTTAACCGTGGAATTTGTATAGTACACAACCTGTGGGAAGAAGAGTTATAAAGAAAAAAGGGCGGAAAATGGCTCAATATACATTATAGAGTAAATAGGTAAAAAATACTTATTTAGCCCGTTGACAGTCTCTTTGTTTCATAGAACAATAAAAAAAACAACGATAGTTAAACGAAGAATAAATAATCAAGCGGTCACTTACAGTTTTATTTATTTTCTCATTGCTTGTTTACTTATGAAACGAAAGCATCATAGTTCACTTGCAAATAAGAAAATTAAATAACTGTCCTTTATCGAAACATTTTAAGTTCTACTTTTTCCCATGTAGTTTTATCTGTTGCTTTTACCTCCATTACTCCATTTGATGTTAACGTCACATTTTTCAGTTTATATAATCCGGGTTTATATTTACGAGGCATCGTTATTCCTTCCACTCTTGCCCGATCTGGGATATAACCCCCATCTCCCTTAGAAACTATTTCAAGTATCTCAATGGTTTCCATTGGGCAAAAGTATAAGACTATTTTACCAAAGTCTTTTTCCAAACGAACAGGCGATAAATTTGCAGTGACGGTTTCTTCATGCGTCAATTTCTTTTCTCTCATTTTCTGTTGTAAAACCTCCGGTTGTGAATAGGATTTGACAATTACTTGTTTTGCATTCTCTGATGCTGAGAGATTGGGATTTACACCAAAAAAATTCCTTAAAAGAGCTTGCAACGTTTTCATATTTTAAGTTTTTGGTTTGCCTGTTTTTAGAAAAAGTAGACATTATCTATTACAATGCAAAAAGCCACGTTCGCTCATAAAGACAACGGTTTTCTGCCTTGCAAAACTTAAGATGTTGTGACACAAAAATCATCGTCTCTTTGCTAGAGCGTCCTCACTTTCCCTTGCATTTTGATAAGAATAGCTATATTAATCTACAATAAGCAAATCTTATGCCCTTTAGAGATGTTCTAAAAGGTGCTACATTACACTCATGCTCACCTTTGCATGGTATAGGAGCTTAAAGGAAAATCAGCTTCCGATATTAAAGGCAGGTCGGGAAGGCAGCGATAACTTTACAACAATTCATTCTTCCTTTCAAATTCGTCAATAAACATTTTAGTGTAATAGATTACATGGTGGGAGATTGAAGAATGTATTTCGCGATTATCAAGCCACTGTCTTGTCTCAAGACATTTAAAAAGTGAAAATGGTTTATAACCTTTTAATTTGACATGATATTTGTAAACCGCAATTTCTTTTTTTCTCCGAAATCATATATAGGAAGGTCAACTTCGGTGCGTTCAACAGGACCGCAAAATTCGCCCCAATGTATATTAATATGCACAAAGGACGTTACTACTTTCATAGGATTTACACACAATTTTGCTTATCATGCCTCATTTAAAATGCACAAATGACATACCACAATAAATCCTTTGCTTTACTGTTTATCCATCGCTTACTACAAATATTATTGTTTTACTCTTAAAGTTACCTCAAGATGAACTCAGAAATTGAATTGGAATGGTTAATCAATCATGCGTTCAGCGATTTCAGCGCTTCATACACAAGGAAAGCGGGCCAAACCAATGCTTTCAGAAAACCGAGAACGCCAAGCCAGAAACTTGCAGCGTGAGAAATATAATAGACGGCTGCACCGATAAAACCCAATCCATATACGGCACTATGGGGTGCATGTTGGGGGATTTCTTTTTTCATTGTTCTGATTTTTTGTATAAAAATTACAATAGAATAACCAATGAATAATTTTAATGATTGATACCAGCAATCTGTCTTTTGTATAAACCTTTTACCACCAGCTAAATGAGCAGTAAAAATAATGGCAGGATCGTAAATACGTTGACATTATAATTGATCGTTCTCATGGTTTAATGTTTTTTGGAAACAAACATACCTGAGAGACTATTCAAATACAATGACCTCCATCAGTACCGGAACTGATTATAATATCTTCTTTAAAAAATATTATGTACTGCCCGGATAACTAAAAGGAGAATTCTTCTTCAGGCTCTACTTCAAGATGACTTTCGACAGTTGTAATACCTGGTGCATACCAAGCCGCTTCTTCCGCTTCTTCTTTTTCGGCAAGCGAACGAACTTTTCCGCTTAGTATTGCTTTATTGTCGATTATTTCAACAGAAATTTTTTTGGCATCAATTCTGGCTGAGCGATGAAAGGCAGCAGCGATCCTTTGCTTCACATCATCCGGGGTAGTTTTCGCTGACACAATAATATTGTTAATAATATCACGTACTCCCATAATATTTGCGACGGCAGTTTTTGCCGAATTGCGTTGATATTCCCACTCTACTTCACCCGTCAAGTGTTATAACGCCATCTTCTACCTTTACCTGGATTTTATCATCAGGAACAACACTATGCCATTTTAATGAATTTAATACTGCTTCTGCTATTTGTGTATCTGTTTTTGAATTAATATGAGAAGCACCGACCTGAATATCTTCTGCAACAGCTCGCACCCCCGAAACCGTTTTTGCTGTTTTTTCTGCTTCCATTTTTTTGAAATAACAATCCACCTCTCCAAAAAGAGTTACAAAGTCAAAGGCAGGAGCGGGTAAACTTTAGTTTTTATAAAGCTATCCCATTTCTTATTTTTGAAAGCAGGTCTAAAACTGCATACATTATGGTATAACCGGCGAAAAATAGGCAAAACCATATCCACCAAAAACCGATAATAAAATCTTCCATACATTTTTATTTTTTAATAAAACTACTTCATGCTTTATATAAAACAGATGATCAAAAGCATGAAGAGAAATGATATTTATCAGCTGGTAAAATGCGGGATATTGCTCAATCAAATTCTTTTTTCATGATAATTTGAGCCGTTGCAGCAGACCAGTTACCAGAAACCATCATCCGGCGTATAGTAAATAAAGGTTCTCTTTTACTTTGTTTACCTGTTAATTGAAAGGCTGCTTTATAACCATATATCCTTAAGGTATCTATTGCTTGCTGATTCCAATTACCGTTTGGATAAGCAAAATAATAAACGGGCTTTCCTGTGATTTTCTCCAATTGAAGCTTTGGAAAATATAGCTGTTTTTTCCAATTAATATTTTTTGTTGTTGTAAGGTCGGGGTGATCCCAGGTATGAGCAGCAACAACATTTCCATTTTCTGAAAGTTCTTTTATTTACTTTTCCGTTAAATAATTTTTCTTATCAATGCAAATTGTATTCACAAAAAAGATTCCTTTAAAACCGTGTTGCTCCATTACCGGTTCTGCAACAAAATAATCTTCAGCGTGTGCATCATCAAAAGCAATGAGAACAGATTTATATGGTAGTGTTATGCCCTCTGTTAAGTATTGATATAGCTGGTCTGGAGATACAGTATGATAACCACTGTCAAAAAGTGATTTCATTTGTAAGCCAAATTCAAATTCGCTTAACGTAAGCAAAGGATTGTTTTTCCTGGTTCGCTCGTGAATATTGTGATAACACAGTATTGGTATTTGTAAAGGATCCCGAATCACTGCACGTTTTATAATGGTGTCAGCTTTGAATTTTGCCGTAAAACTTTGTTATTGTTTTGCATGCCTGTAATCATTTTCTTTTGTATTATCAGCGGTATTGCAGAGGAACACCCACATAAATAAAATAAGAATAATCGTTTTCATAGCGCAATACTATAGGAATTATGTAAACGGTAAATGATAATGATCTGCTGATAGGATGATAATGATCATAAACGATAAAAATTAATTTTTTATGTTCCAGGCAGCGGTATTTCATGGCATCGTCCCTTACGTTGCACGCTTCCACTACTGATTTCAATTCTACTAATTAAAAGCAAGATGATAATTTGGTTCATCGATTAAAAGTGATTTAATAAAATCACGAATAATATCGAGGGAATACGGTCTTGTTTTTTCCTTGACAGGAAAATATTCTGCGGTTGAAATTTTAAATCGTAGTAAAAGTTCATGTTCATCAGCCGGCGTAAAAAACCCTGGTTGATTAAATGGTAATTCCTTTTGTTCCGTTGTGATTGTGACCTCGCCCCGAAGCGTGATATAATAACTACAGTCCTTTTTATAAAAATGTAATTCGGCAGGAAATTCTTTATCAAAACCGCTAATATCATTATAAGGGTTTCTCATTTTAAACCAAACATTTGCATCTTGGTCAACCTTAAATATGCGTATAACCGTAGCGGGAAATTTTATAACTGACATGCTATAATTATAAAAAAGAGCTGTGCCTAACTTTTCTATTCTTGCTTTTATAAAATTCAAAAATCTATAGGTTGCCATAATCTCATTTTAATAACATTTAATAACAATAGTATTTATAAAGCTTTTTATTTTTAATGACACCTATTATATCGGAAAATGATTTCTATCAGTTATCTTTTTAAATGACAGAGGTGAGATGAGAAAAAATGATAAAAAAATCTCCTGCTATAGGAGATTTTTTTATGAGTAGCAGGGTTAAACTTTAAAGAGATTTATCATAATTACCAACTTCTTCCAGCGCACCTTCCTCTACTCTCACAAGGATGATTTTTTTATTGTCCTCGATATTTATCACCCAAATATTTCTGTTTTCCTGGTGAACATTGATCGCTCTGGTGATGTTGTAATCAACATAATTGCTTTTTACAAGTTTTCTAACATCATCATGAAGATTATTTTCAAAACCATAAGTCAGATGATAAATAATGGCTCCGTTTTTTTGGAATAAAGCCCGATTCTGCTGGTCTTTCATCATAAAATCTGCTAAATACCTTCTGTTTACCTTATACCATTGGGTATTAGTGGCGTCTTTAAATGATTCTTCAAAAGATTTTGTAACTGCTTTGCTAACATTACTTTTAGCTGTTACAGTAACAGGAGGTAACATTTTTTCTTGTGCAAAGGAGCTAGTGCATAGCAGCATGAAGAATAAACCTCCAACCAAACCTGAAATTACTTTTGCTTTCATAATTGATAAAATTTAAATGATTAACAATAATTGATTACTTCTTGTAAACTGAACTTTAGATAGTTCATCTTCAATATTCAATATGCAAGAAGTTTTTACATGTACAAGGTAAACTCTCATTTTTCGTAAATGAGTTGAAAGGTAAAAAAGTAGAAGTTTTAATTCCGCAACATTTAAGACTAAAGCATGTAAAGAACCGAGAAGGTTATAACCAAAATCCTCAAAACAGACCTATGGGTGTTGGCAGGGATCTGCTGGGTCTTAAAAAAAACGGAACACAATTTCCGGTTGAGATAAGTCTTAGTTATTATACAAGGAATGATGAACAATATGCATTCGCCTTTGTTACTGATATTTCCCACAAGAAAGAGATTGAACGTGGGATATTATTTTTGAATGACCAGTTACAGAAAGTTGCTTCTAAATTGGAAGAAAGAGTACAAGAAAGAACCCATGAACTCTCTGAAACGATTAATCAACTTGATGCACAAATAAAAGAAACAGAAAAGGCGCAATCAAAACTAATAAAGTCTGAAGAAGAATTACAAAGATCATTGCGAAGAGAAAAGGAATTGAGCGAATTAAAATCAAGATTCGTTTCCACTGCGTCTCATGAATTCAGAACACCATTAAGTTCTATTTTATCATCGGTTTATCTTCTGTCAAAATATACCTCCGCTGAAGATCAGTTTAAAAGGGATAAACATATTGAAAGAATAACTTCATCTGTTTCTTTTCTTACTGATATTCTTAATGATTTTCTCTCGGTTGAAAAAATTGAAGAAGGAAAGGTAGAAGTGACCTCGAAAGAATTTGACTTCAATGAACATATTGTGAATTTGACCCAGGATATGCAGGGCATTCTAAAAAAAGGGCAAAGTTTTTCTTTTCAACATAACGGCAGTAATATAGTAACCCTGGATACAACTCTGCTTAAGCATATAATTATGAATTTGATTTCGAATGCTATTAAATTCTCTCCTGAAAATGCAATAATTGAAATAAACAGTCAGGTTGAAAATGACTTTATTAAGCTTTCTGTAAGAGATAAAGGTATTGGCATTTCAAAAGAAGATCAGACCCATTTATTTGAGCGTTTTTATCGGGCAGGTAACGCTGCACACATTAAGGGAACAGGTTTAGGCTTGCATATTGTGAGCAAATATGTTGAAATAATGAATGGAAGAATTATATGTAATAGCGAGTTAGAAAAGGGAACAGAGTTTATAATAATATTTGAAAGAAAATTGAATTAAACTAAATTGATAATGTGCTATCAGTGCAATCTGCTGCTTATTCACAGTAAACCGATTCTGAGATGTTATTGAAGCTGAATAACGAATTGAGAAGAAATAGGTACAAATTTTTAAAACAAAAATGATTAAAAACATTCAAAAAGATGATATTAATCATTGCTTTCCTTTGTCGTTTCAGTGTATCTTGCCTGCAGTTTAATTCTAATATGGATCGGTTAGGCAAGGAAGCAGAAATATCTGTTTTAAAAGAACCGCAAACTGCTCGCTCTAATGCAGAATAAAAACTGTTATCTTAACCAGGATGGTATTAGGTTGAATGAGACCATGGAGAATAATAGTTGTAAAAAACTAATAAAACTTCCAGTAGTCGCAACAAGGCGGATTAGTAAACCCAATCCGCCTTGATTTTTTTGATAATATTTTTTGCTAAACTTTGCTACCTGCCAAACTACTGCTCCTTCTATATTGAAATAAATGGGGTCTCCCTGAAAATTTCAAAGAAAAAGTTTTACGAATAAATTCGTACATGTTATTAGCCGAATCACTTTCTGCTATAAGATACTTCTGCATCGTTTTTCATTCATTTTTTCTTTTATAGCTCGATTTTCTGTGTTTT
>WNGA01005132.1_pt1 | contig 19005 bp, 20 predicted proteins | sample 5400061 | NCBI WGS metagenome assembly WNGA01 (sample SAMN13153366, study PRJNA577476) | soil metagenome | isolation source: 100 cm soil or saprolite under grassland replicate 2 | place: USA:California | collected 2016-06-15 | reverse complement strand
AGCCTCCTCGAGCTTCCTTCGCGGCCGACGTGGAGCTTCCCGCCGCGGCCGTGGACGTCGCATGTCCGGTGGATCGCACCGAGCCCGCACGACGCCGAGGTGATCCTCGTCGGGATCGAGCTCGGCGGGCTGATGCGCTCGGCCGACGGAGGCGAGACCTGGGCCGATCACCGGCCGGGCGCACAGCCTGACGTGCACTCCCTCGCCTGGCACCCGCGGGTTGAAGGACGCGCCTACGAAGCGGGTGGCGGTGGTGCGGCCTGGAGCGAGGATGGGGGTGAGACCTGGCACCCGGCGGACGAGGGCCGGGACCGGCACTACACGTGGTCGGTGGCCGTCGATCCCGACGACCCCGAGCTCTGGTACGTGTCGGCCAGCACCGGTCCTTATGCCGCCCACGGTCGCGGCGACCCCCAGGCCAAGATCTATCGGCACCAGGACGGCACGTGGAGCGCGCTTGGGGGCGGGCTGCCCGAGCCGCTCTCGGCGATGCCCTATGCGCTCGTCGCCGTCGACGGCGGCCTTGTCGCGGGCTTCGCGGACGGGCAGATCTGGGGCAGCGCCGACCGCGGCGACACCTGGCAGGCGTACGCGCTCCAGGGGGATGCGCTCACGGAACTGCACGCCCTCGTCTGCGCGGCCTAGTCGCGCGTCACCTCGAGGATTCAACGCGATAGAGCGAGATCGGGCCGTCTCGGGCAAGGAGCCGCCCCCCGCATACCTTCGACGGCCCGTGGACGGCGAGATAGCCGACGCCGAGCACTGCCAGGTCGCGGCAGGGCGCCCGCAGCCGCTCTCGTAGCTCCGTGTCGGCTTCGCGCGGGGCAGTCGTCGTGTACCCGGCGGGCCGTTCGCGGGGTGTCTGCATCGCGTAGTAGAGGTAGACGCTCGCCTCCTGGCGGTCGGGGAGAAAGACCGGCAGCTCGAGCAGGCGGCCTGAGGGCTGGGCTCGAAGCGCGGCATACGCACGGTTGTGCTCGTCGGCCGCAGTCGGGTGAAAGAGACCGACCCGCAGGTCGACGACGAGGACCAGTGCGACGAGGGCGGCGGTTCCAGGCCAGCGCGCCCGCGACACTGCGAACGCGACGAGCGCGGCCAGGGCGAGGCAGGCGACCGGCATCAGACGTTCCGGGACCCGTGTGTTCCGAAGGCCGGGGAGATGCCGCCAAAGTGTCTCGTAGCCAGGTAGGTTCGCCCCGAGCGCCAGGAGCACCGGGACGAGTGCGCCGATCCCGAGCACGGCGGCAAGCCCCCAGCGACGGCTCGCGACCAGCAGCGCCAGCCCGACGAGGGCAAGGGCGAGGACGGACCAGCCGAGGTAGACGAACTGCTCGAGCTCGTGGGTGTGGCGCGAGACGAGAGCCGAAGGGTCGGCCGAATAGCGCTCGACCTGGGCAAAGGAGCGGCCGCCTGCGCCGGTCGTGCCGCGCACCGCAGCGCCGTACGCGGCGAGCCCGGCCACCAGGGCCGGCACGACGACCAGGAGCCCCAGCCGGAATCGGACCAGTGCGTAGAGGCCGAAGAAAGGGATTGTCGCCAGCGCAAGATGGAGCTGGCCGGAGAGCGGGATCGAGGCGAGGGCCGCGCCCGCGACGGCGAGCCACCACGCCGAGTGCCGCCGCGCCCGCTCGAGAGCGAAGAGCGCGAGCGGAAGCAGCATCGCGATCCACGCGAGGAGATGACCGGCGCTCAACTGCGCCTGGAGGTAAGGAGCGAGCGCGAAGGCGAGCCCGCCGACGACCGAGGCGCTGCGGCGCAACCCGAGCTCCCTCAGCCAGATGGCGGCGAAGCCGCCTGCGCCCAGGAACCCCAGCAGCACGAAGACGTTCCAGCCCGCGACGGTTCCGAGCCCACGCTGCAGCGGCCAGTAGACGAGCCCGAACGGCCAGCCGGCGAGGTTCCAGCGCGGCTTCACCTCGGGCTGGAAGCTGTAGGGGTCGCGCCAGGGCGCATGCCCATGCTCGAGCTGGTGCCCGACGAGCCAGAGCTGGTAGCCGGTCTGCAGGTGATCGCCGGGCGCCGCCTCACCGTGCCCCGCTCGGCCCTCGGCCATGAAAGCCGTGTCCAGGTGCCTGGCACCAGGCCAGGTCGCAAAGAGCCCTGCCCCGAGATAGAGGGCGCAGGCGAGCGCTACAAGGCCCGCGCGGCCGCGAGCAGCACGTCGAAGTCGGGCACCTCGCCGGTGTCGTAGCGCCATGCGCCGCGGACCGTACCCCCGCGCTCGACGAGGAAGGCCGTCCGCTCGGCGACGTCCTTCATTCCCCGGTACTCGAATGCGACGCCGAAGCCCCGAACCGCGTCCGCGTTCCAGTCCGAGAGGAACTGAATCTCATCGAGATCGAGCGCCTGGCTCCAGGCGGTCTGGGTGTACGGCGAGTCGCGCGAGATCGCAAACGGGACGACACCCGTCGCGTCGAGTTCCGCTCTCCTGTCACGCAGGAGCTCGAGCTCGTTCGTTCAGGTCGAGGACCAGGCGAAGAGGAAGAACAAAAAGAGCGCGGGCGCCTCGACGACGAGATCCGCGATCGTGGTCGGCTCGCGTGGCGCCATCCAAACCGTCGCCCCAGGAACTCGCTGGCCGGGCTGGAGCATCAGTAGCGAATCGAGGCGACTCGATCAACGAGCTCACGAAGACCGTGCCGTCGTGGGGACGGCGGCGCGGTGTCGAGCAGGAAGCGGCCAAGCCGTTCGGCCTCGTCGTCCTCGAGCGAGACGGCCGCCTCGACCTTTGCCCGCTCGGGCGACGCGTCCCAGATGCTGAAGCGGACGTGGCGCTCCTCGAGATCGTCGTGGAGATAACGCGACACGCGGAGCGCCTTGCTCGTCGCGTCGGGATCCCGGGCACGGAAGAACTCGACGAGCTTCAGCCGCTGCGGCGCGGCGCACCAGGGGCAATAGCGAAACGCGTCGCCCACAGAGCTTCCGCATCGCGTGCATGAGTGCATCGCAGCCTTCGGAAGCCTACGACACGGCTACGAGTTGCGAAGAGTGCCTCCTGCGCCGAAGGAGTTCACGGGACAGCACCAGAGCGGCCGCCCGCCGAGCCGCGGGAGCTTGCGCTGCCTTCCCGAGCGATCGGTGCGAAAGAGAAGCCAGCGATGTCGGTTCTCGTCGTCGAGCAGGATCCGCGTCCCATCGGGCGACCACGTGATCCAGTCGAAGTGCCAGGAGTCCGCGACGAAGAGCAGTCTCCCTTGGGCAGAGGGCCGGTCGACGACGAAGAGTTGATGCGGATTGGGGAAACCGCTCGTCGTGAAGGCAAGCCGACGACCCACCGGCGACCAGGCGATCATGGAGATCACGAGCCGTGAAGGGATCGTCTGCACGATCCGTCCGTCTGCGTGCGCGATGACGACTCCGGTTCTCGCGACGGCGGCCACGTACCGGCCGTCCGGAGACCAGATCGGAAGCTCGACCTTCCAGCCGGGCAGAATCGGGCCGGTCTTGGCGCTGTCGAGGTCGAACGCGCGCGGTATCGCCCGTTGGTAGCTCCTGAAGAATCCGATTCGACCGTCGGCGGTCCAGCCCATCAGGTGACCGGAGGTGACTTCCCTCTTGCCGGTTCCATCTTCTCGGACGACGAAGAGTCGGCCCGATCCCCGAGTGCATGCGTATAGCGAACGCTGCTCTTTGTGGCAGGCGACCGACGGCTCGTATGCGAACAGCTCCTGACGAGGAGACCATGCGTATCCAGAGGCGCGGGGAATCGGCGCCATTCCCTCTTGCCGTAACCTCCCGTCGTATCGGTAGAAGACCGGGCGGCGAAGCGGCGGCGCCGCCCTTGGCACCAAGACCAGGCCTCCATCAAGCCATTCGGCGCCGCCGGAGCCGCCGAGGCCTCGCTGCCGAATCTCGACTCTGTGTTGAGTGCCTTGGCTCAGCTCCGTAGCAACGCCGAAGCCTCCTGGAGAGGAAGCGCCGTACGGATCGGTTGAGAGTCCGATCGTGTAGAGGACTGCATCGTTTTGCCCACGATCCCGCTGCGAGCCGTGCGCGCACCCGGCGAGGACGATCATCGCGAGGAGAGCGGGGTCGAGCCGCCTCATCGGGCGAGTGCCAGCACCGCGCGCGCCTGGCGGCGCGCTGCCGCAGTAGAGAGCGAGCCTGCGGGAAGCTCGACCACGAACGCGCTCGTTCCGCGGAAGCGGTGGTTCTGCCAGTTCGGCGCCGTCCCGCCCGGCCACCGGAGTGCGCGGAAGCGCATGCCGGCCAGCCGCGCGTAGCGTATTCCGAGTGTCATGCTGGGCCCCCACGCGCGGACGAGGCCCTGCGGCTGGTGGAACCAGATCGTGAGCTCGGGACGAAGCCGCTCGATAAGCCGAGCTGCGATCCGCGTCTCCGGCTCCGACAATGGCCGCGGCCCGGGATACTCGAGATCCCAAGGGTGGCCGCCGGGCGTCCATTCCGAGGGGAAGTTGCGGTTGAGGTCGACGCCCCGCCCGTTCTGGCGACGGCCGAGGGCGAACCCGTCGGGGTTCAGGTTCGGCACGAGCCACAGATCGACCGAGGGCGACGAGCGGGCCAGGATCCGAGTGACTGCGGTCCCTGCGCACTCGTCTCCGTGGACGCAGCCGACGACGAGAAGCCGTTGCAGCGCGGATCGATCTCCGACCCGCACGGCCTCGATCTCCCTGCCCCTTGTCGAGCGGCCCAGCCGCATCCGCGCGGCCGGGTCGGGCCCGATACGGACGTGCAGGTGGTCGTCGTGGTAGACGAGCGTCTGGATGATCCGCCGGGGTCCACGCAGCCCGGTCCGCGGGCCGACGAAGAGCTTGACCGCGCCCGCCCGTACGAAGCGCGTGACCAGGTCCTGGGCAAGCGCGCGGTCGATCTGCCTCGGCCGGCTGGGCCTGAGCTCGAGCCGGTCGAGGCGCGGATAGTAGACGTCGACGTCGAGGCCGTTCTGATGTGAAGCGTGGCCGCGTCCCCCGAACCGCTTGTCGAAGACCCCGCCGTGAGGCCGTGACAGGTCGCCAACGCCGACCCGAGCTGCGTCGGGATGCGCCTCGGCGTAATCGGCGAACACGCCCAACAGCATCCTGATGAGGCGATCGCTCCCCCAGCGCCGCCAGGGCCTGTTCGGGGAGCGCTTGAGAACAGGATCCCAGGTGAAGTACGTGGCACCTTCCGCCGGCAGCTGGACGCCCCGGACGAGCCGGCCCTGCCAGGGGACGCCGAGCGAACGGGAGGCGTGCCAGGCGATCTCGTTGCCGTCGTCGCGTAGCTTCGAGAACGATGAGGCAGCGCCGAGCGCGACTGCACCGGCGACGATAATGCAGGCGGTCATACCGGCAAAGCCGGCATGACCTCTTAGGCGGCATCGCAAGCGAAGCCTCAGGGCGAGGCGGGACAGCACCAGCTCACGCTCGGCGGAAACGCCTTCGACAGGGGGCCTACCCGAGGGGGAGCTCCGAACTGCCGAGCGATGCCCGAGACCGCGACCACCTTCGAGGCGGTCAGCCGCAGGAAGAGCCACTGGTCGGCGTTCACCCAGCCGACGAGCAGCCAGTTGCCGTTCGGGGAGATGGCAAGCGTCCCGAAGTCGCCGGGCGCCGAGTAGAGGAAGCGCTCCTCGCCCGGGTCGCGCTCAGCCTGCAGCAAGACGAGGTCGCTGCGCCCGGTCGCCGGCGAGAAGCGAATCATCACGAAACGGTGGCTCTTGCGAACGAAGGCGACGCCCGACGGGCCGACCGACAGGCCCGTGATCCAGAGCCGGTGGCCCTCGGCGTCGAGCACGCGCAGTGAGCGCTCGGCGAGCACGAGCAGCCGTTGCCCGTCCTCCGACCAGACGAGCTGGGTCGGAATCTCGCCCGGATCGGTCCGCCAGCGGGTCTTCGTCGAATCTGTCTCGACGAGCTCGATCCTGCCGTCGACGGTCGAGAACGCGAGCTCGCGGTCGCCTCCCGGCCGCCAAGCTGGAGGAGTGGTGGCGACGAGTTGCCGAAGCGGGCCGTCTCCCGTACCGTCTCCCGCCACTACCCGCAGCTGGTGACCGTTCAGGTACGCAACTCGGTCGCCCGCCTCACGCGACCAGCGTGCACTGCGCACCGTTCCGGAACGGTCGAGCGACCAGCGGATCGCTCCTCTTTCGTTCGGGTCGATTGCTGCGAGCTCGTGCCCGCGCGTGACGACGACGTACTTTGCCTGCGGCGACCAGGACCCTTCCCACCACGGCCCGAGCCGGCGCTTGGAGCCGTCGGACTGAACCCGCCAGGGTCCGTTCTTGGAGTTGACCAGCAACACGCCCGGCGCAGGCAATGACGTGAGGGCGGGCTTGGGTTTCACTGCGGTCTCGCTTGTGACCGCGTCCCGCACCGAGCCGACGAGCGCCCGCCCGGGCGAGGTCAGCGCGGCTGCGAGGATCACGACGCCTGCGGCCGCCGCGAGCAGCGGCCACTGGTTCCTGCGCGGCCAGGCGACCGGCTCGCGGGACTCGAAGGCCGCGCTGACCAGCGGCCATGCACGACGCAACCCCTCGAGCTCGTCCGGAGCCTGAATGCGCTGCAATGCGCGGCGAAGTTCGGTTTCGCTACTCATCGGTGCTCCCGGTCGAGGATGTCTTCGAGGCGGTCGAGCCCTCGTCGCAGGCGCGAGTTGACCGTGCCCCGAGGCAGGTCGAGCAGGTCGGCGATCTCGCCGGGTGAGTAGTCGAGTAGGTAGCGGAGCACGATCACGGCGCGCTGCTCCGGCCTGAGCGATGCCAGCCCAGCGGCGATTCCCTCCGAGAACGGGTTGCCGAGGTCTCCCGTGTCGAACTCCTCTTCGGCCGTCTCGACCTCCCCGGCCTCGCGCCGCAGACGCCGCGCCCGCGCCCAGTCGATCGAGCGGTTGACGACGATCCGGTGCAGCCATGGCCCGAAAGGGCGCCGCCGGTCGAATCGGTCGAGGTTGCGCACGGCGGCGAGGAACGCCTCCTGTGCGATGTCCTCTGCGGCAGCGGCGTCCTGCACGACGAGGAATGCGGCCCGATGGGCGCGTGGCCAGTGCTCGCGAAACAGGGCCTCGAGGTCCGAGGCCGATCCTGCTTGAGCGCCGCGAATCCAGGCGCGCTCCTGCCGGCCGGGGCCCACCATCGCGCGCTGACTATACGAGCGGAATTGCCCACGAGGTCCATACGAGGAGTAGACCGCGAGAGGTCCGGGACCCCAGAGGGACCGGCCGGCGTAGAGAGAGCGTGACCATCGATCGGAGGAGGATCCCGTGAGACGCCTGTTGCCGCTCGTCCTGCTCGCCCTGATCCCCGCGCCTTCCACTGCGCTTGCCGACGGCTGTCCGCTCCCCTGCAGCGGCCAGAGCGCGAGCCCCGCCGGGTCGAAGCTGCTGTTTGTTCAGCCCGCCGGCCCAGGTGGGCCGCTCGTCGTCTACGACACTCGCACTCGGGCTCCACGCTTCTCGCTGCCGCCGGGAATGGCCTCTGCGGACGGCCAGGCCTACTTCTCAGCGAGGGTGACTCACCGCGGCACCCGGCTCAACCAGTACTACGCGCCAAACGGTGAGCTCATGAATGCCTGGCTGCAACCGGGGCGCTGGACCTTGGGCGGGGTCTCGCCGACTGGGCGCTGGGTCGCGCTCACGCGTCGCCACCCAGCGACGACGACAGTGCGGATCTTCGATGTCGGGCGCGGCCGGCTTGCTCACGTGATGCAGTTGAAGGGCGCCTTCGAGGTCGAGACCGTGTCGCGCGATGGGAAGCGCCTCTTCTTCATCCAGCATCTCGCGGGCAAGCGCTACAACGTCCGCCAATACGACCTCTCTCACGAGCGTCTGGTCGCGCGCCCGTTGCGTGCCGCGGGGGTGAAGATCATGGCCGGCTACGCGTGGAGTGGGGTCGCGTCGCCAGACGGCCACTGGCTCCTCACCCTCTATCTCAGCATTCAGCGGAAGTCGGCCTTTGTCCATTCCCTCAACCTCCGGAGAAGCCGTCCGGCGTGCGTCAACTTGCCTTCGGGGCGAGGCTCGTTTGCCGAGCTCAAGAACTACTCGCTATCGCTATCGCCCGACAGCCGCGTGCTGTTCGCGGCCAACCCGACGCTCGGAGTCGTCGCGGAGGTCGATCTCGTGGGATCGCGCGTCTTCAGGGTCACCCGTTTTGACCGTTCCCCGGCCCGCACTACGGCTCCCCGTGCTGCAACCCTGTCGACGATCTCGCGAAACAGCCGGACGCTCTACTTCAGCGCCGGGCGCGACCTCTGGGCCTTCGATGCGGCGTACGGACGCGTTCGCGGCCCGTATGCAACGGGCGGCGAGATCGTGGGAGTCGGCTACGGTGCCAACGATCGTCGGCTTTTCGCCGTGCGCACCGACGGCCGGATGCTCGCGTTCAACGCGGCGACGGGGAGGAGGATCGACTAGACCGCGACAGCCGCAGGCTCGGTCGCATCTGCGATCTCGCGGACGACCTCGACGAGGTCGCGGTTGGCGTTGAACACGCGGAGCTGGCGATCCGCGCCGTTGCCGTTGCCGAGGAGGTCCTCGATCCCCTCGAGCTCCCGCTCCGAGCCGAGCTCGCGCGCGTGTGGCTGGAGCTCTTCCAGCCTTCGCCGGACAAGCCGGGCGACCGGGACCCGGTTGCGGCGACCGGTTTCGAGGTCCATCAGCGGCGCCTCGAGCCCGTAGCGCGCCGCGAGCCACTTGTTCTCGCTGGTCAGGATCCGGTGGTAGGAGCGGATCTCCTCGCCGCGGTCGAAGCGCTCGCAGTAGAGCTTGACCAGAGCCTGGCAGTACGCCGCGAGCGCAACGGCATGCTCGACGCGGGTGACGGCGTCGCAGATCCTCATCTCGACGGTGCCCAGTCGCGGATGGGGGCGGATGTCCCACCAGATGTGCGAGTAGTCGGCGATGCAGCCGGTCTTTTCGAGCTGGCCCACGACCTCCGCGTAGTCAGCGTAGTCGTGAAAGCGGGGCGGCGGCCCGGAACGTGGGAAGGCTGCGAACACCATTTGCCTGGTCGAGGAGAGGCCCGTCGGCTCGCCGCGCCAGAACGGCGAGTTCGCCGACAGGGCGAGTAACAGCGGCAGCTCGACGAGGAGCCCGTTCACGACCTGGATCGCTTTCTCCGGACCATCGACGGCGACGTGCACGTGCAGACCGAAGATCAGCTCGCGGCGGGCGACGTACTGCATCTGGTCGACGAGCGCGCGGTAGCGGTCGCGGGCAGTGATCCGCTGCGCCTCGAAGAGGCTGAACGGGTGCGTGCCGGCCGAGCCGACTCGGAGTGACTTGTCGCGTGCTATCGACGTTACGTAGTCGCGCAGCTTGCGGAGCTCCCGGTCGACGTCCGCAGCCGTCCGGCAGACCGGAGTCGCGATTTCGAGCACCGACTGCATCAGCTCGGCCTTCATCTGCGCCTCGAGCTCGTGCCCGACGACGGCGGCCAGAACCGTATCGATGTGCTGGACGAGGTCGAAGTTCTCCGAGTCGAGGAGCATGTACTCCTCCTCGACGCCCAGCGTGTACTGCTCGCCCGTGCCGAACGCGTGGTCGAGGACGCTCCCGCCTGCGGCGAACCCTCCGGCCGTGATGCTCGCAGGGAAGATCTGCTTCACGTGCGTAGTATCGCGCGGCTTGGAAGCCCTTCAAATCACAGACTCGTGGCCCGCGGAGAACGTCGCGGTCGCCGTTCTCTCGGAAGCGGGCGAGCTCGGGCGGCGGGGCGATGCCACTCACGTTTTTCGCTGGGCCTCCGTCACGAAACTCGTCGTTACCCTCGCTGCGCTCGTCGCCGCCGAGGAGGGGACGATCGACCTCGACGAGCCTGCCGGTCCGCCGGGCTCGACGATCCGCCACTTGCTCGCGCACGCGTCGGGGCTTCCGTTCGAAGCGGGCCCGCCGATCGCCAAGCCCGGGACGCGCCGGATCTATTCGAACGCGGGCTTCGAGCTCCTGGCCGACACGCTCGCCGAGCAGGCCGAGATGCCCTTCGCCGCGTATCTGACGGAGGCGGTGCTCGAGCCACTCGGCATGGAGGCCCAGCTGCGCGGGTCGCCGGCGGCGGGCCTCCGCGGCACGCTCGACGACCTCGTTGCGCTCGCCCGCGAGTCGCTGGAACCCACGCTCGTCGCCGCCGAGACCTTTGCCGAGGCGACGAGCGTCCAGTTCCCCGGCCTCGCCGGCGTGATCCCCGACCTGGGCCGCTTCGACCCGAATGACTGGGGCCTCGGCTTCGAGTTGAAGAATGGCAAACAGCCGCATTTCTCAGGCACGCTCACCTCGCCTCGCACCTTCGGCCACTGGGGTGGGAGCGGCACTTTCGTCTGGGTCGACCCCGAGCGGGGGCTCGCACTGGGCGTGCTTACGGATCTGGAATTCGGTGACTGGGCGAAAGAGGCTTGGCCGCCGTTCAGCGATGCGGTCGTAGGCGATTCGTTCAAGGGATGAGTTCGAGCTTTCCTAGGCGCGTGGACGAACGCGAAGCTGGGCGTGCATGCCCCTGGCCGCGTGGTCGGCAATCGAGCACGAGAGCCGGTAGAGCCCGGGTTTGAGGCGGAGGGAGAGGACGCGCCGTTCGCCGGGGAGAGCCTTCGGCAGCTGGTAGACGGCCGTTCCGCCGACGCGCTGGATCCGGAGGTCGTGCTCGTCCTGCCCGAAATTGACGAGCTCGATGCGCGCCGGGCCGGCCGGGATTCGCAGGCGCGAGAGCCGGTAGTGGAACTCGACCGCGACGACCTGCACGCGGGTCAGTGGCGCAGCGGCCTGAGCGGGCATCGCACCGGCACAGCCGAGGGCGACGATGAGGAGGCCGAGGCGTCTCATCGCAGGAGCGGCACCCGTGCGAACGAGCTCGCCCGTGGCACGATCGGAGCGGCATCGGTGCCGAGCCACTGTTCGAGCACCGAGCAGTAGACGCTGCGGTAGTCGACGGTCGCCTTGAGGTTGCCGTCCTCGTCGAGCCCGCCTGTGAGGCCGGGGAACTCGCCGATCATCGTCCCGCGCACCCGGCTGCCCATCAGGAAGCCGATGCCCGCGGCTCCGTGGTCGGTGCCGTCCGAGCCATTCTCCTCGGCACGCCGGCCGAACTCGGACCAGACGAGCGTGAGGACGCGGTTCGCAAGCCCCCGCGCCTCGAGATCGCGCTGGAAGGCGAGCAGCGTGTCGCTCGTCAGGTTGAGTCCCTTGGCGAGGTGGTCAGGCTGATCCGAATGTGTGTCGTACATGCCGTAGGCGCTGAGGGCGATGCAGTGCATGGGCAGTCCGGCACCGAGCATCGCGGCGAGCCCCGCGAGCTGTTTCGGGAAGCCGTCCTCGGAGGTCGGATAGGGGACGGGGCTTCCGAAGTCGTGGTCGAAGGGCTCGAGCTGCTGGCGGAGGCGGTGCGACTGGTGGGTGACTGCGCGGGCGCCGGCGAGTGCGGGGTCGGAGCCGCGGTGAGCACCGAGCGCGCCGATCGCTTCGAGCATCCGCGACTCCACCTGGCCCCAGACGCCGGGCGCCCAGAACGAGTAGTCGGCGGCACCGCTCAGCGCGGCGACCGGCACCTTTGCGGTCGCCAGCGAGGGGGAGAGCTCGCCGTCGAGGCTGACGCCCTGGAGCGGGTTGTCCGGCGTGCCGACGTGGTCGAGGTAGCGGCCGAGCCAGCCGGTCCGGATCCGCGGGTCGGTGGCGCCGACCTCCCAGTAGTGGCGGGAGGTGAAATGCGACTGGTCTGCGTTCGTGTAACCGACGGCCGGGAGCACGGAGAGCTTGCCCTCGGCGTGCAGCGTCTGGAAAGAAGCGGCCGCGGGGTGCCAGCGCAGCCGCGCGTCCTCGGGGAAGACGAGCCCCGAGTCGGGGAGCGCCAGCCTTGGGCGCAAACGCCGGTACTCGGGGTCGCCGTGCGGGAAGAGGAGCGAGAGCGAATCGGCGCCGCCGTCCATGAAGATCGAGACCAGCACCGTGTCCGGTCCGCCGGCGGCCAGTGCCTGAGCGATCCCCTCGTCGAGGAAGCGCGGCGCTACGGCACCGGCTCCGTAGACGGCAAGCGCCAGGCCGACCGAGCGAGCGAGGAAGCTGCGGCGGTCGAGCCCGGTCCCCGCCGGAAGGGGCATGCCGGGCTCGATCGCCGGTAGTCCGGAACCTGCTTCGGCAACCGCCTTGCGCAGGAGGGCCGAGCGGGAGAACTCCTTGCAGCAATCCCTCATGACGTTTGCGCGTCCGGTGAGATGGCGATCAGCTGGCGGAGCGCGTTCTCGATCAGCGGCGGGTACTGCGACTTCTTCCAGTTGCGGTCGGCGTCGGCGACTGCGCGCGCCGCGAAGGACTTCAGGGCGCGATGTGTTGGCGGGGTGAGAGCCGGCCGACCCCAGAACTCAAGCGCGCGCGCCAGCAGCTTGTTCGCGTCGAGCGGCGCCTTCTCCGAGGTCTTCAGCGCGACAGGGCGCAGGACCCGCCCGGCGAGGCCCCAGCGGGCCAGGAACGAGGCGGTGTCGAGCCAGCGCTCGTCGTCCCAGCCGGAGACGTTCGGCGGGTAGAAGAGCTGCTGGCCGGCCTGGTTGGCGAGCCAGGTCCAGGCCTCGGTATCGATCCCGCGCCGGGTGGCGCGCAGCATCCCGGCGAGATAGACGACCGGAGGCTTCACCATCCGCGGCCCGTTGTAGAGGCGCGGGTGCTTGAGAATCGCTGCGACGACCGGGCGCACGGAGAAGTGGTTGCGGATGTAGATCCCTTCGAGCGCGCGGCGCGTCGCCGTCGAGGGCGGCGTGGGGATGAAGTAGCTCCACAGCTTGCCGACGAAGAACGAACGGTGACTGGGATGGCGAACGGAGAGCCGGCAGGCGTCCTGCCAGCCGAAGTGTCCGCGCCGGCCGAAGATCCGCTTCGGGCCGGGGTCGTGGCGGCTCGGGTCGTAGCGGAAGTTGACCGGCCCGACGTCGTCGTCCCAGTCGTTGCGGAAGCCGGTCAGCGCCCGCGCCTGCTCGCGCACGTCGCGCTCGCTGTACCCGCGGCCCGCGCCGAGCGTGAAGAGCTCCATCATCTCGCGTCCGTAGTTCTCGTTCGGGGCACCCTTCTCGTTGTCGGTGCCCGAGAGCCAGAGCAGCATCGCCGGATCGCGCGTGACGGAGAGCAGCAGCTGCTCGAACGAGCCGAGCCCGTGGCGGCGGAACAGACCGTTCTGCCGCAGCATCAGCTTCTGCGAGCCGACTCCCTCGTTGGAGGTCGCGAACCAGTCGTGCCAGACGAGGGCCATCCGCTCGACGAGCGGCCGGCTCGTTCGCACCATCCGGTCGAGCCACCAGAGGTGGTCGTGGCCCCAGGCGTCGAGCGGGGCGATTGGATGCTTGTCGTCATCGACCGGGGCAGGCCCGACCAACCGCTCTCGCTTCGGGTGGGTCAGCGAGCCGACGGCGCCCTCGAGGCCCTTCTTCGCCAGCCTCTTCGCCTCGCCGGGACGCGGGCCGAAGCCGGCACGCCAGAGCAGCCGCTCGGCCTCGGCAGGGCCGAAGCGGCCCTTGTAGACGGGAACTTTTCGCGTGGACGACAACGACGGCAACTCCGCCGTTTCCATCGGAAAAACGAGGTCTTAGCTCAAGCCTAGGACGGGGAATCGTCCACGAACAAGGGGCGCACGAACTCGTCGAAAGTCGCCTGGTCGCAGCTGGCGAGCGTGACCGGCGTGAGGGCGGTCACCGAGGCCGTTCGCGGCACGTCCATGGCCAGGGCGACCTCGCCGAAATACTCGCCGGGCCTGAGGATCCGCCGCGGGCCGAGCCCACCCTGGTTGCTGACCGCGAGCAGGCCCCGCAGGATGACGTAGAAGTAATCGCCTTGCTCGCCCTCGCGGACAATTGGGCTGCCGCCGGGGAAGTCGACTCGCCTCATCCCCTGCGCGAGCTTCGTCAAGCGCTCGCCGGGAAGCTCCTGGAGCAGCCCGATCTGCGAGAGCTCGGTCACGGTGGCTGTGGCGAACCTGGGAGACATCGGTTCCCCGTATTGTTGCCGACCGTGTCGCATCTGGATGAGTGGAGGTTCTGCCCGCGCTGTGCGTCCGAGGTCGAAGTCGACCGTGAGGAGGGGAAAATCGAGTGCGAGGCCTGCGGTTTTCGCACGTATGCGAACTCCGAGCCGACCGCGAGCGCGCTTTGCGTCGACGATGAAGGCCGTCTGCTACTCGCCCGGCGTGCGGGCCGGCCCTTCGAGGGGGAATGGGATTTTCCCGGCGGCTTCCTCGACGAGGCCGAGCATCCGCTCGACGCCGTCCGTCGCGAGCTGAAGGAGGAGGCGGGCGTCGAGATCGAACCGCTCGAGTTTCTCGGGGTCTGGATCGATCGTTACAGCGAGGACGAGTCCGGCCCGGCGACCCTGAACTTCTACTGGACGGCGCGGATCCTCGAGGGCGAGCCGGAGCCCGACGACGACGTCGCCGAGCTGCGTTGGTTCGGTCCGGCCGAGATCCCTCGCGACGAGCTCGCCTTCCGGCACCTGCCGGAGGTCCTAGCCCGCTGGGAGCAGCACACGTAGCGCGCGCGGCTCGAGCTCGAAGCGCAGCGGAGTCTCGAGCTCCTCGGGCTCGCCGTCGACCGCCGCCCGCAAACGGCCAGCCCTTGCCTCGACCGTGAACTGCGTGCCTGTCTCCTCCTCCCACGTCCCGGGAAGCAAGCCGTCCGCGACGTAGAGGTGAAGCGCACCCTCGTCCAGCCGCTCGCGTTCGCCGAGGGAGAAGAGCTCGAGCTTGTAGTGGTTGTTGGCGATGAGGACGACTCGGGCGTGTACAGGCCGGCGGTCGATCGTCACTCCGAGCGAGCCGGGGCGCCGGAGGAGGAGGCCCAGTGCTCGCAGGCGGGCGAACGCGTCACGACGCCGGCGATGCCCTTCGCGCCGATACACGAGCCTCGCGTAGAGCCCGAGCGAGACGTTGTTCAAGAAGACCCGGCCGTTCACCCGGCCCGCGTCGACGCGGGTTTCCCTGCCCGCGAAGGCATCGAGGGCGGCAATCGGATCATCGCGGTCGAGCCCGAGGTCACGCGCGAAGTGGTTTCGTGTACCGAACGGGACGACGACAACGGGACGTCACGCTCGAGGGCGACTTCGGCGACTGGGCCGAGTGAGCCATCGCCTCCGGCCATCCCTAGCGCCTGTGCGCTCGCCGCTCTCGCCACCTCCGCGGGATCCTCGCCGGGCGAGAGGAGATGTGTGTCCAGGCTCCGGCGTTGCGCCTCGTCGCGTAGTGCCTCGGGGCTCGGTTCCGCGTCCCCTGCGCGCGGATTGATTACGAGCAGGCCGCCCATCGCGTTAGCATCGCCCAAGCGAAGACGGCCACGCCGGCGAAGCCGGCATGGCCTCCAAACGGCATCGCAAGCGATGCCTCAGCCGAGAAAGGAGCTCAGGTGGAGCTGATCGAGAGACTCGATGCCGTGCGCGGGCGCTGGAACCTGCTCGAGCACCCCTTCTATCGCCGGTGGAGCTGCGGTGAGCTGCGCAGGGACGAGCTCGCTCATTACGCAGGCGAATACCGGCACGCCGTCGTCGCGCTCGCAGAGACTGCGGAGAAGAGCGGCGAAGAAGCCCACGCAAAAGAGGAGGCGGATCACGTCTGGCTGTGGGACGAGTTCGCTGCGGCGTTCGGAGCCGATCCCAAGCACGCGCCCAGCTCCGAGACTGCGGAGTGCGTCGCGACGTGGACCGCGCCCGCCGACCGTCTCGAAGCTCTCGCCGTCATGTATGCGATCGAGGCCGGGCAGCCGGCGGTCTCCCAGGCGAAGCTCGACGGGCTCACAGAGCACTACGGAATCGCGCCCGGCGAGCCGGCCACCGCCTACTTCACGCTGCACGCCAAGCTCGACCATGAGCACGCCGAGGGTTCGAGAAAGGCCCTCGAGGCGGAAGCGTCCTCGATCGACACCGACCGTCTGCTCGGGGTTGCGGAGCGTGCTCTCCGGGGTAACTGGATCCTGCTCGACGGAGTCGACGCAAGGAGGTAGGCGATGAGGTTCCTGCTGAAGGGGCTGGCCGGCCATCCGCTGCATCCGCCGCTGACGGATGCCACGATCGGCACGTACACGTTCGCGACGGCCGCGGCAGTGCTCTCGAGGCTCGGCGTCAGCGAGCACAACATGGCGACCGCCTGGTGGCTCGCCCTCGTCGCAGGGCTGATCGTCAGCGCGCCGACGGCCCTCGCCGGCTTCGTCGACTGGCTCGACATCCCGACCGGCACGCCGCTCTGGCGGACGGCGACGCTGCACCTGAGCGTGATGCTGACGGCGACGATCCTGTTCGCGGTCACGGCCGGAGCAGGTCATTCCGATTACGTGGACGGCACGATCGGCGGCGGCTCGCTCATCCTGATGCTCGTCGCATTCGCCACGCTCACCCTCGGCGGTTGGTTCGGCGGTGCGATCGTGTTCGTGCACGGGATGCGCGTGCTGAGCCTCGTCGACGAGCCAGCGTCGCGAGCGGTTTCGCCGATACCGCATCCCGAGAAGGAGGAGGCGGAAGGGTCTTAGTTACGCGGCGACTTCGCTCAGCCCGAGCTGCTTCTCGATCGCGCCCTTGGGCTGGGCACCGATCGCCGCGGCCGCTGGCTCGCCGTCCTTGAAGAGGACCATCGTCGGGATCGACGCGATCCCGTAGCGCTCGGCCAACCCCTGCTCCTCGTCGATGTTGACCTTGACGAGCTTGAGCTCGCCCGGACGCTCCTCGGCGATCCTGTCGAGGATCGGGGAAACCGCGTGGCAGGGCCCACACCACTCCGCCCAGAAGTCGACGATCACAGGCTTGTCGCTCGAGAGGACTTCCTGTTCGAAGGTGGACTCGGTCACTGCGGTCGACATGCGGATCCTTTCCTTGGTTCCATTGGGGATACCCGCGGCGGGCGAAAACGTACCTATTCGATCAAACGGCGCCCGGCTGCCCGGTATTCCATTCGTACAATCGCCTGATGGCTTTCGAGTCGCTCCCGGCGGTCCCCGACCACTCTGCGCTCGAGCGCGAGATTCTCGAGTCGTGGGAGCTCGAGGGCACCTTCGACGCGCTGCGTGAGCAGAACCGCGGCGGAGAGCGGTTCAGCTTTCTCGACGGCCCGATCACGGCCAACAACCCGATGGGCGTCCACCACGCGTGGGGCCGGACGCTCAAGGACGTCTTCCAGCGCTACAAGGCGCTTCGGGGCTTCGACCAGCGCTACCAGAACGGGTTCGACTGCCAGGGGCTCTGGGTCGAGGTCGAGGTCGAGAAGGCGCTGGGGCTGAACTCGAAGCGCGAGATCGAGGAGTACGGCATCGCCGAATTCGCAGAGCGCTGCAAGGAGCGTGTGGCCAAGTACTCCGAGGTGATCACCGAGCAGTCCAAGCGCCTCGGGATGTGGATGGACTGGGACAACGACTACCACACCTTCTCGGATACGAACATCGAGTACATCTGGCGCTTCTTGAAGGCCGTCCACGAGCGGGGCTGGCTCTACAAGGGTCACCGCTCGACGCCATGGTGCCCGCGCTGCGGGACCTCGATCTCGCAGCACGAGCTCTTTGCGGGCGAGTACAAGGAGCTCGAGCATCCTTCGCTGTTCGTTCGGTTCCCGCTGAAGGAACGTAACGGGGAAGCGCTCGTCATCTGGACGACGACGCCGTGGACGCTGCCGGCAAATGTCGCCGCTGCGGTGCGGCCAGATGCCGAATACGGCCTCCGAGACGGGGCCTGGAGACTGGCGAGCGAGGGGGAGGAATACGACCACCTCGCCAAGGGCGAGGACCTCGTCGGGCTCGAGTACGAGGGACCCTTCGACGATCTCCCCGCTCAGCAGGGAGTCGTCCACCGGGTCATCCCCTGGGATGAAGTCTCGCTCGACGAGGGCTCCGGCATCGTCCACATCGCCCCGGGAGCGGGAACAGAAGACTTCGAGCTCTCGAGGATTCACGACTTGCCGGTGCTGGCAGCCATCGACGAGAGCGGGCGGATGAACCAGGAGTACGGGGAGTTCGCCGGGTTGACGACCGAGGAGGTCGAGCAGCCTGTAATCGCGGCGCTCCGCGAGCGGGGGCTCCTGGTCGAGGCCGGGCGGATCGTCCATCGCTACCCGACGTGCTGGCGTTGCGGGACGCCGTTGCTCTTCCGCGTCGTCGACGACTGGTTCATTGCCTGCGACGAGATCCGCCAGCCCATGCTCGACGCGAACGCGACCGTCGAGTGGACACCCGCCTTCTACTCGAAGCGGATGGACGACTGGCTGCGGAACATGGGCGACTGGAACATCTCGCGCAAGCGCTACTTCGGCCTCCCGCTGCCCTTCTACCCGTGCGAGTGCGGCCAGTTGAACGTGATCGGCTCGAGGGCCGAGCTCGAGGAACGGGCCACCGGAGGTCTGGACCAATTACAGGAGCTGCACCGGCCCTGGATCGACGAGGTGCCAATCAATTGCGAGCGCTGTGGCAAGGAGGTGCGGCGCATCACGGAGGTCGGAGACGCTTGGCTCGACGCCGGCATCGTTCCCTTCTCGACGCTCGGCTGGCAGAACGACAAGTGGATCGACGGAGGGTTCGCGACCGGGGCCGCCGAGGGCCTCTCCGGAGCCGACCTGCCCGATCATGCGTACTGGGAGCACTGGTTCCCGGCGGACTGGATCTCCGAGATGCGCGAGCAGATCCGGCTCTGGTTCTACTCGATCTCGTTCATGTCGATGACGCTCGAGGGCCGCTCGCCGTATCGCAAGGTGCTGACCTACGAGAAGCTCCTCGACGAGACCGGCCGCGAGATGCACCGCTCGTGGGGGAACGCGATCTCGGCGGACGAGGCGTTGGACCACATGGGCGCGGATGTCATGCGCTGGCTGTTCTGCGAGCAGAACCCGAGTCAGAACATCAAGTTCGGCTACGGGCCGGCCCGCGAGGTCAATCGACGGCTGCTCACGCTCTGGAACTCGGTCAAGTTCTTCATCGACTACGCGAACGTCGCGCAGTGGACTCCGGGCGAGCACGGCCGGCTAGAGCCGCTCGACCGCTGGCTGCAGTCGCGCGTCGAGCAGCTCGTCGCCGAGGCGACCGACGCGTACGAGCGGTACTGGACACCCGACATCGTCGCCGCGTTCGAGCGCTTCGTGGA